>Ga0182030_10003186_pt1 | contig 35045 bp, 31 predicted proteins | sample 812S3MmetaG_FD_121299 | JGI IMG/M metagenome (GOLD analysis project Ga0182030, IMG submission 121299) | Permafrost microbial communities from Stordalen Mire, Sweden - 812S3M metaG (Illumina Assembly) | ecosystem: Environmental > Terrestrial > Soil > Wetlands > Permafrost | place: Sweden...
CAAGAAGAGCCGGTGCTTTCGCACCGGCTCTGACCTGCACTTTCTTTGGTGGCGGGGGAAGGATTTGAACCTTCGACCTTCGGGTTATGAGCCCGACGAGCTACCTGACTGCTCCACCCCGCGATGGTGAACACACACTTTACAGCCTTGTTGCCGCGGCCGCCCATCCGAGCCGCATCTTTCCAACGAGGTCCCGATTGCACTGGTGAACATTTCGACCTGCCGTGGCACCACAGGTCAAGTCCCTGCAGCCACTGCTCCCGCTAGCGCCAGATCCCCTACGGCCACACCGCGGCGAGGCGTGATGATGTCGTCGATGAGCCCGTAAGTGAGCGCCTCCCGAGCAGTCATGAAGTAGTCACGATCGATATCGTGCTCGACTTCCTCGACACTGCGGCCGCCGTGATAGGCGATGATCTCCGCCATTCGACGGGTCGTCGCCAGCACCTCACGCAGCTGGATCTTGGCGTTCGGGAGGGCAAGGCGCTTGCCTGCCGCTCCGCCGGCCAGGATCATCGCCGCCGCAGACATGCCCATGCCCACACAGATTGTGGACACCTCCGGTCGTACGTGCTGCATGACGTCGTAAATAGCCATGCCGGCATAGCCGAGACCACCCGGAGAATTGATGTACAGAGAGATGTCCTTTTCTGGGTCGTCTGCCTCAAGATAAAGGATCTGGGCAACGATGAGGTTGGCGATCTGGTCATCGACTTCCTGGCCGAGGAAGACGATCCTCTCCCGCAACAGGAGCGAGTACAGGTCATAGGCGCGATCTCCCCGGCTGGTCTGGTCGAGCACCGTCGGGATCATCGACAGGTTCAAGGACCGTTCTCCCCACACGTCACTACCCCCTGGCTTCGCGGTCATATATCATTTTCAAGATATCACCAACGCTATGATGGGTCGGCAGCAGCTGTGACCGAACGCAAACATGAGCCAGTGTTCCCTGGTTTTGGCGACATGGCTCGCAAGAGGCGGGAGCTAGTCGATGACTTGGCAGCTCGTCGCCGCGCCATCGGTCTCAGCCAGACAGAGGTTGCAGCCTTGATGCACACTTCCCAGTCTGCTGTTGCCCGTCTCGAGGCGGGACACAGTGACGTCAGGTTCTCGACACTCGAGCGTTACGCCGCTGCCCTCGACCAGCACCTCGACTGGCGCCGAGCTCTAGGACCCAACCAGGGCGGCGAATGAACAACGAAACGGACGGAGCCTGGCTTCGAGAACGACTTTTCGAGCGCCGGATAGTCCTATGTCGTGGCATCCTCGACGATGCCCTTGCCGGCCGTGTAGCGGCAGAGCTCATGACTCTCGATGCCTTGGGCGACGCCGCTGTCGAGCTCCAGCTAGACAGCGGGGGTGCTTCGCTCGAGTCCGCCTGGACCCTCATCGACGTGATCGATCTACTCGGCGTCCCCGTGAACGTCGTTTGCTCCGGCCGCCTCGAGGGCGCCGCAGTCGCTTTGCTTTGCGCCGGTACAAAAAGAACGGCACTGCCCCACGCGAGGTTCCGCCTCAGTGATCCCGAGCTCGAGATCTCGGGGAGAGCGAACGAACTGACGGCGTTGCTCGATCACCATGCAAAGCGTCTCGATGCGTTACACGAACGAGTCGCCGTTTGCACCGGCCATCCTGCACATGAGCTCGCCGAGGATTTCCGCGTTGGGCGTTCACTCGATGCCACCGAGGCGGTCCGTTACCGGCTTATCGATGAGATCGCCGGGGAAAGGATGCCCATCCGCTCGATCGCTGACTCGCGCCGGCACTACTCGCATTCGAAGAAGCCCAACGGCAACGGGCCGCTCGGCTTCAGGCCCGACCCGAGACCGAGGGACCCTTGAGGAGGCCTCGGCTCGCTAGGCGGGCGAGCCCACCAGCTTGACGGACTTGATCTCGGCCTTAAAGGTTTTCGCGGTGACAGTCTTGGTTGTCTTCTTCAGCTCTTTCTCGGCCTGGGCGATGAGATTGCCCACGATCTTCATGTCTGCCGAGTAGGTTGCCAAATCCTCGCTCTTGAGGGCTGCGATTCCCTGGTTGTAGTAGCTCTGGGCACTGGCGATGAGGGCCCTTACTGTCGCCGGGATCTCGCCGTTACCGCCCCCGATGCTGCTCGTGACCGCCCCGAAAACGCCGGACAAGGCGGCCCCAAGTGTCGTGCCCATTTGAACTTGGTTGCCGTAGACGACGATGTAGCGAGTCAGCTGCGGGTAGGCGTTCTGCGACGAGCTCACATAGAGGGGCCGAACATAGACGAGCGCGTCGTCGATCGGGATGATGAGCGTCGTCCCAAGAGTCACCGTCGAGCCAGCACGGCCTAGCAACGTCACGTACTGAGAAACAGTGGTGTTCGACTGGATACGCGAGTTGACGACGGCCGGTCCTGCCGTGGCGCTTCTTGCCGGCGTCTCGTACGCGCTTAGCTCCCCGTAGTGGCTGTAGCTGCACGAAGCCGTCATCAGCGCTGCCAAGGTCTGGATACGGTCGCCTTGAGATAACGGATCAAGGGGCTCGATGGCGGAGAACCCGGTCTGGCTGGCGCCGGGCAGCTGCAATATCTCGTATTCCGGCACGAAACGCAGTGTGTTGCCGTAGGCGTCGGTGGGCAGAGGCGAGTCAGGAGAGCCTGTGCCGGAAGTCGGGGCGAGCTCCCAAGCATTGTTGGCGATGTAGAACGACGACGGGTTAGTCAAGTGGTAGCGGCCATACATGGAGGACTGCACCATCAAAAGGGCCTCTGGGTAGCGAAGGTGCGCCCTGAGAATTTGGTTCATGGCGCTGAGCGGCTTGAACATGCCGGGGAAGATTGACTCCCAGGTGTTCAAGATGGGCTCGTTGTTGGTCGTGGCGTAAAAGGTCATGTTGCCCGTGTAGGCATTGACGACCACCTTGACCGAGTTACGCACGTAGTTGAAGCTCGCGTTGACAAGGCCGCTCCCGCCCGGCAGCTGCGAGGTGTTGGCCTGCTGAGCGTAGGGGTAGTAGCTCGTGGTCGTATAGGCGTCGACTATCCAGTAGATCTGACCCTTATCGATGACCGGGTACGGGTTGTCGTCGACCGTGAGGAACGGCGCCACCTTTGCCACCCGGACGCGGACGTCCTGATTGAACATCAAGCGGGCCTTGGAGCCGACGTCGCTCGAGATGAGCAGGTTGAGGTCGTGAAAACGAAGGGCAAAAGCGGCCTTGGTCCAGAATGATCCGATCGGCACGCCACCTGAGCCAACGTAGTGGCTCGAGGTCACATTGCCGTTGGCATCTGAGTAGTCCACCTCTTTCTGGGAGGTGTCCGCGACGACGTAACCGGTCTCGCCCACACCGAAGTAAACCGCCGACCCCGTCTGGGTGAGCTTTGGGGCTCCCGAACTTGACTGGGGCGGGACACCGGAGATGTCGAAGACGGGGTTGCCCCCGTTCTGCTGGTTGGCAGGCGACAAGATGGCGCCAAAGCCATGGGTGTACTGGAGATGAGTGTTGACCCACGATTGGGTGGGCAGGTCGCCTGCGTTTACCTCCCGCACGCCGATCACGAACGGGGTCAAGGTTCCGTCGAGTCGGTAACGGTCGAGCGAGAGGCCGGAGATGGTGAAACCGGTGCCGTTCTGCTGGAGCTTCTGGTAAGTCTGAGAGGTGATCGAGGGCTCCCACAGGGGAAGGTTGTCAAGAGTCGCCGAAGCTCCCGCGACCACTCCTCCAGTCAGGTTCGACACGCCCGCGAAAGCATGCTCGTGGACGCTGTCGAGACCGATAGCGGCTCGCGTCGCCTGGATATTGCGTTGGATGTAAGGGACTTCGAGGGTGCTCTGGGCGGGAGTGACCTTGAGGGCCTGCACGAGGGCAGGCACAATGACACCTGCGGTCAGGGCGACTAGCACCCAGAGACCGGCCCCGATTGCCGGCAGCGCCAGGCTGCGCTGGTAGACGTTGAACACCATCAGCACGAACACGGCTAGTGCCACCACGGCGAGCAACTCGATCGCGGGCAGGCGGACGTGCACGTCTGTGTAGAAGGCGCCGTTGAAGATGCTGTCCTTCGCGAACACAAGGTTGTAACGGTCCACGTAGAAATAGCCTGCCGAACGAACCAGCGCCATGGCAGCGAGAATCACGGACAAGTGGGCGATGACGCGCGGGTCGACCCGCGGCGAGGGGCCCTGGAACCTCAGCCCGCCGTTCAGGTAGTGGCTGATGCTCGTGACGATCAGGAGCAGGAGGAGTGCCACCAATGTCCAGTCCACGAGGAACGACAAGAAGGGCAGCTTAAAGACGTAGAACCCGACCGCCTTGTGGAACTGCGGGTCGCTCACGCCGAAGGACTTGCCGCTCTTGAACGTCAACCAGTGCTGCCACTGGCCGTCCGTCGACACCCCGAGGATAAGGGCGAGGATCAAGGAGATGACCGTGCGAAGCGCGAAAGTGTGCCCAGCTACGACCTGCTGGTAGCGGCGGACGATCTCGAGCTCGGGCGACACGAGCAGGGCGCGGGGTGCGATGCGGTCGACTACCCAAAGGCTCAACCAGCAGGCCACGAAGAAGACGCCGACGAACACCGCGGCCAGCTCGAGCTTTGTCTCGGTCATGAGACGCCAGACGGCCGTGTAGTGGACGGACCGGTACCAGAGGTAGTTGGTGTAGAAGTTCGCCAGGCCCTGAACGACGACTACGGCGACGATGAGGAATACCACCGCGCCGAGCACCCAGAGCTGGTACCTCCGTACTGGGCGCGTCCGGGCCGGCACATCGGTGGGAACTCGCATCGGGTGGAGCCTACGACCGAACGGGGACGAGAAGACAACGGCAGCCAGGATGCACAGGCGGCTGGGAATGTCCGGTCGGGAAGGCGGTGCCAGGCAGAAGGGGTCCCGCGAGCGAGTTGTCATCGCAATCGGGGCACGAGCCGCCGCCGTCGTCGTCTTCTACGGCCCAGCGCACGAGGGGCGCGCCGCCGTTGCCGACCGACTCCAGCACCGCCAGCTCTCCGGCGGCAAAGGCGCGAGTGGTGAAGTCGCCGGCGAGCCCTTCGACACGGGATCCCTTCCACTCGCGATAGGCGACCCCGGCCGCGTCGGCCGCGCCCTCCAAGGACCCGTCGAGCTCAGCGAGAGCCTCTTCGATCCTCAGGCGGAGCATCCCAGATAGGTCATCGGCCAGCTCGACAGCAAGAGCCGTCCCGGCCTCGGAGGTACTCATCTCGCTCGGCGGCGGCGCGCTGACAGACGGCCCTTCCACGGAGTCACCCGTCACTAAAAAGGCGGCGCCCGCCTCATATGCACGGGCCAACTGGTCGCTCGCCGCCTGCACAAACCTTTTCCTTTGCAAGTCCGGTGGGACGAGATCATCGAGCACCGGCTTATGGGAGGTCTGGCGCAGGGCGTTGAGAAGTTCATTCTGGTCGTCTTGGAGCGCCCGCTTCAACGCCCGACTGAGCTTCGCCGTCACAGCGCCGAGAAGATGATCACGCCTTGCGAGCGACTCGACGTCCGGCTCGGTGATGGCATCGGAATCGAGGGACTTCGCTTCAAGCACCACTTCGGCTTCGAGGGCGGGGGCTTGATCTGAGCCGCTCTCCTCGGTCGTTGTGTCCTTGGCGCCAGATGGGCCGGGCGTATCGGTGGACGCGGCCGGGTCGCCTTGCAACGAACCAGCTCCGACCTCGGCGTCGTCGAATTCCGGCGATTCGATCACCTCGGCTACGACCGACTCGTGGGTTGAGGTCACAGACTCGAGCACGACAACGACCATCTCGCCAGTGCGCTGCACCTCGCCAGCCGGCATCGCCGTGCCGACCGGCTCCGGGCCCACTTCTAGCTCTTCTTGCGGCTGGTCGCCCACGTCCGCAGACTCAATGACCGCCGGCTCAAGATTGCCCGCGGGCTCGGTCTGTTCTGCCTCGTCTACTAGCGGCTCGACGGCGAGCGCGACAGCAGCAGCCTCCTCAGCTGCGCGACTTGCGCGGATTCGGGCGAACAGCTCGTCGACGCTGCGGCGGCTGGCGCTCGACACCAAATGGTCCTCGCCGTCTTCGGTCCCGGCATCTTCTCCCGAAGAGCGGGGCGTCTCACCCTCGGCTTGCTCGCCTGGGGGCGCAACCTCGGGCGATGCGTCCTCGCTGGGTGCCAGAGTGACATCGGCGAGCGCCTCGGCCGTCGCTGCGAGCTCCGCCTCGAGCTCGACGAGCTCGTCATGACCAGGTTGCAGCTCGACGCGCTCACCGGCTTCCTCTGCTGCTATGCGCGCCTGGTCCTCGGCAGACGCGAGCCTCTGGCGCAGCGCGTCGACGGCGACGGCGACTGACTCGACGACACCGAGCAAGGAGTCTTTACCGCCACGGAGCTCCTCGAGCTGAACTCTGAGGGCGCCACGGCGAGAGACGAGGTCGGCGAGGGTCCGGTTGCGGAGGTCACGGGCCTCTGCGACCATGCGGCGGCACTCCTCCTTGGTGGCGTCGAGGAGTTCCACCGCATCGGCGTGGGCCTCCGCGGTGAAAGCGTCCGCCTCGGCGTGGGCCTGGGCCGAGTACTCCTCGGCCTCCTGCTCAGCGGCCATGCGGATGGCGAGCGCTTCGGACTGTGCCTTGGCCACTTGCTCACCGAGAACCCGCTCTGACTCTCCTATGAGCTCAGCCGCCCGCTCCTCGGCCTTGGCCACCACGTTGTGTGCGGCCTCGTGCGCGGTAGAGAGGATCTTGGCCGTCTCAATGCCAATTGCCCGCGTGAGGGTCGCCTCGTCGAGCACCGGGTCGGCCGCGCTGCGCTCGGCCTCGGCCAGCCGCTCACGTACCACGGCCTCTCGCTCGAGCACCTCACGAAGCTCGGCGGCCACCTTGGCGAGAAACGTACGCACTGCCTCACCGTCGACGCCCTTTCTGACGGCGGCGAAGGACTTGCGAGCGATCTCGTCAGGGCTTAGCGAGGTGCTTGAGGATATCGACACAACCTGAGGTTCCTCTGACATTGACCAACAGACTACGACGCTGTTCTCCTCAGGCGGGGTTGTGTGAGATCCGGCCGCCAAGAGACTCGAGGATCTTGATCGCCTGAGCGATCGTGTCCACCTTGTAGACCTTTAGATGCGGTCCGGCGTGAGCCTTCGCAACGGCGTACTCGGGCGAGGGCACGAGGAACACGCTCGCTCCCGCCCCGCGCACGGCGATGGTCTTTTGGGCCACTCCGCCCACGTCTCCGACGGACCCGTCGATCGACATCGTCCCGGTGGCGGCGACTTTCAGCCCGCCCGTCAAGTCGCCCGGGTCGAGCTCTTCCATGAGGCCGAGGGTAAAGGCGAGGCCCGCCGACGGCCCGACGATGCCCTCGGAGGAGAGGTCCACCTTTACCGGCAATGGTCCGACCTTGAAGGCCGTCCCGTCGATGGCGGGACCGCCGCTTCCTTGAGGGTAGATACCGAGGCACGCTAGGGGGCGCGGCTTTTGCCCTTGGGCGATCACGAATTGGGTGACCTTGTGCCTCAAGCCCTTGCCCTCGGCGAAGCAGTCGTAGGTGCCGGCGCCCGTTGTACGAAACACGCCCAGCCTCATCGTGACCGTGTGCGCCTTGCCTGCCGGATAGGCGCTTACGACCAGAGTGACCCTCGTGCCAGGCACGAGAGCCTCGAGGGTCTTCGAGAGCTCTACATAGGTGCGCACCTTGTGCCCGTTGACCTCGCTGATGACGTCACCCACCTGGAGGGAGGCAGCCGCCGGGGTCCCAGGCAAGATTCCGTAGATGAGCGCCCCGAGCTCTTTGACAGGCACCTTGTAGCCGAGCTCTTTGAGAGCCACGACAGTGGCCGCCTGCTGGGCGGTGGCCATGTCGATCTCTCCTTCTGTGGCGTACTGCGCGGTGCTCTCAGTTCCCAAGATCTCACCGCTCGGGTAGATCGCCGCGTTGGAGTCGAGCCAGAAGAACGGGTAGTAGAGGGCTCGCATCGAGGTGAGCTCCACATAGACAAGGAGCACCGACCCTTTGTGGGAGTAATGACTGGAGGAAGGGACCTTGATGAGCGTGCTCACCTCCGGTGCGGACCCAGGTGTCAGGGCGTAGTAGGGCAACTGGATGAACCACGCCACGACCGCGGCCACGAGGATGACGGTGACCACTGCTAAAACGCTGTGGCGCCACGTCCAGTGAAACCGGCCTGCTGCATTCGGGCCGGGCGATCCCGCGCTAGGTCCCAGGTGACTCTCCCCCCCATCTCCGGTCGCGTCGAACGGCGAGCCACCCTCTACGCTCGACAGGTCATGTTCGAAGTCCACCGAGCCGTAGCCTGCCATGGCGCGACGACGCGCGGGCAGCGCTCGTGAGCGAGACCTCCGATCCGGCCTTGGAGGCGGCCCGCCGGCGCGCCAAGGCGGCTCTCGCCGGGCACGCCGGTGAAGAGGCCGTGGCCCGCTCCCTCCTTGACGATCCGGACCCGCAGGTGCGAGGAAGCGCCCTCGGCGCCCTCGTACGAATGGGTGCGGCACGGCCGGCCGACGCCGCGGCGAGCCTCGCCGACCCGGATCCGATCACGCGCCGCTACGCCTGCGAGCTCGGCGCAACCCTGCCCGGGGCAAGCTTCGCTGACTTGCTCTTCGACGAGGACGACATGGTGGTCGAGGCGGCCTGCTATGCCGTGGGCGAGGTTCAGGACCAAGACGCCGTCCCGTCCCTCGTCTTGATCGCCTCTGATCACGACGATGCCCTCTGCAGGGAGTCGGCCGTGGCGGCGCTCGGCGCTATCGGAGACGTCGAGGGCCTGCCCGCCGTCGTCGCAGCTTTGGACGACAAGCCGCAGGTGAGGCGCCGTGCGGCCGTAGCTCTCGCCGCCTTCGACGGCCCCGTGGCCGAGGCGGCCCTCAAAAGGTGCCTCGGGGACCCAGACTGGCAGGTGCGCCAGGTCGCCGAAGACGTGCTCGGGCTCAGCGCCGAGGGCGACTGAGCGACTCGGTGCTGTGACGCATCTCGGCCAGGCAGATCACCGCCCCCTCGATTGCGCAGCGCTCAGGCGCCTCCACAAGATGAACGGGGACGCCTGTCGCGCTCGCGAGGCGCTGCGCGAGACCGGTCAAAAGGGCCCCGCCCCCGGCAAGGTAGAGGCCCCGGTTCAGCAAGTCGTTCGCGAGGTCGGGAGGTGCAGACGATATGCACGCCACTGCCGCGCTGAGTATGCGGTCCACTGTCGGCGCGATGGCATTAGCCACCTCGGTGCGCGAGAGGACGACTGAGCGCACTATCCCGTTGGAGGCGTCCCGGCCGCGGACCTCGACCTTGTCGTCGTCTTCCACCCAGGCGCTCCCGATTGTGCACTTGACTCCCTCGGCTGTCGGAGCGTCGATGACGAGATCAAGGTGGCGGGTGCAGTAGCGCCTGATGGCTTCGTCGAAGTCGCCGCCACCGAGAGGAACCGAAGCGTGGGTGACAAGGCCGCCGAGGGCGAGCACACCGATCTCGGTCGTGCCCGCACCGATGTCGAGGACCATGGAAGCAACCGGCTCTTCGATTCGCAGCCCCGAGCCGAGGGCGACGGCTACAGGCTGCTCAACAAAACGGACTTTTTCCGCCCCGGCCTGCTTGAAAGCGCGGTCGAGGGCGCGGCGCTGGACACCGGTCGCCGATCCGGACGCGCAGCACAGCACCGTCGGCTGGCTGACCGAGCCGGACCTCGCCAACCGCAAGAGCTGCTTGGCGACGGCCAAAGTCAGGTCGAGATCGGCGAGCTGGCCGTGGCTGACTGGCCGCACGATGGCAACCTCACCTGCGCACCGGCCGCGTAGACCGTCCGCGTCGGTCCCGAAAGCGACGAGGCGGTTGCGGGCGAGATCGACAGCCGCGATCGTCGGCTCGTCGACGACGATGCCTTTCCCGCGCACCGCGACAAGGGTGCGCGCCGTGCCGAAGTCGACTGCCAGATCGGCGCTCATTTGTTCGCAACCCCCGGCGGCGGCTCAATGGGCCGGGCGGCCAGGCTCCAGTCAGTCCCGCCCTCCCAGGTCTCGTGCTTCCAGATCGGCGCTGTCGCCTTCAAGGTGTCGATCAGGTACCGGCAAGCCTCGAACGCCTCCGCTCGATGCGGGCTCGACACGACGACGACGACCGAGGCCGCGCCGAGATCGATATGGCCGATCCTGTGCCAGACCACGATCGCCCCGAGATCATTCCAGCGCTCCCGCGCGGTGGCCGCAATCGCCTCGAAACGAGGCAGCACCTGGTCAACGTAGGCCTCGTAGTCGATGGCCTTGACGCCTGTGTGACCCTCGGCGTTGTCACGCACCGTTCCCAAAAAACACGCCACCGCTCCACAGGAGGGTCGCAGCGCCCAGGTGAAGGCGCGCTCGGACAAGAGGGGTTCCAAGGTCAGCTCAAGCCAGTTGTCGCCTTGCGCCGGGGCCAGCACACCGGCCATGGTACGCGACCCACCTCGGCCACAAGACTCCGCAAACGCTGCCCGACACCCCGCGCAGAGCCTGTGTGGAATAACCTCACACACGTGGTCGAACCGGCTGACGACTTCGACAACGGTTCGGACGAAGGTTGGTGTGGCCCTCTCCTCCCGCCCGATGACCGCCTCTGGCGCCACCCTTCTGAGCTTGGCGAACACGCTATGCCTGTCAGCCCAGAGGCACTTTCGGCACGACGCAGCTGGATGGCGGCGACCCCCTCCAGGGCAGGTGCATGGTCGGCCGGCATCGTGGGTGCCTTGCTCGCCACCGGCGTAGTGCTCATCGGTGGGCACTTGACCCACCTGCTTTCCCCGTCGTCTGCGAGGACACCGGGCATCTCGGTAAGCCCGAAGATCTCATCGCCCGACAAAGGGGGTTCGGCTTCAGCCTTTGTCGCGACCACGACAACTGTCGCTCTGGGGCTCGAGCCCGACATCTACACGACGGCCGTCAGGATCGCCACGGCCATGCCCATGGTCTTCGTCAACCACAAGCCGATCGGGGTCGGGGTAGTCGTGAGCCCCAAGGGCTACGTGCTCCTCCCCGCCTCGCTTGTCACAGACAGCGACGACATCGGAATTTTCATCGACGGTCAGCAGCTACCCGCCAGCCTCGTCGGAACCGACCCCGGGACGGGACTCGCCGTCGTGCGGGTGCACGCGGAGAACGCCTTGACCTCGGTCACCTTCGCCTCCGACACGACCATCGGCTACGGCTCTTTCGTCGCTCTCGTCTGGGTAGACGGTGACGGGGCGCACGCATGTTGGGGCAGCGTCGCGTCCCTCGACGCCAGCTTGACCTCCAATAGCAACAGCCCGCCCATCCTCGAGTCGCTTTTGATCCTGGACCCACCGGGCGGAGTAGCTACCGGTGGGGTGATCGTCGACGGAGCCGGACGGCTCGTGGGAATGATCACGGGCACGACAGGAAAGACGCTCATAGCGACCCCGGGTTGGCTTGCCAAGCTGGTCACGGGAGACCTGATCGCCGGCGGGCGCGTCGTTCATGGCTGGCTGGGCATCACCGGCGAGACCGCTCAGGTGTCTGCATCGCAGACCGCTGTCAAGGTCATCTCGGTAAGCCCCGGCGGTGCTGCCGCCAAGGCCGGTGTGAAGCGGGGCGACTTGATAGAAGCCGTCAACGGCCAGCCGACAAGGACTATGTCGGAGATGCTGGCGGCGCTCTATTCGCTGCCTCCGCACCAGGCGGTAATGCTCAACGTGGACCGCCACGGTGATACCTGGAACGCTCAGGCGCGCCTCACTGCTGCGGCCTGAGGCCGGACCCTGCCCGGGCGGGACAGGCCATTAGCATCAGTCGCGTGAGCGATCCCCTCGCGTCGGGTGGCGGCGACTTCCTTCGTAACATGCTTGGCGACTTGCTGCGACTAATCCGCACCGAGGGACCGCTGCAATGGGAGCTCGCCTTTCAACTGGCGACGAGCGTGGCCGCGGGAGACGAGCCGGATCCCAATTCGGACCCGATGGCCCGGATACGCCTCGAAGAGTTGAGCGCGATCGCTGAGCTGCATGTGGCCGACGTCACGGGCATGGTCGTCGGTTCGAACCTGAAGCTCGTCCCGACGACACGGGTCGAGTGGGCGCGGCGCAGTCTCGAAGCCTGGCGTCCCTTGTTGGACCGCCTCGCAGCGGTGCTGACCACACCTGGCGAATCGACCGGTTCGACCGGCTCTCACGGCGGCCCGCTCGGCTTCAGGGCGCCGACGGTCCAGGCCGAGTCCGCCAAAGGTGACGGCCCCACGGACCCCTCGGCGGACGATGGCTTGCGCGACGAAGCGATGCCTTCGGATCCGTTCCTCGGCGAGCCGGACCCTTTGCTGGACGCGAAGCCGGAGGGCGATGGCAACGAGGACCTCGACCTCGCCGAGATGATCGGCCGATGGACCTCGGCCATGGCTCCTGCAATGGCGGCCATGCAGGTCGGCTCCGTGGTCGGCCATCTCGCCCGTCGGTCGCTCGGCCAGTACGACCTGCCGCTTCCTCGCACCGCCTCAAGCGAGATCCTCATCGCAATTGGCAACCTGGACCGCTTCGCCGAGCAGTGGAGCCTTCCCGCAGACGACTTGAGGTTGTGGCTCTGCGCCCACGAGATGGCTTTCCATGCCGTGCTCTCCCGCCCGCACGTCGCCCGACGCCTCGAAGAGCTCGTGGTCGCCCATGTCCGCCTCGTGCGACCCGACCCCCGCGATCTCGAAGGGCTGCTGCAAGGTATCGACCCCGGGAGCATCCCTGGGCTTTCCCAGATGATGGGCGATCCGGCGTTATTCGGTGAGGGCGAGAGCGCACCGTCTCCAGAGCTCGAGCAGGTACGCGCTCAGCTGGCGGCGTTGACGGCTGCGATTGCTGGCTACGCGGAGTACGTCACCTCCGTGGTCGCCTCACGGCTCATCGGAGGCCATGCCCCGATCGGAGAGGCGATGCGCCGGCGTCGCGTCGGGCGCGGGGAGGGTGAGCGCGTTGCGGAGTCGCTGTTCGGTCTACATCTCGACCAACAAGACGTCGACCGCGGTGAGGCATTCGTCAAAGGCGTGCTCGAGCGGTCCGGGGAGACGGGCCTGTCCCGGTTGTGGGCGGACGCCCCCCATCTGCCGACACCGGCCGAAATAGAGGCCCCTGGATTGTGGCTGGCTCGCATAGACCTCGAACCCAAGGGCGAGTAGCAATCACCGCCGGAGCGGTCAGGCGAGCACGACCTCTTCTTCGGGCACGCCGAAGTCCCACTCCAAGATGAGGTTCTCCCGCTCGGCATCGCGGACGATGCGCTCCCGGTTCCGCCGGAATTGTGGGTCGTGCGGTGGCAGCAGCACGAGGCGCGCCAAGGCGCGCTGGCGGAATTCCTCAATCACGGAGCGGTCGCCGAATTCCGACTCCACCTCCCAGTGGGGCGCGACGGGACCGAGATAAACCATGCGCACGTGACCGCGCGGCGGCTCAGCCGGCTGCGGCTCTTCTGGACTTATGAAACTCATCGTCTCTCCTTGGCGGAAGAACAGGGCAAAGTGTACCGGCCGGCGCGGCTAGGCAGTCGAGGAGGACCACCTGACGAGCGTCTAGGGCCGGATGGGATGATGAAGGATCTGGGTGACGACCACACGGATCTCGTCCACGGCGATGGCAAATCCCACGTTCTGCGCCGGGGCGTTGCCCTGCGAGGTTGTGGCGACGGCGGTGTTCATGGCCACGACCTGACCCGACGAGTTCACGAGAGGCCCTCCTGAATTACCAGGGTTTATAGGGGCGTCGGTCTGGATGAGCCCGCTCAAGTTCTCCGTCGTCCCCTCGTCTGTGGTGGCGGTGAGCGACCTGTCGAGGGCCGAGACGATGCCCTCTGTCACCGTCTCGCCTCCTGCTAGGGCAAGAGCGTTGCCGATAGCGAGCACGCCGTCTCCTTGCTGAGCGGCCTTGGAGTTGCCTAGGCGGACGACAGGAAGGGAGTTACCGGCACCTTCGACCTGCACGAGGGCAATGTCTTTTTGCGCGTCGACACCGATCACCTTCGCGGGGAACTGCTTTGTCTGGCCGTAGAAGGTGACGGTCACACTTTGGGCCCCTGCGATGACATGGTTGTTGGTGAGGATGACCCCACTCGGCTCGAGGATCATGCCCGTGCCTGCGCCTTGCACGTAGCCGCCAGCACCCCCGACTCCGCGGATGTTGCTCGTGTCGATGGAGACGACGGCGGGCAGGACCGAGGCGAGAATCGACTGAATGTCACCGACTTGGACACTGCCACTCTTGCCCGGGAAGTACTCACGGACGATGGTCTTCGGTGCTCGGCTTGCAAAGGCGGCTACTAGTCCCCCGCCTACGACCGCCCCGACGATCGCGGAAACGAGCGCGAGGCCCAACCACCCAGGTAAGTAGCGCGGTGGTCGCTTAGGCGGGCGCGGCGGGGCCGGTTCAGAGTAACCACTCTCGTAAGCCCACTCTGGTCCTGGAGGCGGTGGCGACCATTCGGGAGTTGGGTAACGCACCGGACCGTAGCCTTGTTGGACGTAAGGGTTCTGCCCATACTTGTGCCAGGCCGCCTTCGGCTCCTCGTTGCCACTTCCAGCGGGACCGGGCAGTCCCCACGCGGTCGCTTGGCCTTGGTCGAGGGTCGGCTCCGGCTCGCCGCCATGTGCCCCGAAGTCCGCGTTCGCCCCGGCTTGAGGGTCCCTTTGCGAAACAGAGTCCGGAGCAAACTCGACACCGGGGACATGCGAGGCGACATCATGCTCCCGGCCGCCGTCTTTCGCTCGCAGGCCTCCTGGCGTATTCCCGCCCGCGGAAGACCCGCCAACCTCGGTGCCGCTCGTGGGCGCCTGTCCTGCGCCACCATCGGTCTCGGCGGGCTCGTGTTGTGCGCCCCACTCCAATAGCTCGCTGAGCGGGTTGGGACCAGTCTCGCCTTCGGGGGGCGGACTTTCTTCCACGGTGCCCAATCTATCGGGCTTCCGCGACTTTGGTCCTGCGACCTGGACCTTTCCGACAGGCCAATTCACAGAAAGTTTTCTTAGAGTTAACTGAGAATGTCTACAAAATCGTGGCGTTTTTCACCTGGAGACGTCAGAATGGGGCCGTGGACACATCGTGGATGGGGCGGGGGAAGTGCCGGGACATGCCACCGGACACTTTCTTTCCAAGTGATGGCGTGGGCGTGGAGGTCGCGCGGCGTATCTGCGCGGACTGCCCCGTCAAAGATCCGTGCCTGGAGTACGCCATGGTCAATCACATTGATCACGGCGTCTGGGGGGGCACTTCGGAGCGCGAGCGGAGACGGATAGCTCGCCACCGGAGGCTCCTCACCGTTCGCTCGCGCTAAGCAGCTGAGCGGGACAGACCAGCTCTCGGCGACCCAGGAGTTCGCGCCGCTCGAGTGCGTCATCAACGTGAGCGAAGGACGAAGCGCCAGCAAGATCGAGGCGTTCGCGCTGGCCGCCGGCCGTTGCCTGCTCGACGTGCACACAGATCCCTGGCACAACCGGACCGTGCTCACCCTTGGCGGTCCCGACGTAGAGCTGTCGACACGCGCCGTGGCCGAGGCAGCCGTCACTCTCCTCGACCTCAACGAGCACGCCGGCGCCCGCCCGGCGCTCGGGGTCATCGACGTCGTGCCCTTCGTGCCCATCCGTACCGGATCGGCGGCACTGGCTCGGAACGCAGCGAAGATGCCAGTAGACCTGGCCCCGGCTCTCGCGGCCCGCGACCGTTTTGCCACTTATGCGGCAAGCGAGCTCTCGGTTCCCTGCTTCTTGTATGGACCTGAGCGCTCCCTGCCTGAGATACGCCGCAGTGCATTTGTGGAGGTGGCGCCCGACTTCGGGCCGGAAGCGCCCCATCCGACAGCTGGCGCCATCTGCGTGGGCGCGCGTGACGTGCTCGTTGCGTACAACCTGTGGCTTGCCCTCGACGACCTGTCCGTCGCCCATGAAATCGCCCGGTCGATGCGCAGAAGAGAGGTCAGGGCGTTGGGCCTTGACCTTGGGGGCAGGGCCCAGGTTTCGTGCAATCTCATCGAACCCCGGTCGTTCGGGCCCACAGAGGCGTTCGACTTCGTCGCTCAGCGGGCGCCGATTGCCCGTGCTGAGCTCGTCGGGCTGGTGCCGGCGATGATCCTCGAGGAGATTCCGGCGGACCGCTGGCCGGAGCTCGACCTCGGAGAGGACCGGACCATCGAGGCGCGCCTCGCAGAACGGGACCTTGCCGTGTAGCTATTGCTCGTGGCGCCTCTGCGAGATAGCGACAACGCTTCGCTCAAGCCCGCGACTAGCTGCTGGCAACCTCGACTTCGGGACGCCGTGTCCAGCCGTGCCGCTCAAACAGCCGGATCATCATCTCGTTTTCGAATCCCGTGTCGCACGAAATCTGCCAAACGCCGTGGGCGAGCAGCGTGTCCGTCGCGCGCCCGAGCAGCAGATTCCCGAGTCCTTGTCCTCGTTGGTCGGCCACGACTCCGATGTGGTAGATAGTTCCTTCGTCGAGACCATCGCGGACACAACCCGTGAAGACGACGGGAAGGACGACACCGGCAACCTCGTCGTCGACAGCGACGATCGACCACCACGCTCGCTCGCTCGCATTGGTAGACGCACCCCGACAGCGCGTCCTCAACCATTCGGGCGGCCACCGCTCTAGCGCCTTCCCGACGGACTGCATCTTTGTCCCGCGGGTCGATCGATGCCTCAAGCACATGAGCAAACAGGCCTACGAGCTCCTCGTCGTCGTCGGCTGGCCTCCAAGAGACCCTGGGCGGATCGGCAAAGCTCTTTGGCGCGGAGCCACCGGCGAGCTCGAACGGGACGCGCAGGTAGCTCAGCCGGACTGCATCGTCAGAAGGCCGCGGCGTGTCCGTCAGACCAGCATGACAGGGAAAATCCGTGTCCCGTACAACCCGCGACAAGGAACCGCAGAACGTGTTTCAGTCGACCCCGTGGCGCGCAACAAAGACCGGCGAGAACGAGATAGCGATCGGGCCGGCACGAGACCCGCTGCCCAGCCGGGAGGAAAATCGCTACGAAGCCGTGCTGGCTGCCTGGGCAAGGACACGGGCGCGGCGCACCCGGCGGCGCTCCCGTTCGCTCATGCCCCCCCAGATGCCGAACTTCTCGCTGTTGGCGATCGCGAACTCGAGGCAGTCCTCGCGGACCACACAGCCGCGGCAGACCTCTTTCGCCTCGCGGGTCGATGCGCCCCGCTCCGGGAAGAAGAGCTCCGGGTCAACTCCCATACAGTTAGCGCGACGCTGCCAGGTTCGATCCAGACCATCTTCGAACAATGCTTGGAGTGCCATTTGGGCGCCCCCTCCCCTAACGACTCGCAACCGTGTAGTTACAAGATGGTGATTATCATGATCCCTGCAGCGAGATGATGCAAGAGGGAGTTTGGAACAAGGTTGCGAAATAGGGGCCAAGCTGCAAAGTTGCCTGTCTACTCTTGTGGGTTTTCCCTCCCTTTAGCAGTGATTAGGGTGCAGGAGGTCCGCAACAAGGCGGTGCGTTTGGCAAAGAAGGACCAAGGCGCCAGTCCCTTCAGGCCACCGCTTTTTCACATAAAAGTGTTCGGTTCGCCGTCATTGCGGCCCGCTACCGAGGCGAGCTCTTGACGATGTCGAGACGCCTAACAAGCGCATCCGAGGCCGCGGCTGCTCGGAAAAGGCACCTGAATACCGGGCCGGTGACGCGCAGGCTTGTTAGAACGAGCAGCAATGCTCAAGTGGGACCGACTGCTGTTCGCCCGGAGTGATCTGGGCCGGGTCAAATCAGCAGTGACCACATGCCAGCGTCTTTCAAGCACGACTTCGATGAGGACAGCTTCCTCGCGTACTTTGCGATCAAGAACAGGCCGATTGGCACCGAGGATTGGCAAAGACCACGACGTCGTGGGACCGGACACGAATCGTCATAAAGGATCGGCCTCTATCACTAGCTGAGCCCCGTCCTCCCGCTCTGAGGTCACACGCGTCGCTGCCCGGCCGGGAAAGTCGGCATCTCCGATGCAGCGGGGCACGCGAGGAAAGCTCAGGCACCTCGAGAATGCCTGCGTGCGAGCTGGCGACGGTTCTCTATGAAGTCGACAAGCACGTAGTCGCCAAGGGTGTCCGGAGTCGTGAAGAAAGCACGGCCGCGATTGAGCTGGGTGATCTTCTCGATGAACGTGCAAAGATGACCTGTCGCATCGAGAGCGAAGGTGTTGATCCTGATCCCTTCTCGCGAGCAGCGCAGCACCTCTTGCAAAGTCGCCTCGACGGTGGCCGGCACGGGCGGGTACTTGAAAAAGACCTCGCCGTCCTCGAGCAAGTGAGCAGTCGGCTCGCCATCGGTGATCATCACGATTTGGCGCGTGCCGTGGTGGCGACCGAGCATGCGGCGGGCGAGGAGAAGGGCGTGCTGGATGTTCGTGCCGTAGACGTAGTCCCAGGAGACGGCGGGCAACTCCTCGGGCCTGATTTCGCGGGCACGTTCGGAGAAGCCGACTATGCCCAGGTAGTCCCGAGGGAATTGGCCGGAGATGAGCGACTGCATCGCAAGCGCGACTTTCTTCGCGGCAAGGAAGTTGTCCCGCAAGGGCATCGACAATGACAGGTCGACAAGAAGCACGGTCGCGCACTGTGTCTGCTGCTCGGTGCGCTCGATCTCAAAGTCGTCGGGCGCGAGCCGGACCGGGAACTGCACCCGGGGACGGCCAGCGGTACCGGTACCGCTCGCGACCTGGTCGATGTCGCCCTCGGCCACTTGGCGCCGCAGGGCGTTGCGCAGGGTCCGTTCGATGTGCAAGTTGAAGGGGTCTCCGAACTCGTAGGCCTTGGTGTCCTCGGCCCGTTCGTGCCCAACGCCCACCCTGACGATCCCGTGACCGCCGAGGCGGTCCTTTGACAAGTGCTTGAAAAGGTCTTCGAGGGCCCGCTGCCCGATGCGACGGAGTCCTTTCGGGCTGAGCTCGAGCCGCCCTTCGCGCTGTTCGACCAGCCCGGACTCCTCCAGCTTTTGTGCGAGTTTCTGCAATTGTTCCAGCGACGCCGCGGTGTCTTGACCCATGAGATCGCGAATGCGGTCGAGGTCGATCTCTGCCAGGGCGCCGGGTTGCGGCGCCCCTGAGAGCATCTCCTCGAGCTGGTCGAGCTCGCTGAGCCGCTGGAACATGTCGGTCGTTTCAGCGAGTCCCAGGCCCTCGGTGCCGCTGAAGGACATGCGTCGGTCCCATTGCTCGCCCGGGAAAGCGGCCCGGAGGTTACCGGCTAGACGGTCCATCTGCCAGGACAGGTCCATATCGCTGAGCAGCTCGTCCATCAAAGCCTGCAGCTGGGCACGTTGCCCTTGCGTCATCGAGGCGAGCATCGCCGACGCGGCCGCCATCCGTTGGGCAAGCTGCTCAAGCAGCTCGTCGAGAGTTTGGGGACCCCCCGGGAACAAGGCGCCGTAGCTATCCATGAATTGCTCGAAGCTCGGGTCCAGAGGCTCTCCGGCGGCGCGCTGCTCCATCATCTTGTTCAAGGCGTCCAGCGCGTTTCGGATGTGTTCCCGCTCTGGTGGCCCCATGGCCGATGCGGCACCGGCCACCTGGTCCAGGTAGGACTGCACGACCTCTTCGCGCAAGCGCTCGAGGAGCTGCTCGAAGCGCTCCCGCGCCTCGCTCGAGGTGAACTCGTAACTCGAGAGCCCGCGCACCTTGCCGGCCAGGTCGTCAGGGAGGAGTCCTAGCTCCGCTCGCCGCTCTCCCACAACCTCGTCTGTGACCTCCCGACGCCTTTGGTCGCCCGACGACCGGCCCTCTTGCTCGAGGTCGTCAAGGGCACTGCGCTCTTGGTCGAGGATCTCGTTGAGCTCGTTGGCGATGTCCTGGTAAGCACCGCCGAGATCATGCTGCTCGCGTTCTTGGCGCCGGCGCTCTCGGACGCGCTCCAACAGCTCCTGAAGGCCCTCGATGTGGCGGCCGTTGCGGTCAGAGAATCCCTGTTGCATCATGCGGCGCAGCGCGTGACCGACGTCGCCGTGGTACATGAGATCGTCCTTGATCACCGACAAGATGTCGTCCGCGTCGAGGTCGAAACCGGCCTGAGTGCCGTCCCAGCGTGAGTAGCTGTAGATGGCCACCTACAGGCCTAACGCGCCCGGTAAATGGCCCGGGCTCCGGTCGATTCCTTGTTGAGGCGCTTCGAGAGATGCAGCCCCTCGAGCACAAGCTCGAGAGCGCTCGCCACAGCAGCGGGGCTCTCGGACTCAGGCGTCAGCACCTTGACAGAGGTCGAGAGTGCCGGCAGGTCCTCGAGGATGCGCACGTAGTCCTGCGAAGCGAGGTCCGAGCCGACGTGGACGACCTTGCCGTCCTCGAATCCGCCGATCACCTGGCCGAGCGCCTCCGGCGGGCAGTGCTCTCGGAAGGTCTGCAAAACGGCGGCCTTTATGAGCTTGTCGACGACATCCTCGTCCTCGCCCTCCTCGAGCGACTCGATCTCGAGCTTGCCGAGAGCGGACGAGACGAGAGCGCCGAGGTCGCTCACACGCGGGACGGCTTCGGAGTCGCCCTGAAGGATCGCCCGGCGGACAGCGGCGGCAGCCAGGGTCTCCTCGTTGGTGACGCTGAGGCGAACTGAGACGCCAGAATGCTGGCTCACGCGCGGGTTGCGACGGGCGAGCTGGCTGACCCGGGCAACGATCTCCGACATGTACTCGGGGAAATGGAGGCGGACGGGCGCGTCGTATAGGTTGCGCGCCTCTTGGGCGATGATCGTCAGCTCGGTCTCTAGGTCCTGCGGATAATGGGTTCGGATACGAGCACCGAACCGGTCCTTGAGGGGCGTGATGATGCGACCCCGGTTCGTGTAGTCCTCCGGGTTGGCCGAGGCAACCAGCAAGACGTCTAAGGGCAGGCGCACTTTGTACCCGCGGATCTGCACGTCACGCTCCTCGAGCACGTCGAGCAATCCCACCTGGATGCGCTCGGCTAGGTCGGGGAGCTCGTTGATCGCGAATATCCCGCGGTTGGTACGAGGCACAAGGCCGTAATGCAAGGTGAGCTCGTCGGACAGGTAGCGACCCTCAGCCACCTTGATCGGATCCACCTCGCCGATCAGGTCGGCCATCGAGGTGTCCGGCGTGGCGAGCTTTTCGCCGTAGCGGTCGCTGCGGTGCACCCAGGTGATAGGGGTGTCGTCGCCGGCCTCAGCGACGAGGTCGCGAGCCATCCGCGAGACGGGCTGGTATGGGTCGTCGTTGATCTCCGAACCGGCGACGACCGGCAGCCACTCGTCCAGGAGGTAAACGAGCGAGCGGATCATCCGGCTCTTGGCCTGGCCCCGCTCACCGAGGAAGATGACGTCATGGCCAGCGATGAGGGCGTGCTCGAGAGCCGGCAACACGCTGTCGGAGTAGCCGAGAACTCCCTCGACGACGGGCTTGCCCTGCGAGACCCGTTCGAACACGTTGTGCCGGATCTCCTCTTTCACCGGCACCGAGAGCCATCCAGAAGCGCGCAGCTCGCCGAGGCTCGAAGCCCGCGACCCGGACGAGGTCGCGCGGCCCACTGCGGGCGAGGGACGTGCAACGGCAAAGGAGGGCGGCCCTTTCGGGTCCAGCAATTCGCTCACTTGGCGAGACTAGGCGGAACACCTCGCGCCACGGGTCGCGCGGGTGCAATGATGCTTGCCGGGCGTATTAACCGGGCGGGGATGCCCCCGCCTACAGTCGGACGGAGTCGATCCCACGGAGGCAACTGTTGAGCATCGAGGAACTGCCACGGCCAACCGCTCAGCCGATCCCTGTGCGAATCGGCGCCCCCCGGGCAGGGCCGTCGAGGGCCGTCGTGCTGCGCAAGGACAACTGGTGGGTGCAACCGCTTTTCGTTGGCCTCGGGCTGCTCGCCTTTGTCGTCTATGCCACCTGGGCGGCGTTCCGCAACGGGCACTACTTCGTCGGCCTGGACCTCGGGCGTAACTACCTCTCGCCGTTCTACTCGCCCTGCCTGGCCGGGAGCTGCCCCCCAGATGTCCGCTGGGGTCCGGTCATCCCCTCCAGCTGGTCTGTCAGCCCGGCGATCTTGATCCTGATCTTCCCCTTGGGCTTCAGGCTCACTTGCTACTACTACCGCAAGAGCTACTACAGGTCCTTTTGGCTCTCACCCCCGGCGTGTGCAGTGGCCGATGCCGGCTCGACCAAACCGGGAGGCCTGCGCAAGCGCTACACGGGCGAGACCCGCTTCCCGCTCATCATGCAGAACATCCACCGTTACTTCTGGTACTTCACTCTCGTCTTCGCCGCGCTTTTGACCTATGACGCCATCGAGGCGTTCCGCTTCCCGGGCGGAATCGGGATGGGGATCGGCACCGTCATCCTCATTGTCAACGCCGTGTTCATCTGGTCCTACCAGCTCGGCTGCCATGCCTGCAGGCACCTCACCGGAGGCAACCTGAAGGCGTTCTCCAAGTCACCGGTCCGCCTTTGGATCTGGACCAACCTCACGACGCCTTTGAACAAGCACCACCAGCTCTTTGCTTGGTTGTCCCTCACCTCGATCGTGGTGTCAGACCTTTACATCTACCTGGTGTCTTCCGGCGCCTTCACCGATCCGAGGATCTTCTGATGACCGACAGCGAACGGCACGACTTCGACGTGGTGGTCATCGGCGCCGGCGGCGCTGGGCTCCGGGCCGCGATCGAGGCGCGCGAGATGGGCGCCCGCACCGCGCTCGTGTGCAAGTCCCTCCTCGGCAAGGCTCACACGGTGATGGCCGAGGGAGGCATCGCAGCTGCTCTCGCCAACGTGTGGCCCGAGGACAACTGGCAAGTCCACTTCCGCGACACGATGCGCGGCGGCAAGATGCTCAACAACTGGCGGATGGCCCAGATCCACGCCCTAGAAGCACCCGATCGCGTGCTGGAGCTCGAAGAGTGGGGGGCGCTGTTCGACCGAACCGCGGATGGCCGCATCCTCCAGCGTGATTTCGGTGGACACCGCTACGCCCGCCTCGCCCATGTCGGTGACCGTACGGGCCTCGAGATGATAAGGGCCCTGCAGCACCGCGCCGTGTCGATCGGGATCGACGTCTTCATGGAGTGCAAGATCGTCCGGCTCTTGCAGGATGATTCCGGGCAGGTGAACGGGGTCGTCGGTTTCTGGCGCGAGTCGGGTGAGTTTGTCACCTTCGGCGCCAAGGCGGTCGTGGTCGCCACCGGCGGGCTCGGAAAGGCTTGGAAATTCACCTCGAACTCGTGGGAATGCACCGGTGACGGAATGGCGCTCGCCCTATGGGCCGGTGCCGACCTCATCGACATGGAGGCCATCCAGTTCCACCCAACAGGAATGATCTGGCCGACCTCTGCCCGCGGCCTGCTCGTGACCGAGGGGGTGCGGGGCGACGGCGGGATCTTGAAGAACCGGGACGGCGAGCGCTTCATGTTCAACTACATCTCGCCGTTTTTCGCTGCCGAGACCGCCAACACGATTGAAGAGGCGGACCAGTGGTACGCGAACAAGTCGGACTTTCGACGTCCGCCCGAGCTGCTGCCACGCGACGAGGTGGCCCGGGCGATCAACTCCGAGGTCAAAGCAGGACAGGGGAGCCCGCACGGAGGTGTCTTCCTCGACATCGCCAGCCGGCGCACTCCAGAGGAGATCCGCCGGCTCTTGCCCTCCATGTACCACCAGTTCAAACAGCTCGCCGATGTCGACATCACGGCGACGGCCATGGAGGTCGGACCGACCTGCCACTACGCCATGGGAGGCATCCGCGTCGAGGCCGACACCGAGGCCACAACGGTGGCCGGCTTGTACGCCGCTGGCGAGGCAGCCGGAGGTATGCACGGCTCCAACAGGCTTGGCGGCAACTCGCTCTCGGACCTCGTCGTGTTCGGACGGCGCGCTGGCATGTCGGCTGCTGAGCGCGCCCTCGAAGGGTCCGATGCCCCGAAGATCTCGGAGGCTCAAGTCGCCGATGTAAAGCGCCATGCGCTCTCTTTTTTCGACAACGAGGGCGGCGAGGACGTCTACGCCGTGCACCACGATCTTCAAGAGACGATGCAGGACCTAGTCGGCATCATCCGCGTCGAGTCAGAGCTGCTCGAGGCGAAGGAGAAGCTCGCCGAGCTCGCGATACGTGCGGCCGGCTGCGTCGTCGAAGGTGGCCTGCGTTTCAACCCCGGCTGGCACCTGACATTGGACCTCGAGTCGATGCTGGCGGTGTCCAACTGCACGACGCTCAGCGCCATAGAGCGGCGCGAGTCGAGAGGTGGCCACACGCGGGAGGACTTCCCGGGCTTCCATGCCGAATTCGAGAACGTCAACATGATCACGCGGCTGGTCGGTGAAAAATACCTCGTAGCAAAGGAGCCCAAGCCCCAGATGCCTGACGTGCTGGCAAAGCTCTTTGCGGAGGAGGCGCACTGATGGCCATAGACACCGAGCCCGCCACCTTGCCACCCCCGAGCCCGGAGCCAGTCGTGGCGCCAAAGGATCTCGTGATGCGCCTGTGGCGCGGTGATGCCAGCGGTGGCGCCTTCACCGAGTACCGGCTCCCCCAGCAAGAAGGCGAGGTGGTGCTCGACGTCGTGCACCGCATCCAGGCGACTCAGGCTCCAGATCTCGCCGTGCGCTGGAACTGCAAAGCTGGCAAGTGCGGCTCGTGCAGCGCCGAGATCAACGGCAAGCCCTCCTTGATGTGCATGACACGAATAAGCACCCTGCCCACCGATGAGCCCATCACGATCTCGCCGATGCGGGCCTTTCCGGTCATGCGAGACCTCGTGACCGATGTCTCGTACAACTTCGAGGTCGCCAAGCTGATCCCGGCATTCAAGCCAAGGCCAAGGGATGCCGACGGCCTCTATCGCATGGCCCAGGTCGACATCGACCGCGGCCAGGAGTTCCACAAGTGCATCGAGTGCTTCCTTTGTCAGAACGTTTGCCACGTCATCCGAGACCATGAGGAGAACAAACCCCGCTACGCCGGGCCACGTTTCTTCGTGCGTCTGGCAGAGCTCGAGATGCACCCCCTTGACACCTTGGACCGCCGCGACTACATCCGCCAGGACATGGGCATCGGCTTTTGCAACATCACCAAGTGCTGCACAGAAGTCTGTCCCGAAGAGATCCACATCACCGACAACGCCATCATCCCCCTGAAAGAGCGGCTCGTCGACGCCCACTACGACCCAATCGCCTGGTTGGGGCGCAAGCTCACGGGGCGTCCGGCACCGCTCTTGGCTGCGCAAGCACGCGAATTCACAGGTGCCGCCCACGCCCAGTTGCCGGCACCGCTCGGCGGGCAGTCCTCAAAAGATCCGTCAGCTGCCCCCGAGCCCGGCTCTGGTGCCTGAGTTCCTGAGTCAGGCGTGGTTCGAGACTCTGGCCGCTGCTCTAAGCGGCGTGCGGACCGATAGCAGATCCCTGGACGCCCTGGACGCCCCGGCCGACGGCCTGCGCGTCGGCCAGATCGTGACCGGAGTGCCCGACAGTGCTGCCTTCGGCGCCGTTGGAGGAGAGGTCCGGTACACAGTCGTGCTCTCCCCCGGTGGGTCGGGCGCCGTCGTGTACGGCTCGACCGACTCGGCACAGGTGACGATCATCGAGGACTACCCCACCGCCGCGGGCATTGCTTCGGGGGTGTGCTCTGTTTCCGACATGCTGAGTGCCGGAAAGGTCAAGTTACGGGGCGACACGCGGGCCTTGCTGGCCGCGGCAGACTTCCTCGCTGTCGTCGCTCGTTTGCTTGCGCAGGCATCGTCGACATGAGCTGAGGACCGCCGACGCCGCCTCTTTAGCGTTCAGGTCTTGAGCACCGAGCGAGCTAGGTCGGCGATCTCCTCGTCGGCGATGTTGGCCGCGTCCTCAGGGCGAAGCCGGATCGTCCCCTTGCCGGCCTTGAGGCCTGGGTGGCGGGCGGAAAACCCGCCGTCTCCTCCCGACTGCCAGCCGTAAAGGGAGACCCCGTGCCTCCACACGCCGAGGTAGAGGCGGCGCTTGCCCATCTTGTATGTGGGCATCTTGTAGGAGAGCCCGACCGTCACCTCGGGCGCGGCGACGAGAATCAAGCGGTGCAGCCGATCGAACAGGGCTCTGTGCTCGGGGGCGATCGACTCGACATAGCCGCGCAGCGCTCGGTCCTCAATATCCCCGGTCAAAGGAGCCTCCTTCAGAACTAAGACGTGGTTCCCGGCCGAAGATTCGTTCGCCCGTCGGTAACGGGCCGGCACATGTGCGGTCTGCCAACCGCCCGTCGCCAGACGAGAGCTCGGCTCGACCTCGTCGAGCTATAGGAGCCTTCCTTTGGGCAGTGCCCCACTAGCCGGTCACCCCGCCCAGAACCAGGGCAGAGGTTGTTCATGATCTTGCCCTCGAACTCTGGATAGCCGAGGACGGAGAGCTGGTTCGTGCCGTACTCGGAATCTTGTCCGAAGTCGTTCACCCGAATCCGGAGCTGACGTTGCCGAACTCGAGCATGCAGTTGCCGAAGCGGTTCACCTCACTCCAGTACGGGTAGAAGTCGCACCTGGCCCTGAAGGCGGCACTGTGCAGCCGCCGTTGCAAGCTCGCGCGCATATCCCCCCCCCCGTCTCAGCCGCCACACCCCCCCGGGGGGCCTGCGTCTCAGTGGCGTAGAGTACGCCCACGCCACCCACCGCTGTCAAGGGTCAGGACAGTTCGCCCCACGCGCATAGCTCGGTCCCGACAGCAAGGTCGCCGCGACAGTCACGGCGTGCCCGGCCGGGCCGGTCAGGGAAACCACGTGCTGAGCTTCGTGGTCTGAGGGCATTGGGCTGTGCAGGCACCGCGCGGTTGTCCTGATTGGCTGGGCGCCTTCACGGCCGCCGAGCGACCAGACCTATGGCATTTGGCTAGAGATCGGCGAATCTTTGAGGATCTCTGGCCCGAGTTCAACCTGCACGGCGACCACACGGCCACCTATTTCGGGGCCCTATTTCCGACCTATGCCCACCTTCAGGTGCTCTTTGTTGACAGGCGCGCCGACCGCGTCGTCGCGCGGGGCCGGACTATCGCCTTGCGGTGGGATGGCACCTTGCAGGATCTCCCGCCCGGCATCGACGCCGCCGGTTTGCGAGCGTTGGACGAGCCGGACAAAGTCACGGCCTTGTCGGCTCTCTCGGCCGAAGTCGACCGCGCCTATCAAGGTCAGCACTTGAGCGGGCTCGTCCTGCGGGCAATGGGCGACGTGGCCCGCTCGGCCGGGCTGGCCCCTTTGCTGGCGCCGGTGCGCCCATCGTGGAAGGACCGATACCCGTTGATCCCGATCGAGCAGTATGCCGGTTGGCACGATGAGAGCGGCTTTCCCTTCGACCCGTGGATGCGGGTCCACACTCGCCTCGGGGCGCGGATAGTACGCGTCGAGGCGCGCTCTTTGCAGATTTCAGCTCCGGCGTCGGAATGGGAGACCTGGACCAAGATGTCGTTCCCCGATGACGGTCAATATGTCTTTCCCGGTGGCCTCGCTCCGATGACAGTGAACCGCGGCATCGGCACGTATTTCGAGCCGAACGTCTGGATGCTGCACGAGCTGTAGGTCGGGTTGTGACCTGCTCACGAATCTCTGAGTCCTCGTGAGCCCGCCTCCATTCGGTGGGGTGGTTCTTCTGTGGACCTGACCGAGGAGGCGTGGCTAGGGGCCTTTAGGGATGGTGGCGGCACCGATGCCGTTGCCGCCAGGGTGCTTGATCGCGTGCCGTCGCGACAGAAGACCCTCCCTGGCAAACGGGGCAGCCTTTTGAAAAGAGGCGACTGACGACCGCTCGTGGTCGCCACTGGGCAGGACTCGGTTTTATCTAGTCTTTGCCCCATGGAAGACACATTCGCCGCGGGGGACCGCTTCTTGCTCAACCAAGCTCGCCTGCTCGAACGTAGGTTGTTCGCCACGTGCTTTCTCGGTGCTCCAGGCAGTGGCGTCGTCGAGGCACTACGGGGTTACCAGAACGAAGACGGTGGATTCGGCCAAGCCCTCGAGCCCGACACACGGTGCCCGGCCAGCCTGCCTGTCTACGTCGAGACCGCCTTCCAAGCCCTCGCCGCGGCCGGCGTGGTTGACCGACCGATGGTGTTGAGCGCGTGCGACTTCTTGGCGCGTACGGCGGCTGAGGCCAATACAAAAGGGGCTGTACCGCTCGCTTTTCCTCTCATCGAGTCGTTCCCAAGGGCCGCCCACTGGACCGAGTGGACCTACGAGCCCGCCCTCAACCCGACCGCGGGGCTGGTGGGTCTGCTCTATAAGCTCGCTGTCGAGCACCCCTGGCGAGAGCAAGCCGCCGGCTACTGCTGGGAAGTGCTCGACTCGGGTGCCCCTCTCGAGGGGGTGCACACCGTTCTCGAAGCCCTCGTGTTCCTCGAATATGCTCCCGAGGGCGACAGGGCCGACGACTGTGCCATGAGGATCGCCAGCCATTTCGGCGAGGTGGAGGGACTTTTGTTAGACCCCGCGACGCCGGGCTATGGCCTGTCTCCCTTGCACTTCGCCCCGACGCCGACGTCTCGCTGGCGCAAGCTCTTCACAGGAGCCCAGATCGCCGCGGCGCTCGACAACCTTCAACACACCCAGCAGCCCGACGGCGGCTGGCCTCTCAACTGGGATCCACCGAGCGAGGCAGCCGCCTTGGAGTGGCGAGGTGTCGTGACGCTCGAGTCCCTGCGCTTCCTCGTCTCCTACGGACGAATCGTCCCCGAGTTCTGAGAGCCTCACTCTCCACTCGGTGTGTACCTGGTCTCCTTTGGACCCCAGACGAACGCGGACGGGGTAATACCCGTCTCGCGACGGAAGGCGGCGACAAACGCGCTCGTGCTCTTGTAGCCGACGAGCCGGGCGACGTTGCTCACGGACCCGCCGGCGGCGAGAGCGGGTAAGGCCGCTTGCAGACGCACCATGGTTCGCCACCGACCGAAGGGAATACCGGTTCCGGAGAGGAACGCCCTTGCCAGCGTCCTCCCGCTGGCCCCCACGTCGCGTCCCCATTCCTCTAGTGTCCTCCCATCGGACGGGTTGTCGCCGAGACGTTGGGCGACCTCGCGGGCCGGCTCGTCTTGTGGCAGCCGTAACTCGATCGTGGCGAGCTCCGCCGGCTCGAGGAGGTCGACAAGCAGCGCCTCGGCGCGTTGACGCCTGAGCGCGTCGAGTGCCTCGGCCCCGAGATAGGAGATGAGCTCGACAAGCAGCGGGTTCACAGCCACGGGCGTTGGATCGACCCAGCCGATTGGCCACGACTCGGGATGGATGTAGAGGCTGCGCAGCGTCGCACGACTCGACGCCACAGTCTCATGCTCGAGTTCGGCCGGAATCCACAGCGCCCGTGTCGGAGGCAGCACCCAAGTCGCCGCACCGGTGACAACTGTGAGGACACCACTTGGAGCCCAAGCGAGCTGGTGGTCGGCGTGGGTGTGCCAGTTGAAACGGTCCCCGACGCCCATGGCGAAAGTCGCGACTGTCACCGCTGGCACACCGACGCTCGAACATTGTCTGTCTAGAGACACAACTTGGCAGCGTAGGAGCTAGGAGCTGGCAAGAAGGTCCCGTAGCGTTCAAGAGGTGAACGAGAACCACGTGAGATCCTCCTCGAGCCCGGAAAGGTCCGAGCGCATCCAAACCGAATTGCTGCCGGGCCTCGTGGCGAATGTCGAGCTAGGTGACGACATGCTCGAGATCGGTCCCGGTCCGGGCGCAGCGACCGAACGGTTGGCGCCACAAATGACGCGTCACGTCGCCCTCGAGCTCGACGCCGGGACGGTCCGCGCCCTTGGCAGCAAGCACAAGCAAGACAACGCCGAGGTCGTAGTCGGCGATGCCGCCGCCCTGGGTTTTGCCGACGCCTCTTTTGACTCCGTCGGCTGTTTCACAGTGCTCCACCACCTGCCAACCGCTGTTGTTCAGGCGGCCACCCTCTCGGAGATGTCCCGCGTGCTGCGGCCCGGTGGCGTGCTCATCACCTCGGCCACTTGGCGGGAAACGAGCTTCACCACTTTCACCGAGATGACAGGTACAACCCGATCGAGCCGTCGTCACTTCTCGTGCTCGTCCGAGCCCTCGGGTTCCACAAGATCCGCCTCGACATCGATGAGGGGCTCACCCTCGTCGCCCACAAGACGTTTCACCGCCAATGCCTTGTCGAAGACCCACGCCTCGCGCTGGCTTCGCCCGACTCAGAGAAAAGAGGGGGACCTCGTAATGAACCAAACTAAGCAACTGCGCTTGGCTGTCATCGGCCTGCTCGCGTTTGCCGGCGTCGAGGAAGAGTCGCTTCTCAGCACCGCAGCCGACAGCGAGTCCGGCACGCCGGCGCGGTGGGCGGCACGTCACACCGTCGCCCACAACTCCGAGTTCAAACAGCAACAAGTGCGACGGCTGGAGGCGGTTCGCAGAGGTGAGGTGCCCCTTTCATTCGCAGAGATCGACCACGCCGCAGATGAGGTGTACAGGCGCTACGACAGCCAGCGGCCAAACGAGGTGGCACAAGCATGCCGCCAGGTCTGCCAAGCGCTGATCGAGGAGACCGCGACGGCCTCGGACGAGGACCTGCTCGACACCTCCCGCCATCTGTGGCTGTCTGGACGCCCCCTCTGGCTCCAAGTGGTCGTCCGCGGCTTTTGGCACCCCACTAGCCATATCAGTGACTACTACCTCGCGCGCGGGGAGACCACTCGGGCGCTCGACCTGCAAGCGCGCGGCGTTCGTCTCGGCGAGGTGCTCGCCGCCCCCGCCCTCGCGCGAGGAATGGCGGGTTACAACATGGCTTGCGCACAGGCTCGCAGCAGAATGGATGACGAAGCCCTTTCAACGCTCGCGGGGGCGATCGCCCTCAATCCGCAATTGCGCGCGAACTCACGCCGCGACAAAGACCTTGCCAGCCTGGGCTCAGGCGGCTCTCTTAAGGCCCTGCTCGGCCCCAGATGAGGGCGGAGGAGACGAGGGATGCCAGGGGGCCGCTGGCGGGGCTCTTCGGCCGCTTGGTTCTGGTGAGGGCGATCAGGAAACCACGGCGTGCCTTGTCGCACCGATGAGCAGCGGTGCGAGCTTGTAGCCACGATGACGAGTGTTTTCTGCCTGGGTTCGCACGAACGACTTTCCCGCGCCTGAAGTGGGCACTTTTCGGTTCGCGTAATCGTCATGCAAGCGCGATCTGAGGCACAGACAGGCGGGAGTACGCTGGCTCAACGGCGTCACGAGAGGGAGATGAAGAATGACCTTGACAGGCGTGGTCGACGATCACATGCTGACCCAGTACCGTGTGCTGCTCGACCGGGAAGATGAGGCCTTCGACGAACTCGAGCATGCCTACGAGGACGGCGACCGTGATCACTTCGAGGCCGACTACAACGACTGGATCCAGGCCATGAGCCGTCGGCTCGCTTATTTGAGGCGTCTTGGCATCGAGATGGGCGTTGAGCTAAGCGCCTGAACCTCAGCCTTCCCCCCAGCTAGCACCCAGCAACACCCATAAGTGACTTATAGCGGCCCCCCGCTGCGAGAGCAGCGCTTGGTGTTCGGTGAGGTGGCGGACGTATACGACCGGCGTCGCCCCTCTTACCCGGCCGAAATACTCGACGCCGTCTTGGACTTCGCCGGCCTTGAAGACAAGTCGCCGGTTCCCGTCGCTGAGGTGGGCGCGGGCACCGGAAAGGCGAGCGTCCTTTTCGCAGCACGTGGCCTGCCGCTCATCTGCCTCGAGCCGAGCGCGGCCATGGCCGCTGTGGCCAGACGCAACCTGGAACCCTTTCCCGATGCAGAGGTGCAAGAGACCTCCTTCGAAGACTGGCGACCGGCCGCCAATTCCTTTGGTCTGGTCTATGCCGCGCAATCGTGGCACTGGGTGTCGGCCGAGGCCCGCTACCCCCAGACGGAACGGGCACTCAAGCCGCAAGGTACCCTCGCGGTCTTCTGGAACGTCATGGTCAGGTCCGGCAGCGAGGGGCTGCAGCGCGATCTGGTCTCCGCATATGGCGATTTAGTCAGCGCTTCGTGGGGCAGTGATCAAGAAGAGCGCGTCGAGGTAAACAACTGGGTCGTGGGCGAGATGGAGGCGTCCGGGCAGTTTGAACCGGGAAGCCCCACGATCGTGCACGCGCCGTGGCAACGCAGCTATGACACCGACAGTTGGCTGGAGCTCCTGTCCACCCAGTCTGACCACCGCATGCTCGACGACGAGACCCGGGGCGCCCTGTTCAAGCGCGTGCGGTCCGCCGTCGACGCCAACGGCGGACATGTCCAAGTCGACTATGTCACGGTCTGTTACCTTGCCCGCACACTGGCCCGATCTCAGTGATGAGCGACGGGGTCTTCGGACCTGGTGGCAGCGATTTTCCCCTTGCCAGCTGGGCGGCCAGGGCGCTCGGGGCTGTCGCCGACGGCGTCGTCATCGGGATCCCGACCTATCTGATCGCCTTGGGCCTCGACGTGCGCGGCAGGTCCGGTTACTTCTACCTCGATCTCATCGTGAGCTTTGTGTACTCCTTCAGCCTCGTGGGCTTCCTCGGCCACACACTCGGCATGTCACTCATGAGGTTGCAGGCAGTCGAGGCGAGGGAGGGTCGGACTCCGATCGGGGTCTTGAGGGCAGCCATCCGCTCGGCGACGGCCGGGCTTTTGACCATCATCCCCCTCGGCGCGATCATCGACCTGCTCTGGCCCTTGTGGGACCCGCGTAACCAGACGATCCACGACAAAGCGGCCGGGACGATCGTGCTCCGACGTGAGGCGCGGACGCTACCGCCCGATCAGCTCTGAGACCTCGGCCTGCTCGCCTACGAGCTCGTCCACCGTCGCTTGAATCTGACTTTGCGCGAACTCTCCGTGGGGGAAATCGGAGACCACTTCCCACGAGCACCCGTCGGTTCGCACGGGGAATCCGAACTGCAGACCCTCGGGCACGCCGTACTCGCCCCGGGAGACGACCGCCAAAGAGACGACCTCGCCGGGCGGCGTAGGCCGCACGATGCTCACCACCGAGTCGATGATGGCGTTGGCCGCGCTGGCGGCCGACGAGAGCCCGCGCGCCTCGATGACTGCAGCACCGCGCTTTTTCACGCTCTCGAGGTACTCGCCCTCCAACCAGGCTCTGTCACCTATCACCTCTGTGGCCGGACGGCTCTTGATGAGGGTGTTCTCGAAGTCCGGGAACTGGCTCGAGGAGTGGTTCCCATAAACGACGAGGTTCCTTACCTCGCCGTTGGAGACACCGGCCCGCTTGGCGAGCAGGCTTTGGGCCCGGTTCTGGTCGAGGCGCATCATGGCGAACCAACGGTCCGCGGGGACCTCAGGAGCGTTCGCGCGCGCGATGAGGCAGTTGGTGTTACAGGGGTTGCCGACCACAAGCACGCGTACGTCCGACGCGGCATGCTCGGCTATGGCGCGCCCTTGTGGTTTGAAGGTGGCGCCGTTAACGCCAAGCAGGTCCTTGCGCTCCATACCCGCTTTGCGAGGCACGGCTCCGACCAAGAGGCCAAGGGAGGCGCCGTCGAAGGCTGTCGCGAGGTTGCTCGTCGCCTCGATCCCGGCAAGGAGGGGGAAGGCACAGTCGTCTAGCTCCATCACGACACCCTCGAGCGCCTTCATGGCTGGCTCGATCTCGAGCAGGCGGAGTACGACGGGTTGGCCGGCCCCAAGCATCTCGCCAGAGGCGATACGGAAGACCAAGGCGTAGCCGACCTGGCCGGCGGCGCCCGTGATGGTGACGTGCAAAGGTCTCGGCGCCGTCGGGGCCCGAGAGGGGTCCGAGCCGGGCACGGGTTTGGGAGCAGCAGCGGTGTCAGTCACGGCAGGGAAGGATACCCGCCGAAGTCGCCAGCGCCACGTAGGGGAACCAGTGCTGGCACGGCCCCCGGGTATTCAGAGGCGATCGACGATCGCTTGGGCGAACTCGCTGCAACGGACCTCGTGGGCACCTTGCATCAAGCGGGCAAAGTCGTAGGTAACGATCTTGTCCGAGATCGTCTGCTCGAGGGCAGCAATAATGTCATCGGCGGCCTTTTGCCACCCGAAGTGCTCGAACATGAGCACGCCCGACAGGAGCAAGGAACCTGGGTTCACCTTGTCCTGGCCGGCGTACTTGGGGGCCGTTCCGTGCGTCGCCTCGAACACGCCGTGCCCAGTGACGTAGTTGATGTTGCCGCCGGGAGCGATCCCGATACCACCCACCTGGGCCGCCAGGGCATCGGAGAGATAGTCCCCGTTCAGGTTCGTTGCCGCGATGACGTCGAACTCATCCGGGCGGGTGAGGACCTGCTGAAAAGTGATGTCAGCAATAGCGTCCTTTACGAGGATCTTGTCCCCGGGGTGGCCACCACAGTCGTCCCAGCCGACGGCGACGTCGGAGAACTCTTCCCGCGTGATCTCATAGCCCCAGTTGCGGAATGCGCCTTCGGTGAACTTTTGGATGTTCCCCTTGTGCATGAGGGTGACGCTGCGGCGGTTGCGGCGGACGGCGTACTGCAAAGCGGCGCGAACGAGGCGCTTGGACCCGGTCTCGGAGATCGGCTTGATGCCGATGCCTGAATCAGGGCGGATCGTCCAGCCGAACTGCTCCTCGAGGTAGGCGATGAGTCTTCGTGCCTCGTCCGTGCCTTCTTGTAGCTCGAGACCGGCGTAGACGTCCTCGGTGTTCTCCCGGAAGATGACCATATCGACCTTCTCGGGATGCACCACTGGTGAAGGCACGCCCTTGAACCAGCGCACCGGGCGCAGGCACACGTAGAGGTCGAGCAGTTGACGCAATGCCACATTGAGGGAGCGGAAACCGCCGCCCACAGGTGTCGTTAGCGGGCCTTTGATGCCTATGAGATGGTCGCGAAATGACTCGACGGTCTCTTCGGGCAGCCACTGACCCGTGCTGTTGAAGGCCTTCTCGCCGGCGAGCACCTCCAACCAGGAGATCTTCTTGCCGTGCTTGGCCGCTGCCGCATCCATCACGTGCTGGGCGGCCGGCCAGATGTCGACCCCGATCCCGTCGCCCTCGATGTAAGGGACGATCGGATCCTCGGGCACCTGTAGCACTCCGCTATCGGTCATCGTGATCTTCGTTGCCATGCTCAGGACCCTCCGAGGGCGTGTGCCCGACGCTCAGCGGCGAGCACAGCGTTGCGTAACAGCATCGCCCGTGTCATGGGACCGACTCCGCCGATACGGGGCGTGATCCATCCGGCCACCTCGGC
>Ga0182030_10003187_pt1 | contig 35029 bp, 34 predicted proteins | sample 812S3MmetaG_FD_121299 | JGI IMG/M metagenome (GOLD analysis project Ga0182030, IMG submission 121299) | Permafrost microbial communities from Stordalen Mire, Sweden - 812S3M metaG (Illumina Assembly) | ecosystem: Environmental > Terrestrial > Soil > Wetlands > Permafrost | place: Sweden...
ATCGGATACGCGCTTGCGATGACGCCATTGCCCGGAACCGGCGGCATCGGATTGATGGGATACGCGCTTGCGACGACGCCATTGCCCGGAACCGGCGGCATCGGGTTGATGGGATACGCGCTTGCGACGACGCCATTGCCCGGAACTGGCGGCATCGGATTGATGGGATACGCGCTGGCGACGACGCCATTGCCTGGAACCGGAGGCATCGGGTTAATCGGATATGCGCTGGCGACTGCGTAGGTGGCGGAAACTGTCAGAACGGCGCCGAAGACAAAGCTGCGTACTTTGAACGAATTGATAAACATTAGAGTTGGCTCCTTGTGTAGTCAGAATGAACACTGCACCGCAAGGGTAACCTAAAAGTGGTAGACAGTCTACCGCTAAAGTAACCATTCCTGCGCGTCCACGTGGAGCCTATGGTTCCGGCCGGCAAGCAATCGCACTGGCATCTCATGGTCTCCAGGCGGTTTTTTTAGCTTCAGAACTGGCAGTTTTCCGCGCGCCTCGCGGCGGTTAGCGCCGAAAGTCACCATGGCGAAGAACTGGCGATGTGTTCTGGGAGCAATAATCTGACTATTGGGTCGAACTGAATTCTGGCGTGGGGCGATTTTTCGCTTATCGTGTGTGCGCTGATTCCGGTCGAAGGCTGTGGTCAATCCCGGTTACAGCGGCGGATGCCGGATCGGAGGGCGGGCGAGCGGTCAACAGGTAAGAATTTACACAGATTTCGATGTCTTAGCCGCGCAAGGTGGAAGGCGTAAGCCAAGGCAAAAATCGGGGGAGTGGACCTTCGGGGCGCTGTTCCTATGCTGCCCGTTCTCAGTATGCGAGATGGCCGGCATACCTCGTTCGTCATCTTTCCGAGATGGAAACTGTTGATTATAAAGTATATATGCAGTTGATTAGCCAGTAAGCAAAAAAGCGTTCTTGGCGTACTCTAAGCGCAGGCGCTGTTGCAGCAGGTGACTTGGCCTCACACCGGGGTTACTTTGTGGGGAACTTTGGTGCTGTGGGATGAATGAGAAAAATTCGTTAGAGTTGCCTAAGAGTCCAACTTTAGTTCAGGATACAGTCTATGAATGGTTTGAATCCCGCACTTTCGCCGGTATCTGTTCCGCCAGGACAGGCAACCTCGCAGCAAGAGGTGCGTTGCGCGGTACGTTTTCCACTTGCTCTCCCTGTAGTGCTGTCAGCCGGCGCGGAAGAACTTGTGGCGTTCACTCGGAATGTCTCTGCCAGTGGGGCTCTGTTTGAGTTGCCAGACCCGATGGCGGCTGGCCTCGAAATCCGTTTTTCGCTCCGCATGCCCGGTTCGGTTCTGGGTACTCCACACGATATTTTGGTTCATTGCCTGGGACGTGTGGTACGCTGCTCCTTAAGCGAAAGTCAATATCTGGTTGGTGCGACGATTGACGAGTACAAATTCGCCGAGCAGTGACAGACCGATTGAGCTTGACAGTACATTATGATGGACTTTCTGGACGATTCAGCTGATAGCGAGATGCTCGACTCTCCGGTCAAACCGGGGACGATTCGTATTATTCTTGCCGATTCTCAGTCGATTTATCGCGTAGGTATTCGCAAGGTCTTTGCTCTTGAGGACGATTTGCGCGTTGTTGCCCAGGCAGATTCTCTTGAGAATCTGCGGCTTGCGGTTGAGCGCTATCCCACTGACATTGTTCTTCTTGAAGGGAGTTTACTGGCCGGTACCGCCAATGTGATTCCCGATCTCCTGCGTCTTGCCCCCGATGTGAAGCTGATCGTGCAGGCCGTTCAGGCCGACGAAAACCATACGGTGGAGCTGTATCGGCGTGGAGTCCGCGGCATCATCTCCCGCATGATCTCGCCGGACCTGCTGGTAAGGTGCGTTCGCAGAATCGCCGCAGGTGAAACCTGGATCGATAATCAATCGGTAAATTGGGTCATTGAAGCCTATCGTTCCCAGGCCGCCGCTCTGGTGAGCCCTCGTTCGCAGCCGCGGCTATCGCCCAAGGAGATGGCCATCATCACCTGCATCACCCAGGGCAAACGCAATAAAGAGATTGCGTTCCAGTTGGGCACTACCGAACAGGTCATCAAGAACTACCTGCGCAAGATCTATGACAAGCTGGGCGTCAGCGACCGGCTTGAACTGGCCCTCTACTGTCTGCACAATAAGATCATTCAGACAGATACCGACGAAGAACTGGTGGTCAAGAAGGTTGTCGAGGGGTAGCTGGGCGTCGGGTTCAATCCTCTATTCAATCGTTCATTCACCTGGCATTGCCGGCGCCGCACAAGTTTTGCGTGCCAGTTCCAGCAGCCGGATCAACTCCGCCAATTCCTCGCGGTCCAGATGTCCCAGCAGTTCGCCGGGGATCAGCTGGATGATCGGGTCCATTTCATCGAGCAATTTCAGGCCAGCCGCGGCGATCTGCGTCCAAACCACGCGCCGATCGTGAGAATCGCGCTGCTGACGAATCAGTTTGAGGCTCTTGAGCCGACCCAGAAGCCGCGTAATGTCCGGCTCGGCGGTGATCATCCGGCTGCCGATGGCCGAACAAGTGAGTCCATCAGGCTGCGCGCCGCGCAGAATCCGCAGCACATTGTATTGGGTTGAGGTCACGACCCAGGCGCGGGTCTTCAAATGGAACGCGCGCTGCACGCAGTCGGAAGTCCGCAGCAGGTTGAGCAGAGCCTCTTCTTCCACGCTGAAAAAAGCGGCCTCCTGCGCAATTTCGAGTTTCAACCCTGCCATCGATCGTCTCCCCGCGCGGTTTCGTGAGCCCCTCAGAAAAAGGCACTGTTGAACCGGCGCCGGTCTTGCCCATGCAAGGTTAAGTAAATTCAAAGGACCACGAGAGGGCGCGTCTGGCAGTCCACGGTTTAACCCAGGCAGAATCCGCGCCCTTTCAATCCCGCTCGGCCTTTTGCATCATTTACGGCTTGGCATCCTGCTTTATGATTTCCACCTCGATGGTCAGCTTCACATCGTCACCCACCATGGCTGAGGGGAAGCTGGTTCCAATGCCGTAAGCCGTCCGGCTGATGGTGGTGGTGGCCGTAAAGCCGGAGTGCGGCTTGTGATCCATCATGCCCTCCACGGGTGCGCTGGGGCCATCCACATCCAGAACCACCGGCTTGGTGACGCCATGCAAGGTGAAGTTGCCGGACACGGTCAGTTTGTTGCCGTTTTTCGCCACATTTGTGCTGGTAAAGGTGGCGTAAGGGAACTTGGCGATGTCGAGGAACGCATCGGTCTTGATGTGCGTGTCACGGGGCGACTCGCCGGTGTCCACGGTGCTGACGTCGATGGTGGCCGTCACGGTGGACTTCGTCACATCCGCCTCGTTGTAGACGAGTGTGGCAGCCACGCCGCCAAAGCGCCCATGCACGTTGGAGACTCCGCCGTGCCGGATGGTGAAGTCGACCTCGCTGTGCGCCGGATCGGAGGCCCAGGTGGAGTATTGCGCCACAGCCATGGGGGCCGCGAGCGCCAGAATGCCAGTCAGGAGTACCAAACGCTTCATACGTCAATTTCCTTTCAATGCGGGGCCGTCGGGCCAATTTTAGGTTGGGGTAGAGAGCAGCGCTCTCGCCGGATGCGCGCGGAACGGAAGAAAACCAGCCGTATCCGCGCTGAATCTTCTGATGCAAATAGGATGCGGCAGGCAATTTATTCGTTGCAACAAATATTGTTGAATTCTGCGATTTCCTCAGCGTTCAGTGCCGAAGATGCGCTCTTCCAGATTTTTTTGCTTTGTTCCAACAGGAGGCGAATCGGCCGCAAAGGCGGCAGAAGCCGGGCGCATGGCAAATGAGGTCTGTTATCCTCCCGCCTATGTCTGTGCTTGAACCCTTCCGCCGGTTGACCCGTCCCCAGCGCCATACGTTTGTGGCTGCATTCCTGGGCTGGACGCTCGATTCGCTCGACTTCTTCATCCTCATCTTCTGCGTTCCGGCCATTGCGGGGGAGTTCCATACCAAGGCGTCGGCAGTGTTTGGCGCGGTGTTTCTTACGCAGGCCTTCCGGCCGGTGGGCGCGGTTCTGTTCGGCCTGCTGGCGGATCGCTATGGGCGGCGGCCAGTCTTGATGGCGAATATTCTCAGCTTCTCCGTGATCGAGCTAGCCTGCGCCTTTGCGCCGTCTTTGACGGTGCTGCTGGTGCTGAGGGCGCTCTTCGGCCTGGCCATGGGCGGCGAGTGGGGCGTGGGCGCGGCGCTGGCCTTTGAGACGCTGCCGAAGGAGGGCCGCGGAACGTTTTCCGGTATCTTGCAGGAGGGCTACGCGATGGGATCGATTCTGGCCTCGGCCGCTTTCGCTGTTTTCTTTAGCGGTTTTATCTTGCCAGGCCTCCACTTCCATGGTCTTGTCTTGCCTGGGCTGCACATCCCTGGGATCGGCTGGCGAGGGCTGTTCATCCTGGGCGCAACGCCGGCTCTGCTGGTGTTCTATGTGCAGGCCAGGGTGCAGGAATCGCCGGTGTGGCTTGAGGGTGCAAAGAAACGGTTGGCGAGGACGGCAATGAATGGCGGCCTTGAGGCAGAAAAGGCGCCCGCAAAACTGCTGGAGTTTCTACCCACGTTCCTCTTCCTCGTGCTGTTGATGACCGCCTTCATGAGCTTCTCGCACGGCACGCAGGATCTGTATCCCACCTTCCTCACGGTTTTCGCCAAGCTGAAGCCGGGAACGGTGGGGCTGATCGGAGTTCTGTATGGGTTTGGCTCCATTGGCGGTGGCATCGTGTTTGGAACACTGTCAGAGAAGTGGGGACGCAAGCGCGCTATTGTGACCGCCGCGCTGCTGGCAATTCCTGTGATTCCGCTCTATGCCTATGGGCATTCGGCCTTCACGCTGGGCATGGGAGCGGTGCTGATGCAGTTCATGGTGCAAGGCGCGTGGGGAGTGGTGCCTGCTTATTTGACCGAGCTGTCGCCGGCTCCGGTGCGGGCCACGGCGCCGGGGCTGGCTTACCAGTTGGGCGGCTTGATCACCTCATGGAACGGCAAGGGACAGGCTTTAGCCGCCGAGCGCTGGGGCAATTATCCGGCGGTGCTGGCGGTGACAGTGATCTTGGTTGCGCTGGCGCTGGCGGGATTGGCGTCCCTGGGCCGCGAAGCCAAGGGGCAGGAGATGACGGCGGCTTGATGTTCCTGAAATAGGGCGAAGCTCCAACTAAATGGCCATTTTTGTCCCACATTGCGGCATATTATCTTGCGCGTGAGCAGCATCACATCTTGGAACCACTCGGCGACCTAGTATTTCAAGCATGAACGCTGCGACCCTCATCCTGGTTGCGCCATCTTCGCTTCTGTTAGGCGCTGTGCTTCAGATTCTTGTTGCGCGGCTCTGTTCCGCCCGCACGAAAGGGATTCTGGCTACTCTCGCCTGTCTGCCCGCATTGCTTGCCGTAGTGGGCATGGTTCCGTTGGTTCGGGCAGGACAATCCTTCGATCTCAATCTGCTGCAATGGGATGGGCCGCTGGCCCTGGTCCTCCATGTAGACGCGCTCAGCGTCCTTTTCGCGCTGATGGGGACGGGCCTGGGCGGCTTCGTGCTGCTCTATTCCATCGGCTACATGGCCCATGACAAGTCCGCGACCCGCTTCTACGCATCGATGCTGATCTTCATTGCCGGCTTCGTCGGGCTGGTCTACAGCGCCAATCTCTTTGTCTTCTACCTCTGCTGGGAAGTAATCGGTCTCTGCTCGTTCAGCCTGGTGGGCTTCTGGTACAGCAACCGCGAGGCGGTTGCTGGCGCGCGCAAGGTGCTGCTGATGACCCACATCGCCGGCTACGGCCTGCTTGCGGGCATCCTGACCATCTATTTCCGCACCGGCAGCGCCCTGTGGACCGACCCAGCCGTGGCGCACAGCTTCACCGGCGGAATCTTTGTGCTGATGCTGGTGGCGCTGGTGGCCAAGAGCGTCCAGGTGCCGCTGCATACATGGATTCCTGAAGCCATGGCTGCACCTACTCCGGTGAGCGCCTTGCTGCATGCGGCCTGCTACGTCAAGGCCGGCGTTTACCTCGCCGCACGTATGTACAGCTTTGGCGCGGGATCGGTGCCCTGGGGCGGCGCAACGCTGGTCTGGATCGGCACCATCACCATGGCTGTGGGTGTGATGTACGCCATGGTGCAGACCGATTTGAAGCGCATGTTGGCCTACTCCACGGTAAGCCAGATCGGCTACATGATGATGGGCATCGGCATTGGCACGCCGCTGGCGATTACCGCTGGGCTGCTGCATTGCCTCAATCATGGATTCTTCAAGGGCGGCATGTTCCTTACGGCGGGCTCGGTACAGCACGCAGCCGGAACCCGCGACATGAACAAGCTGGGCGGCCTGGCGCAGCGCATGCCGCAGACCACGCTCTCATGGCTCATCGGCGCGGGCAGCATGATGGGCATTCCGCTCATGAGCGGCTTCGCCAGCAAGTGGATGCTCTATGCGGCTGCCTTGCAGGCCGGTTGGGCTGTTCCCGCCATGGTTGCCTGGGCAGTGAGCCTCGGCACGGTCTTCCTATGCGCCAAAGCCACGAGCGCGGTCTTCCTGGGCCCGCTGACTGAGGCCACCAAAGACGCGCATGAGTCCCCGCCGACGATGGTCTGGGGCATGGGCTTCATGGCCGCAGGCAGCGTTGTCCTGGGCGTCGCGCCGCAGTTGGCCGTCAACTACCTGCTCAATCCGATTCTCGCCGCGCTGGGGCTGGGCGCGGGCGTGCATGTCACCTGGCTTGGCCTGTCAGCCGATGCCGGCAGCTTCTCGTCGATGGGAGGCCTGGTGCTGGCGGTAGTTTCGCTGGTCCTCGGCGGGCTGATTTACGCCATCGCCTACGTTGCGCGTTCACCGCAGGTTGTTGTTACGACTGGAGGCGGCGCTGCGTTGGCCGGCGGCGGAATCTTTACCGGCGGAGAGCCCTTGTCTGACCAGGGGCGGCTCACGGCCGGCGACTTCTCCGCTATCTTCCTGCAAAACTGGCATGAATTCTTCCGCTGGTCCAATGTGGACCGCGTTTATCTCGGCGTCTGGCGCGGCTTGCAAGCCGTTTCACGCGTGTTGGGCATCGCGGTCGGCTGGATGGAGCGTTACGCGGCTGCCCTGGTCGTCGTACTGGCTGCGGCGGTGCTGGTTGGCGCCAAATGGTTTACGCCCTGGGTCTGGGCATGGAAAGTATGGGCACCGAAATGGGAACTTGAAGTGCCTGTCATACCTCCTACTCAAGTGCCGACTCTGCTGATAGCAGCATGTGCTCTAGCTGTGGTGGCCTTGGTCCTGGCTGCTTTTGCTCATGCGAAGTGGCGCAGATTCGCTCCATTGATGGTTCTATCTGGAACAGCCACCGTTGCCGGTCTGTTGGTCCCCAATCCGCATCTGCGCTTTGGCCTTCTTGAGCTAGGCGCGTTAGGAACCATCGTGCTCGTCTGGCAGAGCGCGCGGACGTTCTCTGCGAAGATGACCTACCTAGCTGTAGTTGTTCTCTCCGCGTTGTCGCTCGTTGCCAGCGATCTACAGAGACACGACGTGTTTTGGGCCTGGGCGTTTTTGCTTACCAGCGTTTGCGTCAAGCTTGCTGCGGTTCCGCTCTTCTTCTGGCTGTTAAGTCTGGCCGACGATGTTCCAGCGCTGGCTTTGGGCCTGATCATTGCGGTCGTCGATATGGCTGCTTTTGGCGAATTCTATGTTTCTGCGTGGTGCCTCCCGGACCACGCCGGCATCCCGTCTAGTGGAATTCTGCTTGGGGTTGCCGCAGCTACATCGTTCCTCGCCGCGCTCTTGATGCTTACGCAGCGCAGCCTCAAGCGCTTGCTTGTTCTCTCAACCGTTGAAGATGTGGGCTTCCTTTTGCTGGGAGTCTTTTCCCTGAAGGCCCTTGGATACAACGGTGCGATGATCGCCGCTGCAACTCACGCCCTGGCCAAAGCACTGCTCTTCATCTGCCTCAGCGCTCCCGAGGCCGACGGCGCTCTCACCCCCGAAGCGACAGGCCTGGCCGCGCGTTACCCCGTCAGCGCCTTCGGATTCCTCTTCGGCATGTTAGCCATGCTCGGCATTCCTCCCACGCTGGGTTTCATCGGCCGCTGGCGGCTCTACGAGACCGCGTTGCAAATCAGCCCTCTTCTTCTGACGGTTTTTGTTCTATCGTCCATCCTCGCGCTCATCGCTTATGTATTGGCCCTGACCCGCGTCTGGTGGGGCCCGGCGCAGGACCCCGATCCGCCGCTCACGAGTCCGCCGCAACCAGCCGCGCATCCAATCAGTGAGCCGCTGGTTCTGCAAGGCGTGATCGTCGTACTCGCCGCATTGTTGCTGGTTGGTGGTCTTTGGCCCAGCCTGATCGGAATGCTCGTTGGGGGGAGACCATGAACCTCTGGACCAAGTTGATGTGCTACTCCCGGCGTCGCAGCCCCTGGCTCTTCCACATGAACGGGGGCAGTTGCAACGGTTGCGATATCGAACTGATCGCCAGCCTCACGCCGCGTTATGATGCCGAGCAGTTGGGCGTGCGCCTGGAAGGCAGTCCGCGCCACGCCGACATTCTCTGCGTCACTGGCCCCATCACCCACAACGCGGTGAACGCCATAAAGACCGTCTACGGCCAGGTGTGCGGGCCCAAGGCAGTGATCGCCATCGGCTCCTGCCCCGCCACGACCAACGTCTTCATCGACAGCCGTACCCTGGCCGGTCCGCTCAACAAGCATCTTCCGGTCGATGTGTTTGTCCCCGGCTGCCCGCCCCGCCCCGACGCCATTATTCAGGGTGTGGCCAAGGCCGCGGAGATTCTGGCGGAGAGAGCCGCGAAAAAGCAGCCCGTCGATCCGGTCGTCATGCCGTTAGTCGGTCCGGGATGCGGCGGCGCCTGCGCGTGCGGAGCCAAATCCGAACCCGCGGCCGAGGAGGTCAAGCTATGAACCTGACCACCGCACTCGCCCGCCTGCTCATCTTTCCCGGACTTCTCTTCGCCGTGCCTTTCGCGTGGTTTTTTCTCTGGACCGAACGCAAAGCCGTTGCTCTCATGCAGGGGCGCATCGGCCCTCCGTTTATGCAGCCGTTTTACGACTTCATCAAGCTGCTCGGCAAAGACACGCCTCCCCGCACCGGCGTGGGCGGCATGTTGATGAAGCTGTGGCCGCTGATTGCCGTTTCGGCTGCGGCGGGCGCGGTAGGCCTTTTGCCCGTGCTGCCCTCCTCCGGCGGATTCGAGGGTGACCTCATCCTGCTGCTGGCGCTGCTTGAACTGCCCTCCATGTGCATCATTGCCGCGGGCTTCTCTTCGCGCTCCATCTTCGGCGAAATCGGCTCGGCCCGCGAAGCTGTCCTCAGCGTCGCCTATAACGTGGTGTTTCTACTGGCCATCGTTTCCATCGCCGCCTCGCAGCATACCTTCCGGCTTGAGGCCCTGGCGCAGCTTCCCGCCTCTCCGCTGCGCTGGCTTGGCGTACTGGCCATCCTCGTCTGCTTGCCCGCCAAGCTGCATATCAATCCCTTCTCGCTGCCCAACGCCGAGCAGGAAATCTACTCCGGACCCATGACCGAGTACGCCGGCCCCGAGCTGGCCATGTGGGAGCTTTCGCACGGACTCGAATGGGTTGCGGCTACCGGTTTGGTAGCCACGCTGACCGCTCCCTATATCGGAATCTGGTGGCTTGCCATCCTCGTCTTCCTCGCGCTCTCCTGTCTGGTCGTGCTGCTGTTGTCGGTGGTCGCAGCAGCCACGGCGCGTCTGGCCATCGATACAACCGTGCGTTTTTACTGGCAGGTCACGCTCATCTTCGCGGTCCTTGCCGTTTCGTCCGCGCTCTTTATGAGGCTCAGATCATGAACATTCTCACCATGCTGTGGAATAACCTGCGGGGAGGCTCCCGGACCATGCTCTTTCCCGCGCGCCCCAAAGTGACCAAGGGGTTCCGAGGCTTGGTGCGCTTCGATCCCGCGCTCTGCACCGGTTGCGCCATCTGCAAGATGCGCTGCACCTCGCGCGCCATCGACTTCAAGAGCGGCAAAGGCATCTTTACGTGGAGCTACGATCCCGGCCAATGCACCTTTTGCGGCCGCTGCGTGGAAGGCTGCAAGACTCACGCGCTCAGCCAGGACGAGGAATGCCCGCCCGTATATACGACCATTGGCGAGTTGAAGCAATCCTATGACGTTGCCCGCAAGCCAACCCCCAAGCCAGCCCCCAAGCTAGACTTGCCAGCCCCGCCGCCGGCCGCCCAGGCTGCGAACCCTGCCCCCGGAGGTACACAATGAACGCGGTTGATACGCCACCCAAAAAAGAAATGTATGCTGCCCTGGCAAAAGAGCTGGGCATCGTCGATCCCTGGATCGAGCAGGGCGGCGTGCATTGGCTTAACCCCGGCGCTTTGAGTGTGCGCGACCTGGCAAAGGGGATGAACGCTGTTCAGGCTCGCTTTGTCACCATCACCACCACGCAGATGCCCGGCGACACAGGCTTTCGCCTTGAATATCACTGGGATCTCGACGGCCAGTTGCTGGGCTTTCCTTATCTCATTTCGGGCAAATCCATTGAGAGCATCTACGACCTGTGCGAGGCTGTGAACTGGATTGAGCGCGAGACGCACGAAGGCTTTGCCCTTGACTTTACGGGGCGCGAGTACGAACCCCTGCTGCTGCGCCAGGGAGAAACGCCGGGAGTCAACCTGCGGGACGCCGTGGCCGTGAGCGACGCCGTGGCTGTGAGCGAGGTAAAAAAATGAGCTACAAGATCCCCATGGGTCCTTACCACCCGGCACTCGAAGAGCCCTACAAGCTCGACCTCATCTGCGAAGGCGAAACCGTCTCTGACGCCAAGCTGCATATCGGCTTCAATTTTCGCGGCATCGAGCACCTGGCCGAAAGCCGCAACTACATTCAGGTCATCGCGCTCATGGAGCGCGTCTGCGGCATCTGTTCCAACATTCACACGCTTACTCTCTGTCAGGCAATGGAGAAGCTCACCGGCCTCACGCCGCCGCCGCGCGCCCAGTATATTCGCGTTGTCATTGCGGAACTGGAGCGCCTGCACTCGCACGTCCTCTGGGCCGGCATCGCCGCCAAGCTCATGGGCTTCAAGACCATGTTCATGACCTGCTTTGAGCTGCGCGAGAAGGTCATGGATATTCTCCAGGCCATCTCCGGCAACCGCGTCAACTACTCCATGAACCGCATCGGCGGCGTCAATCGCGACATCGAAGATCCGCTCGCCGTGCTGGCCATGGTCGAGGCTCTGGAGCGCGAAATGGTCCGCACCGTCATTCCCATCTTTACCACCAGCACCACGGCCATCTCGCGCTGCGCCGGCATCGGCGTGCTCACCCGCGAAAAAGCCGTCTCCTGTGGCGCTGTCGGCCCCGTGGCGCGCGCCTCCGGCCTGCCCCAGGATCTGCGCCGCGCCGCGCCCTATGCAGCCTACGCCGAGATGGAGTTCGACGTGCCCGTGCAGCAAGGTGGCGACGTAAAAGCCCGCCTGCTGGTGCGCGCGCTTGAAATCATGGAGAGCTGCAAGATTCTGCGCCAGGCGCTAACCAAAATGCCGCCCGGCGAGTTAAACGCGGGCGAGAGCAAAGTCGTCTTCTCCACGGGAACGGCCACCAGCCGCGTTGAAGCCCCGCGCGGCGAAGTCATGTACAGCGTCAGTTGGAAAGAGAGCTCTAGGAATCCCAGCCGCGTCCATGTCCGCACGCCCACCTTCGCCAACATGCCCGCCATCCGCTATATGGTGATCGGAGCGCGCCTAGCCGACACGCCCCTGATCCAGGCATCCATCGATCCCTGCTACTCCTGCACCGATAGGTAGAGCCGCACAAGCCGAGACTTCTCAAGAATCGAAGCGCCTCGCGCGCCAGGCGGTTTTTGGTGAAGTGATCCGTGAATACCGAATCGACCGCCTTGTGTCAGGGCACGACTTCAGTCGTGCCGCAAATGCCCCAAAATCGACAGGGCTTTAGCCCCTGCGGGAGATACTTTTCCGCTTGACGAATCCTTACAACTTCTCTACCCCCTGGGATACCTATCCCTTGACGCGCAAGGCGCTACGCGCTACAGTGCAAACATGATTCAGTCGTTCCGGCACGCGGGCCTGGAGAAGTTTTACCTGACTGGGAGCAAAGCAGGCATCCAACCAGCCCATGCCGCGAAGCTGCGCAGGCAGCTTACCCTGCTGAACATTGCCAAGAACGCGAATCGCATGGATGTTCCCGGTTGGGACCTACACCCGCTCAAGGGAACGCTTGTGGATCATTGGTCGGTCAAGGTCAATGGGAATTGGCGCATGACGTTTATGTTTGAGAATGAGAATGCGGTACTCGTGAACTACCAGGATTACCACTGACCGGTGAGGAGGACAACTAGGTCGATGACAATGTATAACCCAGCCCATCCAGGCGAGATTCTCCGCGAATACCTCGGAACAGTGCAGGTTGGCGTGGCGGCAAAGAAACTGCGCGTAGCGCGGTCAACCCTCTCACGGCTGTTGAACGGGCGAGCGTCGTTTACGGCGGCGATGGCGCTGCGTCTGGCCGATGCCTTTGGAACCGAGCCGGGCATGTGGCTCGACTTGCAGCAGCAATACGATCTGTGGCACGCCGCGCAGCGCAAGCGGCCCAAGGTGGAGAAGTTCTTCAAGGCGGCGTGAACCCGGCAAGTCCGCACCGGCGAGGGCGGTCGTCGTGACGCGCCAGACACTATACAGCGCTTTCGCTCCATAGTAAGCTAACTCGCGGGGGCTGATCGATCAAATGCGCGCTCGCATAAGTGCAATCGTCGGAGCGGCCCTGGTCTTGGTAGCACTGGCCTCGACTTTGTTGGACGCCTTTCACCTGACGGAGCTTATTGAGAGGCTAATCCCAAATTGGATGGATCAATGGATCACACCGAGGGTTGACCTCGTGATCTTTCTGGCGGGGTTCCTACTCATCGGGCTTGCGTGGATCGATTACAAATACGAATCGGGCAACGGGAGCCCCGAGCTTCCTCTACCTTCCCCGTTTTCCGAAACGAGTGCGAACACTTCTTCATCGAGGCCGGCTCATATGAGCAAAGATCATACGGTGGCCGCTGGTAAGAACTCTCCCATAATTATTGACTCTCCCGTGAGCGCGGATATGTCTGCTCCGGTCTCTGGTTCTCAAGTGGCCATCGGGACCAATATTAGCCAGATTGGTGAAGTCCATCACCATCACGGTGAAAGCGGGTTTTCCGAAAAGTGGATTCCCACCGAGCTTACCCCTATCCAAATTCTGCAAGAAATAGATGCTGCGCTACCCTCCGCCAAAGATCATGCCCGAGCGAACTACAAAGACCTAACCGTGGTTTGGGAAACCTCACTTCGTGACTTGAAAGCTAATCCCCACGGGGCCGATTCGGGATGGTTGGTGATCACTAGTTTTCCGGCAGAACTTGTCAGCATTAATCTTGTGCATTTCCATCTTTCCTCACTTTCCGCGGAACTCAGATCGGCAACTGTGGGGAGTGTCCTGTTAATTAAAGGGGCGATTGAGTCGGTTGATCATTGGTATATTGGTCTTAAACCTGATCCAGAAATCCGGATTATCAAGCGCGCGTAGGCTGTGTACCGGAACAGCTAACATGGTCTCTGCCTCCCGACTCCCATTCCCCCATGAATCAGAATCAAGCACAGGCGGGCGCTACGGCGCAGACGGCGTGAGCATCGTCCGCGACTTCGCAAAGTCTCCTAGAGGCACAGCCTCCGCAAGTGGGCTCCGCTACCTCGAGCCCTATGGCCAGATCGTCTGAAGATGAAGGGGTTTGTATTTTTGGGGTGTCTGCAAAGTTGTAATGCGGCTATCATGGCTCCATGCTCCTCTCCTTTCCGCCACGGTTCGTCTGGGCCTTTGCTGGCGTCGCTGGCGCTGCGATTGTGGCCGCTGGAGCCGCCGTGTATAACCACCTCTCATCAAAGCCTGATCATGGGAGCAGAGGTCATAAGGTGACTGCTGGGAACGACTCAACCATTGTCAATGAATCTCCTGCGAGCGCAAGTGTGACGGGTCCAATTGCAGACTCCCAGATTGCGGTTGGGAGCAATATCAGCCAGTCCCTTGCGGTCCATCACCATTATCCAGAGAACGGATACTCCCAGAAATGGACTCCCACCGAGCCGATGCCAATCCAGATTTTACAAGAAATAGATGCTGCTCTACCCTTCGACCAAGATCACGCCCGTAAGAAATACGTAAACAGCCTAGTCGTCGTTTGGGAGGTCTCCCTTTTATCCGTGAATCGCCTATTTCCGAAAGTGTACTTAGTACAGACTAGATTTGGGCCAAAGTTCCCAGGCGATGTCCCGGTGAATTTCCACCTCACTTCAGTGAGCGCGGAACTCCAGTCTGCAACAGTGGGGAGTATTTTGCTAGTAAGAGGGAAAATCGGATCGATCACAGGATGGGGATTGGGGATTGACCTAAAACTAAATCCAGAAATTCGACTGGTTAAAAGGTCTTAGATCGCTGGGTGTCCCATGTCCCGCTTTTGGAACCCGGGATAGCACGCTGCATCTGGAAAACAGCCGCCCTTTTGCAGTGAATTATATGCCCGCGGCGCATACTGTAAATGGAGTCAAGCGTCGATCGCCCGACAGCAAGGTTGCGGAGCATTCCCAGTCCAAGCACAGGTCCAGAAGCTTCGCACAGGCCGTCGCGGAAGACAAAGGCCTTCTCCAATAAATACCAGGATGGGTTGCAAAAGCGATCAAGGCGCCTCAGAAAAGCCCCCCAACTCCTTTGCTGTCAGGATTCTGCGCCGAACTCCTTTGCCATGAGGATTTTGCAGCGCGACCCCTACCGTAACTCGTTGAAAAAAAGGATCTTCTTTACAGAATACCCGGGGGAGGGTGGGATGACTTAAACGTTAACAGGGCGACACCCCCCGCACGGCGCGTGCCGGGTCCCCAGGTCTTGTTCTGAGACCTGGGGTTCCTGCCATAGCGCCAATCTTCGGATTCCCTTACGGATATTCGCAAGCGGAGGCGCATAGCATCGCATCAGCCTTCCCGTTTGCCGGAGGTCCCCCGCGAAGTACCCGCCGCTGCGTTTCCATTAGCCTCGGAAACCAGCGCAATGGCCTGTAGAATCAACTGCGCATTCCGGCCCGACACGCCGAGGATGGCTACGGCCAGCCCGCCGGTCCAAAAGACCAGCCCCATGTAGGTCACGATGTAAAGCAACCTCATGTCTTGCAGATTGGCCACGCCAAGCGCCGCACTGGCGCATGCAAAAACAACCATCGCGATGGCAATGATCTTCATCCTCTTCTGCCTGCGGTCGACTGAGTCCAGCGACTTGCGGAGAACAGCTTCATAAGCTTCTGTCATGGAATTCATCCTTTCCTTTCAGTTGCGCTTCTTAAACATTTCAAACCGTATGCGAGCCGCGACTTGACCGTGCCCGCGCTGAGTTGCAGGATTGCGGCGACTTCCTGAATTGTGAAGTCTTCAAGATAGTGCAGATCGAGCACCGCGCGGGTCGCCGGAGAAACCCTATCGAGAAGAGAATGGAGCTCGGCCGCCAGGATCGCCGCGTCCTCCTCATGGCTGGCGGTGAGATCGTCTACTTCGATGTTTTCGTCATGCCTTTCCTCCCAAAGATGCTTTCGGCGGAGAAACGCGAACGAGGCGCGTGTGGCAATGCGGTAGGCCCAGGCGCGGAAAAACTCGGGCTCCTGAAGCGACCGCAGCTTGCGGCAAATCTGGAGGAACACATCCTGCAAAACATCCCCGGCTCCCTGCCCACCTACCAGACGCCGGATGTAGGGCAGCAAGATGGCTTGCGTTCCGCGCAATAATTCCTCAAGAGCGTCTCTGTCTCCGCTCTGCGAGCGGAGAACCAAAAGCGTCTCATGGATGCGGTTGACCAAATTGCCCTCCACCAGCTGAGAGGCGGTCAGGGGCCTGGCTGTTCGATAGGCTGTTGAAGAAATCCAAAATATCTTTGGGATGTGCAGCCCGTTATGAAGCCTCCCGGGCCAGCCTAAGGTGTCGATCTTGCAACTGGGCTTCCGCTTCAACCGGCGATAGCCATTCCAACCGCCTCTTCCGCGTTCCCAGCCACCCGCAGCAGCTCCCGGTTCTTTTGCTTCAGGAACCCCGCCGCGACCGCCGTATCCAGAAACGCCAGCAGCCCATCCCAATACCCAGCCGTATTGATCAGGATGCAGGGTTTGGCGTGCAGACCCAACTGCGCCCAGGTCACGGCCTCCAGCAGCTCCTCAAGCGTCCCATAGCCGCCCGGCAGCACCAGAAACGCGTCGGCCAGCTCCGCCATGCGCGCCTTGCGCTCGTGCATGGTGGGAGCCAATTCCAGCGTGGTCAACCCAGTGTGAGCGATCTCCCGCTCCACCAGCACTTCCGGCAGAACGCCGATGACTTCCGCGCCGCCGGCCAGCGCGGCGTCGGCCACCGCGCCCATCAGCCCCACGTTGGCCCCGCCATACACCAGCCCCAGCCCGGCCGCCGCAATCGCCGCGCCCAGCGCAGCGGCTTCGGCACGAAATGCAGGATTGTTCCCATCCGCCGATCCGCAGTAGACGGCAACGCGGCGCACAGACTGTTTTGAAGGTGTCATCGTGTCTTCAGGATAACGGGTCGCAACCCGTTCCAGAGACACAAGCGATCAGCAAAAGAAACGGCAGACCGTTTGGCCTGCCGCTTCTTTTGCTGATCTGGGAGGAGGGAACTTGTGTGGCTATTTGCCGGATTTCGCGGGCGCCGACACCGGTGCTGGCTTTGTGCCCTCGAGTACCGAGTGGCTGCCGGCGGTGCGCACATAGAGAATGGTCAGGCTGATCGAGGTGAACATAAAAATGATGGCCGACCAGGTAGTGAGCCGGGTCAGGACGTTGGCCGCGGCGCGAGGGCCAAATGCGGTCTGCGAACCCTGGCCGCCAAACGCGCCAGCCAAGTCAGCCGAGCGCCCCTGCTGCAGCAGTACGACGCCGATCAGGAACAGGCTCACAATCACGTGAAGGACAACGACGAAGTAAAGAGCAATCTGCATTTTTAGCTGCTTTCCAAGTCTGCCCGGCTTTGCGGGCAGAAGAATCTTTGGTGCGGAAGAGGGGACTTGAACCCCTATGCCTTTTGGGCGCCAGCACCTCAAGCTGGTGCGTCTGCCAATTTCGCCACCTCCGCACGGAAGTGAACCTCTACGAGTATAGCAAAAGTAGAGGCTGCGCGAGACCCGGGAACGGACGAATTCAGCTGCCCGGCCCTCGGTGTTGTGCGTGCGCTGTGTTTCTCCGGCTTCAGCAGCCGCTTACCCGCACAGCCGTGTCATCCAGGCGGCCAGGGCCTGCTGGTCGGGTGTACCGGCAGCGTGGGCGGCCCGGACATTGCTGCGCTCGGCCTCGTTGCGGTTCTGGCTGATCTTGAACTTGCCTTCGACCCGCGCGATCGGGATGCGGAAGCCCACAATCCCGGCAAGCATCGTCCGGCGGAATCCCTCCGGCATAGCCAGCCATCTCTCGGCATAAGCCGGCTCATTCGCCTGAATCAGGCCTTTGAGCAGCGCGTCTTTGGCCGCCTCGTCTTCAATCAGTTCCAGAGTTCCATAGGCGTGAATAGCGATGTAGTTCCATGTGGGAACAGCGAGCGGATCGAGATAGAGCGTGGGCGAAACGTAGCTGTGCGGTCCCGAGAAGACCACCAGCGTCTCGCGTCCGGCAAGGGATCTCCAGTGAGGATTGGCGCGGGCAAAGTGGCCTTCGAGCAGCCCATGTTCGCCCTCGTCTTTCACCACCAGAGGGAGGTGGGTGGCCCCCTCAGCACCGGATTGCGCCCCGCAGAGAATCGCAAATGAATAGTCCCGCATCGCCTCGATAAGAATGGCGCGGTCGGCAACCTGGTTGAATCTGGGTGTGTACATGGCGCTCCTATTGAATCCGTTCAAACCGAAAGCCCGCTTCGCGCAACACGTGGCTGATGGCTGCGATATGCGATGCCCCGCGAGTTTCAAGCGTCACATCGATCGCGGTTTCGCTCAGGCTGACGCCATAGTAGGCGCGATTATGCACGGTCTCGACAATGTTGGCGCGCTGGCTGGCCAGGATTTCGGTCAGCGAGTGCAGCGCGCCCGGCCGGTCTTGCAGATACACGCGAATGCGCAGCAGGCGGCCGTCCTTCACCAGGCCGCGCTCAATGATCTTGGCCAGCAGGCTCACATCGATGTTGCCGCCGCTCACCAGCACCACGGTGCGCCGGCCCCGCAGGTTGGTCTTCGATTGCACAACCGCAGCCAGTGCGGCAGCCGCCGCGCCCTCGGCCAGCGTCTTCTCCGCTTCCAGCAGCAGCAGGATGGCGCTGGCCACTTCCTCGTCGTCCACCGTGACAATTTCGTCCACATAGCGCATCACCAGCGGCAGCGTCAGGTCGCCGGCGCGGCGCACGGCAATGCCGTCGGCAACGGTGGCCTCCGCGGCAATCGTGACCGGAGCGCCGGCCTCGCGGGCGCGCAGCATACTGGGCAGCTTCTCTGGCTCCACGCCAATTACGCGGATCTTTGGATTTGTCTCCTTGAGCGCGCAAGCCACGCCGGCAATCAGTCCGCCGCCGCCGACGGGGACCACCACCGCTTCGATATCTGGAACCTGTTCCAGCAATTCCAGTCCAATGGTGCCCTGGCCGGCGATGACCTCGGCATCGTCAAAGGCGTGGATAAAGGTGCGGCCCTCTTCGGCGTGGCGTCGCACGGCCTCCGCGCAGGCTTCGTCATAACTCGCGCCATACAGCACAATCTCCGCCCCGAAGCCGCGCGTGGCGGCCACTTTAATCTGCGGCGTAGCCAGCGGCATCACAATCTGCGCCCGTATGCCCAGCGCCGCCGCGTGGAAGGCGACTCCCTGCGCGTGGTTCCCGGCGCTGGCCGCGATCACGCCGCGCCTGCGCTCCGTCTCGCTCAGCGTGAGCAGCTTGTTCAGCGCGCCGCGCTCTTTGAAGGAGCCTGTGCGTTGCAGGTTTTCAAGCTTCAGGTGCAAAGGCAGGCCAGCTAGTTCCGAGAGGTCGTGCGAGAGCTGGCAAGGCGAGAGATAGACGGCGTCTCCGATGCGCGCGCGGGCGGCCTGGATGCTGGATAAGGTGACGGTTTTCAAGAGCGTTTCTCCTAAACTGAGCAAAATGGATTGAGATGAATATCAACCTAGCTCCGGCATGATCGTATGCGGCAGCGGGGTTGCGGTCTTGTATCAGGGCACGACTTCAGTCGTGCCGAAAATGCCGAAAAATCACGGCGGGCTTCACAGGCTGCGGAAAAACCCCACAAGGGAAGGGTTTTGTATCAGGGCACGACTTCAGTCGTGCCGAAAATGCCGAAAAATCACGGCGGGCTTCAGCCCCTGCGGGCTTTCCTCCACATTTCCGCCGCAGCTTTTGCCGTAACCATGGTTTGCCTGAACAAGATTGAGATTCATCTGGATTGAGTGAAAAAGCGCCTGGAGATGAAAAAGCCACCAGCCGCGCTTGCGGGTGGTGGCCTGGTTGATACGTAACTCGAAAATCCGGTTCGTCAGGCTTCGCATCCCGCGCGCGCATTGGGGCTCATAATTCGCATAGCGCGGACGGACGCAGCGGCAGCCAGGGCAGGGAAGAGGATCGTATTGGCTCCGGAACGCTGCATGACGTTGAAGGAAGTAGACCAGAAGCGCGGCGGGCGCGTCAAGAGAGCCGGAAGCTGTGCGGTGTTGCAGTTTCTGGGCTGGCGCCATTTCGGGAGTTGGCCGCCTGAAGATCGCCGCGGAATTTTCAGGGATTGATCGAGCCAGCCCGTCAGATAGGTACTACGGAGTGAGATACTCACAGGTTCTCTCCGCTCCAGAGCGATAATATTCCTCAGTCCAATGCTTGAATCTGCACCGTTATGATGTAAAGTGGTGTAGATGATGGGAAATGCCAATTCGGCCACCGCTCCCAAAAACGAACATTCTCTGCGATTGTCTGTCACACTTCCCTCCGAAACCTACGCTTCCCTTGAGAGAATCGCCAAGAAGAAGAAGGTTTCTCTCGCGTGGGTCGTGCGCGATGCAACGGAGAAGTATGTTTCAGATGAGCTTCCATTATTCCGGGAGATTGGGAATGGCTAAACACCGCGCCTGCTCTTACACTTACTACGAGTTTTTTGCGGGCAGTGGAATGGTCCGCGCGGGGCTCGGTGACTCCTGGAAATGCCTCTTCGCCAATGACTTCGACGACAAGAAGGCTGCGTCCTACGAGCAGAATTGGGGCGAAGACGAGATTCTGGTCAAAAATATAACGATTCCCGGGATTCTTCGTATACCGGTCGGCGGCTGCGCTTGCGAGGCATTAGCGGCATGATTCTCGACCCAAGCCGAATTCCGAATCGAGAGAAGCTTATCCTCACAGGAATATACCTCTCTAAGTTCGGATCTCTCGGCTTGAAAAAACTAGGATTCCGGACTTTCGCAGAAGCCTACAACGTCGTTGGATATGCTTTAGGCTCCCGCCCGTCTTCCATCAAGAACTACAGGGATGAGTTCGACCCCTTTTTCCCGAATTCCAGAAAGGGCTGGCATAAGCGCGAAATGCGCGAGTATTGCAGAAAAGTCCTCGATCAATACTCAAATTTGGAATTTGAGGCGTTTGCGGGACTCATTAAATCCTTTGTCGGCTACGACGAGAACACCTGGAGTTCTGTCCAGACGAAAGATGAACGAGAGGAGAGGGCATCCGGCTTCGCGAAGAGGCTAATTACGGGCTTGGCAGCGGAACGATATTTCGAATCCGTTCACTCCTCCCTCCTTGAATTTCAAGGTTATGCGATTGAGAATACGACTCAACTCGGTTGCGGCTATGATTTCAAGTTATCCGGGGAAAAGAGCAAGGATTTTCTTGCAGTCGAGGTCAAGGGTATTCGAGAGAAGGTTGGTAGTGTCTCGCTAACACCGAGAGAATATGAGGTCGCTGCTGACCTAAAGGACCGCTTCTACCTTTTTGTCGTCAAGAACTTCCAAAAGGAACCCTACCACGAGCTTTTCCTGAACCCAACTGCGGGAAAGCTCCAATTTACTAGGACTGAACGGGTTTTGATTCAGGTGTCGTGGCTGACCCGCGTTTAGTGGACAGCACATCGTTGCCAGAACTGGTTTACCTCGAATACTTTCCTGAACAGGAGCAGAAGAGAATGAACCAAACCGAAGCTCTGAATCTTGCCGTCGAGATGCTTGAGAGGGTCGCGCCGGGTCACAACTACGACACCCGCGAATTCCACGAGAATCTGCGCACCATCAAGGCAACAATCTCGCCCGCCGAGCAAGCGCCGGCCTTCTCGCCAAAGACCGCCATTGTCCAAGGCGAAGAATTCTGCGAAATCGAACGGACTACGATAGAGGGCAGAGATCTGATATTGATGGAGAGCTGTAGAGACGGAGGCGAAGCGCCCACCATAATCGTCGATGCCGACACGTACGAAATTGTGATGGACGAGGTTTACAACGGTTTTCAAGACTATTGCCACGAGGAATCACTCACCAGCTAGGGCGGCAAGCTGGTCCGCCCGGTCCAGACACTGGCAGGTTCAAATCTTGGGTTACCGAACTAGGTGTGGGTGCCCCATGTCTCGATTTTGAGACATGGGATCCCAGGTCTCAAAATCGAGACCTGGGGCACCCAGATATGGTATTAGTTTGAACGTTGGGCAGCCCGCCTGACACCTTACCTCAGCGCGATCTGACATTATCGTCAGATCGATGTTTGGGAGATCGCATGGGTGTGGGCTTACCCGGTGGCAACGAAGGGAGAGCTAGACCCGCTAGAGGCTCAGCTGTACTACTTCTTCAATCCTAAGTCGCAACTGATAAACGGCACGGTGCCCCCTAAACCAAAATCCATCGAGAATATCCCCGAGCCTTCCCAGAAGGTTCAGGTTATGAGTGAGACCGAAATCCTTGCAAAACGCGATCCAGTCCAACGCCTGCCGAGACAAGCGGCTCACTATGCTCAAATTGTTGGCCACTTCCTCGAGGTAAAAGAGTCAAAGGAAATCGCTAAAGCGATGGCGGCACATTTTCAGCGACTCGCCAGATACCACAAGACCCTCCTTGGAATTGGCGCTACAGCCGAATCAGATGAAGACCAAGAAAACTGAAATGACTCGTAGCGCCATTATGCGCTCAGTCAAATCAAGAGACACCAAGCCTGAAATGGCGGTGCGCCAATTTGTGCACCGATTAGGCTACCGGTTCCGTCTCCATCGCAAAGACCTTCCAGGAACTCCAGATCTCGTCTTCCCCCGAATGAAAAAGGTTGTGTTCGTTCACGGTTGCTTTTGGCATGGACACAGCTGCGCAAGGGGGGATCGAATGCCAAAGAGTAACTGCGACTATTGGCTTGCGAAAATTTCCCGAAATCGGGAACGCGACAAACTCACTCGAGCTCTGCTCCAAGCACAAGGCTGGGAGGCCTATATTGCGTGGGAATGCCAGATTAAAAGCCTACAGGCAATACGTGAACTAGAGGCGTTTTTAGAATCACCGGAGAAATGAGCCGGGTGCCCTAGGTCCCGATTCTGGGAATCTGGGAAATTATCCTTTCCCTGCCCCTTGCACAAGATTACGCCCTGCTGGCGCACAATGGGGATAGAGAGACTCATGAAAGAAATCGCCGCAGAGGGGTAAGTTGCGTACCCGTTCCCCGGACCAATCTCTCAGGAACCTGCCCGATCCGCACCCCCAAAAAAATGACCCCCTACCCCCTAACCCCCCGGGGGTATAAATCCATCCAATATTTTCTCGTAAAGATCGACGCATGAATAGTTTAAGAATTCCATATATTAACTGATTGGTAATCTTTACCTTTACATTTTAGCCTGTAAATAGCCGAAAATACCGCTTCGGCTGGCGGCCAGTCCAGCTTTCGCCCGGACAAAAGCGATCATTTCTGACCAGACTCTACCTTGCGCAACATGGAACCCTGAATAGGAGAAACGGCTTGTTCCCCTCGTTTCATCTGTCAACACGTGAAGGAGAAATCATGTTCCACGGAAAAGTTCTTGCGCTCTCGGTTCTGGCATCTGCGCTGTTATGCTCTGCAACCCTGGCGCCGGCACAGGTCAGCATCGGCATTGGGGTGGCTCCTGTGTGCCCTTATGGGTACTTCGACTATGCGCCCTATGACTGCGCCGCCTATGGCTACTATGGGCCGGATTGGTTTAATGGCGGGGTGTTTCTTGGAGCCGGTCCCTGGTTCCACGGACCTCACGGATTCTATGGGCACGTGGACAACCGGTTTGACCCGCATCACGGCTACAATGGACCGCTGCCGGGACGGGGCGAGGCGCAGTTCAACCACTTCCACGGCAACGAAGCGCGGGATGGACAAGGCCACGAAGGCAACGCCGGCCATGATGCGGGTGGCGAGCACGCCCTTCCCGGATACCGCGGCGGCGGCCGCAGTGGTGGGCACGGACGCCGTTAAGCCCTGACCTGAGGCCTGTTCACACAACCGAGGCTATCCGCCTTGGTCGTGTGAACGGGCGCTAGAAGATATCGCAGAGCTTGGCGAACGAATCCAGTTCAACCAGATGCTGGCCTTGCGGCGCGGGGTCCAGCGTAGCGTGTTCCAACACCCATGTGTCTTTGTGGAAGAGGAAGACGGCGTGCAGGCCGGCTGCGAGGGCGGGATTGATGTCGCTCTTGGGGCTGTTCCCGATCATCCAGCTCGTATGCGGCGTCAGTTCATGGCGGGCGATCACCTCCCGGTAGGCGGGCGGGTCTTTCTCCGCCACAATCTCCACCGCGGAAAAGAGCTCGGCGAGCCCGGAGCGGGTCAGTTTATCGGCCTGTTCGGCCTCGTCACCTTTGGTCATGAGGATGAGCCGGTGGCGGCTGGCTAACTTGGTCAGAGTCTCGGCCACTCCCGGCATCAGCTCAATCTCCTGCTCGGCAATGGACCGTGCAAAGCTCAGGATGCGGTCCACCTTTTCCTTGGTGACGGCAGCGGGACTGAGCCGCTCAAAGCATGTAACCAGCGAACGGGTAAAGCTGGTGAGGCCGTAACCGTAGGCCAGAATGGTCTCGCGCTCCACGGCGTTGAGGGTCTGGCGCACTTCGGCGGGGGTGTACTCGTGATGATTCAGGTAGCCGATGAACGCGGCGATGGCACGCTCAAAGTAGATGTTGTTTTCCCACAGAGTATCGTCAGCGTCGATGAGCAGGGTCTGACCGGCAGGGAACTGGGGCATAGGACTTTATGGTACAGAATCAGCGCGGTTTGAATTACTGCGGAGACTCCGGCAGCGTGTATTCAAAGGTATACGAGTGCTTGCCGTTGGCAATGAGAATAGTCATGGTTCCAGCGATCCCGACCAGTTCTCCCGTGCCCGAGCCGGGCACCACGGTGACAGAAAGCTGATACTTTCCCTGATCCATGGTGCCGAGGTGCTGGAGAGCGAAGGAGCCACTGTGCCCTTGGAGAGTTCCGGTGACCTGCTCGATGGCGACGTATCCTGCTGTGCCTTTCGCCTGGTCGCCGGCGGCGAGCATCTCGCCCTTGCTGGCAGCCTCAAGATCGCCGTGGAAATGCTTGTCGAGTGAGTAGCGGCCAATGGCCGTGCCGGTGGTAGCGTCGTCCGGTGGGAGGGGAGTGACCTTTACATCGAAGGGGCCTTCTGCATGGCGGGTCATGACGGGAGCCTTTCTGAGGAGCGTTGAGGCCGGAGCCTGGGCGTGCGCCGGGACTGAAAGAACAAGGCTGCACACGAAGAAGACGCTCGCAAGGACACGAGAAACGCTTCGAGTGCAGCCCAGTACATGGATGTTCATGCAATCATTCATCTTCATCTTTACGGTTTCGGTTGAGCCGCCAGCCACTGCTTGAGGTTCGGCTCCTGCAAGGCGCGCAGCTCGATGCAGCCGTCGATGCGCTCGATGGCGTGTTTCAGCGCCTGCTCTGTGGCAGCGACTTTGTGCGTAGAGAAGAACTGCTTTACATCGTCGCGGTCGGCTGCGGAGCAAAAACTGCCCGTGCCGCCCACCAGATAGCCGCCCAACTCGGTGGTGAGCTGGGCATGAACCTTGTCCCAATTGGCCTGAATGTACTTCCATGTCTGGTCGCGGGTTTCACTGGTCTGGAGGGCGATGGCAAACTGGAAGGCCGCGTCCTGATTACGGATCTTGCCGGAGACGGCGTAGTCCAGGGAGCGTTGGACGAGAGCTGGATCTTGAAACTCGGCCAGCAGGCGCAACGCGCCCTCTTGAAGCTCTGGATTGGTAGAGGTCTCAGCGACTTTCTGCAATTGGTCAAAGAGAGCCGCATCGCCATTGCGGGCGGCGATGGTCTGTGCAGTCTGCCCTAGTGTGGCATCCACTGAGGCGGGATCGTCCAGATACTTCTGTACGATCTGGCTGGCCTGTGTCAACACGGCGGGGTCTTTGCCGTAGTAGCCAAGGACACCGAAGAGCTGGGCGCGCAACTCGCGCGTGGTGGGTGAATCGCTTTCGGAAGGAGGGCCGAGCCGTGCGTACTCCGGCGAAAATGTGGCGCGAATCCATGCGGAAAGGGCAGCTTTCTCTTCAGGAGTGGCTGCGACCCGCTCATAGATAGCGTCGACGCCTCCGAGGGCATCGCGCAGAACTTCGGAGTTGGGATCGGATTTGATGGCGGCCACCAGGTTTAGGTAGTCACCCACGGTGGCCTTGTTGGCGCGCAACTGGGCCCACTCGTCGCCGGCAAGGCTGATGCGCTCAACTGGAGTAAGGCTGGTCTCCACGCCAGCCACAAGAGCCGCGTAGACGCTTGCCGGATAGGCGCTGCGGTAGTAACCTTTGCCGCCGGCATTGGCAAAGAAGAGGCCGTTCTTCTGAGCATCGAGGGTGGTATCGTCGGGGGTCAACACCTGGCATTTCTGCCCGGTTACGGTTTTGGAGCAAACCGGCACCGTCCATTTCTGTGCAGGGTCAGGCTGGATACCTGGGCTCAGGAAGAAGCGCTTCTGGGCTACCGTTACCTTGCCCTTGGCCGGTTCGCCAAAAGTAAGCAGCGGCTCGCCCGGCTGGGCCACCAGGCTCTCCATGATCTTGTCTACAGGCTTGTGGCTGGCGGCCGTCTGGGCGTTCCAAAAGTCTTCTGCTGTCGCGTTGGCGTAGAGATGGGCCGCGAGATAGTTATGCACGCCCTTGCGGAAGGTCTCCTCGCCGATGTAATTCTCCACCGTGAGCAGCACATCGCTGGCCTTGCCATAGGCGATGCCGTCGAACATCTGGTTGATTTCGTCGGGGGTCTCGGCTTTGGCGCGGATGGACCGGGTGGTGGGCTGCGCATCAAGATTCAACGTGCCGTCCTTGTCTGCGGCAACGAGTTGGTCGATGTTCCACTCCGGGTGCATCGTGGCTACGGACTTGTTTTCCATCCAGGTGGCGAAACCCTCGTTGAGCCAGAGGTTGTCCCACCATTGCATGGTCACCAGGTCGCCGAACCATTGATGCGCCATCTCGTGCGCGATCACGATGGCAACATTCTTCTTTGCGCCGACTGAGGCGGTCTTGGGGTCGAGCAACAGCTCGGTCTCGCGGTAAGTAATGGCGCCGAAGTTCTCCATGGCGCCCGCCTCGAAGTCGGGCAGGGCGATCAGGTCCAGCTTCTTTAGCGGATAGGGAATCCCGAAGTAGTTGTTGTAGTAGTGCAGCACATACTTGGCGACATCCACCCCATAGGGCGTGAGCGCAACTTTGTCGGGGGTGGAGCAGACGCGGATGGCTTCGCCATCGGACTCGCCCGTAGTGCACTGGAAGTCGCCAACCAGGAAGGCGACCAGGTAGGTGGACATTTTCGGGGTGGTGTCGAATTTCAGGGTGTGCTTGCCAGCGGCTGGGCCAGGCGTGTCGGCGACGATGGGGCTGTTGGAGATGGCGGTGTCCGCGCTGTCGATCACCAGAGAGACGTCGTAAGAAGCTTTGAAGGCCGGCTCGTCGAAAGACGGAAAGGCGCGCCGGGCATCGGTCGGCTCAAACTGCGTAACTGCGTAGTTGCGGCGGGCAGTCTTTGAGAGGTAAAAGCCGCGCAGTTCGTTGTTCAGGATGCCGGTGTAGGCGATGGAGAGCGTAGCCTTGCCCGCAGGCAGCTTTTCCGGGAAGGTAAAAGCGGCTTGCTCCTTGCTCTTGTCCAGCGTGACGGCCGCTGTCTGCTGCTTGCCGCCGGCGGTCACAGTGACGGTTTCAAAAGCAATTTCGGCCGCGTTGAGGGTGATCGTGCTAACCGGCTCGGCCACGGTTACGTCGATAGTCTCAACGCCAGAGAAGGTCGCCGCCTTCAGATCGGGCGTGAGCGCGAGCGTGTAGTGCTCGGGGCGGACCGTATCTGGAAGTCGTTGGGCGGTGGCGGAGCGGGTGGGGGCCAGGACAAGGCAAACAACCGTGGCTGCGATCGCGAGTGCGGCGCGAAACAAAGGAGCGGAAGTGATTGATTTCATGCAATCCTCATGGGGGTGAGTAGAGTATGCAGATCCGAGACTTGGGTGAAGCATTCGAGCTGTTGGCTGAGCTGCACTGCCATGTTTATGTGGCTTCTTTCGGCAGAAAAACGCATCCATGACATTGTAGGCTAGCGGACAGACAAAAGCGGTACGCAATCTGGCCGTACAGGGTTCCGTGCTGGAGGCTCGGTTCTCAGTCCCAGCCAAGGCCTGTTCTCGCCAAATGAGGATTGCTTCTGTCTTGCCAATCGAGACAAGACGGACTTGTTCCAGATTGCGCGCCCGAGAGGAATCAGCCGCCGAGGACTGCCTCCTTCCTCCATACTGAAAGGTGCGATACTGAAATCTCTTCCGAATCTCAAAGGGAGCGAACTTCCCGTGGATCGACCTGAGCCCGTCACACTTGCTTCGCCACGCAGCGATAGTCCTCTGCCGGTGGGAACTATTGACCTGGGCGGCTCTGAAGCGTCCGATCTGAAGGAACAAGTTCAGCTTGGTAATCTGGACGGCCTGCGCGAGTATCTTGCTCGAACCCGAAGGGACAGCGATTGGCAAGACCGTATTTTCATGCTGGGACTCGTCGTCCCCAGCATTCGTCTCGCAGCTTTGGATCTTGCTTGCGAGGCGGAACCAGAAGCTGCCGACCTTTTTCTGATTCGTTGCGCTTTTCTCTCGGAACTTGCCCCAACCTTGCGAGGCTCTGGAGCCGCTGATCAGGGGGGCGAGAGATTTCGCAGCGCAGCGGAGTGCATTCGGTTCGCTCTGAATGATTTAGACCGGGCGGCCCAACTGGACGCTTTGGATCCCACAGCGCACGCCTATGTCTTGCCGTCTCTGACCATTTTTGGGCATCTCGCTTCCAGGCAGCGCCGGGCTTTTCAGCAGGCGACGGAACTCGCCCCCGATCTGGTTCCCGCTTATCGCGCGCTCGTGAACTCTCTCTCGGAACGGTGGCACGGCAGTCACGAACAGTCCCTCAAGTTCGCGCGGAACGCCATGACAAAGGCTGGCCCCGGCAGCGATATGGCTGCTTGCCTGTTTTGGGCCCATTTGCTGGTGCGGAGCCACTTTGCCTCTTTCGACAAAAAAACTGAAGCCGCAAAGAGTTATGCTTATGACCCCGAGGTCACCAGAGAACTCAACGCAGCTTTCGACGATTGGACTCGAGCGCCGTACAGTGCTCGCAGGTCCAGCGTTCCATACCTCCACTACGCGGCCTGCTGGTACTATTTGGCGGGAGATGGCGGGCGTCTGAAACGAGCTCTATCCTTTACAAATAATGTATTCAGCAAGATCCCATGGTCATTGATAGGAAACTCCGGGAAGCTTTATGCCCGCGCTCTACGGCTTGCCGCAGCAACGGCGCAACCGCCCCAAAGCATTGAGAGCGATCTTCGTGACCACTGTTTTGTGGCCATCTCACAAGGCGCGCAAGCAATCAAGGAAGGTGAGTTTGACGCCGCCGAACAATCGTTCTGTGTGGCCCTTAAACTCGCTCGAACCGCTCCGCGGGAACACGGCAGCTATCTGATTCCGCTCGTTCTTTCCTACCTGAGTTTGCTTCGTCACAGGCAGCACAGGGATGGGGATTCCCAGATGCTTCGCGAGCAGGCAATGGGCCTGCTGGGCGCCAGCGATACTCAGGCGGCTCCGTCAAAATTCCAGCACCTGATGGCAAAGGGTTTGCACAAGCTGGGCGACTATCGCCGCGCGCTTCCATTCTGGGAACAGGCGATTGGAATGGCCGGCGAAGAGATTAACTCCGCAATGATGGCTGAGATGCTGTATACGATGGGCGAATGTTATTGCCGGATTGGCCTGCTGGACCATGCCACGGTGCCGTTGCGGAGCGCTCTCAAGATATATCGGGCCGGCTCCGACCACTCTCGCCTGCCGATTGTTCTGCTCACTCTCGGCAATTCCCTGCGAAGAAGCTCTCCTGCCGAAGCTGAAGCATGCTATAAGGAGGCGGCGGAACTGGATGCTGCGCGGCACGAGTATCAGTCTGCGACCTCGGCTTGGGTGAATCTGGGGGTTCTCTGCTCAGAACAGGGTCGCTATGCCGAGTCCTTGGAGCATTATGAGAGAGTCCTCCGTGCGCGTGAGCAGTCTTCGGGTACGCCGTCGCCCGGCATCGCCACGGTGTTCAACAATATTGCGAATAGCTACAGGCGGATGGGTAAGTTCCCTGAGGCGCATGCTTCCGTTGATCGCGCCATTGAGCTTTTCTCCGCAGCAGACGCCGGACTGGCTTCCGCAATTGGTACAAGAGGACTCATCTTCCTGGATTCCGGCGAAGATGGACAAGCAGTCGAGTGGCTCCGGAAATCCCGCGATGAGCGTTGGAAAAGGCCGAGCCCAGACCTGGATGCTACGGTGGAAAACTTGGAGAGCGAGATCGCGGCTCTGAAACGGCTGAACAGGGAATTCGAAGCGTTTATTGCGCAGGAGACGCTTGCATCGGTCCGCGCGACGATTCAGGCAATTCCGCGGGTTGACAGCGACCTGAGTGCAGCCAAGGCGCAAATGGGCGGGGCGGTCCTTGTCGAACTCGCATTTGGCAACAGTCCATTTCATCCAGACGATCGCAAGAACACGATTCTCCTGGCCGAAAAATTGTCAAAACAAGTGCAAGCGCAGGATGCGGGCTATTACAGCGGGTGGGTTGCGATTCCAGAGACTACGACGTTGGTCTTTTACGGGCCGGATGCCGAAGTACTATTTAAGGTTCTTGAGCCGTTTTTAATGAAAGAGCCCATTTGCGCTGGAGCGAAAGTGGCGATCCGGCAGGGTGGCATCCACAGGGAAGTCGCCGTACCGCACAGGCCTAAGAAGCTGCGCTGATTTTCGCTCAGTTTCCTCAAGTATCCTCAAATCGCCTTCCGATCCCAAGCCTGCGAAGTCTGGTTTTTAGAAATGTCGGCAACTCCACCTGAATTCGTGAGCTGCATCCATTCCGGCGCCGGACTTCGAGTACGATGGGCGAATGGAGGTTGGCTTGGTTTTCTCCTTCGGTGGGTGGGGCCGCTAAGAGGGTTGAAAGTTGCCCAGAGCACATTCTGTTCTGGAGCGCGCCGTGTTGTTACAATCTGGTTGGAGCTTCAATTTTCCCCGCAATCCAGAAGCCCGCTTGTTTGAGGAGTGAAGCGAATGGAACTGGCAGTGCCCAGCACTGGCGAGTCCGGCGCGGCTGTCGCCTGCGGCGGGCTTAGCCCGCAACAGATGGTCGAAATCTACCGGCTGATGTTTCTCTCTCGCTGCGTGGACGACCGCGAAATCCTGCTCAAGCGGCAGCAGAAGATCTACTTCCAGATCTCGGCAGCCGGCCATGAGGCGCTCCAGGTAGGTGCGGCGCTGGCCATGCGTCCCGGCTACGACTGGTTCTTCCCCTACTATCGCGATCGCGCGCTCTGCCTTGCGTTGGGCGTGACCCCAGACGACATGCTACTGCAGGCCGTGGGCGCGGCCACCGATCCGGCCAGCGGCGGACGCCAGATGCCCACCCACTGGAGCAGCCGCAAGCTGCACATTGTCAGCACTTCCTCCTGCACCGCGACCCAATTGCTGCACGCCGTGGGCTGCGCCGAGGCGGGCCGCTACTTTAGCCGCCATCCAGATGCGGCAGCACGGGCGGAAGGCGACTACCGCGCCTTTCACGATGTAGAGTTCCACGGCGATGAGGTGGTTTTCACCTCAGTCGGAGAAGGTTCTACTTCCCAGGGCGAATTCTGGGAGGCGCTCAACACGGCCTCCAATCAAAAGCTCCCCGTGGTCTTCTGCGTGGAAGACAATGGCTACGCCATCAGCACTCCCGTCGAGGTAAACACGCCGGGCGGGAACATTTCCAAGCTGGTCGCCAACTTCCCCAACTTCTACTTTGCCGAGGTGGACGGCACCGATCCAGAGGCCTGCCTGCGCGCCTTTCAGGCTGCGGCGGAGCACTGCCGCGCGGGCCGGGGGCCAGCTTTCGTCCACGGACACTGCATCCGTCTTTACTCCCACTCCTTCTCTGAGGACGATAGCCTCTACCGCTCTGCGGTCGAGCGCGAGGCCGACGCCATGCGCGACCCGCTGGCCAAGATGCAGATGCGCCTCTTGCGCGAGGGCATTCTCACCGAGGACGAAATCAACGCGCTGGAGCACCGCCTGCAAGCCGAAGCAGCCGAGGCCGCCGCGCGCGCGCTGACCGCCCCGCTGCCCGAGATAGCCAGCATCGCCCAGCATGTTTACTCAGAAGATCTCGACCCTACCAGCTCCGCCTTCGCTCAAGAGCACGTTGAGGCGCCCGGCTCAGTCGGCGGCGGAAAGGCTGGCGGCGAGAAGGGAAGCGATCCGCGCACCATGGCCGACCTCATCAACGCCTGCCTCCACGACGAGATGCGCCGCGATCCCCGCATCGTCATCTATGGAGAGGATGTAGCCGACGCCAGCCGTGTCGAAGCGCTCGCCGAGGTCAAGGGCAAAGGCGGCGTCTTCAAGCTCACCGCAGGCCTCCAGACCGAGTTTGGCTCGGAGCGGGTCTTCAATTCGCCGCTGGCTGAGGCAAATATCGTAGGTCGCGCCGTTGGCTACGCTGTACGCGGAATGAAGCCAGTGGCCGAGATTCAGTTTTTCGACTACATCTGGCCGGCCATGCATCAGATTCACAACGAGCTTGCGGTCATGCGCTGGCGTTCCAACGGCGCATGGCCAGCGCCCGTGGTGATACGCGCGCCCATCGGCGGCTATCTCACCGGCGGCTCGATCTACCACTCGCAGTCCGGCGAGAGCATCTTTACCCACATCCCGGGGCTGCGCGTGGTTTTTCCGTCCAACGCGCTTGACGCCAATGGCTTGCTGCGCACGGCCATTCGCTGCGACGATCCGGTGCTGTTTCTTGAGCACAAGCGGCTCTACCGCGAAACCCACGACCGCGCGCCCTATCCGGGGCCGGAGTTTGCCATTCCCTTCGGCAAAGCCAAAATCGTCCGCCCCGGCACAGACATCACGTTGGTCACCTACGGTGCCATCGTCCCCAGAGCGTTGCAGGCCGCGCAAAAGGCCCAGCGCCAGCACGGCATCGAGGTCGAGATCGTCGATCTGCGCACCCTCAACCCCTACGACTGGGAGGCCATCGCCACCTCGGTTCGCAAAACCAGCCGCGTCATCGTGGCCCACGAGGACATGCTCAGTTGGGGCTACGGCGCTGAGATCGCGGCGCGCATCGGAGAAGAACTCTTCGACTTGCTCGATGCCCCGGTCCGCCGCATCGGCTCCATGGATACCTTCGTCGCCTACCAGCCTGTTCTCGAAGAAGCCATCCTGCCCCAGCCAGAAACCATTCTGAAAGCGATCATAGCCCTGAAGGCATATTGATTCGGATTGCTGTGAAGGCGCTGTTCAAGTGTGGCCTGATGCTCAGTGTTTCTATAGGGCAGGCCTTCAAACCTGCCCCAGCGGCTTATGGGTCTACTTCTTGGTTGCGGCCGCAGCCTTCTTGTGGGGCGCCGAAGCTTTCTTATCGAGAAGCGTCAGAGAATCGGCTGCGTTGAACGGATACAGGCGCACCGATTGTTCGCCCGTTGTGCTCAAGGTGACGTCGACACGGCGGTTTTGAGCCAGGACAATGACACTCAGGTCGTGGAGGATCTTGTCCCGCTCCGCAGCGCTCAGATCAGGATTCTGTTCGACGAGATCCTTCACTTGGGCGTCGGTGAGCTCTTGGTCCTTGCCAAGGCCGCGAGTTTCAATGCTGGCCTCGGCAACGCCCTGTTCAACCAGGAATTGTTTAGTGCGGGCCACACGGCGTTCAGACAGCGCCTGGTTGTACTCGACCGATCCGCGTACATCCGCATGTCCGCTCAGGGTCAGGTGGGCATCGGGTTTGAATGTCAGGTAACTCTTGAAGTCTGTCGCTAAGGTGGTCAGAGTTCCCTGCTGGCTGGCCACCAGGCCGCCTTCGGGATGCTCGGCCCTGGGTTGAGCGGTTGGGAAAAAGACACTGTGCAGTGCTAGGCGAGCCTCAAGCCGCACCTGCTCCGCGGGGGGCGGAGGAGGAGGCGGGGTCGCGATAGTTACGCTGGCGTTCGCGGTTGCGGTCTGGCTCTTGTCATCGGTCACGCTGCAGGTAATCCCCACGGCGCCGCTCGGAGCACCGGCCGAGGAGAAGGCCGCGGTAGCGCCGCTGCCGCTGATGGAGCCGGCGGTTGATGAGTAGCTATAAGTCAACGGGCGATTCTGTGGGCTCACGCCGCTGGCGGTCACTGTGCTGGTATCGCCCGGATTAATGTCGCTAGGGCTTGCCGTGCAACTGATTGTTGGTGGTTCAAATGGCTTCACTGTGAAGACAGCCGTTGCGGTGGCAGACTCCCAAGGCTTCAATCCTTCTTTGCCGGGTCTGCCTTCCTTCACGCCACAATTCACCGTATACGAGTTGGGCGCAAGTGTTCCCGTGGACACAGTGGCTGTCGCTCCGGTTGCTGTTACGCCGGGACCCGTCAGGCTGTAGATCACATTCATCTTGGGTTCCAGGCCCCCGGCAGACGCGGTCACAGTGACCGGGTCGCCGGGGAAAACTGAAGCCGGGCTGGGGAAACATGCCAGAGTCACCGGTGGTGGTGGCTCGGTATCTCCACCGAAGCGGAAGAGGATTCCGGAAGAAAGCCGCATGTCATTCTGTGTTGCGGCCATTCCCGTATTGAGGTTGTCGAACCGGGTCATCAGGTATTCCGCTTGAATCAAGCGGATGGCAAAATGGCGATGAACACCGATGTCCAGTCCACCGCCTGCTGTCATTGCAAACGTGTTCTCGGCCGGGAGAGGCGTACATCCAGCCCCTGTGCAACCGGACGACAGCGTCACTGCGCCGGCATGCATACCGCCAAATAGAACTTGGGCAAAAGGAGTGATTCTTTCGTGCCCGCGAAAGGAGAGGCGTGGGCCAAAGAGATAGGTGTAGACGCTCCCGCTTGAATCCGGCACAATAGCTGGACTCGCCGCGCCATTCAGCCGAAGCTGAGTGTCAGCGAAGCCGCCAAAATCGCCGACTACCCCCAGGTAACGGTTGAAGTTGAAGGCGATGGACGTGCTGCCGCCATTCAGCCATACCAGCCGGTTTCCGTCAGCCAGCTTGGGCACAGCTTGCAGATACGAGTAGCCCAGGAACCATTCAACTTTGGGAGTGTTAGCCTTCATTCCTCCCGAATAGGGCTTGGCTGTTGGCGTCGAGTCCGCCGGCATCGGAGCAGATGGCGCCGCAGCAGCCGGATCGACGCTGGCAGACGGCTTCTCAGCCGTTTCCGCACCGAGGTTGAACGCAGGCATCAAAAGTGCGGCAAATGCCGCGGCGGCCACTATCTTTACACTCAATTTCATTGTCGTCTCCTGCGCTGCGCGTCGCGGTTTCTTAACATCGCAGCGGCGGGTTAACTGAACGCGAACAAAACATACCGGACACTGCATTGCAAAAATCCGGCTGAGACCGCCTCCAGAGGTGGTCTCAGCCGGGGCCCTACGGAGCAGGCACATTGATTACGGTGTTCACAAGTGTGGTCGACGCAGTCAAAGCAATCAATCTGCCGTTGATCGTCGTTATCGCGGAAACCCCGGCAGTTGAAACCGAGATCCCCGCTTGAG
>Ga0182030_10003188_pt1 | contig 35026 bp, 30 predicted proteins | sample 812S3MmetaG_FD_121299 | JGI IMG/M metagenome (GOLD analysis project Ga0182030, IMG submission 121299) | Permafrost microbial communities from Stordalen Mire, Sweden - 812S3M metaG (Illumina Assembly) | ecosystem: Environmental > Terrestrial > Soil > Wetlands > Permafrost | place: Sweden...
AAAACAGCGCGGAAAGCTTGCTAAAAGCTACCAACAAGATTACTGCCTACGCGCCCCAGATCGAACACCAGCCCTGCAAACCGCTGAATCGGCCTCGGCAAAACGCTATGCCCGACACACACCCAGAGCTGTTCAAATTCAGGCTGGCCCCGCGTCTGTGCGAAAATCAGAGCTTGCACACGCAGTCCAAGTATCGTTTGCTGGTGGTCCGGCTGGGGGCCATGGGAGATATTCTTCACGCCCTGCCAGCAGTGACGGCGCTGCGCCAGACTCATCCGGCGTGGGTGATCGACTGGGTAGTCGAGCCACGCTGGCGGGCGCTGCTGGCTACCGAAGAAAGCATCGCGCGGCCAGCCCCGCGAAGCTCCGCGCATCCCTTGCCCACGCAGCCCCTGCCTGCTCAACCCTTGATCGACCGCCTTCATTTCGCCCCCACACGGGTCTGGCGCAAGGCTCCTTTCAGCTCTAAAACGATCCATGGAATCAAGGCTTTGCGCCTGGCTCTCCGGGCCGGCGAATATGACGCGGTGCTCGACTTGCAGGGAGCCGTCCGGTCGGCGGTGGTGGCACGGCTTACAGGCTGCGTCCGGGTGATTGGCGAGGACCGGCCACGGGAGCGGGCGGCGCGCTGGCTGTTTACTGAGCTCGTGGCCACGCACGGCGCACACGTCATCGAGCAGGATCTGGAGCTGGCCTCGGCTATTGCCGGGGATGCGCTCATCCCCGTCGCTCCCTGGCTGCCTACGGACCCGGCCGCCGAGGCCTGGGCCGATGAAATCCTGCCTCCGGCCGCGCCCCACCCTGCCGTTCTCATCAATCCCGGCGCCGGCTGGGGCGCCAAGCGCTGGCCGGTCGAACGCTACGCCGCCGTTGCACGGGGGCTCGTCGAGCGGGGCTGCCGCGTGCTGGTCAATGCCGGTCCAGGCGAGGAACCGCTGGCTGAAGTGATCGCGCGCGAAACCGGCGGCGAGGCCACTCCGCTCGCCTGCACGCTCGATCAGCTCATTGCCTTCACCCGCCGCATTGCCCTGGCCGTGGCCGGCGATACCGGTCCGCTGCATCTGGCCTGCGCGCTCGGGCGGCCCGTGGTGGGAATCTATGGCCCCACCGATCCCAGCCGCAACGGACCCTTCGGAACGCGGTTCGAGGTGCTGCGCAGCCCTGGGAGCCGCCGCGACCACACCCGCCGCGAAGCGCCCGAATCCGGATTGTTGACCATCCAGCCCGACGAGGTGCTGCGCGCCGCCGATCGCTTGCTTTATCCTGACCATGGCAGTACAGACAGTGGACTGCAACCGCAATGAAGCCCGGTCCAGGTTTTCGGCCGATGCGGATCTCCCGTTCCAGCGGTTTTTTGGCGCAACGGCAGAATTCCGCTCATCTCCAGTCAAGAAAATTCATCAGGAAGACCTCTTGCGAGACCGCTTTATGACCGAAACCGTTCCTTCCGCGCAGCCCGATTGGATTGTTCGCTGGCAGCAGGTGGCCAGGCGCATTCGCGTACCGCTGGGCTTTGTTACGGCGGCGCTTTTTCTTTTCGAACTGGTTCGGCGCGCGCCGCATCCAGCCGCCGTGGCCTGGAGCCTGGCGCTGGTGCTCCCCGGCCTGGGGCTTCGCGCCTATGCGGCCGGCTATGTAAAAAAGAACCGCGAACTGACGGTGACCGGCCCCTACGCACACACCCGCAACCCGCTCTACCTGGGCTCCATGCTGATCGCCGCCGGCTTTGCCCTGGCGCTGCTCAGTTGGCCGGTGGCGCTCTTCCTCGCCCTGGGTTTTACCGTGATTTACGTCCCCGTGATCGCCTCCGAGGAGCGGTTTCTGCGAGCCACATTTCCCGGCTTTGACGACTATTGCCGGCGGGTGCCGCGGCTGATTCCCCGGCTGACTCCGGCCACCCCTCCTGGCGCAGATGCCGGAACCGGGCTTGGCGGCGGCCGATCTTCGTCCCCATCGCAGTCTTCCGGCACCTTTTCGTTTTCGCTTTACCTCCGGCACCGCGAGTACAATGCAGGCATAGGGGTAGTGTTGCTTTATGGCAGCCTTTTTTTTCTGCGGCCGCTCATCGCCGCATTCGTAAAACTGCCGCGATGAGCGGTTTCTACGGCTCAGAACCCAATTCACCTCAGCTCGGAAGTTCATCGAACAAGGAGCCCCATTCACCGGTGAAGATGCGCACAACGACAGCCGTTCTTTTTGGCGCCTTTGCCCTGGCCGCCACGATTTATGCCCAGCAGGCCCCTCTTCTGGCGCCGCCTCGCGCGGGCTTCAGCTTTCCGCAAAGGCAGACTCTCACGTATTCGGTGGACTGGCGGGTTTTTCCCGCCGGAACGGCGGTCTTGCGCTTCCAGGCCGCAGGCGACCGGGAAAACATGACGGCCAGCGCGGACACCATCGGCGCCATCAACATGCTCTTCCACGTCAGCGACCGCTTCCAATCCAGCTTTGACCGGAGAACCGGCTGCACCTACGATTTCAACAAGCAGACCGTCGAGGGACGCCGCCAGGTCAGTTCGACGCTCCACGTCGATTACGACCAGCACCACTCCATCCTGAACGAAAAGAACCTGGTGACCGGGAAGGCCAAAAACGCCCAATCGCCCGTTTCCGGCTGCCTCACCGACCTGTTGTCGGCCATTTTCTACGCCGCTTCGCAGCCCATCGAGTTGGGCCACAACTTCGTGATCCCGGTGCTGGACTCCACCCGCACCGTGCCGGTGACCATGAAAGTGGAGGGCCGCGAAGAGATCAAAACTCCGCTGGGCACCTTCAAGACCCTGCGCGTGCAGCCGACGGCTGACGCCGGAGTGGTCAAAAATCGCGGCGACATCTGGATCTGGTACACCGACGACCAGCGCCATCTGCCCGTGCAGATGCGCGCCCGCCTCTTCTGGGGCACCATCACCTTCCGCCTCACCGGCGACGAAAACAAATAATCACCTGCGGTGAGGCTGGACGCCTTCGGCCTGGGCGCCTGGGGTGCTCCACCCTCGCCGCGCTCTTGTTTTGCGGCAAGGGAGGGAAAGCATGAGACACAACCAATCCTGTAAAGAGGCTCTGGGAGCGCCAGGTCTCGCTTTTCGGAGCTGGGAAAGCAAGAATCTACGTGCGAGCGAAAAGCGAGCTGCTGGCCCCACCGCAGGTGGTTAACCCAGCAGTTCCCCGGCAATGCCCGCGGCGGCCTGCAGTGCTGAGTCGATCTGCGCTTGGTCTTTGCCGCCCGCCTCGGCAATCTCCGGCTTGCCGCCGCCCGAGCCGCCCACCAGCTTGGCGACCGCGCCCACCAGCTTGCCCGCCTGAATGCGCTTGGTGAGGCCCGGCGTGACCCCGGCAATCAGCGCGACTTTGCTATCGGGCTGCGCCGAGGCCAGCACCACGATTCCTTCGCCGAGCTTTTGCTTCAGGTTGTCCACCAGGGTCCGCAACTGGCCGCGTTCGAGCGAGTCGGCCCGCAGCGTAACCAGCTGCACGCCCTTCACTTCAACCGCGCGGCTGAGAGCCTCGTCCAGCGCCCCCGCGGCCGACTTCATCCGCGCCTCTTCCAGCTCCCGGCGCAGACGCTTCAGTTCTTCTTCCTGGCTGCTGAGCTTGGCGCGGAACGAGTCGGAAAGGCTGTTCCCGTCCGCGGGAGGAGCAAGCTGGGTGACGATTTGCGAGACAGCAAAATCCTGCCGGAAGGCGTTGAGCGAACCCAGTCCGCTGATCGCCTCCAGCCGCCTTACGCCCGAAGAAACCGACCCCTCGCTGACGATCTTCAGCAGGCCGATCTCACCCGTCGCCCGTGTGTGCGTGCCGCCGCACAACTCCGTCGAAAAACCATCCGAGAGCTTGACCACGCGCACCTTGTCGCCGTACTTTTCGCCGAAGAGCGCCATGGCGTGGTACTCGTTCACGGCCACGTCGATGGGCACGTCTTCCAGGGTTTCGACGGTCGAGTTCGCCAGCACCTCGCGGTTGACGATGCTCTCGATCTCTTCCAGTTCCTCGTCGGCCACCTGCGCGAAATGGGAAAAGTCGAAGCGCAGCCGCGCGGGATCGACCGACGAGCCGGCCTGCTTCACGTGCGTGCCCAAAACCTGGCGCAGCGCGGCGTGGAGCAGGTGCGTGCCGGTGTGGTTGCGGCGGATGGCGTTGCGCCGCTCGGCATCGACAACCGTGCGAACGTGATCGCCGACCGCCAGATTTTCCTTCAGCTGAGCCTTATGGGCGCGCACCCCTTGCACCGGCAGCACGCAGCCCTGAATCTCGGCCACGGTCGCGTTGCCGTCCGCCGAGGTAAACCAGCCCGTATCGCCCATCTGCCCGCCGGAATCGCCGTAAAAGCTGGTCTGATCCAGCACAACCTCGACCAGATCGCCCGCATTCGCGGCAGGAACGCCCACGCCGTCCTTCACAATGGCGAGGACTTCCGCGCCAGAAGCGGTGAGCTGCTTGTAGCCCAGGAAATCCGTCTTCGGCAGCTCGCGATAGGCCGGGCTGGCCGATTTTTGGCTCCCGCCCTTCCAACTGGCGCGGGCGCGGGCCTGCTCTTCGGAGCGGGCAGCTTCAAAGCCGGCTTCGTCGAACTTCACGCCGGCGTCGCGCGCCGCATCGACCATGAAGTCCAGCGGCAGGCCGAAGGTTTCGTAGAGGTGGAAAGCTTCAACTCCGGGCAATACAAGGACGATGCCCAGTTTTTTTATTCCATCAACCCAAATTGCTCTTTGGACATTGCTAGGCAGAGTCTCGCCTGGTTTCAGTGCGTTTACGGCCGCCAGAAACTCCGCCGAGGCCTCGATCGACCTTAATTCATCCTTGTACGGCAAAAACAGACCCAAAATCTGCTCGTCGAACTGCTTCAAGCCGAATTCCATCACACGAGCAAATTGGTCTTCTTCACTGCGCACCACCTTGGCCACACGGTCAGCCGAATCGATCAGCTCCGGGTACGCGCCCTGCATCAGATCGCGCACGGCATAAACCATCTGATAGAGAAACGGCTGCTCCTGGCCTAGCAGCCTTCCGTGCCGAATTCCGCGCCGCAGAATCTTGCGCAGTACGTAGCCGCGGCCTTCGTTCATAGGCAGCACACCGTCGTTGATGAGAAAAGTCGCCGCGCGCGCGTGGTCGGCGATGATGCGAAGGCTGGCGTTGCCGAGAAGAGCGTTCATTCCCTCGGGGGCTAAAGCCCCATCTTTATCAGGAGCGCTTTCGGCACGACTGAAGTCGTGCCCTTTCAAAACATCGCGCTTTGCAAGGCCGGTTAGTTCCGCGGCGCGGGCAATCAGCGGCACAAACAAATCCGTCTCGAAGTTGGAGACCTTCCCTTGCAGCACGGCGGCCACGCGCTCGAGACCCATCCCGGTGTCAATCGACGGCTTGGGCAGCGGCGTCAGCTTGTAACTCGTCGCCTTGGTCGCCGGGTCCACCTCCGCGGAGCGATCGAACTGCATGAAGACCAGGTTCCAGATTTCCACGTAGCGGGCGTCGTCCTGGCCGAAGGGTAAATCCTTCTTTTGGCCTTCGGAGCCGTGCTCGCTGGCCTCCACGCCCATGTCGTAGAAAATCTCCGAACACGGCCCGCACGGCCCGGTTTCGCCCATCTGCCAGAAGTTGTCCTTCAGGCCGTACTCGAAGATGCGCTCCTTGGGCACGCCGGCTTCGATCCAGAACTGCTCGGCCTCGTTGTCGCGCGGCACGCCGTCCGCACCCTCGAAAATCGTCACATACAGCCGGTCCTTGGAGATTCCGTACCACTCCGGACTGGTAACCAGCTCCCACGCGTAGGCAATCGCCTCGCGCTTGAAGTAGTCGCCGAAGCTGAAGTTGCCCAGCATCTCGAAGAAGGTGTGGTGACGGCGCGTGAAGCCCACGTTTTCCAGGTCGTTGTGCTTGCCCCCGGCGCGGACGCACTTCTGCGAGGTCGTCGCGCGGGTGTACTCGCGCTTTTCCGCCCCCAGAAACAGGTCCTTGAACTGGTTCATGCCGGCGTTGGCAAACAGCAGCGTCGGGTCGTTGGCGGGCACCAGCGAGGAGGAGTGCACACGGCGGTGCCCCTTCGACTCAAAAAAGCGCAGAAACAGTTCGCGGATTTCGCTCCCTGTCATTTCGTTCTTCGCGCGGATTTCCATAGCGTAATCAGTGTAACTGGCTGCGGTGTGAGAGCGCAGCGGAAAGCCGGGAAGATTCCGCCTCGCGCCTTCGCATTGCAGCCCCGCGCCTGACGGCAAACGAGCGCGCCGCGTGGCCCCGGACGCGCCGAAAGCCGCGAAAAAACCGGCCCTTGGAGCGCAACTCAAGCAAACCCTCTCTCCGCCGTGGGAGAATGGATGGGTAAACCGCCATGACAAACGACAATCTCGAAACCTCCCAGCCCACCCCGGAAACCTTGCCTGAACCAGCCGCGGAACCCATCGCCGCGCCCATCCTCGATCCGGTCACCGCGCCCGCCCCCGCAGCCGCCTCCGCACCCATCGAAAAGAACGTCGCCGATGCCGCCGCAGCGCCCGTCGTCGAGGTCCCCGCCGCCGCGCCTCCCGACGAAGAGCCAGAGGAGTCCTTTGCCGACCAGCTCAAGGCCTTCGAGAGCAGCCACTCGCACAAATCGGCGCCCGGCCAGCAGCAACTTCAGGGCACCGTCGTCTCGCTCTCCGCCGAGCAGGTTTTCCTCGACATCGGCTACAAATCCGAGGGTGTTCTGGCCCGCTCGGCCTTTGACAACAACGCCGAAGGAATCAAGCCCGGCGACAGCTTCCCGGTTTCGGTCACCGGCCGCAACCAGGAGCACTACTACGAGCTTTCGCGCTTCAAAGTGGCGCTGCCCCGCGACTGGTCGGCTCTCGAAGCCGCCTTCACTGAAAAGCTGGCCGTCGTCGGCGTGGTCACGGAAGTCATCAAGGGCGGCCTTTCGGTCGATGTGGGCGTCCGCGCCTTCATGCCCGCCAGCCGCAGCGGAACCCGCGATGCCGTCGAGATGGAAAAGCTGGTGGGCACCGAGATTACCTGCCGCATTACGAAGCTCGACGTCACCGATGAAAACGTGGTCGTCGACCGCCGCGTCGTCCTCGAAGAGCAGGCGCGCGGGCTCACCGAGGCGCGCCGCGATGCGATGAAAGAGGGTGACACGCTCCCCGGCACGGTCCGCAGCCTGGTTCCCTACGGCGCGTTCATCGACCTGGGCGGCATCGACGGCCTGCTGCACATCTCGGACATCGCTTACAGCCGCGTCGCCAAGCCGGAGGACGTTTTGTCCGTGGGCCAGGAAATTCAGGTCCGCATCCTCAAAATCGATCCGGAAACGAAGAAAATCTCCCTCGGACTCAAGCAGCTCCAGCCCGAGCCCTGGGAAACCGCGCCCAACCGCCTCGTTGCCGGCCAGCGCATCACCGGCACGGTCACGCGGCTGGCCGATTTTGGCGCATTCGTTGAGATCGAGCCTGGCGTCGAAGGGCTCATTCACATCTCCGAGATGTCCTACGGCAAGAAACTCCGCCACCCCTCCGACCTGCTCAAGGAGGGCGAGCGCGTCGATGCCGTCATTCTGGCTATCAAGCCCGAAGAACGCCGCATCTCGCTCGGCCTCAAGCAGACCCTCGCCGACCCCTGGACCGAGGTCGAGCGCAACTTCCCGGTCGGCTCCGCGATCACCGGCCCGGTCACCAAGCTGATGAATTTCGGCGCGTTTGTGCAACTGGCCGAAGGCATCGAAGGGCTGGTTCACATCAGCGAGATTACCGCCGAGCGCCGCCTTAACCACCCCTCGGACGTGCTGCGCGCCGGGCAGGTGGTCCAGGCGCAGGTTCTGGCCATCGACACCGAAAAGCGCCAGATCAAGCTCAGCATGAAGCAGCTCATTCCCACCGGCATCGACGAGTACATCGCCGAGCACAAGGTGGGGGACGTGGTTTCCGGCCGCGTTGTCGAATTGTCTCCGTCCTTCATCCAGGTTGAGCTGGGCGACGGCATCCGCGCCACCACCTGCGGTGGGGCCAGCACTGGCCGTGCGGGCGGATCGCCTTCGGCGTCAACCACTCTGGCGGAATCCGCCGCGGGTGCGCCGGCCCAACCGCAGGTGGCCAGGCTCGACCTTTCGTCGCTTTCCTCGCAGTTGAAGAGCCGGTGGAAAGGCAACTCCCCCCCGCCGCAAGCCAAGCCCGAACCGCTGAGCGAAGGCCAGATTCGCAGCTTCAAAATCGTGAAGCTGGACGCCGAAGCCAAGAAGATCGAGGTGGAGTTGGGCTAGCGCTCTCATTTGGTCATTGAGATATTCTCACTCTGAATGCGATAACGGATGTGCAGATTTGCTGTGCATCCGTTATCGCACGAAATTAAACCGGATTCTGATTACGTTCATTGTCTGACGATTATGTGACCACTCTTCCGCTTTAACTCCTCGTTGGACCGCTTTCTTCCATCAATCCGAATTAAGCCAGAACTCTCCTTGAATTTGAGCCATTCACGTAAATCAGATTCATAAACGGTCGGAAACTGTAATGTTTCGGCCCAGCAATCCTCGTAGAGGACTCTACCTCGTTCAGATATGAGCGAATCAAGCGCCTTTTTTGCGTTGCCCTTGCTCCTAACAGACAATCTTCTGTATCGTTCTTCTCGTTTATAAAGAACTTCCGGGGCAAATAGATCGAGGTTGGCGCGCTTGCTTTGTTGCAGCATAGCTCGGACGACTTCGGTCTCCTTTTCGGTCCGTCTTTCGACATCCTTGAATACTCTTACTCCCTCTGCGTTTCGAGTTCCATAAATAAGGTAGAAATGTATTGCGTCTTGATCCCTCTTCATCACTGGAAGTGCGCAAACATATGGAAAATCTCCCTGCATTTTCAACAACTCGCAATATCTTCTAACCGCTTCGTCTTCTCGCTCCTCATGGTCAAGCCCCAGAATATCGCGATAATCACGCCCCAGAATTTCTTCCGTGTTAGTTGCGTCGTCGTTAAGGAAGCGCAAAATGAAGTTTGACATGAAGTTTATAAGGACTTCCCCTGGCTTGATTTGGAGCAACGGCCCAAGTCCACCAATTTCGGCTGGCGTCCAGCCTGTGGGATCAATGAAGATAAATCCAAACGAGGGAGGATTCACAACAAACTTGACAATCTCAGCAGTATGCTCCCTGAAATCCCAATTTTGCGCTTCGACTTTAACATCTTTATCGACAGCACGCGCCGCAAAGGTGGCAAGCTGTTTAAACGGCTCTGGTTTCTCCTCGATAAGCAGCGCTCTGAAATGGGGAGTCTTTCCCCGATTATGAAGCGATTTGTTCGCCTCTTTCAGAACCTTAACAGCTATACCAAAAGAGGTATCGCTATAATCCAAGGATCGCGACTCCCACGGTCCAGCACAGCAATCAACGTAGGAGAATCCGTTCCAAGAGGAGCCAATAATCCTTGTCGCTGCTTCAAGGTAGTGTTGAAGTGCAAAATGCTTGATTCCGGATTGCTCGCGATCTGTATATTTGTCGTTCATCTTGCTTGTGCGTGCATCACGCTGTCACGGCGAGAATGGGCAGTTCGTTATAGGTGAAACCGTCAAGCTCGCGTCCAGTCTCATGCTTTCGAACGCCTCCCCATTGCTTAAAAAAGAAAGGTACGTTTGCCTCTAGGCACTGTTCGCGGATTGACCTGACCCAAGCAACTTTCATTTCACGCGCACCCGGACCGCTTTCGCCGCCAACGATAACCCAGGAAATTCCTGTCAGGTCTACCAATCCTAGATCTTCAAGTAAAGGCTCAATTGAGAGGAAGCGGACACTTGCTGAGGCCGCCCGCAACTCGTCTATTCGAGGCAAACCGTGTTTCCTATTTTCAACACTGACGCCCCACCAAATATGTTGCAGATGCGAAAATTCGATAAGCTCATCATTCAGTAAGTGCCTCAGCCGCTTTGCCCGTTTCGTGAGAACCTGATAAATGTGCCAATCAGCATCTTTCATGACTTGCGCCACTTTACGGATATAGGCGACCGGAACCTTCTCATGAAACAGATCGCTCATTGAATTCACAAAAACGCGACGAGGCTGCTTCCATTCAAGAGGGGTATCGAGTTTGGAGGGCACTATGCGTAGATCGAATCCTTGCTCATACGGATGCCCTGGTACACCCCTAAAGCGTTCGGCAAATGTTTCCGCATAACAATGCTTGCACCCTGGGCTAATCTTGGTGCAGCCGCGCACTGGGTTCCAGGTGGCGTCAGTCCATTCGATTTTTGATTGGTCGCTCATCTGCGTCCCTCGCATTATCCGCGTGCATTCCTCGCATTATCCACGATTCGGCGTATCTTTGCAATTTATTCGCCCAGGGGAGCCATAATGGTAACGGCTCCCGAGCTCGTTGGGGTCCGCTCTTGGTCCACATGCGGGATTACAACGATAACGCTACGGTTTCGCGGGGCATACAACCTGTGTACACGCGAAGCTGTGCGGTTCTGGGCTGTCTGGCTCCGGAGCCCTACGGATAGATGCGGTGGAGGGTGCGGGCGAAGGGGATGGTTTCGCGGACGTGGTCCAGGCCGCAGATCCAGGCGACCGCGCGCTCGATGCCCATGCCGAAGCCCGAGTGGGGGACGCTGCCGTAGCGGCGCAGATCGAGGTACCACTGGAAGGCTTCCTTGGGCAGGTTGTGCTGCTCGATGCGGGCGTTGAGCAGTTCAAAGCTGGAGACGCGCTGCGAGCCGCCGATGATTTCGCCGTAGCCTTCCGGGGCCAGAACATCCACGCAGAGGGCAAAGCGCGGGTCGGCCGGATCGGGCTCCATATAAAAGGCTTTCACGTCGGATGGGTAGCGGTGAACCATCACCGGGCGGTCGAATTGGCTGGAGAGCCAGGTCTCGTCCGGGGAGCCGAAGTCGTTGCCGTACTCGAAGGGCTGCTCAAGATGACCGTCCTTGTATGCCTGGTTCAGCATGGCCGCCGCTTCGTCGTAGCGCAGACGCGGAAAAGGCGGGCAGATGGCTTCCAGCTTGGCTGGATCGCGGCCGATCACAACCAGCTCGGGGGCGCGGTTTTTGAGGACGCTCTTGACGATGTGGGAGAGGAAGTTTTCGGCCAGCTCCAGCAAGCCGTCGAGGTCCATGTAGGCGACTTCCGGCTCGATCATCCAGAATTCGGTCAAATGACGGCGGGTTTTGGACTTTTCCGCGCGGAAGGTGGGGCCGAAGCTGTAGACCTTGCCCAGAGCCAAGGCGGTGGCCTCGATGTAAAGCTGGCCGGATTGGGTGAGGTAGGCGGGGTCGCCGAAGTAATCGACCGGAAAGAGCGTGGAGGTGCCTTCGCAGGCCGCCGGGGTGAGGATGGGCGGGTCGGTGCGGATGAAGCCGTTGGAGTCGAAGTACTCCGCCGCGGCGCGCATGATCTCGGCGCGGATGCGGAGGATGGCGGACTGGCGCGGGCTGCGGATCCACAGGTGACGGTGCTCCATGAGGAAATCGACGCCGTGCTCCTTGAGCGTGATGGGGTAGGGATCGGATTCGGGAACGCGCTGGACGACCTGCAGGTCTTCGACATCGAGCTCGAAGCCGCCCGGCGCGCGTTTGTCGGCACGAACGCGTCCGCGAACGATGACGCTCGATTCCTGGGTCAGCCCTTTCAGAGCTTCAAAAACTTCAGCCGGAACGCTTTTTACGTGGGCGACGCCCTGGATGGTGCCGGTACCGTCGCGAAAGATGGGAAACAGCAGCTTGCCGCTCTCGCGCAGGTTGTAGAGCCATCCGCGCAGGGTGACGGACTGGCCTTCAAATTGGCCGAGAGTGGCGATGGTGGGCACCTGCGATGCGGCAGAGGCCGCTGACGCGGCAGGAGTGGTTGGTTCTTCGGGCATGGGTTTCCTCGGCGGGCCGGAAAGGTGCTTGGACGGCCGGACTCTTTAGGATAGCGCCTGGCAGGAGTGCGGGGTGGCGGCGGGTTGAAAACTTGGCGGTCTGCTGGTGCGGGCGAGCGGGTCGGCAGGGCTTTGGCCTCTGAAAGAACACCGGCGGGCGGCAAGGATGGGCAGGAACGACGGTGCGGATGGGTGAGCCGGGGCGGTGAGCAGCCCGCCGAGCCTGCCGTAAATCCACATTTTCAAATGGCGAGGCCCGAAGGCGCGTGGATGGGAATCTGGATGAGGATCCGGATGGGAATCTTGCCGCCGAACAAGGCCATTCTTGCCGTTTCTGGCAAGTTATCCACCCTTTCAGGCAGAACCGACCCAGAGTGCGGCTCAGCCGGGCTGGGTGGCGAAGTATTGGGCCACTTCTTCCCAGTTGTTGACGCGCACAAAGCCGATTGCGGTCAGATTATGCGGCGCGGAATAGAGCAATCCCTGGCCCTGGAAGCGGAGGAGATTCTTCGGCAGATCGTCGATGAGGTAGTCGGCGCGGAGAATGCTCTTGTTGCCGCAGAAGACGTAATTCGTGAGCGGAATGAAGGGAAAATGGCGCTGCAGCCAGCGATACTTCGGACCGAGCGAGTTCGGCACGGACATGGCCTGGGTGGCGATGAAGATTTCAAAGCGGGCGACAAGCTGCTGGAGCACCTCTTGCGCGCCGGGCATAAGGGCCAGATCCTCGAAAAAGTCCTCGGCGTCAAGAAAGGCGCGAAGCTGCCCCTGGCGATCGAGGGGAGTAATCTCCCACAGTCCCTTGCCGACCAAATCGTCCGGCGTCACTTCCTCGTCGAAGGTCTGGTTATAGCGGCGGATGTGCTCGGCGAGAGTGTCCGCCATCACTTCGTCCATATCGACACAAATACGTAGCAAGGCTGCTCCTGGATTGCGGACGTGATTGCTTCGCCCAAGAAAAGGGTAGCAGCCTGGGAGGGCGAGGCTCTAGTCCTCCGTTTGAGGTTTGGAGACTCTGCGTTTGCTTTTCGCCTCTTGCAGCATTGAGGCGTCGGGAGCGGGCGTCATAGCCGGATCCCAATAAAGCAGGCGGCTGCAACTGTCGCAGCTGAGCAACTCGCCCTCGCGAAGCTGGTTCCAGGTCTGGGCGCGGACGCCCATGCTGCAGCCGGTACACTGCTGGTTTTCAGCGCGGGCCAGGCCGATGCCGCGGGAGCCGCAGAGCCGGTCGAAGCGGATGAGCAACTCGGAATCGATGAGCGGGCGAAGGGCTCCGCGCTCGGCGGAAAGCGCGGCCTGGGCGCGATCGATTTCCTCCTGGCGAAGGGCGATGCGGTCCCGGGTCTTGTCGAGGGACGCGGCGAGCGACTCGACCTGGGCGCGGAGAGCGGCCAGCGCGGCTTCCTGCGCTTCGGAGCGCTCCAGACTGGCAAACTCCTCGTTTTCAAGGCGCTCGGCCTCGGCCTCTGCAAAGTGAAGCTCGTGCTCGACGGCATTGGCCTGTGCGGGGGTGGTGACGGAGTCCTGCTGGGCGCGATAGTGGGCGGCTTTCTTGCGCTGACTGTCGATCTCGCGTTCCAGGCGGGTGCGCAGCGTCTCCTCGCGGCTGAGGGAGGCCGTGGCCTCGGATGCCTCGTGCTCGACGGCGGTGAGCGCCGCCTGCGCCTGGGCAATTTCCGCCGGCAAGGCGCGCGCGGCTTGAGTCAGGCGAGTGCGCTCCAGCTCCACCGCTTGCAACTTTACGAGGCTCTCAATCTGCGCTTGCATCCGTGCCAGCAAGTGTACGGCATTGGCCGTCGATTCAGAAAGCCGCGACGCCGCAACACCGCACGTTGAAAGCCAGCCCGAGCCGGGCTTGATGGGCGGCTCAGGCTGCGTGCGGGCGAACCGATTTCAAAAGCGGACCGCTGCCCGGCGCGCTGCTCACGAGAACCCCGCCGTCCCGGTGGCTGGCTCTTAGGGGCCTGTGGTGAAAGTCTGGATTGCCGAAAACCGTCCCTCAGGGGCTAAAGCCCGTTGTTTCTTATCAAGCATTTGCGGCACGACTGAAGTCGTGCCCTTTCAAAACCGGACTTTCAGCACTGTTAGCCGGGGGAAAATACCTGTTCGAACAACTTTTTTCTTGAAAGCGGAATCCTTCTTCCTGCGCACGAATCTAAAACGGGAATTCTATTCTATTTTCGAGGAGCTTCCCTGATGACCCTGTCCGCATTAGAAGTGAACAAGCTGAAGCAAGCGCCCGCCGTGGAAGGCGTGTTGCCGGTGATGCTCAGCCGCTGGAGCCCGCGCTCGTTTGCCAACCGCGACGTTAGCCCCGCCGAGTTGCACAAGATCTTTCAGGGCGCCCGTTGGTCCGCCTCAGCCTACAACGAGCAGCCCTGGCGCTTCCTCGTTGGCTCGCGCGACTCATCGACGTACAAGAAGATTTTCTCGACTCTGATCGGCTTCAACCAGGGCTGGGCGGGCGCGGCGCCGGTGCTGATTCTGGGCACGGCAAGCGCCAAATTCGCCCACAACGGCACCGCGAATGGCTATGCGCTCTATGACCTGGGCGCGGCTGCCGCGGCGCTTTGCCTCGAAGCCGCCGCGCTGGGGCTGAAGACCCACTCGATGGCCGGCTTTGACCAGGCCGCGGCCCGCCAGGCCTTCTCCATCCCCGAAGATTACCTGCTCGGGGCCGTCATCGCTCTCGGCTACCAAGGCGAGCCGGCGGCGCTGGACAACGAACAGATGATCTCGATGGAGACCGCACCCCGCGAGCGCAAGCCGTTGAGCGAATTTGTCTTTTCAGGCTGGGGAGAGTCCGCCATCCTGGGTTGATTCTGCTCCCCAGCCGGACTTTGGCTCGGCCCGGGCCGGGGATGCAAGCTCCTCGCGGCGCACTGCGGCCCCGGCCTGGGCTGGCCACGCCTCCAGCTTTCGCGCTCGATCATTTTCGGAATTTCTGTAGACCGAAACCTCACACTCAAGGGGTTTATTCCTCTCCCGGGTTCCCGGCGAGCGCGTCTGTGCTCGCGGGTGTGGAAGTAAGCGCAGCATTTCAGTGCAATCGAAGCAACTGCGTCGATTCCGAAAATGCTCTAAAGTGGAGGCTGGAGAGCTTTTTGGCCAACGCACGCCCACAGCCTGTCCGCAAACAAACCGGCCGCCCGCTCAGCCCGCAACGCAGGCCCATACGACGGCGACTCTTGAGCGTTCGGGTCCGGATCATTCTGGCCTGTATCCTATTCGTTCTCGTTCTCTTGGGCTGCGGAGCGGTAGCCCGGCTGCTTGCTCCCTCCTCGAACACGGCGCTCACCCGCTTTGACGCCATCATCGTGCTGGGCCATCCGGCAGACAGCGACGGCAACCCAACGCCGGAGCAGTTGGCCCGCGTGACCGAGGGAGTGCATGAATATGACCGGGGAGTGGCGCCCAGGCTGATCCTCACCGGGGGAGCTGCGCACAACCGGTTTGTGGAGGCGCGGGTGATGGCGCGCTCCGCGGAGGCCGAAGGCATTCCCGATTCCGCCATTTTTCAGGAGCCGGAAGCCCGGAATACGATTCAGAACGCCTGCTTTGCGGTGCGAATCATGAAGACGCACGGTTGGCATTCGGCGGAGGTGGTTTCGAGCGCCTACCATCTGCCCCGGGCCGGCATGATCTTCAACGCTCTGCCGCTGGAGTGGCGCACCCACGCAGCGCCGCCCCTGGAGCCTCGCTCGGCGGCTTTGCTTGAAACCGACGCAGCCAAGGAAGACCTGAAGGCCGCATACTCCCTGTTTTGGGCCCGCTGGGTTGACCGCTGCGTGCCGTAACAGGAACAAATGCCGCGGAATTTGCATTGTCGCCCGGCGGTATCCTCCTGTAAAGTTGAGTACGATGCGATTCTCAGTAAGATTTTTCGCCACTCTTGCCGGCTCGGCCGCTCTGGCTTTATGCGCAGGAGCCGCAGCCCAGGCGCAGAGCGCCTCCCCTTTGACGACCGGAAATGGCACCTATATTTCCGTCGACCCGCTGTCGGAAGTGCGCTACGACAACCGCTACGACGTTTCTCTGGGCATGGCTTACGACCACATGAAGGCCGGACCGACCCTGCTGCAGGGAGCCAACCTGGGCGGACTCGATCTCTCCGGTTCCTACTGGCTCACCAGGCACTGGGGCGTCGAGGGCTCGACCCGCTACTACCTGGGCACCAGCGGCGCCGCGCCCAATTCCGACAGCATCGACGGGCCCTTCGTGAGCGAATACTTCTTCACCGCCGGGCCTGAATGGCTGGGCCCGCACAACAAGCACGGCGCGCTGATCGCCCATGTGCTTTTTGGCGGCGTCTATGGCAACTTCGAGCAGGATCTGCGCGGGCATTTGCAGGACGCCGGTTTCTATAACAACCAGCTTGCACCGGCAGCGATCATCGGCGGGCACATGGACCTGAACCGCTCGGCGCACTGGGTTTTCCGCATCACGCCCGATGCGGTCGTCACCCGCTATGGCATCAACTACGGGGCGAAATCCACCCAGACCGACGTCAACTTCGCCCTCTCGGTCGGCGTGCAGTACAAGTTCAGCAAGCGGCGCTAAGGGACCATCTCTCCCGCCGTGAGCTTCTGGCGGATGTTTCCGGTACACGATCCCGGCGGGTGTCCTGCCGGGATCGTGCGCAAGTAGAGACTCGGCCACGGTCTGTGGTGCGCGGCTGAGAAGTCAAAATTCTCGCGATCGACAGACTTCCGAGGCTACTTCCGCTTTGCACCGGAAGCCGGCTTGGCGCGTGCCCGGTGCGCCGATCTTCGATCGGGGGAAATTGGCTGCCAAACTTCGCTCCGTGTGCTATTATCCATCGTTCGGTGATGCCAGCGTAAACGGTTCACCTGATTCACCTGGAGATACCTTTGCCGGCCATGCGCTTGCGGGCTCAGGGGGAAGCTTTCCGGGCTGAAACGGACGGGAAAGTTGCGGAGGCGGTTCCATGGATATGAAGGACACACTGGGAGTATTGCTTGCGGGCGGCGCTGGAGAACGGCTTTTCCCTCTCACCCGGGATCGGGCCAAACCGGCCGTGCCTTTCGGCGGGCACTATCGCATTATCGATATCACCCTCTCCAACTGCATCAATTCCGGATTGCGCAAGGTCTTCATTCTCACGCAATACAAGGCGCTCTCGCTGAACCGGCACATCCGCGAAGGCTGGTCGGGCATCGTGGCCCAGGAGCTGGGCGAGTTCTACGAACTGCTGCCGCCCATGCAGCGCACCGGGTCGAACTGGTACATGGGAACCGCCGATGCGGTTTACCAGAACATCTACTCGATCGGCAGCGAACAGCCCAAGTACATGATCATCCTCTCCGGCGATCACATCTACAAGATGAACTACAGCCGGATGCTCGAGTATCACAAGGAAACCAACTCCGAGGTAACGCTGGCCACGCTGCCCATTTCGCCCGACGATGTGAAAGCGTTCGGCGTGGTCGAGGTAAGCAAAACCGGCGAAATACTCGGATTTCAGGAGAAGGTTGCCTCGACCAGCTTCCGGTCGCCCTTCAATCCGGACGCCGTGGATGCCTCGATGGGCATTTACATCTTCAATACCGAGGTGCTGCTGAAGGCACTAATCGCCGACGCCGAGGATCCGGAATCGAAGCACGATTTTGGCCACAATATTCTGCCCAACCTGCTGGGCAAGAGGAAGATGATGGCCTACAGCTTTGTGGACGAGAACAAACAGCAGGCGCTCTACTGGCGCGACGTGGGCACGCTGGACGCCTATTATGACGCCAACATGGACCTGTGCTCGGTTTCGCCCACATTCAACCTCTACGACAAGAGTTGGCCCATGCGTACCCGTGTGCGCCAGTACCCGCCGGCCAAGTTCGTCTTCGGCGAGCCGGGCCGCTCGGGCACGGCGATCGACTCGGTGATCACGGCCGGCGTCATCATCTCCGGCGCCACCGTGACCAGTTCCGTCGTCTCGCAGGATGTGCGCGTCAACTCCTACTCGACCGTGGACGCCAGCATCATCTTCTCGCACGTGAACATCGGCCGCCACTGCCGCATCCGCCGTGCGATCATCGACCGCGACGTGCACATTCCCGAGGGCACGGTCATCGGCTACGATCCGGTCGAAGACAAGCAGCGCTACTTTGTCACTCCTTCGGGTCTGACCATCGTCACCCGCGACGCCTCGCTCTTTGAAAATCCGGTCGATCCGGACTTCCAGCAACACTATTAAGCAAAATGCCGTTGAGTTTTCGCCGGTCAGGAGTTTTCGCTAGTCACGATTTTTCGCCGGTCACGACGGAAGTTGACGCATCAAGATCATCCGGACCCCGGCTCCCGAAAGCCGGGTCACTGCCCGCATTTGGAATCGACAGGAATATGCCCGCCCCTGACCTCACCACCGGGATGATGTCGCTGCTAGCTCTCGTGAAGAAGCTGGCGGCGATCGCTCCGTCTCCGGATGTCCTGGAGAAAGCCATCGTGGAAGCCATTGCGGGGCAACTTCCCACGTACAACTGGACCGGCTTTTATTGGCTCGATCCGGACGATCCGCAGACCCTGGTTCTCGGTGCCTTCGCGGGCGAGCCCACCCCGCATGTGCGTATCCCCGTTGCGCAGGGCATCTGCGGCGCCGCGGTTTCTTCCGGAGAGACCACGGTGGTGGACGACGTGAACGCCGACCCGCGCTATCTTTCCTGCTCCATCAAGACAATATCCGAGATTGTTGTTCCCATCCGCGCGCAGGGCAGGATCGTTGGCGAAATCGACATTGACAGCCACATCCGGGCGGCCTTCACCAGCGTTGACCGCGAGTTTCTTGAAGAAGTGTCCCGGATTTTCGGCGCTTATCTTGAAAAATTCCCCGGCAGCCCCGTTCAATCCTGATTACTTTGCGTGGGCCTTCAGAGTCTCATAAGTCCTGACAAATCGGTCTTGTAGCAAAAGGGCGCAAACGGGGTGCTCCTGGTCCGGATTTCGCCACGTGGAATCGGTGATCGCCAGACCGGCGATTTCCAGATTTTAAATCACGGTTCAAAATCGCGCCGGGCTCGAAATGGCCGGTCGGAGACAGGATCGGCAGGCTGCATTTCTCTCCCTTCTCGATGAAAGAGAAACCAACTCGGCAATGAAGGAGTGATTCCTCTTGATCTTCCTGGTTTTTCTCGCATTTTGCGGCGGTATTCTGACGATTCTCAGTCCGTGCATTCTGCCGGTTCTGCCGTTCGTCTTCGCGCGCTCCGACCAGCCCTTCCGCAAGAGCGGCCTGCCGCTATTGGCCGGGATGGCAGCCACGTTCACGCTGGTGGCCAGCCTGGCCACGGTGGGAGGCGCGTGGGCGGTTCACGCCGACCAGTCGGCGCGAATTGCCGCTCTCGTTCTCTTCGGAATCTTCGGGCTCGCGCTGCTGTTCTCTTCGCTTGCCGAGCGTCTTTCCCGGCCGCTGGTGCAGCTGGGCGGCAGGTTGTCGGGAAGGCTGGCTTCCAGCCCCGGCGTGGTCAACTCCTTTTTCCTGGGCGTCGCGACGGGGCTGCTTTGGACGCCCTGCGCCGGTCCGATTCTTGGACTCATCCTCACCGGAGCCGCGGTGAACGGCGCCAGCGCGCACACGGCCATCCTGCTGCTCGCTTACGCCGCCGGAGCGGCCACCTCGCTGGCTCTGGCCTTGCTTGCCGGAGGCCGCGTCTTCGCGGCGATGAAGCGTTCGCTAGGCGCCGAGGTGTGGGTTCGCCGCATCCTCGGAGTGGCTGTACTGACGGGCGTGGCGGCGGTCGGATTCGGGTTGGATCGCGGCGTGCTCACCCGGCTTTCGCTGGCCGGAACCTCGAAATTCGAGCAGCGACTGGTGGCTTTCGCGGCTCCGGAACATCCTCGCCCGGCAAGAATCGACGCGAATCCGGCAGTGGGGATGCCGGTGGCGGTCGACTCGGACGGCGTGCCCGAGAGGATGCCCGATCTTTCCGGAGCGACGGCCTGGATTAACTTGCCTAACTCGCCTAATTTGCCTAACTCGGCCAATGCGCAGCCGCTCACCGCCGAATCCTTGCGCGGCAAGGTGGTGGTCGTCGACTTCTGGACCTACTCCTGCATCAACTGCCTGCGTTCGCTGCCCTACGTCGAGACCTGGTACAAGAAGTACAAGGACAGCGGCCTGGTCGTCCTTGGCGTTCACACCCCCGAGTTCCCGTTTGAAAAAGATGAGGCAAATGTTCGCCAGGCGGTGCGCGACCTGGGCATCGACTACCCCGTGGCGATGGACAACAACTATCGTATCTGGCGCGCATTCAACAACCGGTTCTGGCCCGCCCACTACTTCATCGATGCGACGGGCCGCGTGCGCTATCACCACTTTGGCGAGGGCGATTACGCTCAATCCGAAGAGTGGATTCGCGGCCTGCTGGAGGAGAGAAACCACCAGCCGCTTCCCCACTCGGCAACGAAGATTGCAGCCAACGGCGCGGAGGCTCCGGCGGATTTCGAGGCCGTGGAGTCGCCGGAAACCTATATCGGCTACAATCGCGCGCAGCACTTCGCCTCTCCGGGCGGATTCGACGAGGATAACGAGCGGCTCTATGGCGCGCCCGCTCGGCTTGCGCTGAACCAGTGGGCGTTGACGGGCCAATGGAAGGACGAGGGGCAGGTCGCGGTCGCGCTTGCAGCCGCCAACGGCATCGTCTACCGCTTCCACGCCCGCGATCTTCATCTGGTTCTGGGGCCGTCGAGCGATGGCGCGCCGATTCGCTTTCGCGTGACGCTCGACGGCAAGCCGCCGGGCGAGAACCACGGCATGGACACCGACGCCGAAGGCTTTGGCACGGTGGCCGAAAGCCGCCTGTACCAGCTGATTCGTCAGCAAGGCAGTCCGCGGACAGGTGTGTTTCGCATTGAATTTCTCACTCCGGGCGTGCGGGCCTTTGCCTTCACCTTCGGATGAGCTGACCGCAAAAGCGCCTGCATTCGCTCAGAACTTGCAAAAATCTTGAGACCAGCGCAGATTTCCTGCATGAACGGCAAAACGGAAGTCGGTTCCTGAGAGGTTCAATTCGGAATTCGATGCGGATGGAGGCCGGAATCCAGTTTTGTTCGTGAGATGAAAGGCAATTTCCTCAGAAAAGACAATTTCCCCGAAAGGAAAGGCTATGAAAAATCCTCTGCAAGAGCGGTACCCCTTCTTGGACGAAACCCGCATTGTCCAGTTGAGCAGGCGGGGATTCATCGTTGCGGCGGCGGGCGCGTTGAGCGGAGCGGCGTTGTGGACGCTTCGCCGCGCGACCCTGCCCGGTTTGGAGCCGGTTTCCGCAGCTGACGCTTCGGCAACCGTGACGATCGTCGAATTTGCGGCAAACGGCAAGAAGATTGACGAGGCGATGGTTCCCCGCATCGTCAAATCGGACGCCGAGTGGAGGCGCGACCTCTCGCGGATCTCGTATGAGGTGACTCGTCACAGCGGCACCGAGCGCGCCTACACCGGCGCCACCTGGAACCTGCACGATCCGGGCATCTTCCGCTGCATCTGTTGCGATACGGCGCTGTTCAGCTCGAAGACGAAGTTCGATTCCGGCACCGGCTGGCCGAGTTTCTGGGAACCCATTGCGCGCCAGAACGTGGTGGAATCGGGCGACTCCAGCCTGGGAATGGAGCGCGACGCGATCTCTTGCCGCCGCTGCGACGCGCACCTGGGGCACGTCTTCAACGACGGACCGCCCCCGACCGGCCTGCGCTACTGCATGAATTCGGCGGCCATGCGGTTTGTGAATCTGGCCTGAGCGGGACTCCTGCCACGAACGCGTAGATTGGTGGTTTCCCAGGTCTCAAAAGCGAGACCTGGGGCACCCGGCATGAATTCGGCGGCCATGCGGTTTGTGAAGCTGGCCTGAGCGGAATTACTTGCCCGTATAGTTCTGGAACAGCTGGGGAAACTGCTGCTTGAGCGCCTCGATTTTGGGCCGGTCGCAGACTTGGATGTAAGGGTTGCCGGGATTGTGCAGCGCGTAGTCCTGATGATAGGATTCGGCCGCGTAGAAGCCCTTCATCGGGACGACCTGGGTCACAATCGGCTTGGGGAAGACATGGGCTGCGTCGAGCTGCGCAATGTAGGCAAGGCTGATCCTCCGCTGCTCCGGGCTGGTGTAGAAGAGGACGGAGCGGTAGGAAGTGCCCACGTCCGGCCCCTGCCGATTGAGCTGGGTGGGATCGTGGGCGACGGAGAAAAAGATGCGCAAGAGCTGCCCGTAGGTGATCTTCGACGGGTCGTAGACCACGCGCACCGATTCCGCGTGCCCCGTCGTCTCCGTGGTCACTTGGTCGTAGGTGGCCGTTTCGGCCGAGCCGCCGGAATAACCGGCCATCGTCGCCAGCACTCCTTTGACGCGCTCGAAGACCGACTGAGTGCCCCAGAAGCAGCCTCCGGCGAAGACCGCCGTCTGCTTGCCCGGCGATTGCGCCAGGGGAGCATCGCTGGCTGCGGCGGGGATGGGCCCCCGTGGCGCCGCGCGACAACCGGCAACCAGGGAGAAGGCGAGCAAAAAGGGGATGAAGCCGCTTCGTAGAGCAAGGGTGGGGCGCATGCGTCTCTCCTGGTCTCGGATTTTCTGGCCGCGGATTTTCTGGCCACAATCGTAAGATGCGCCGGAGCGGAGAAGGTTACCGTCGCGATGCGCGATTTGTTTTTGCCTCGCCGCACGGCCGCAGGCAGGGAAACGCGCCCGCGAGGAACTATTTCCGCAAATCCTTCGTATGAGCTGAATATGGAGTGCGCAGGTACATTAAGCTGGAGCGGGATGGGGTTGGCGTGGCCGGACGGTGCGGCGCGGCGTGGCCGGGAAGTGCGGCGAGACGACGCCGGCGATCCAGAAAGACCGAATCCAGATAGGTCTACTTTGGCAAGACCAACCCCTGCAAGACCGGCTGTGGCTGGCGGCGTTCGGGACGGCATTGCCCAAACGCCCGTTTCCGGTCAGGCGCGCGGGGAGGCAGGTTCATTGCAGATCGACGGCTCCCAAGACTGGGCTCAAATCGTGCGCCGGTGCATGGACGGAGATTCCGGCGCATGGTCTGAGCTGGTTCGCGCCCAGCATCGGCGTGTGTACGGGCTCTGTTACCGCTTTACCGGCAACCCGGTGGATGCCGAAGACCTGACTCAGGACGTTTTTTTGAAGGTCTATTCGAATCTGGCCAGCTTTGACTTTGCCCGGGGCAGCCTGCAGGTGTGGATCGCCACCATGACGCGCAACCTGCTGGTGGACAACTTCCGGCGCACCCGCAATCAGCGCGCCACCGGTTCGCTGGACGACGGCTGGGAGTCGGCCGAGGAGTTGAAGCCGGTGGACCGGCTGGTGGCTCGCGGAGTGTCGCCGCACGAGGCCGCGGCCAAAAAGGAATTGGCGAAGATGGTGCAGGAGGCGCTGGCGCGCGTTTCGGTGGAACTGCGCGAGGCCGTCATTCTGCGCGATCTGGAGGATCTGGACTACAAGGAGATCGCCCAGGTGCTGGGCATTCCCGAAGGCACGGTCAAATCCCGCATCAGCCGGGGCCGCGCGGAACTGGCAAGGCTGCTGGAACGTAATAGACGGGAGGTGATGTAGCCATGGAAGAGCGCACTTTCATTCCCGGCTCCCCGGCCTGCGGTCAGTGGGAGACATTGTTGACGGACGCGCTGGACGGGCTGCTGAGCGCCGAAGACGAGGCGACGTTTATCGCCCACCGGTCCGCCTGCCCGGCCTGCGCGGTGCTTTATGAAGAGGCGCGCAAGGGCCGCGAATGGCTGGAGTTTCTGGCGCCTGAGCCGGAGACGCCGGCCGGGCTTTTCGATAAAATCCTGGCGCGGACGGGCCCAGGACAGGAGGCAGACTACGGACTGGTGGCCGGGGGCGGCAATCTTCTTCCTATGCCTCCCGCCTGGCAGCGTCCCGGTTTTCGAGGACGCCTGCGGCGCTTTGCCGAGCCCCGGCTGATGATGACGGCGGCTATGGCCTTCTTTTCCATCGCCATGACGCTCAGCCTGACTGGAGTCCGATTGAGCAGCGCGCGAATCAGCGATCTGCGGCCCGGCACGGTGGCCGCGCTGCCCGGCACGGCGCGCTCCTTCCTGGAGCGGCAACTGAGCATGGCCTCAACCCCGATCATTCGCTACTACGACCACCTGCGGCTGGTCTACGAGGTGCAGACGACGATGCGCGAACTGCGCCGGACAGCTCGGAATGCCGGCCAGGGCACAGGCGAAGGCAACCGGCAGAATCAGCAAAAAACTACTCCCGGCGAGTCCAGGCGAGCTCCGGGGCGGACTCCGGGGCACAAGGACGGAGGCTCGCGCGTGCAGCCTCTGCCTCAGTCGATCGGGCCTGCAAACGGACCGGAGTTCGACGATTCCGATTTTCTTGAAACTTCCCTCACCTTGCAGGACCGATCCTCCAGCCCGGCGGCAAAGACCCCGCGCCGGGGGCCCGGACCCGCGCATTCCGGCGGCGCCCCAATGGAAATGCGGAAAAGGAGCACCGAATGGACTGCGTAAATCACAGTGGCGTGAACGCCGTTGTCTATTGCCAGAACTGCGGCAAGGGGCTTTGCACGGACTGCGTCGCCGCCGGCGCGATGCGGAATGTGCCGGGAGGGCAGATCCTCTGTTCGGACTGCATCGACGCCTGGCAGAAACTGCAACCGCCCTTTGCAGGAGTGCAGCCGAGCGGGCCGAACCCGTGGGTTGCCGGCTCGCTGGGAGTGATTCCCGGCGTGGGCGCCATGTACAACGGCCAGTTCTTCAAGGGCTTTATCCACGTGATCGTCTTCGCGGTGCTGATCAGCATCACCAACCAATACCCGATCTTCGGCCTGTTCATTGCCGCCTGGATCCTCTACCAGTCGTTTGAAGCCTTCCACACGGCCAGAGCGCTGCGCGATCACCTGCCGTTGCCCGATCCGTTTGGGTTGAACGAGGTGGGCAACTGGCTGAATCTGGGCGGCAGAGCGGGCCGTCCAGGCGCAGGGCAGGGACCAGCCGGCCCGCCAGCGGGGGGCTATCCGCCGCCGCCGTCTGCCGGGCAGCCTCAGCCGCCCTATCAGGCTTCTTATCAGCAGCCGCCTTATCAACAGCCGCCCTACCAGGGCGCACAACAGGGCGCGCCGCAGAACCCGTACCATGCTCCGTTCCCGCCTCCGCCTCCGCCGAGGTGCTGGGGACGCAGGGAGCCGGTCGGCGCCATTGTTCTGATTGCCCTGGGTCTGCTGTTTCTGCTCGGCCAGCTGGACATCTTCCATGGCCGTTTCGTGGAATTTGCCTGGCCGCTGCTGCTGATCGCGCTGGGCGTGTGGCTGATCGTTCGCCGCATTGGAGAGTCCCAAGGAGGTCCCAAGTGAACCGTTACATCATGATTCGCCGCCTGCGCGGTCCCGCATTTCTCTTGCTGGTTGGCATCCTGGCGCTGCTTGACCAGGCTGATATTTTGAGATGGAGCAAGAGCTGGCCGCTGTTTTTAATTCTGGCCGGGGTGCTGGCACTGGCCGAGCGCGCGGTGCTGGCGGGCGAGGGAGGACATCCGCAGGGGCCGTACTCGGGCCAGCCTTACTCCGGTTCGAATCCAGGCTCGAATCCAGGCTCGGGTTCAGCCTCTTATCCGGGCAACGCGCCTTATGAAGGAGCATCCACTCCCTCGTCCGCAACCGGCATTCCACCCTACCCAGGACAGCCGGCGGCCATCATTCCGGCTCCTCCGCACGATTTGGTCAAGGACGACGAAGGAGGGAAATCATGAGCAGCACACCTCCGACGACGCCTCCGGGCGGCGCGCCCCCCCCGTTTCCGCCCTACGATTCCAAAACCCAGTGGCGGATCTACCGGGAGCAGCAGAAGGCCGCATGGCGTGCGCAGCGCGACGCCTGGAAGGCCCAGCAGCACGCCTGGAAGGCTGGCATCTCAGGCGTTTACGGTCCGCGCGTTCCCTCGGTTGTCGGCCCCATCATCCTGATCGGCGTGGGTGTGGTGGCTCTGCTGCTGCTCACCGGCCACATCGATGCCAGCGCATTCTGGAGCTGGTATGGCCACTGGTGGCCGCTGCTTCTGATCGGCGCCGGCCTGGCTCTGCTGGCCGAGTGGGCGCTGGACCTCAGGCGCGCGGTTCCGGTGCGCCGCGGCGGCAGCTTTGTCGGTATCCTCATCCTGCTGGCCCTGCTGGGCTTCGGCGCGACCAAGTGGAATCACGCGGGGCCCTGGTTCAACCACCAGGGAGTCGAATTCGGCCTGAATCATGAGGATCTTTTCAACCTCCTTGGCCTGCCAGAGCACGACAACGACCAGCCGGCGCTGAGTGCCGCGGTTCCCTCGAAATCCGACCTCGAGATCGATAACCCGCGCGGCGATGTGAGCATCACTTCGGGCGACGGCTCCACCATTCTGGTGCAGGCTCACCAGCTGGCCTACGCCGACTCGGACGCGGACGCCAGGAGAATCTTCGACGCCGAGGCGGCTCATCTTACGGTGAGCGGCGGCAGGGTGACGGTGAAAACCGCAAGCAGCTCGAACGGGCGGGTGAACCTGTCCATCACGGTGCCCAAAACCGCCCGTGTGACGGTGAACTCCGGCAAGGGCGATGTGACCGCGGACGGGCTCGAAGACGGCATCAGCGTCACCGCCAGCGGAGACATTCATCTCAACACCATTGCCGGACCGGTCATGGCCCGCTTCTCCAAAGACAGCCACGACTTCTCCGCGCACGATGTGCGGGGCGATGTGACCGTGGACGGGAATCTGAACGACTTCACCGCGTCGGAAATCAGGGGTTCGGTCACGCAAAACGGCGAGATCTTCGGCGACGTGCGCGTAGAAAGCACCACCGGGCCTATCCATTTGCACACCTCGGTGACCGATCTTGAAGTGGCGAAGTTGCCCGGCGATCTGACCATGGACTCGGACGACCTGAACGTGGACCAGGCCGAAGGGCCGGTGCGCGTGGTGACCCACTCCAAGGACATCGATCTCAGCCAGATCTACGGCGACACCTACGCGGAAGACCGCGATGGCACGATCTCGATCGAGCCCGCCGGCGCCTACGGAGTGAACGCCACAAACAGCAAGGGCGACGTCGAGTTGACGCTGCCGCCCAACGCCTCCGCCGCGGTGACCGTGCGGACGCACAATGGCGACATCGTTTCCGATTATTCCATTCCGACGAGCGAAGGCGAGAACAAGTCGGCTTCCTTCCGGATCGGCTCCGGCACGTCCGCAATCGTGCTCAGCGCCGACAACGGCGACGTGCACATCAAGCGAGGGCCCGCCTTTCCGCCTGCGCCAAAGGCAGTCTCCGCCTCGCCGGCCGCACCAGCCAGCGGGCGCCACCTGAGGATGCGCAAAGCGCTGCCTGCGCAGCCCGTGACGCAATAACAACCGCCGTCCGATCCAGAACCGCAAACGAGGCGCGGGAGAAGCCAATCTCCCGCGCCCCATTCCCCGCGCCTCATTCATTGGTCGTTTTATTCAGAGGGGCCGTTGCTGCGGTTCTGGTTGGAACTTGCCAGCTTGCCCGTAATTGAACCACAAATGTTCGGGTGCCCCAGGTCTCGCTTTTGAGACCTGGGAAACGACGAAATTACGCGGTCAAGGTACAAGTGGTGTGTCTCAATCATTGCGTCTGTTGTCGGCACGCCACAACGCGTCAGGCTGGGTTGAACGGGGTTCCCTCGGGGGCTAGAGCATTTTCGGAAAAATGGTGTAGACCAGAATTTTACTGGTATCCCACCCATTCCGCAGAAAAACGCGGAATGGGTGGGGCACGGAAATCTACATCAAAAGCTAAAATGCTCTAAAGCCCTGTTGATTTTGCAGACTTTACGTACGGGCTAAAGCCCGTACCCTTCATATCCGAAAAACGATGATCTGCGTGAGACATACCGCGGTGGATGCGGCTCCTTTGGTCAGACGGCGATGCGCGGGACGCGGGAGCCGATGCGGGTAAAGACCTCCCAGGGAATCGTCTCCGTGGCTCGGGCGTGATCGAAAGCGGTGATAGTTTCGCCGCCCTGCTCGCCCAGGATTACGACCTCGTCGCCAGCCTCGACGCCGGGAATCTCGGTGACGTCGATGACCGACTGATCCATGCTGATGCGGCCCACAAGAGGCGCGCGCGCGCCGCGAACCAGCAGGCTGAAGCGGTTGCCGAGACGGCGGTCGAGCCCGTCGGCGTAGCCCACGGCCAGTAATGCCAGCCGCATCGGTTCGGTGGCGACAAAGGTACCGTTGTAGCCCACCACGGCGCCAGCGGGAACCGAGCGCACGCCCACCACGCGGGTCTTCCATTGGAGCACCGGCTGCAACCGGGCACGTGCAGCCACCAGGGACTTGGGCTCCTCTGGCTCAAACCGGGGAACGAACTCGGGCGTCAGGCCGTAGAGCACCAGGCCGGGACGCAAGAGCGTCTTCATTCCATGGCGAGCAGCCTGGGCGGCAATCGCGGCGGTCTCGCCCGCCACCAGCGCCGCGGAGCTGCCCACATTGAGCCATTCCGGATAGATTCCCGCCGCCTCGATCCGGCTGAGCGCTTCGTCCAGCCGGGCCAGTTGCAGTTGAGTCACCCGCCCGTCCGCCTCGTCGGCGGCAAACAGGTGGGTCATCACGCCTTCCAGACGCAGGGGCGAACCGGGAGCAAAGCGCGCCAGAAGCGCTTCCGCGCCTCCCGCTTCCGGACTGAGCTTCTCGGGCGCAACTCCCTGGCGGCTCATGCCGGTGTCGATCTCCAGATGCACCGGGAGCGCCCCTGCCGCCAGGCCGGCCGCGCGCGCAGCAGTTTCCAGCTCCGCCAACTGCCAAGGCTCCCAGGCTACGGCGGTCAACCGGTGCGCGACGGCAGCCGCCGCCTGGCCGGGAAAGACGCCGCCGATGGTCAGAATCCGCGCTTCGGGACAGAGCGCCCGGGCGGCCACGCCTTCCTCGACGCAGGTGACGCCCAGCCACCGGGCCCCGGCGCGAACCGCTGCCGGAGCGCAGAGACTGAGCGAGTGGCCGTAGGCGTCGGCCTTGACGATGGCCAGCAGTTCCGCATCGGGCGCGACCAAGGCGACGAGAAAGCGGTAATTTTCTTCGAGGAAACGAGTGTGAATCTCAACCCAGCAGGGGCGCGTTGGCATCAGATTGTCCAAAGAACAGTCTAACGCGGCAAAACAACGGACGTGGAACGCCGCCTTTACCGCAACGGGCGGAAACCCCGGCTGCGGGGCCAGTTCTGCTGGTTTTGATGCGGTTTCGATCCTGATTTTGATCCTCGCAGCCGAAAATCCGTGGACTCCAACCCCGCCCCTTCACCGCAGCAGCGCAAACGCCACGACGGTCTCGCCGCGAACGCCCATCTCATCGAGCAGCCGCGCCTCCCGCTCATGCGGCAGTGGCATCTCGCAAGCGGCCACCTCGGCGTTGCTCGCACCCGCAAAACACAACTCGCAGTGGGCCAGCGCCTCGCCATCCGCCACGCGCACCGGCGGACCGAAGACGCGGCAGGTGATCGGCCTCCAGGCGTAAAGGTCGCAGCGGCCGGTCGCGGGGTCGAGCGCCGGACAGGCCGCCTCGTTGGCAAACTCCTCAAACCGCTCCCTATCCTCTTCGGACTCGCCCAGCAGACCTGTCCGCAGGTCGCCGGGGAAATCCGCCCGATGCACCTCTATCCAGGCGCGGGCGCGGCGTTCCACCTCGGCGGCGCGTGCCGGTTCCGCGGCTCGCAACGCCTCCATGCCGGCTCTGAGACGCAGCGCATCGAGCGGACTCAGCTCGAAGGCCCCGTGGCAGCATTGTGCGCAGCCAGGACGGCAGACCAGCCAATCGCCCGCCCGCCGCGCCGCCTCGGCCAGCGCCGCATCCACAATCTGCACCAGTTCGGAATCGCCCGCGGGTAATTGCATGGGAGAAAGAATACCCGAAGGCTCACCGGAAGCGAAAGTGATAATCTTGCCGCGGAGGTTTCCCCGCTATGCGAGAACATCCCGGCACTGTCATCCCCGGCCATCGCTACCACGACGCACCCGCCGCCATCGACTGGCTCTCGAAGGTCTTCGGATTCGAGCGCCGCGCCGTCTATGAAGGCAAGAACGGGACGATTGCCCACGCCGAGCTGACCCTGGGCGACGGCATGATCATGCTCGGCTCGGCCAGCGACGACGAGTTTGGCCGCGGCTTCAAATCGCCTGAGGAGTTGGGCGGCGTCGAAACGTGCAGCCTCTACATCGTGGTCCCGGACGCCGATGAGGCTCATGCCCGCGCCGTGGCCGCCGGAGCCCTGGTCACCACCCCGCTCCACGACACCCCCTACGGAAGCCGCGACTTCACCGTGAGAGACCCCGAAGGCCACACCTGGAATGTGGGCACCTACGACCCGTGGGGAACGGAAGAGTAGACGCTGCGTGCTTGGCGAATGTTCAATCCGGGTTGGGTGTACCATAAATCCCATGGCAAACTATCGCGTTGTTCTCCGCCACTCCGAGGAAGGTTACAGCGTATCGTGCCCCGGCCTGCCTGGCTGCTGGTCGCAGGGCGCAACCGAGGAAGAGGCACTGGCTAACATCCAGGTAGCCATTCGCGAATATGTCGAGGCGGCTGAGGAACTGGCGCGCGACGACGAGAGCCGCATTGTCGAGGTTGCGGTTGCATAAGCCACCGATTCCTTTCATCTGCTCCCCAACCAAATTTCATGGTTTATCGGGTTTATTGTCTAGCCGCCACACTAAAAATGATAGCAATGTAAGGTTTATCCAAAAGCGGGAAGTCACCCTTCTTCCTGTTCGATTTAACTGGCCTTATCGTTGTTTCATGCAGGCTGCTTCTGAGTGCTGACGGATTCAGTTCTGCTGAGGTAAGTCGTGTCCAAGCTGCCGGGAGTGAATCATCTGAAGGCTGTTGCCGCGCTGGAGAGAGCCGGCTTCCGCATTCTTCGCCAGGGCGCGCACATCATCATGACGGATGGAACGCGCATTTTGACGATTCCGCGGCACAATCCAGTGAACGCCTTCACGATGGGCGGCATTGTCCGTGACGCCGGGCTGAGCATAGAAGAATTCCGTAAATTCCTATAGCCGCAGGTCTCACCCGATCTGCTTGTCCCAGCCTTCCAGCTTGCGCTTGAACTCGGACATGAATTTGCAAGCGTCGGCGCCGTCGATGAGGCGGTGGTCGAAGCCCAGGCAAAAGTGCTGCATGGAGCGAATCGCAATCGTGTCGTTGCCCTCGGCGTCGGTCAGCACCACCGGCTCCTTGTTCAGGCCGCTGATGGACAGGATGGCGGAGTTGGGCTGGTTGATGATCGGCATGCTGAACTCATCGCCGAAGATGCCGGAGTTGGTGAGCGTAAAGGTGGAACCCTCCGCCTCTTCGGGCGTGAGCTTCTTCGAGCGGGCGCGGGATGCCAGATCCGCGATGGCCCTGGCTAGGCCCAGAAAGCTGCGCTCTTCCGCGTTTTTCACCACCGGCACGATCAGCCCCCACTCCAGGGCCACGGCGATGCCCAGATGGATGCCGCGGTGGTAGTGGATGGAGCCGTCCCGAAGCGAGGCGTTGACGATGGGGAATTTGGCCAGTGCCTCGACGATGGCGGCGGCAATAAACGGCATATAGGTGAGTTTGACGCCGTTTTGCTGCTCGAAGCGGGCCTTTTCGCGCTCCCGCAGGCGCACGATGCGGGTCATGTCCACCTTGTAAACAGTGTGGACGTGGGGGCTGATCTGCTTGCTTTCGACCATCCGCTGGGCGATAATCGCGCGCATCCGGGTGAGCGGCTGCACCTGCTGCTGCATCTGCGGCACCTCCGGTGCGGGAAGCGGCGCCTGCGGCGCAGAAGCTGGTGGAGCGGCGATTTCCGCACCCTGCCCGCTCAGGCTGCTTAGAACGTCTTCTTTGGTGATGCGGCCGCCCGCACCCGTGCCCGCGATCCGGGTCAGGTCGAGATGATTTTCCTTGGCAATGCGCCGCACCAGAGGCGAAGAGCGAGGCGAGGGGCGCAGCCGCCCGTCACCCGCCTGCGGGTCGGCCAGCGGCGCCTGCGGCACAACCTGCGGTGCGGCCAGGGGCGCGACCTTGGGTAATGCTTGCGAGGGAGCGGGAGGCGGCACAGTAGCCGCTGCCACCGCAGCCGCCGAGCCGTCCTCGGAGATCAATGCGACCACGGTGTTGATCTGGACCGTCGCGCCTTCGGGCACCTTGATCTCGGCCAGCACGCCGGCCACGGGCGAGGGAATCTCCGCGTCCACCTTGTCGGTGGAGATTTCAAACAGCGGCTCGTCTTTTTCGACGCGCTCACCGGCCTGCTTCAGCCACTTGGTGATGGTGCCCTCGGTGATCGACTCGCCCATTTGGGGCATCACCACGGGCACCTGCGGCACCTGCGGCGCGGCCTGAGTCAAAGCTTGCGCGAGAGCGGGAGACGGCGCGGCAATCGCGGCCACAGCGGCCGGCGAGCCGTCCTCGGAGACCACTGCAACCACGCAGTTGATCTGAACCGTCGCGCCTTCGGGCACCTTAATCTCGGCCAGCACGCCGGCCACGGGCGAGGGAATCTCCGCGTCCACCTTGTCGGTGGAGATTTCAAACAGCGGCTCGTCTTTTTCGACGCGCTCGCCGGTTTTCTTCAGCCACTTGGTCAGAGTGCCCTCAAAGATCGATTCGCCCATCTGCGGCATGATCACGTCGGTTGACATGGAATTCTCTCCCCGGTGCGGAACCGCCTTCGGCTGCGCTCAAGGCAGGCTTTTCGGCTCGCTCGGGCAGGCTCGGGACGCATCCGCTCTCTGCCGGATTATAAATTGCGACGCGCAGCGACCGGGCCGCGGCGCGGCAGACGGCCCGCGGGCACGATGGGCGTCCTCAGGCGCGCACCGGGCGAACGGGGCCGCCGCGCAGCCGCTCCACTTCAGGCGGAGGCTGCAACGGCGTGTCTTCCGCAGGGAACTGCGGTTGCGCCTCGGGAGCGGCGGCGGCCTGAGCGCGCAACGTCGCCAGGCTCTCCACCTCCAGCACCTGCTCGCCGAAGACCTGTCCGAAGTTGCGCGCCGCCTGGTGAGCGACGGCTTCGAGCGTGGGCAGGCCCTCCGGGTGATGGACTTCTTCCTGCAGGCTGGTGACCGCGTGATCGGCGATGCCGCAGGGAACGATCAGTTGAAAGTCGCCGAGGTCGGTGGTGACGTTGAAGGCGAAGCCGTGCGAGGTGATGCCGCGCGAGACATGAATGCCGATGGCGGCGATTTTTCTTTCCTTACCCGCGCCGCTGCTCTTGCCTGAAGGGTTGTCGTCGGCAGAGCCCGCTGGACACCAGACCCCGGTCAGCCCGGCCACGCGCCCCGCGCGCACGCCCAGGCCGCCGCACAGGCGGATCAGCGCCTCTTCCATTCCGCGAACAAAGTCCACCGGCCCCATCCGGCCGCCGCTCGGGTTGCGCAGCGTGCGCAGGTCGAAGATCGGATAGCCCACCAGCTGCCCCGGCCCGTGATAGGTCACGTCGCCGCCGCGGTTGATCTCGTGAACGGCGATGCCGCGCCGCGCCAGCAGTTCATCCGAGGCCAGGATATTCGAGCGATTTGCGTTGCGCCCCAGTGTCAGCACCGGCGGATGCTCCAGCAGCAGCAGCACGTTCCGGACGCGGCCCTCGCCGAGCAGCGCGGCCACCTCCGCTTGCAGGCGCAAGCCCTCGCCGTATTCCACCCGACCGAGATAAAGCGACTGAATCATCGTCAGCTTCATTGTAACGATGGAGTTGAACTTCAAGACGGCGCCCAGGCCTTGCCGCCAAGGCAATTGGATGAAGGAAAACGAGGCCCAGTTCCTTCTTTTTGTTTCGCTAAAAAGCGAATAAACGGGGAATCGATACGGTAGGGGGGTATGGAGGGGGGGGAGGGGGGGTGCTTTTTTCTGGGGGGGACGGACAGGGCACATTCCTGGCGGATTGACCCGTTCCTCTTGACCTCGTTCGGTGCTTGCGTGGAGTTTTAGCTCCCTGCCCTCGAGGAGTTCCTATTCGCATTGTGCTCCGGGGACGGGTAATTCTCTGCAGTCGTGCAGTTTCCGAAGCGGAGACAAAGCGGGTGGTGCGGAGATTGCGGACCCTGGGGCGTTTTTCGAGGATTTATCTATGGATGCAAGGAATTCCTGCGACCTTATCCGAAAACCCGCTCATCGCGATGAGGCCGCGATGAACGGGGCACAGTCCCTGATTCTGTGATGAGTGGGCCACCTGCCCTATGTGTGCTTTACATATCCGTCTATGTCGGAATTGAAAAGCAGAAGCCCTTCTTCTTTTTGCCAACTCATTCCACTCAAGCACCAGTGCGTCTCGTGCAGGATGGAATAGGTTCCCCCGAGTACGTCTCGATAGAAGACGATCCCAAATACATACGCCTCAAGTTCATGCTTATCGAACAGATTGGACTGTTCCGATCCGTGAGAGAGACCGAGTTCCCTTCTGGTGAGAGTTCGTAATGTAAATGGCTCGTTCGGAAGTAGGATTCTAGGTTCTATATACACCGTCGGGCGGCTATGTTCAGGCGGCATGGGAGGAAATTCCACACATCCAACGATACTGCAGTTGAAGGACTCTGAAACGATCTGGGCAGGGGTTCGACCCCTATTTATAGCCTTTACATCCCATATCAAATACCCTTCCCTCTGTCGTTCGACAATTACCTGAATCCATGGTCGTTCCGAGTTGATAAAGGCTTGGATACTCAAGAGAGCAGTACTGGCGGAATTCTTTGAAGCATTGGCCGCCCTGCGAGTCTCGACGGACTGCCAACAAATGACCACGCATGTAAGGATGCCGACAAGAACCAGCATCCAATTTGGATCTTGAAAGTTTGGCATTGAAATCAATTATTCACCCGTTCACCAAGTTCCGTGACAAGAAGATGTGAGAAATTATGCTTGAATCTTGAGAGTCGCCTGGCACCTGCGAACATCTTTCGCCTCATGTTCGGCAGGTGCCCCAGGTGCGGGGAGTAGTGAGAACAACCAATGAAGATGGGTGGCCCAGGTGCCTCGCCTTTGGGCACCTGGGAGAGCATAGACCCCGGCCTGGGAAAACTAAAAAGCTTCAGCCAAAAAAATTACTCCTGAAAAGCGTGCAACTGGCCGTCTTGCCAGACAGGATGGGAAGGAACAATATTTGTTCCTCGGAAGTCTTTGGGCTGTATCTGGAGCGCCCACGCGGTGACGTGTCGGTGAGCTGACTTCCGGGTGGGCGCTTCAGATACAGCGACTTGAAGGAAGCCGCCCCGGTCCTTAGGCACTTATGTAT
>Ga0182030_10003193_pt1 | contig 35004 bp, 32 predicted proteins | sample 812S3MmetaG_FD_121299 | JGI IMG/M metagenome (GOLD analysis project Ga0182030, IMG submission 121299) | Permafrost microbial communities from Stordalen Mire, Sweden - 812S3M metaG (Illumina Assembly) | ecosystem: Environmental > Terrestrial > Soil > Wetlands > Permafrost | place: Sweden...
CTTCCTCGGGAGTGCAACATGAGCCTTCAAACCGCAATCCGAGCGCCCCGTGGACGCGAAATGAGCTGCAAAGGCTGGCATCAGGAAGCTGCCCTGCGTATGCTCCACAACAATCTCGATCCTGACGTGGCCGAGAATCCCGACGAGCTGATCGTCTACGGCGGACGGGGGCGGGCGGCGCGCGACTGGCCATCCTTCCACGCCATCGTACGGTCGCTGCAATCGCTGGAGAATGACGAAACGCTGATCGTGCAATCCGGCAAGCCGCAGGGAATCTTCCGCACTCACCCCGAAGCGCCGCGCGTGCTCATTGCCAACTCTAATCTGGTGGGCCACTGGTCCAATTTCGACGAGTTCACACGCCTCGAACGGTTGGGCCTCACCATGTATGGGCAGATGACCGCCGGCTCGTGGATTTACATCGGCAGCCAGGGAATCGTGCAGGGCACTTACGAAACCTTCGCCGCCCTGGCGCGCAAACACTTCGGCGGAACGCTCGCGGGCAAAGTCGTCGTGTCCGGCGGAATGGGCGGGATGGGCGGCGCCCAGCCTCTCGCCGCCACTATGAATGGCGCCTGTTTCCTCGGCATCGATGTCGACCTGCACCGCATCGAGCGTCGTCTGGCCACCGGCTATTGCGATCGCCTGGCGCGCGATTTGGACGCCGCTTTGCGAGTTTTGCGTGAGGCGCAAATTGCCGGGCATGCGATTTCGGTGGCTCTGGTGGGCAATTGCGCCGACGTACTGCCGGAGCTGTTGCGCCGCGGCTTCGTCCCCGATGTGCTCACCGACCAGACCAGCGCCCACGATCCGCTGAACGGCTACGTGCCCAATGGAATGTCGCTCGATGAGGCCCGCCGCTTGCGGGCGAGCGACCCGGACGATTACCTGGCGCGCTCGTTCCACAGCATGGGCGTGCACGTGGAGGCCATGCTGGCGCTGCAAAAGCGCGGCGCGGTGACGTTCGACTATGGCAATAACATCCGCACCCAGGCGGCCAAGGCCGGTGTGAAAAACGCGTACGACATCCCCGGCTTCGTGCCGGAATTTATACGGCCGCTGTTCTGCGAAGGGCGCGGGCCGTTCCGCTGGGTGGCACTGTCCGGCGACCCCGAAGATATCTACCGCACCGACAAGTTGGCGCTGGAGTTGTTCCCGCACAACGAGACCCTGGCGCGGTGGATGCCGTTGGCGCGCGCGCGCATCCGGTTCCAGGGTTTGCCGGCGCGCATCTGCTGGCTGGGTTATGGCGAGCGAGCGGAATTCGGAGTGGCCATCAATCGCCTGGTGCGGTCGGGCGAACTGAAGGCGCCTATCGTGATCGGGCGCGATCATCTGGATACTGGCTCGGTGGCGTCGCCCTACCGCGAAACGGAGGCCATGCGCGACGGCTCCGACGCAATCGCCTATTGGCCGCTGCTCAATGCGCTGGTCAACACGGCGGCGGGCGCGTCGTGGATCTCCATCCACAACGGCGGCGGCGTAGGCATCGGATATTCGCAGCATGCCGGCATGGTGATCGTGGCCGACGGCACGGAGGAGTCGGAGCGCCGCCTCGAACGGGTGCTCACCAGCGATCCGGGGATGGGCGTCATCCGCCATGCCGACGCGGGATACGAAGAAGCTCAGCGATTCGCTCGCGAACATGGCATCCGCCGGCCAATGGAGACTCCGAACTCCTGATGTCATGGAAGATGAGCTCACCTTTGCGGAAAGCCTTGATAGCCACGGATGAACACGGATAAGAGAGCACCTTAGTTTCTATCGGCGTTCATCTGCGTTCATCGGCGGCTAAACAGATTTGTTTTTTTGGGCGTGAGTCCGATTCCTCAGTTGGTCTACCTTGCGGGGCGGCTTCAGGAGTTCAGAAGTCTTGAAAGGGGAGTCTGAATGGGTTTACAGATCGTCTGGAATTGTAGCCAGCTGGTAACGCTCGCCGGGCCGGCACGCGCGCGCCGGGGTGCGGAAATGCGCGAGCTCGCCATCGTCCGCGACGGCGCCCTGCTGGTGCGAGACGGGCGTATCGAACGGGTGGGCACGCGAGCGGAAATCGAGCCGCGCGCGGACAGTTCCTGCGAGGTAGTGGACGCGGGCGGGCGGATTGTAATGCCGGGCTTTGTCGATGCCCACACTCATCCGGTCTTTGCCGGCACGCGGGCCGACGAGTTTGAAGAGCGCCTGCAGGGCACCACCTACGCGGAGATCGCCGCTCGCGGCGGGGGCATCCGCTCTACGGTGCGGCACACACGGGCGGCCAGCGAGGAGGATCTGCTGGCGGCGGCGCGGCGTTATCGCGACTGGTTCCTGCGCGGCGGCACCACCACTGTCGAAGCAAAATCGGGCTACGGGCTGTCGCTGGACGCGGAGTGCAAGATGCTGCGCGTGATCGCAACGCTCGCCGCCGAGGAGAGCGTGCGCTACGTCCCCACGTTTCTAGGCGCACACGAAGTCCCCGACGAATATCGCGGCCGCATGGATGACTATATCGAGCTACTGGTCGAAGAGATGATCCCGTACGTGGCCAGAGAGCGGCTGGCGGAATCCTTCGATGCGTTCATCGAGCCCTCGGTCTTCCCTGTGGAAAAGGTCCGGCCGGTTCTTCAGGCGGCACAGCGCGCCGGTTTGCACTTACGCCTGCACGTCGACCAGTTCACGGCGGATTACGGTTCGCTGCTCGCCGCGGAACTTGGCGCGGATACTGCCGATCATTTGGAGTCCACAGGTCCACGCGGTATGGAAGCGCTCCATGCTGCCGGCGTGATGCCGGTGCTGTTGCCGGCATCGGTTTATGCACTCGGGTTGTCGCATTATCCGGCGGCGCGGAAAATGATCGACAGGGGGCTGCCGGTAGTACTGGCGACCGATTTCAATCCTGGGTCGTCACCCACGGCGTCGATGCCCATGGTGTTATCGCTGGCCGCGACACAGATGAAAATGACGGCGGCGGAAGCCATTACGGCAGCGACGATTAACGCCGCTTACAGCCTGCGGCGAGGGGACATTATTGGCTCGCTCGAAGCCGGAAAATGGGCCGACTTTGTGGTCCATGACTGCGACGACTACAGGGAACTCCCCTACTTCTTCGGCCGCGACCCGGCCTTGGCCGTTTACGCCGGTGGTACTGGTATTTACAAATTCTTGCGGAAACAGTGATCGATTTGGCTTTTTCAAACGTCTAAGCAAGTAGACAGGATAATCGTATGAATCACAGCGCAGAAGCCAAATTGCAGGAGTTACGAAGTAAGACTACTCGTCAACTAGTGTCACTAATCGGTAACAAACTGGATCGCGGGCTGGCATTTGCGCGGGTGATGGAGGGCGACAGCGCGGACTGGGCATCCACCGAGCACTTCGCGGTCAACGCCGAGAAGGCGCTCGCGGAAGCGACCTCGTGGATGACGATGCTGAACGGCGCCACTCCTCTGGAATTACGCTGGCTCGAATTGAAATTGGCCCAATTGCGCGACGCCTTGCGGCGCTCGCGCACCAACGAACTCAGCGCCCACGCTGCCTGCTAACCGATCGTTTACCTTCTTAAGTTCCCCGGTACAATCACACAATCAGAGAACCGCGTGGATCGTCTGAGCCCGTCCCGCCGTCTGCGAGACGCGGTTCGGTTCGTCCACTCCCGCGCACGAAGTTTGCCGGCTGCTCATTTGTGCCGATACCAGATTCCTCTAGGAAGTCGATCTCCCGGTCGATCTTGGTCAACTCCGAGTGAAGCTCCGAAATCATTCTGGCAAACTCCATGCTTGGCCTCTCCTGTCCTTGCGTGCGATTGGACTCCGCTCCGAGAGCCACCCGCATTCGGCATATACAGCCATTTTTCTGTAACATCAGAACTCCTGAAGTCACTCGGGCAAATTCGTCGGTCGTGGAAATTTGCTTGAGCCATTGGACGTGGCGCAGACACTCATCTCGGCGTTCCCCGCGCTTGCTCTAGCTCCCGAAGAGGGTCGAGACGAGTCTCGACCCGGCAGGCAAGAGTGCCTGCGCCACGAAAACAGGCTCACCTCAAATTCCCTGGCTTCAGGAGTTCCGAACATAGACCGGCGATACCGGACGCGCCGGCCGTTCACGATTTCAAACCAGTTGCGGGGCGGAATTAGAAAACCGATCTCCTGGCGCGTACCGCCAGCGGCCGTCCCGCAGCATTTCTGATACCATCCGGGATCAGGGTAAATTGCAATGTTCTCCATGAGAAAACTCGCGGCGGGCGTGGCACTGTGCGTGTCGCTGGTGCTTGCCGATACCTATCAGCGCCAACCCGGCGTGGATGTCCAGCACTACCTCTTTCGCGTGACGCTGACCGACGAGAGCGACGAGATCGCCGGTGAAACGTTGGTACGCGTACGCTTCGTAAAGGATGGACTGAAAGAGTTCTGGTTGGATCTGGCCTCGCCGGCCGATGGCAAAGGGATGACGGTCACCGAGGTGACGTCCGCGGGAGCGCCGGTCCCCTACAATCATCGGTCCGACCGCCTGACCATCACCCTGGCCCGCACGCCGCACGCCGGGGAAGAGCGGGAATTCTGGGTGAAGTACCATGGCATCGCCGCTAACGGTCTCAAAATCGTCAAGAACAAATTCGGCGATCGGTGTTTTTTCAGCGTCAACTGGCCCGACATGGCGCACCAGTGGCTGCCCACCGTCGACCACCCTTCCGATAAAGCGACCAGCGAGTTCATCGTGGTCGCGCCGATCAAATATCAGGTGGTGGCCAACGGATTACTCCAGGAAACGATCGAACTGGGAGACGGGCGGCGGCAGACGTATTGGAAACAGTCGGTACCCATCGCCACGTGGCTGAATAATATCGGCGTCGCGCAGTTCGCGGTGCGCTATTTCGGATCCTACGCCGGCATTCCGCTCCAGACATGGCTTTTCGCCCGGGATCGCGAACCCGGGAGGGCGACGTTCGAAGAAGCATCGCGGCAGTCGATCGCGTTCTTCAGCGAGCACATCGGGCCGTACCCTTACGAGAAACTGGCGGACGTCGAGGCTGCCGGCATGGGCGGCGGGATGGAGCACGCCAGCGAGATTTTCTTCGGGCAGAATTCGGTGAACGGCAAGTCCGGGCTGAGCCTGGTGGCGCATGAGACCGCGCACCAGTGGTTCGGCGATTCGGTGACGGAGCGCGACTGGGACGATGTTTGGTTAAGCGAAGGCTTTGCCACCTACTTCCAGCAACTCGCCACGGAGCATTATGAAGGCCGCGACGCCTTTGCGATCGGGCTCGAACGGAATCGCCGCAGCATCTACAACAGCGAGAAGCGGCTTCCAGGCGTGGCTGTGGTACAGGATAAACCGTGGAAGGGCATCCCCAACGGCATCGTGTATCAGAAGGGCGGCTGGGTGCTCCACGTGCTGCGCGGGCAGATCGGCACCGACAAGTTCTGGGCAGGAATCCGCGAGTACTACCGGCGCTATCGCGATGGAAATGCCTCGACGACGGACTTCCGACAGGTGATGGAAGAAGTGTCGGGCGCCGACCTCGGGTGGTTCTTCCAGCAATGGCTTTACCGGGCCGGGTCGCCGGTAGTGGAAGGTGGCTGGAGATATGACGCGGCCGCCAAGAAGATCACCGTGGAACTGACGCAGACGCAAGCCGGCGACGCGTATCGCATGCCGCTCGAAGTCGCGGTGAAAGGCCAGCAGGTGCGGATCGAGAAAATCGAGATGACCGGAAAGCAGCAGAAATTTGAAATCGCCGCCGAGCAGGAGCCTTCATCGGTAGAACTCGATCCCAATACCTGGATGCTAATGGACGCCAAATTCGCCAAGCGCTAGCTCCTGGCTGGCTGAAGCTTCAACAAGCTTCAGTGGGGCAGGCTTCAGCCTGCGGCGGACTTTAGTCCGCCTGCGGGGGGCGCGCCACTCGCGAGAGAGCGGGCTGAAGCCCGCTGCAGACTGAAGTCTGCCCCACGGTCCTTTCAACACAAAGCGACGAGCAATGGGTTGAAGTCAAGGGAACAGCTAGCCGGCGCGCTCTGGAGCGTCATTGGCGTCGCGGTACACCTCTTCGCGAATGATTCTTTCGGTGGCCTCGTTCAAATAGCTATCGAGGGCCGCCTGCAGTTCCTGATATTCCGGCCAGAGGGTGCGATCCACGAAGGAGCGGGGCGCGCGCACCATCACTGTGGTCATGCGTTGGCGCTTGTAACGGAACGGTTTCAGCCCATAGCGACGGCATAGCGCGCTGAAGAGCCGTCTGTGCCAGGCATCCGGCATGCTGAACTGGAATTCGATGGACGGCTCTGTGTTCGCCGCGGCGCCCAGCGCCTTCTTGATGCGGTCGATGGCCGCGGCCGCGGCATCCCGCTCGCCCAGGGTCGTAGCGCCTTCGAAAAGCGCCTGGATCTTGCGCAAACGGTCGCGAAGCTGCTGCTCGGTAGTCATCGTCTCCCCCGATTGTATCTTCTTTGTAGCAAAAAGTACTTGATATTCCCGGACCGTGGGTCTATGCTGATTCCATGGCGACCCCACGTCCCGAGCCGGCGCAATTGCACGAGCACGCCATGGACAACCTGCGGTACATTCGCCGCACGCTCGAACGTGCCGGTGAATTTACCGCGGTGCCAGGAATCGGCGGCATGCTGATGGGATCCACGGCATTGGTGGCGGCCTGGATCGCCGGACCTCGCACCAGTTCTCCGCGATGGCTGGCAGTCTGGCTGGTGGAGGCGGTAGTCGCGTTGCTGATCGGGATCGCCGCCGCGGCGCACAAATCGAAACGCGTCCGCATCCCGCTGCTGCACGGCCCCGGACGAAAGTTTGTGGCCGGATTCGCTCCGGCGATGCTGACCGGGGCGGTCCTGACGCTGGTATTTTTCCGCCAGGGCGTTCCCGGAGTGCTACCCGGAATCTGGCTGCTTCTCTATGGCACCGGAGTGGTTTCCGGAGGCGCGGCCTCGGTGCGAGTGGTGCCGGCGATGGGAGCGCTGTTCATGCTGGCGGGCACAGTCGCGCTGCTGCTTCCATCGGCCTCGGGCGATCTGCTTTTGGCTGCCGGATTCGGCGGTTTGCACATTGTATTTGGTACCATCATTGCGGTGAAATATGGCGGGTAAATCGAACGCAGCCAGGAATGAACGCGAGAAGAAGCCGGTAGCGGTGCCCACTAAAGTGCCGGCCGCGCTGAGCGCCCCAACGCTCGACCGTCTGGTTCACGAGCGCCTGCGGTTGGGCATTCTGAGCGCGCTATCCGTCAACCACTCGCTCACCTTCGCCGAGTTGAAGAAACTGCTCGATACCACCGACGGCAACCTCAGTGTCCACGCGCGCAAGCTTGAGGAAGCCGCCTACGTGTCCTGCACCAAGTCGTTCCAAGGCCGTGTGCCGAAGACTGAATATCGCCTGACCGCCGCGGGGCGGAAGGCGCTGGAACGCTACCTGGATCACATGGAAGCCCTGATCCAGGCCATGCGCGACCGCTGAGGCCTATTTTTATGCTCTCTTACTTTACAACGAAAAGTACTCTGCATGCCGGAATCATCATGGATGGCAACGGCCGTTGGGCGCTCGGCCGCGGATTGTCGCGCGAGGCCGGACATCGCGCCGGAGTCGAGACCGTCAGCCGCATCGTGGAAGCGGCGCCGGACGCCGGGATCGGCATTCTGTCGTTGTTTGCCTTCTCCTCCGACAACTGGCGCCGCCCGCGTCCCGAGGTGGCCGCGTTGATGCGCCTGCTGGCGATCTACCTGGAGAAAGAGGCGGACCGCTGCCTGCGGAACGGTGTCCGGCTGGAAGTGATCGGGCGCCGCGACCGTTTGAGCGGCCCGCTGCAACAGGCCATCGCGCAGGCCGAGCGGAGTACCGCCGCCGGCAAGCGGCTCTGGCTGCGCATCGCTTTCGATTATTCCGGCCGTGACGCCATCCTCGCCGCCGCTCGCCAGGTGGACAGTCTCTCGCGCGCATCCTTGGGGCGAGCCCTCGGGCCGCCGGTCGATCTGCTGATTCGCACCGGCGGAGAGCGGCGCCTCAGCGATTTTCTGCTCTGGGAGTGCGCCTACGCGGAACTGGTCTTCTCGCCCCGCATGTGGCCCGATTTCGGTGGGTCCGACCTGGCCGCCGCAGTGCGCGAATTCCGCGGCCGGGATCGCCGCTTCGGCGGGGTGCCACCGCCCGCCGTGCGTCGGCAGGAAACTTGGCTGGATTAGGGAAGCTTTCGGCTATCAGCTATCAGCTCTCAGCTTTCAGCTTTCAGCTATCAGCACCCCTGACGCGCTTGGCGGCGCTAACCCCTGGCAGCGCTAACCATGGATACGCTGACCGAGACAGCAATTGGCTTTTGGCTCTAAGCGATTGGCTCTCCGGCGCTTGCGGCGCCATCCAGGCGCGGTAACCGGCGCGACCGGATCGGGCCAGCAGTCAGTGGAGAGCCAAATCGAATTTGTGGCCGCTATCGGCAGCCGGCAATCAGCCGCGGAATCTGACTGCGCCAGCTCTCCATTGACAGCCCGCGTAAGTCTTTTTTTCAGCCGTACCACTTTGGCTGTCATTGACTCCCTTGGACTGCGCGCGAGCGCAGCGCCCCGGCTGACAGCTGACAGCTGACAGCTGAGAGCTAAAATAAGCCCATGGTCACCGGCATCGAACACACCGCCATCGCTACTCCCGACCCGATGAAATTGGCCCGTTGGTACGTCGATCACCTGGGCTTTGTCATCAATTGGCAACCGCCCAACACGTCCACGGTATTCGTCAAAGCGCCTGACGGCTCGATGCTTGAACTCATCGAATCCAGGGCTCCCCTCCCCGGCGTACCGGCGATGCGAGAACCCGGACTGCGCCACCTGGCTATCATGGTCAGCGATTTCGACGTGATGTATCGCCGCCTGGAGTCTGCCGGCGTGAAATTTCTGACCGCGCCCGAAAAAGTGCACGGCAACTCCCTGGCCTTTTTCACCGATTGCGATGGCAACATCCTGCACCTGCTGCATCGCGAAACGCCGTTGGCGTAAGAAGCTCTCAGCGATCAGCTGTCAGCTGTCAGCTGCTGCATCCGCGCCTGCGGCTTTGGCACATTACCTGGAGGCGCCGCCGGCGTAGGACAAGCAATCAGCTGTCAGCCGCTGCATCCACGGTTCGCCGCCCCGCGGTTTACTGAACCAGCCGATAGCTGAAAGCTGAAAGCTGATAGCTGAAAGCTGACAGCCGAAAGCTGCCGTTCAGCTTCTCATTCGCAGCAGGAAGTACAGCCCCACCAGCGCGAAAATTAGATCCGGACCCCAGGCGGCGATGACCGGCGTGAGCTCGTTAATCTCGCCCACCTTCTCGAACAGCTTCGATGTCGCCTGGTAGGAGAGCGCGATGGCGATGGCGATCCCGATGCCCGTCAACGCCCCACGGTTGCCCACCAGGAAGCCGAAAGGCACGCCGATCATCGCCATGATGAGGGCGAAAAGCGGGAAGGCGAACTTTTTGTAAAGCTGGATCTCCAGCCCGACATCGTAGCCGTAGCCGCCCTGTTGCAGCTCGTGGATGTATTGATCGAGCTCGATAATATTCATCTGGGTGGAGAGATGGTATTCCTGCAGAAAGTATTCCGGCTTTTCCACTAGTTCCTGGAATGTCTGAAACTGAAAATCGCTGCGGCTCTGGACGTCGTTCCGGAAGTCGCTGAACCAGCCGCGCTCGAACACCCAGGTATGGATGGCGGTGTCCCAATGAGCGCGATCGGAACGAACCTGCTTCAGCACTTTGAATGTGCTCGGCTGGAGTTCGTACACATTGGCGTCCGCCATCTCCTTTTTCGTGGGATCGAAATAAGCGTAGTAGTACATCCGAAAGCCGTTGCCGAGGGTCCATTTCCGGTCGGCGCGATAGTAGGTCTGCGTCGGCCGGTGCTTGATCACGTCGCGCAATCGATCCTGCCTGCGATTAGCAGCCGGCAGGTAGTAATAATCGAAGGCGAACAGCCCGCCGCTCAACAGGACGCTGAGCAGCAGAATGGGCATGGACAGGCGAAACAGACTGACTCCGCATGCCCGGAATGCGGTTACTTCGTTCTGCTTGGCGAGCACGCCGAGATTCGCCAGCACGGCCACCAGCACGCAGATGGGCGTCAACTCGTAAAGGTACATCGGCGTCAGAAAGAACAGATACGTGAACATGGTGCGCAGCGAGATATTGTTGCGAATCATGTCGCCGGTGAGTTCCACGAAATTGAACACCAGGAACATCGAGATGAGCGTCGCCAGAATCACGCTGAAATACAGCAGGAAATTCGACAAGACATAGGTGTCGATCAACTGCGGCAGCAGGGGAATCCGCCAACTGGGCAACCCGGAGGCTTCCTTCTTCTTAGGCACTCTAGGCTTGAACCATCCGAGCGGGACCGCAATCAGCGATTGCAGCACCCCTAGAACGTCCCGGTCGCCGGGCTTTTCCATACGCGCCAGGAAGATGACCCCGGCAATCCCGAAAACCACGTTTGGCAGCCAGGTGGCTACCGGCACTGGCAGAGTCCTCTGCTTGGCCACATTCTGCAGCATGATGGAAGACAGCCAATAACAAAAGAACCCGAGGAATAACGCGATCAAATAAGCCGCGGACTTGCCACCTTTGCGGGTGGCGATGCCGAGGGGAATCCCGACCAGCCCGAGCATCAGACAGGCCACCGGAAACGTGAATCGCTGCTGGAGCTCGACGGCCGCTTCCAGAACATCCGCTCCTTTATAGTGCAGCAACTGTCTGGTAGTCATTGCCCTGGGCCGTTCATTGGTCTGTTCCGGCGGCTTCACATCCAGAGACTGCGTCATTGTGGGTCCCGAACTGTCGTGCGAGACCTGGTCCTTGCCCATCTCATGGTTGGAGAAATCGTGGAGCTCCAGCATCACCCGGTTGCGCTTGGGGTCGGACGTGGCGATGGCGTAGCGCGCGGTGGTGATCAGCGGGCCGTCGGCCTTCTCCGCGAACCCCGTTTTGCGCTCTTCCGGCTTGGTGATATCGGCAATGAAGACTCGCTCCCAAAGCACCGGCGCGCCCGGCGGGCCGGGTTTAACGGCATCGACATACAGGATGGTATTGGGGAAGTCTTCAATGAACACGCGTGGCTGCACGTCGGCGGAGGACCGGCTCGCCGCCAGTACCCCCACCAGCCGCGCGGTTTCGCGATAGGAGTATGGTGTGAGGCGCAACGATGCCCAGGCGGCCAAGCCCATCCCGAGCAAGGCGAACGTCACCACCGGAAAGATGACCTTGCGGCTGGAAACACCGGCCGCCCGCATCGCCACGATCTCACCGTCGGCCGACAAACGTCCCAGACCGATCAGAATGCCTACCAGCACGCCGAACGGGATGGTAAACGGCAGCACCGGAGGAAACGACAAGGCGAGTAGCGTGACAATGGTCGCGGGCGGGGGATTGGTGCCGACCAGCAGCTTCAGTAGCGCATCGGCCTCGTGCAAAAAGATGACAAACGTGGCAAGCAGGGTGCCGAGTAGCGAACTCGTCAGGATCTCGCGAAAAACGTAACGGCCGAGTAGGCGCACGGGCCGGTTCCTACTTCACCAACTCCGGGGCCGGCACCACCGGCAACTTTGGCAGCTCATCATCCACCGGATGGAGCTCCAGGTCGTCAATGATGATCGAGGGAGCTACGATCGAGGTTTCGGTGGTGTACGAGTCGCCACCGTCAACCATAGAGAACGGCGACGAGTTATCGATGAAGTCGAACACCGTGGCATCGTCCCCCACCGCCAGAATGTCCTTCAGGGATTTGGCGTTGAATCCGCGGAATCGCATACCGCGCAGCAGTTCTTCGCGCCCGTCGGGGAACACCTTATAGGCCAGCAATGGCATGCTGACCGGGTGAGTCGTACCCTGGGCGCCTTGCAGAATCCGGATCGCCTCGCCGCGCGATGCGGTGGACGGGAAATCCATTTTGCGGACGATGATTCCGTATGGCTTATTGCGCGCCTGAATGAGTTCGATCAGCTTCTTCTTCATGTCCGCGGCAGGCATGGTCTCGCTCGATTTGATGAAGAGATTGCTGATGTCCGCCACATTCGCCTGTCTGCCAGGCAGACGCGCGCGGCCGTTCGAGCCTTCAAACCCGCGCACTGGCTGACGCGTGAGCAGAAATCCCTTCAACGTCCCTTTCTCCACCAGGTGCAGCGGCTTGGGAATCACGCCTTCGCGATCCACATCGTAGGAGCCGAACAGCGCCTTGCCGCGCCACTCCTTCTGGGTAGGGTCGTCGACCACATCGAAGGTGTCGGGCAGGACCCGAGATCCCATACGCCCTTCGAATTCGCTCGACGGCATCCCGCCGCGCGCACCCACGGCCGCGCGAGCCAGCACCAGATTCTTGGCCAGTACCTCGGCAAAAATCTGCGGGCCGGCTTCCGCTTCGAACAGCACCGGGCCGCTGTAATCCTCTCCCTTGGGCGCACGGGCCAGCGCGACCAGGTTCTCCGCCATCCGCGTGACCCCGCGGGTCATCTCTTCTTCGGAGGGCAGGTGTCCCACGTCCAGGGCATGGAAAGTGACGGCGTCGTGCACGGTCATTCCATCCGGCGATTGCGCGGTAGCGCGCGCCCGCACGTAGGCGACGTTCTCGGGAGTCTGCACTTCGGTGCCCTCGGAGTTCACTACGTAATATCCGCCGTTGTCGGCGTGCAACTCCACGCGCGACGTCTTGACATCGGGATATTTGGCGAAGAGCGCGGAAAGCGTGCGGGTGCGGCTGGTCCACGTCTTCTCATCGACCGTGAGCTTTTGGAACGGCTGGATCAAGTGCACGGGTTCGGCATGCGCGAAATCGTTGAGCTGCTCGTTCTGATTGACATTCCGCATGGCGGCACGCTTCCGCGAAATCGATTCCACGGCGCCTTTGTATAAGGAGTCGGTCTCCAGCCACAGATAGCGGCGGAATAGCGGATAGTCGTTGTCCAAGGGGAAGCTGCCCAAGTCGTAGCGCGAACCGGCGCCGCCACCCGCGAAGTTGGTGTTGTCGAACTTGTAATCGCCCACGCGCACCTCCACATCGGGTACGCGGAAGTGCTCGCGGCTGCGGGAAAGCAATGCGCCCAGGCTCGCCGACACGGAGAACTGGTCGGATTCGTCGAGCAGGTACTCCACAAAATAGGGCGCTTCGAGATTGGGTATGTTCAGTTTGACCGAGCGGTTCACTTCGTCGCGCATGGCTTGCAATAGTGGATCGGAGGCGGGCGCTTCCGCGCAGATGGCCACAACAGCGGCCGTCATGGCAGCGCCGGCCAACAGGAGAGCTCTCATTTCGCCACCCCTTTGCCTTCCATACTCGACGGCTCCGGGAGCAACGGAGGGCGGTCGTTGGATTTGGCTTTCTTCTCGATCTCGATTTCAGAAACCAGGACGGCCGGCGACACCGCCGAAACCGGCACAAAGCCCGATTCCGCGCCGCAATAGCCGTTAAACACGTCGGTCTTATCGGAAGTCGCCAGGATCTTGGCGAAGCTCGACAGCGGCGTACCGACTATGTCGGCGCCGCGCACCAGTTCGTCCGGACGCCCATCGGCATACACGCGGAAGACGATCACCGGAATCACCTTAAAGGCCTGCATGCCGTTCCGCTCGGTGGTGGTAAAGCCGCCGGTGATGTCCTGGAAGTACAGCCCGTAGGGCTTGTTCTGCTTCTTGACCTCATCGATCAGCATCTGCCGCAGCTTGGCGTCCGAAACGGCATTGGCCGATTGCACAATCAGATTGGACTGCCGGGATTCCGGCTCGTGCCCGGGTTGGCGCCGGCCGTGGCCATTGGAATGGTCCACTCCCTTGATGGGCGAGCGCGACATCAGGAAGGTCTTCAGCACGCCCTTATCGACGGCCAGCACGGGCTGCCCTTTGACGCCCTCATCGTCGTAGTCATACCAGCCGTTGAGGTCGATGCCGTCGAGCTTGCGCCGGGTGGGGTCGAACACCACCGAAAGGAAGTCCGGCAGGACCTTCGTGCCTACGCTCTTGGTGAAGGTCTGGCCTTCGCTCTCATCTTTCTGGCGATGTCCCTCGACGCGGTGGCCGAAAATTTCGTGGAAGAAGACGCCCGAGGCGCGGCCCGAGAAAATCGCCGGTCCTACGAAGGGCTCGGCTTCGGGGGCCTTGAGCAGTTTGGAAGCGTCGTTGGCCACGCGGTCGATGGCCGCCAGCAGAGTCTTGTCGTCGGGAAGGCCATCCGGGTTCACGGCTTCGAACGTCTCGAAGGTTTCCAGGTCTGTGCCATCGGTGGCTTTGGCTGAGGCGGAAATCACCACGCGGGCGAAGCCTCGGCCGTGCACCAGGCGAGTGCCTTCGGTGTTCACAAAGTATTTCGTTTCCGTCTGGGCGGACACCGAAACATGCGACGTCAGAACGCTGGGGTAGTTCTGAAAGCGGGCTGACAGGCTGCGGACGCGGCCGCGCCAAGCCTCTTCATCGAACTTCAATTTCGCGGGCGGCGCTACCGAGACCACCGGCGGCTCGCTCGAGAAATCGTCGGAATCGTCGGCTTCGGCCACCCGCACCTGGGTGTTGGTCTTGATGCGAATGAGGCGCTCGGCAGCCAATTGATAGGCCCGATCGGTGTCCAGCCAGAGAAGCCGCTTCACGGAATTGACGTTGTCTTCAAACGGCACCGTCACACCGGAAGCGAAACGGCCCGACGAGGCTCCGCCCGCGCCGCGCACGCGATGGTAGTTGTCAAGCTTGGGGGACCCCACGCGAATGGAGGTATCCAGACTGCGGTTGGTACCGCCGCTGTCGGACTCCAGGGCGCCCAGGGTGGCGGAAAAGGAATGGCCCTCGGTCTCCGTGACTTCGTAGCTCAGAAAATAGGGAGGCGGGTCGGCTTTGTCCTTCAACGCCAGGAAGTTGCGGCTCAATTCCTGGGACATCGCGTCGAGCAGTGGCGGAGTTTGGGCCACCGCCAGAGTTGCAGCAACGGTTGCCACGGAGAACAACAGAAACAAACGGGGAAAAACTTTGGGGATCAAGTCTTCAGGATATCAGCTTTCGGGCGGCTGTCAGCTATCGGCTATCAGCTGTCAGCTGGCTTAACCGATTTGGGGAGAATGGTTGCCCCGGTCCGCTCCCTCGCGGTCGCGGCTCTGTAACTACCTGCAAACACGCTGCGCCCGTACCGGGCCGCGACGGCAAGGGAGCGGTTACAGGGCTTGCAATACGCTGCAATCCCCAAAGCGGTCAAGCACCCTTAGCGATTAGCGTTGGCTGCATTCGGCGACGGCTCGCAGATCTGCGGTTTGCGGTGCCAGCCGAAAGCTGACCGCTAGCCGGCTTTTGGCATTTAGCTGTTAGCTGTTGGCAGCATTCGGGAAAGGCTCGGCAGAACCTGCGGTTCGCAGGGACAAGCCAAAAGCTAACCGCCGATTGCTAAAAGCTGCTCTTCTGGCCGATAAGCTCCCTAACGGATCGATTCGACCGACGCCAGAACCACTATGCCAATCCGAGCTTTGATCCTGGCCGCGCTCGTGTGGGCCGGGACTGCCGCGGCGCAGATCGCCGGCGATGACAAAGCCCTATTCGACAATCTCCCCACGGTGGAAGCCGTGTCCCTGCACGCCCAGACACTGGCGGAAGCCCCGGCCAACGTCACGGTGATCACCGCGGCGGAGATCCGCGAGCACGGATATCGCACACTAGCGGAGGCTTTGGCCTCGGTTGCCGGATTTTACGTCACTTACGACCACCAATATCACTACGTGGGCGTCAGCGGCATTTCCCTGCCAGGGGATTTCAACACCCGGTTCCTGGTAATGCTCAACGGTCACCCGCTCACCGACAACATCTATAATTCCAACGGCTTTTTTGGCCAGGATTTCGGTGTGGATATGGACTTGGTGGAACGCATCGAGATCATCCGCGGCCCTACATCGGCACTATATGGTTCGAACGGCATCCTCGCCAACATCAACGTGGTGACGCGGTCGCCGGTGGATGCCGAGAAGCTCCGCGTTTCGGCAGAAAGCGATTCCGCCGGAGAGCGCAAGCTGTCGCTCAGTTCCGGCGTCTACCTGGGACACGGCGCGAACCTCCTAGTCTCGGCCTCGGTGTTCAACAATGCGGGCGTCGGCGTGGCCGATGGCGAGCGCGGTTATCATACTTTCGCGCAGCTCATCTGGCACGACTGGAGTTTCACCGCTTATTTCAATGCTCGCGACAAGCAGACGCCCTTGGGCGTGGGTAGCAGTCTGTCGTATGACCCTAGCCAATACGCGGTCGACAGCCGCAACTTCGTAAACGCGGTCTATCGCCACTCCGCCGGTCCCGGCGAGATTCAATGGCAGACTTCCTACGACAATTATCGCTACCACGATCGCTTCGATTATCCCGATCCAGCCGGCGGAATCGAAGCAGAGTCCGACGTCAATCGCGGCGACTGGCTGGATTCGCAGCTCACGTACGAAGTGCCATTGGATGGCGTGGGCCCACTGACAGTCGGCGTATCGGGCTCTTGGGACTTGCGAGCGCAGCAATACAACCTGGTCGACAGGTTCAAACTGAACTACACCAATCGGCCGCAGCGAGGCGTGGCATTTTTTGCCCAGCAGGAGTGGAAGCTCTCACCGCGATGGCAACTCTATGGCGGCGTGCGGCTCGACGATACCAGGTACTATGGACGAGCTCTCTCGCCGCGTGTGGCATTGGTTTATCAGCAATCGGCCCGCACGGTGTACAAACTGGTTTATGGCAGGCCATTCCGCAATCCGAGCGCGTTCGAACAGTTTTATAACGATGGCGGCCTCTCCTACGTGCCAGCTTCGCCGCTGCGGCCGGAAACGGCCACCACATTCGAGGCATCCATGGAGCGGCGTTTCGCCGGCAACTGGACGGTAGTGGCTCGCGGGTACCACTACAAAATCGACCATGTGATCGATGCTGTCACCCTTGCCAGCGGAGCGCAGCAGTACCAAAACACCGGCAGAGACGCCACTCAGGGAGCCGAATTCACAATTTCCGACAAGCTCTGGAACCGCGTGGAAGCATCCGGAAGCAGTACCTTCGTACATGCCGAAGGTGGCTTGCCGATGCAGACGTTGGCCAACTCCCCGGTGGTCATCTCGAAGGCCCGGTTGGGCGTTCCTATCGGGGGCGGCGAGCCGGGCCGCTGGTATCTGTCCGGCAGTATGCAATATCTGTCGGCGCGCTATTCCTGGACGGGAGCTCGCCTGGGTGGGGCGGCGCTGGCCGATTTCACCGTCACGGCGCGCATCAACCGTCGATTCGACCTGCAGGCCGGGGTGCGCAACGCCTTCAATAGGCGCTACGAAGACCCCATCTATTTGAATGTGGACCGCGTCGCAGGCGCCGGCCGGGAAGCTTTCTTGAGGTTGGTATGCCGCGCCTGGGAGTGACAGCGCTTCTCATGCCCGCGGTGTTTGCCGCAGCCGTGCTGCCGGCTTCACGAGTGTCCGTGCTGGTGGTTTCCGAATCTGGAGTGGAAGCTTACAGCGAGGCCCTGAGCGGGATCGGTGCGGTGCTCCCGGCAGGCACGTTCCGGCTGGTGGATGTCGGCGGGACGACCTTCGAGCACGACTTCGCCAGCGCCATGGAGAGCAACGAATCGCGTGTGGTGATCGCCGTGGGTAGCCGCGCCCTTTCCGAGGTGCGGGCGCATCATCCGGGCACGCCGGTAGTTTCCGCCATGGTGTTGCGCGGAAACGATGCGGAGCCGGGCATCCGGCACGTGGACCTGGACATCCCTGTGGCAGCTCAACTGATCGCCATGAAATCGCTATGGCCGGGTCACACGCGCGCCGGCATCATTCGAAATCCGGCCCAATCGCGGTATCCGGCGGAGCTTTTGGGCGCGATTGCCCGCAAGGAGGGATTCTCCCTGCTTGTGATCGATTGCGATGGTCCCGCGCACCTGTTGAAAGCCATGGGCGCATTCAAAGGAAGAGTCGACTTCGTGCTCTGCCCGCCCGATTCGGACCTTTACAACGCAGTGACCATCAAACCGCTGGTTTTGGCTTCCCTGGAACAACGCGTACCGCTGGTGGGCTTCTCGGCGGCCTTCGTAAGGGCCGGAGCGGCTGCCGGTATTTTCCCGGATTACGCCGATATGGGACGGCAGTCGGCGGAGGTAGCCCTGCGCGTGCTCCGCGGGGAAGATCATGGGGCACCGAACGAGAGCCCTCGAAAGATCCAGGTGGCAGTCAATCAACGAGTGACCCGACTGCTGGGAGTGGAGTTTCGGCCGGAACCGGTGGCGGCGGAGGTGTACCGATGATGCGCACCTTCCGCCGTAGCCTCAGCGCCCGTGTACTGGTCAGCAACATGGTCTTTGCGGCTGCCACGGTGTTGACCATCAGCGCGCTGTTTCTCTGGACCTACAGTCGCGATTTGGACCGGCAACTGGCCAGCCGTGCGCAGGCGCTGGCCGAGTTTCTGGCGGGCCAGAGCCAATTCGCCATGTTGGTGGGTGATCGCGCCGAACTGGAGCGAATCGCGGCCAACGCGGTCGCGACCGAACCGGTTGTGTTTCTGGAACTCAATGACGCGCAGGGCGCCAATCCAGTGATCCGCCGGGGCGAAGGGGGTGCGGGCGTTCCTTCGATTGAAGTGACCCGCAAAGTGATGCGCCCGGCGCGAGTAGGACAGGCGGAGTGGGAGTCCGTTGCGCCTGCCGGTGAAAGCCAGCAACTCGGCACGGTGCGGCTGGGATTCTCCACCGCAACGGAACGGACAGCGCGCCTGCGCTTCGCCTGGCTCACGGCGTTAATCGCGGTCGCCAGCCTGTTTCTCGCCTCGGTGACGCAGGTTCTGAAGATGCGCAAGCTGCTGCAACCCCTGCAATCCCTGACGGAATTCACCCATCGTGTGGCGTCCGGCGATCTGAGCGGCCGCGCCGAGATCGTTAGGCCGGACGAGGTGGGCCGGCTTACCCTGGCGTTCAACTGCATGGTGGAGAAACTGGGCGCAACACTGGTCTCAAAGGAGGCCGCGGAGGCCGCCGATGCCGCCAAGAGCCGCTTTCTGGCCACCATGAGTCACGAGCTACGGACGCCCTTGAACGCCGTCATCGGCTACAGTCAACTGCTCCAGGAGACTTGCCAGGACCACCAAATCGAAGGTCTGACACGCGATTTGGGCCGCATCGAGCGGGCCGGGGAGATGCTGCTCCAGATCGTCAATCAGGTGCTCGATTTCTCCAAGGCCGAGGCCAACGAGATCATGCTGCATCCGGAAACCTTCAACGTCGACAGTGTGCTGCGCGAGATCGTCGAGACGGTGGAACCGATGGCAGCGCGTAATGGGAATCGCGTCACCACGGAAATCGGCTTGGATGATGCGGCTGTCCATACCGACCTCACGCGGTTCCGTCAAAGCCTGCTCAATCTGGTGGCAAATGCCTGTAAGTTCACCCGGAACGGAGATATATCGGTGGCGGTGCGGCGAGAGCGGAGCGAGCCGACGGAGCGGTGCGAGCCCGTCGATTGGCTGGTGGTCAACGTCAAGGACACCGGCATCGGCCTGAGCCCCGACCAACAGGCGAAGCTGTTCCAGGCTTTCACTCAGGCCGACGCATCCACCACGCGCCAATATGGCGGTACCGGGCTTGGGCTGGCCATCAGCCGCAAGATGTGCCGACTGATGGGGGGAGATATTTCAGTCGAGAGTGAGTTGGGAAAAGGTTCTAATTTCGAAGTGCGCCTGCCGGCGCGGATAGGGACGGAAAAGTGAAACTGCTGTTAGCCGAAGATGACGAATTCAGCCGGGACATGATGGTACGGCGCCTGGAGCGCCAGGGATACGAAATGATCGCCGCCGCCGACGGACGCGAGGCCCTGTTGGCGGCCCGCCAGCACCGTCCCGACCTGATCATCATGGATCTCGACATGCCCATCCTGGACGGGCGCGGCGCCATACGAGCGCTCAAGAGCGATCCGCACACCTTCAAGATTCCGGTCATCGTGCTAACCGCGCATTCCGGCCCGAACGACGTGGCTGAGGCCGTGGCGAACGGCGTCGCAGGCTATGAAATGAAGCCCATCGTGCTTCGGCGCCTGGTGGAGCGCATTCAGGAAGTGCTGGGACCGTTGCCCGCCGCTCCGGCGCCGGAGCCCGCGGCGCCACCCGCACCCGCGGCGGCACCCGTACCCGCGCCGGCACCCGCGCCCGCGGCGGCACCCGCGCCGGCCGCCGAATAGCGCTTCTTGCGATTTTATCCGGCGATGGCGCGCAGGCCGAGATACTTCACAAATGGATCGAAATCCCGATCGTTGTGCAGCAACTCATGGCCGTCTTCGATGCAGCGGGTCGCTATCGCCGTATCGATAGTCTTACGCACCGTCACGCCGCGCTGGCGCAGAGTGCGGGAATTCCTGGCAGCCTGGATAGCAACTTTCTGGCCGCCTAACTCCACTACCGTAAGCGAGGTCAGCATTCTCCGGGCATCGTTGAATTCCCGTTGGTTGTCGAAACCTTGCAGGACTTCGGCCAGAATCAAGTCGCCGATTGCCAAGGGCTGCTGTCCAAGCAAGCTGTCGAGTTTCTCGGTTTGCGCGGTGACCGTTCCGCGAAAGTAGTCGATCCACACGCTGGAATCGACGAGGATCAACTATCGCGCCTCATGGCGTCCAGATCGCCTATCCACTGAAGTTTGCCGCGGAACTTCCGGATGCCGGCCTGCTTTTGCAGGCGGACCAGCGTTCGTAATCCCTCTTCCACAGCCTCGCGCTTGGTCTTCAACCCGGTTGCCCGAAGTGCCTCCCGCATCAACTCGTCGTCAATTACGATGTTGGTACGCATGATGTGTATACTTAGCGATAATTATACACATCTCTAGCGGTCGATCTTTAGGCCAAGCCCGACCGCACCAACAAGGGCATGGGATCCGGCTCCCGGCCCATAAAGCTGCGATACAGCTCCGCCGGGTCCTCGCTATCGCCGCGGGAGAGAATCTTCTCGCGGAACTCGCTGCCCACTTCACGGCTGAAGATGCCGTACTCGCGGAAGCGCGTGAAGGCGTCGGCATCCAACACCTCGGCCCACTTGTACGAATAATACGCCGCGCCATACCCCACCGGGCTCGCGAACAAGTGCGTGAAGGCCGCGATCATGGCATGCTGCGGCGGCAGGGGCGCAGGACTGTACTCCTGCAGCACACCACGCGCATACGCCACCGGATCGCCGTCGCGCTCGGGCGAATAGCGCGTGTGCAGCATCAGGTCCACGAAGCCGAATCCCAGTTGCCGCATCTGCGCATTGGCCGCACGGAAGGTCCGCGCCCGCTTCATTTTCTGAAACAGATCCTCGGGCACCGGGTCGCCGGTCTCCCAATGGCGTGCGAACAAATCGAGCGATGCCCGCTCCCAGCACCAGTTCTCCATGATCTGCGAGGGCAGCTCCACGAAATCCCATGCCACGCTGGTGCCGGCCAGCGAGCGGATCCTGACCTTACTCAGAAGGTGGTGCAGCAGGTGGCCGAATTCGTGAAAAATGGTCTCCACATCGCGGTGCGTCAGCAGGGCGGGCTTGTCCCCGATCGGCTGGCTGAGGTTGCCGCAGATCAGCCCCAGGTGCGGATGGAATCCGGTGTCCGTGGGACCGCCGGTGATCAGCGCATCCATCCACGCGCCGCCGCGCTTGTTTTCGCGGGGATACCAGTCGGCATAAAATCCGCCGATGAATTGGCCGTTCTCGTCGTGGACATTGTAGTAGCAGACCTGCGCGTCCCACGTCGGCACGCCTTTCTCTTCGGTAACCGTAATGCCATAGAGGCGGTGAACCAGATCGAACATTCCGGCCACCACTTTTTCCAGCGGGAAGTACGGACGCAGCGTCTCCTCGTCGAAATCATAGAGCGCGGCACGCTGCTTTTCGGCATAGTAGGCCACATCCCAGGGCTCCAACTCGGGCGCCTCCGGACCCTCGGCCGACCGCCGATACTCCAGCAACTCGCGATTCTCCTCGCGGAAACGGCGCTCTGTCTTGGCTTTCAGATCTTCCAGGAAACTGAGCGCGCGGGCGCCGTTATGGGCCATGCGGTCTTCGAGCACAAGGTCGGCAAAATCGGCGAACCCGAGGAGGCGCGCCTTCTCGCGCCGCAACTCCAGAATGCGGCCGACCAGCCCGCGGTTGTCGCGGCCTTCTTCCGTGGCGCGGACGCTAAAGGCCCGATACAGCTGGCGGCGCGTAGCGGCGTTGTCCATGTATGTCATCACCGCCAGATAATCGGGCGCCTGCAGGGTGAAGCGCCAGCCCTCCAAGCCTTTGCGGACGGCGCTCTCGCGGGCGGCGGCGACGGCGGTGGGCGGCAGGCCGGCGAGTTCCGCCTCGGCGGCGATCACCAACTCGAAGGCGTTGGTGGAATCGAGCACGTTCTCGCCGAATTTGGTGGTGACCTTGGTCAATTCCACGTCGAGTTCTTCCAGCTTCTTCTTGCCCGCCGCGTCCAGATCGGCGCCATGGCGGCGGAAGCTATCGATGGTTTTGTCGAGAAACCTGCGGCGCTCGCCGGTGACAGCCTTACCTTCGGGAGCCGCGGCAAAGGTCTTGATGCCTTGCCACAATTCGTGGTTCAGCGGAATCCCCGAATAGAAGGCGCTGACTTCCGGCTGCACGGCGTTGTAGGCCGCTCGCAGTTCGGGATAGGTGGCCACCGATTCCAGGTGGCCTACCACTCCCATGGCATAGCCCAGAGGCTCCGTCAGCTGGTCGATAGCGTCCATGGTGTTCCGGTAGGTCCGTTCGCCGGGCTGATTGGCGATGGTCTCCAACCGCGCCCTTGCCTGCGATAGCAGTGCGGCAGCGGCAGGCTCTACGTCAGTGGCGCGTATGCGGTCGAACGGAATCCGGAATTCAACGGTGAGGAGCGGATTGGTTGTTTCAGGGCTGGACATTCCCCTTCAGGTTACCAGCAGAGGCGGGGCGGGGTCCGCACGGGGAAACATGCGGAACCTCACAAAATGGTTACCATAGAGTGGAATGGGTTCCGATTCAACCGAGCGGGCAGCCCGCATCCCCCCCGAGGAGCGGCTGAATAGCTTCGCTCTGGTGATTTACATCCCTGGCCCGTTGGGTCAATTCCTCGACGATCTGAGGCGAAAGCTGGTCCCCGGCTGCAACCCGCACGCCCATGTGAGCCTGCTGCCGCCGCGGCCGCTGGCGGTCGACTGGCCGGTGGCGTCGGAGCAAGTCCGCACCGTCCTGAATGGATGGACTCCATTCGAGGTCCAACTGACCGGCATCGAAATCTTTCCGGTAACCGACGTGATTTATATTCAGATCGGCCGCGGCGCCGCGGAACTGGGCCAGTTGCACGTGGCGATGAACGCCGGCCACTTGGAATTCCAGGAACCATTCGCCTATCACCCCCATATCACGCTCGCCCAGGAGCTTCCTCGCGAGAATGTGACGCCTATCGGTGAATCGGCCCACCGTTTGTGGAGGGAGTACGGCGGACCGCGTTCCTTTCTGGCGGAGCATGCCGCTTTCGTTCAAAACAGCCTCGGCGATTGCTGGATCGACCTGGCAGAGTACCCGCTCGGCGGAACTCCCGTGAAATCATGAGATCTCGTTCTTCGGGCACACACTAACGGATTCATAAGATTCGGCCGATCAGAGAGAGGAAGCGTCCGTGTGGAGCTTTGGGGGGTGAGTGAATCTGTGGATACTATAGCGGTCTGTGCTACGGAGCCAATTGCCATCGAAGGCCTGAGAAGCCTGCTGGACTCGGCCGAGGGGTTGCGCGTTGTCGCCACCGAAACATCTCTGGCCGACTGTCTGGACGCGGTCAAAGAACTACACCCCAGCATACTGCTGCTGGACAAGGCGTTCGGCGTTCATGCCGTAATGGACTTCCCCGGCACTTTGCGAAAATCGGACTGTGCCACCACCGCTGTCATTGTGTGGGGCGTGGTCTTTCCGGAAGCCGAATCGCTTCATTTCCTGCAGGCTGGCGCGGCGGCGGTTCTTCGCAAAACGGCGAGGCTGGATGTTCTGCTCACCTGCTTGCGCGAAGTCGCTCGCGGCGGCACCTGGATGGAAGAACAAATGGTGCGTGAATCCGCGGGGCCAGTCCGCATGGCGCACAGTCCTTTGACCGCGCGCGAGTTGCAGGTGATGGAACTGGTGGAGCGCGGGATGAAGAACCGGGACATCGGCGACGCTCTTGGCATCCGCACCGGCACCGTCAAGATTCACCTCAAGCACATCTTCGAAAAGACAGGCATTCGTGGGCGATATGGTCTGGCGTTGTCGGGCCTGAAAGAGAAAGGCTTGCTGGTGCCGGCGCTAATTTGATGCGCAGGACGCCCCAATCTCTATTTCAATCCGAGCCGGAGCACCAGATTCAACCCGAACGCGAAGATCCCGGCTCCCAACAGCACACTAACGGGCAGAGTGAGAACCCACGCCAACAGCAGATTGCGCAGCGTGTCCATCTGCAAACCGGAGCGGTTTGCCGCCATGGTGCCCGCGATCCCCGAGGAGAGCACGTGCGTGGTACTCACCGGCAGGTTCATGTTGTCGGCTGCCAGGATGGTGCACATCGCCACCAACTCTGCCGAAGCTCCCTGCGCGTAGGTCAGGTGCTCTTTGCCGATCTTCTCGCCCACCGTCACCACGATGCGCTTCCAGCCGATCATGGTGCCGAGTCCCAGCGCTATGGCTACCGCAACTTTCACCCAGGTGGGGATGAACTTGGTCACCTTGTCCATACGGCCCTTCAATGCGGCGGCTTCTTTGGCTTCGTCGGGGTCCAGTTTGTGCTGCTTGACCAGTTTGCCCAACGATTCCGAAACCAGGTAGAGATCGGTGCGGAGCGCTCGCCGCTGTTCCGTGCCCAGGTCGGCGAGGGTCTTCTTGCCTTCCAGTTCCTGAGAGATTTCGAAGCACTTGTTCTTGATGGCCGCATAAGTGAGGTCGGAAGACTTCCCGGTAGTCTTCAAGAACTGCGACAGTTCGTCCGACGAGGTCTGCAGGCCCGCCAGTGCGACACCCGGGGCGTGATGCCCCATCTGCCCGGTGATCGCGACCGCGCTTTGCGAGATCTCCTGTACCGAAGCCGGACTGGTGTCCAGATTCACGGCGTATGTGGCGGGCAAGATTCCGATCAGGATCAGCATGATCAGCCCCATGCCCTTCTGGCCGTCGTTGGAACCGTGCGCGAAGCTTACTCCCGTGCAGGTCAACATCAGCAGGCCACGAATCCAGGTGGGTGGCGGCTGATCTTTTTCGGGAGCGCGGTACAGATCCTCCCGTTTAATCAGCGCCTTCGAGATCAGCAGGAGGAGCGCCGCGCAGGTGAATCCCACGATCGGCGAGATCAGCAGCGACATGCCGACCTCCGAAGCCTTCGCCCAGTTCACGCCTTCGCCGAAGACGTGCCCCTTGTTCATCATCGAGTTGGCCAGACCAACCCCCATGATCGAGCCGATCAGGGTATGCGAACTGGAAGCCGGCAGACCGAAATACCAGGTCCCGACGTTCCAGATGATGGCCGAGATCAAGAGCGCGAAAACCATCGCGAAGCCCGCCGCCGACCCAACGTGGATCACCAGTTCCACCGGCAGCAGCGCAATCACGCCAAAAGCGACGCCCCCGGAGGATTGCAGCACGCCGATGAGGTTCCAACAGCCCGACCAGACCACCGCGTAGGTGGGCTTCAAGGTATGCGTGTAGATAACCGTTGCCACGGCGTTGGCGGTGTCGTGAAATCCGTTGACGAACTCGAAGCTGAGCGCCAAACCCAGCGCCAACAACAAGAACATGAATGCGGGAATCGTAAGCTGCTGCCCGAGAAACTCCACGGATCCTCCTCTGTTGAGCGAAATCATGAGTCTACGGGAGCGTTGTTACGGGCAAATAACATGCTTGTCACAATTCGAATACGGATTATTGCGCACGTTCCGAGGGGCCCCGCGCGACAATGGAAGGGAAGAGATGTCTAGTACTAACAGCGCACCTCATGGGACTGCCCCAGGCAAATCCGTGTTCGCGCGACTTGCGGTGCCGTTCATGTTTAATCCGGACTTGGGTCCGGGCGCGGCGCTGATAGCCGTCATCGGCGCACTTGCGAGGATCTTCGCCGCCTGCGTGTTATTTGCTCTCTGGGGAGGCTTGAGCGCATGGGCGTGGAGTACCATCGCCAGCCATTTTTGGAGGATGGCCGCCGTGGGACCGCTAGTTCTCATCTTCCCGGCCGCGCTAGCCTCACTTCTGCTGGCTATCGGCGCGATCGAGACCAAGCTGAAACCTGACCAAGAGCGCCGTCCTTGAAATTCCTTCGGGATTTGGAAGCCGGAAGCGACCGCTCCTGCCGGTCATGTCGGACGAGACTCTCGAACGGGTCCGGCCGTGGCCGATTCGGTTTGCCGGGCGGCGAGGGCGATATCGGCCGAGTCGGGTTACCGCGCAAGGTAGTAGAATCTGGGTTTAGCAATATGAAGATAGCGTCTCACTACATGAGACGGGAGATTTCGAATGCCAGTTGAAACAAACACCGCATCCCGCATGATCTTTCGCAAGACCAACGCCGGCCTGGGTCGACATGTTGCCGTGACACCGGCCAATAGCACCAATAAGCACCTGTCCTACGGCCGCATCATTTTGAACAGCCAGTTGCCCTCCATTGGCTTTCAAAATGGCGACCGGGAAACCGGCTTTATTCTCCTTTCGGGGGCTGCCAAAGTCTCGGTGAATGGCCGCGATTTCGAACTCGCGCAGTACGACGGCATTTACATTCCGCGCGACTCGTCCGTCGAGGTGAGCACCGCCAGCAGCGTCGACATCGCCGAGTTCTCCTCCGACGTGGCGAACCAGTATCCGCTGCAGGTGGTCCGCTACGCCGACGTATCTAAGGATCCCTCGCTGAAATTCACCGCCGGCGTTCCTACCCAGCAGCGCAATCTGAACATTGTGCTTGGCAAGAACGTGGAGGCGGGAAGACTGGTCGCGGGCTTCACCGTTTCCGAGCCGGGCAACTGGTCGAGCTGGCCGCCGCACGAGCACACCGCCATGCTGGAAGAGATGTACGTGTACTTCAATATGCCCGACCCGGCCTTCGCGATTCAAATGGTGTACGAGAACACCGAGTATCCCGAGACCGTGACGGTAGTGCGCGACGGCGACGCGGTGCTCATGCCCGCCGGCTATCACCCCAACGTCTCGGTGCCGGGACACCGCATGTGTTTCCTATGGGCCATGGCGGCCCATCGCGAGAAGCTGGATCGGCAATTCGGAGTGGTCAACGTGCAGCCGGGCTTTGGCGCGGGCGGTTCCGGCCTGGAAGCCAGTCATAAGTAGATGACGATACCGGAGTGTTTCAGCCTCAAGGGCAAGAATGCCCTGGTGACCGGGTCGCGCGCCGGCTTGGGAGCGGGTATGGCGATCGGCCTGGCGCAGGCAGGCGCCAATGTGGTGGTCAACGGATCGACCGACGCGGGCATCGACGATGTGTGCCGCTCGGTGGCGGACCGCGGGGTGAAGGCGGTTCGTGCGGTGGCGGACGTGTCGGACGCGGCGGCCTGTGCCGATCTGGTGGAGCTTACCGTGAAGGAACTCGGCTCCATCGACATCCTGATCAATAACGCCGGAATCATCCGCCGGAGCCCGGCGGCCGAGTACTCCGCCGAAGATTGGGCGCAGGTCATCGAGATCAACCTGAATGCCGTGTTTCGGCTCAGCCAGCTGGCCGGGCGTAAGATGCTTGCGCAGGGCAGCGGCAAAATCATCAACATCGCCTCGCTATTGTCCTTTCAGGGTGGCGTGTTTGTGCCGGCCTATGCCGCTTCGAAGGGCGCCGTGGCGCAACTGACCAAGGCGCTCGCCAACGAATGGGCGCCCAAAGGAATTAACGTAAACGCCATTGCTCCCGGCTACATGGAGACCAACAACACCCGCGCTCTGCGCGCCGACCCGGTGCGCAGCCGCCAGATCCTGGAGCGTATTCCCGCCGGCCGCTGGGGTACGCCGGAAGACTTGGCTGCCGCGGCCGTTTTCCTGGCGTCGCCGGCGAGCGATTACATGCACGGGCATGTGCTGGTGGTTGATGGTGGCTGGATGGCAAGATAAGGTATCGATAACCGATGGCTCTCACAATCAAACCGAAAGAAAACTGCCGCTACGACCTGGTGGCGCTGGGCGAGATCATGTTGCGATTCGACCCGGGTGACCGCCGCGTGCACACCGCACGCTCATTCGACGTCTATGAAGGCGGCGGTGAATACAATGTGGCTCGCGGGCTGAAGCGCTGCTTTGGCCTGGACACCGCCGTGGTAACGGCGTTCGCGGATAATCCGGTCGGCCGTCTGCTGCAGGACCTGATTTACCAAGGCGGCGTCGACCAGAAATTCGTGCGCTGGGTGGATTACGATGGGGTCGGCCGGTCGGTGCGCAACGGGCTGAATTTCACCGAGCGGGGATTTGGAGTGCGCGGCGCGGTGGGCTGTTCGGATCGCGGCCACACGGCCACCTCGCAGCTGAAGCCCGGCGATATCGACTGGGACGAAGTCTTCGGCCGCAACGGTGCTCGCTGGTTCCACACGGGCGGAATTTTCTGCGCGCTTTCGGAGACCACGCCCGAGGTGGCGCTGGAAGCTATGCAGGCGGCGCGGCGGCACGGCACGATTATTTCCTACGATCTCAATTACCGCGCGTCGCTTTGGAAAGCGGTCGGCGGCAAGAAGCAGGCGCAGGCCGTCAATCGGCGGTTGGCGCCGCTGGTCGATGTGATGATCGGCAACGAAGAAGACTTTTCGGCCGCGTTGGGGTTTGAGGTTGCCGGGCTCGACGAGAATATCACGAAGATCGAGACCGCCGGATTCCAACGGATGATCGAGACAGTCGTGAAGGAGTTCCCGTTTTCGGTTGTGGCGACAACGTTACGCAAGGCGACGACGGCGTCGCGCAACGATTGGGGCGCGCTGTGTTATGCGGACGGCGCGTTCTATCAGGCGCTAAACCGCGCGGACCTGGAGATCTACGACCGCGTGGGTGGCGGCGACGGCTTCGCCTCGGGCCTGATCTATGGGTTCCTTACCGGGCAGAACCCGCAATGGGCAGTGGAGTGCGGCGCCGCGCACGGCGCGCTGGCCATGACCACTCCCGGAGACACGACGATGGCGACGGTTTCCGAGGTACTCCAGCTCATGAAGGGGAAATCGGCCCGCATCCAGCGATGAAGGTTGGGCGATGAAAATTGGGCGATGAAGGTTGGGCAAGCTCAACACTTGCCCTTCCCCAGGGCTATTCGCTTTTGGCGCCGCGGCGCCGCAAAAAAATCAGAACCCCAAAAACCACCACGAGGGCGGCGCTGATCAAACGAAGAGTAGTAGTATCCATAACTAGGCTCCTTTCCTGGTTACTATATCGGCGGTTTACATTTTTCCAATAGCCGGGAAAATATCGCGCACCAACCGGGTTATCACCGGTCCGATGGTGACCACGAACAACGACGGCAGCACACAGAAGAAAATCGGGAACACCAGCTTCACCGCCAGCTTGGCGGCCCGCTCCTCCGCCCTTTGGCGGGCCATCACTCGCAAGTAATCCGCATGGCCCCGCAAGCTCTGGGCGATGCTGGTGCCGAAGCGATCGGTCTGCACCAACACGGCGGTTAGCCTTCGTACGTCTTCCACCCCGGTCCGGTCGGCAAGATTGTGGAGTGCTTCCACCCGTCTTTTGCCGGCGCGCATCTCCAGGTTCATGATGGCGAATTCGCTGCACAACTCGGGGTGTACCGCCCGCAGTTCCTGCGCCACCTGAATGACCGTCTGATCGAGCCCCAGCCCCGATTCCACACACACCACCATCAGGTCGAGCACGTTGGGCAACCCTTTCTCGATGGCGTGTTGCCGGCGCCTCACGCACCAGAGCAAGTATTGGGTGGGTGCGGTGAGACCGGCCGCCGCCGCGGCTGCAGTGAGTTGGATCAGGTGGTCCGTGGTGAGATACGTGCGCAGGCCGACTATCGAACCGATGGCTGTCAGCATCACCACCGAGCACACGCGCGCCCCGTAAAAGAAACGCACCGCTTGCGGATTGCGATACCCGGCCCGCATCAGACGGCGCTTCAACAGCGGCAGACTCTTGGGAGTGGCCGGCACCAGCGATCCGACCCAATTCACCAGTTCCTTCCAGATCAACGCGGGCGAAGGCACAAACGGCGATACCACCGGCCCCAGGGACTGCAAACGGTCGATTGGACGCAGCCGCGTTCTCCCAAACCGCAGGACCACGAAGGCCGTCCCGCCGGCTACCGCTACGAACACCCATATCGCTGCCAAGAGCAACACATCACACCTCGAATGTCACGATTTTCTTGATGATCATGTACCCGACGATTTGCAGTGTCATCGCCCCGGCGATCATCTCGTGGCCAGCCGGGTCGTCGACGAAAAACCTGGCATACTGCGGGTTGACCACAAACATCAGGCATCCCACGGCCGCCGGGATGGACGCCAGAATCCTCCCCGACATCAAACCCTGCGCGCTGATGGCGCGTATGCGGGCGCGCAGTTTGAAACGCTGCCGGATGATGTCCGCGAGCTTATCCAGCAGTTCCGCCAGATTGCCGCCCGTCCGCTTTTGCAGCAGTACCGCCGAGACAAAGAATTGCGTATCCAGCATCGGCATGCGAGTCGCCATTTTCTTTAACACGATATCCAGCGGCTGTCCCAGGTTTTGCTCCTCGTAGGTACGCCGGAATTCACTCGCCAGCGGATCGCTGAATTCCTTGTGCACCATCTCGAGCGATACCGAGAAGGCATGGCCGGCGCGCATCGAACGCGAAATGAACTCCAGGCATTCCGGAAACTGCTCTTCGAACATGCGCACTCTGATGCGGGCCTTCCGCGCGACCCATTTGACCGGCGCGGCCGCGCCCAGCGCTCCCGCGATCAACGTTAAGATCGGTATATCGTTGTGAGTGGCCACCAGGACTGCCGCGGACGCGGCCAGCGCGCACCCGGCTGAGCGGTGAATCAGCCCCACCGCGCCCCATTTCAGATCCGCCGTTTCGAGCAGACGTTCGGCGCGCTCGCGCAACCGGAAACGGGCCAGGAGAGTGGCCGCCATGCGAGCATGCTCTTCGATGGGCGCCTGCATCAATGCCGGCCCGGCGCCGGCCCGCGACGGTTGCCTGGATGGCGCCTTGCGTCCGGTCAGGCGCCGCAGTCCGCTGGCATGTTCGCGCCGTGTCATCCACAGCGAAATCAGCACCATGGTTGCCATGGTGGTCCCCGTCGTAATCAGGAAGATGGCAATCATGATTTTTCCACCATGACCACCTCGTCAAACAAGTCCACCGGCAATTGGATTCCCGCGGAGAGCAGCTTTTCGTTGCATTTTGGGAGGATGCCCGTGGCCGCGAAGCGCCCCATCACCTTCCCACCGTGAGAAAGACCGAGTTTCTCGAAAACAAACACGTCCTGCATGGTGACGACGTTGGTCTCCATGCCGGTGACTTCGGTAATATTCATGACCCGCCGCGTGCCGTCGCTCATGCGCGAGATCTGCACCAGAATCTGCACCGCCGAAGCGATCTGCTGACGGATGGCCGACAGTTGCATGTTGGCGTTGGCCAGGGACACCATCACCTCCAGCCGTGAAATAGCGTCGCGCGGGCTATTGGCGTGCACCGTGGTTAACGAGCCGTCGTGGCCGGTATTCATGGCTTGTAGCATGTCGAGCGCCTCTTCGCCGCGGACTTCGCCTACGATAATGCGGTCGGGCCGCATACGCAGGGCATTGACCAGTAACTGACGCTGACGCACAACGCCGTGGCCTTCCACGTTCGCCGGCCGCGTCTCCAACCTCGCCAGATGCGGTTGCTTGAGTTGCAACTCGGCGGCGTCCTCAATGGTCACGATACGTTCCCGCGGCGATATGAAGGCCGAAAGGGCATTGAGCAGGGTGGTTTTGCCGGCGCCCGTACCGCCGGAGACCACAATGTTCAGCTTCGCCCGCACGCACGCTTCCAGGAACTTCATCATGCCCGCCGTGAGCGAGAGCCGATCCACCAGGTCCGAGGGCATCAGCCGGTCGGTGCCGAAGCGTCTGATGGAAAGCAGCGGACCATCCACCGCCAGCGGCGGAATGATGGCGTTGACGCGCGACCCGTCGAGCAGTCGCGCATCCACCATGGGATTCGACTCGTCCACTCGCCGGCCCACTTGCGATACGATGCGGTCGATGATGCGCAGCAAATGCGCATTGTCGTGGAAACGTACATTGGTGGCCTCCAGCACTCCTGCGCGCTCGATGTACACCTGGCTGTAGCCGTTCACCAGAATGTCGGAAATCGTGGGATCCTGCAGCAGCGGCTCCAACGGACCGAGGCCAAAAACCTCGTGAAGAACTTCTTCGCTGATCTCTTCTTTCTCGATGGCGGTGAGCAGCGTCGGCTCCTGCTCGATAATCATCAAGGCGGCATGCTTCACTTCCAAGCGGATGCGGTCGTTCTCGATGCCAGCCAGAGCGTCCAGATTGATCTGGTCCAGCAGTTTGCGGTGGAGCGTGAACTTCAGCTCCTGGTACTCCGGCCGCAAGGTCCCCTTGCGCGAAGGGGGACGCATCAAACGCTGCTCCCAATCGGTTTCTACCGTGGTCATGACGCCGCCACCGCCGGACGTCCGCTATTTTCCGCCATCGTGGTTCCTCGCTTCCGCAGGAAAAGTCTCCACCGTCTTCTGATTTCCGCGTATCAAAATGATCGAATCGACAGCGGGGGGCGCGAGCACCGCCGGCACTAGAGGAAGTGCGGACACCGGTGCGGGTACCGGCACGCGAGTTTCCGGCCGCGGCGCGGTATGCGTCTGCGCCGCAACCAGCCGAGGTGCAGGATCGGGGGCCACCGCGACCCCATGAGAGTACAGGTCGCGCAATTCGCGGCGGGCGGTGGCATCCACTTTCTGATCGCTCGAGTTGCGCAACACCAGTTGTATATGACCCTCGTTGACCGCCAGCATGAGGCTCTCGGCCTGCAGCGGATCCACCAGCAAGGTCACTACCGTGACGCTCATCGACTGACTCTTGCCGTCGGTTTGGATACTCTGGCCGGCCGATAGGACCGTCACGTTCTGGAGCACCGTAGCGGTGAACGTGTCGTCCGCTCCAGGCGGTTTGCCGGTTACCAGCACGTCAACGCGCATACCCGGTAAGATGAACCCCGCCACGCCGGCCACGTCGTTGACGCGCACCGACGCGGCCCGCATTCCGGTAGGAATCATAGGGGCCACGCCGAAGCCGCTACCGCGTTCCGCGAGCCGCGAATCGAGGATCGGCTCGTCTACCCCGATGGAGCTGATTACCGGCCGGCCCACCACGTCTTCCTTGCGCGAATAGGCGCCTTTGGGGAAGAGATTGGCGGGCACGCGCGTCGTTTTGACGGCACTTGCCTCGATGGCCGCACCCGGCGAGAGCGGTTCGGCCGCCACCACCAAAGCCTTCTCCGCCGTGGGGCGGCGAGTACCCAGAGCCATCCGGTAGAACACCAGGGAAACGATCAAACCCCACGCCAGGCTGGTCCCCACGATGATCAAGAATCTACGATCCAAATGCATGATTTAACCTTTCCCCAGCAACGCCAGCCATGCTCCGAGCGTAAGCGCAGGCGCATACGGGATTGCCCGCACCTGCCAACGCCACACCAGACAGGCGGCGGCCATTAAGCCACCGAGGGGCGCAGCCAGCAACGCCGCCAACAGGATCCCGGAAGGCCCCAGCAACGCGCCAAAGGCAGCCGATAGCTTGAGATCCCCCGCACCCATTCCGCCCAGGCAGTAGAAAATCAGGAAAACCGCAAAGCCCACCGCCGCTCCCGCCGCCGACCAAGCGAGTCCCGCGGGACCGCGCACGGCCGTGTGATAGATCAATCCAGCCGCTATCCCGGCAACATTGATCCAGTTGGCGATGGCGCGGCGGCGCAAATCGTCGAAGGATGCGGCGCACCCCAGCAAGACGGCAATCCAAAGCAGAGTCATCGAACACCCCTCACCAGGAGGACCGCTTGCCGATCGCGGTACACCACCTGCCAATCCGGGTCGCGCTCCAGGATCTGCCCCAGGGGCCAGTCGAACGGCAGCAGCGCCACCGTAAATCCATAGCGCACCGTCAGATCGCGACTGCCTCGTCCCGCTGCCAGCAATTCCCGGTAATCCTCGCCAATCGCCTCGCCGTAGAAATCGCTGCGGCCGTCAAAAAAAACCCGCGTCCGCGGGTACAGCCGGTAGATGAGATAGTCGCCCCATTGATCGGAAGTAAGGACACGCGCCTCCGGCGACGCCAGGCGTCCGGAGTTTCGATTCACAGCGAGCACCGGAAATGACTTTTCAGGGAAGTCCGCAAGTCCCGCCGCCGGAAACACCGCGACCATCGCCAGCGCGGCGAGGATGGGCATCCACGGAGTGATACGCCAATGCGCTCCCAGGGCCTGCGACGACTCCCACAGCACCCGCCATGGCGAACGGGCATTCGCACGCTCCGCCATGTCCCTCCAACACCCTGCCACGTACGACGCGATCGGCGGTGCGGCCACCACCGCGAACAAGGGAATGTAGCGTGCCGAGCGCAGCGCCGCAAAGCCCCAGATCACCGCCAGGCTCGCCTCAAACGGCTGCGACCGCCACATCTTGGCCGATACCGCTACTCCCGCAAGCAGCAGGAAAGCGAAGATCAGCATGTTTTCCGAGCGGATCTGGGGCGATTGAAACTCCGCCACGTGCTCCGCAATCCAGCGCGAATTCAGGAACTCGAGGACATGCCGGTGCAGTTGCCAACCGTATGGGTTGATTAGCGTCGCGAGTGTCGAAAGCACCGCCAGCAGGCCGTAGCGCCGCAACGCCACACGGTCTCGCTGAGCAGCGCTTACCGCCACCGACAACCCGAGAATCCCCAGCCATCCTGCGAATCCGCCGTGCAGGTTGGCCCACAAACCCGCCATGGGGACGAGCGTCCATAGCCACGGCGTGGGTGAGCGGCGATCTTCGTCGAGAGTCCACAGCCCAGCCACCAGCAGCACCAGGGAAAACAGGTGGGGGCGCGCCAGATAGTGGACGCTCGCCGCGCTTGTCGCCGCCA
>Ga0182030_10003194_pt1 | contig 34996 bp, 28 predicted proteins | sample 812S3MmetaG_FD_121299 | JGI IMG/M metagenome (GOLD analysis project Ga0182030, IMG submission 121299) | Permafrost microbial communities from Stordalen Mire, Sweden - 812S3M metaG (Illumina Assembly) | ecosystem: Environmental > Terrestrial > Soil > Wetlands > Permafrost | place: Sweden...
AAAGCAAGAACAAAGGCCTCCAGCTTCGGCTGGGGGCCTTTGGTTTTACTCGAACTTATTCCTCTATCTCTTAGCAGAGAAATCTCTTGGACTCGACGATACACGCCTCTGCGACCAGTCAGCCGGGGTCTTTACGCTGCACGTTCGGGCATCATCGCCTCACGTAGCGGTTTCAACCAGGCCGAAACCCAGGACACGGGAATGATGAATTCGCTCCAGCCGCAATCCAAACAGACTTGCACATCGGGCGACGGAGTCATGGGCGGATGGCTTAAGGTACGCGGTGTGTTGCGGTAAAGGCGCACTTCAGCGGGGATCAACGTCAAAGCATCGGATTGGCATTTCGGACAAACCATGGCACTACCTCGGGCGCAAGTTCCTCTCGGATCGGTCCAGGAGTTGAGGCGTACTCGCAACTTTAAACGGAAAATCCACAGCTTTTCAACAGTAATATCTCTTCATTACCAAAGGAATTCCCAATTTGTGTTAGCGAGCCCGCCCATGGTGGAATCTGGGAAAACCGCGATGCGGGGCAAGTTTCGCATTTCGCCGGCGCCGCTTCGTCGAGGTTTGGTCTATGAATCCGTGCGCGATCGTCCCTTTGCCGTTTCGCTTGGCCTGAAAGCGCATAGAAAAAGAAGGGAGCTCCAGGATTGGAGCTCCCTTCAGCGATTTCCGTTTTGATGGAGGGACGGATCTCAAAAGGAAGTCCGTCTTAGAACGTGACGTGAACTCCCATGGTGAAGGCACGCGCGCCGCCGATGGTACCGGTAACGGAGCCCCAGTTGGCCGCGTTGTTGGGGCAGCCCTGCGTGTTGCTGATCGCGTTGTACGCGACGCAACGCACAACGCCGTTGGCGTCTTGCTGGTTGACGGGAATCGTCGTCGCCGCCTGAATGCTCTTCCCGCTTCCGGTCGTGAACGGAATCTGGTCGAGATTGTGCAGGGCCGATTGCTGGTCGACGGCACTGGAGCTCGTGACGATTTGACCGTAGTTCACATAGCCCAGCGCGCAGTTGTTGTAGGGAACGAGGTTGGCGGTATCGGAGCATGCGTCGTTCTGGCGAATCTGCGCCTGGTTCTGAGGAACGTCCATGCTGGTTGTGTTGGTCACGTTGAAGGCGTTGAATTCGTACTGCAGGCTTGCCTTCTCAGTGATGCGGAAGCTCTTGCGGACGGACAGGTCAAGGCGCTTCTGCCCGGCCTGGCGGAAAATGTTGCGCTCGCCCTTGTTGAATGCCGTCTCGTAGATATCCTGCGGCAGGCCTGAGGCCGACACAGGAATGCCGTCGACTCCCGGCTGAAGGTAGGCAATCTGAATCTGGTTTGGATCGATGGCGGGGATGTAGTTGCCACCTGATCCGCGGAATTTACCAGGGTTAGTGGTCAAGGCGGTCTTGGGGTTGCCAGGATTCTTGATACCCAGAATCGGGTTTGCCAGATTCGGGTAGTCGCCGAAGTTCACGCTGCCTGCCGCTCCGTAGAACTCGTAGAGCGAAAACGGTTCGCCGCTCTGCAGAATCCCAGTTCCAGTCAGGTGCCAGTCGTTTGTCAGGTAAGAAGTAAAGGTATGTTCCTTCACGACGTTCGGGACCTGCACCTGGAAGTTGGCGCTGAACACGTTGGTGCGATCGAAGTCCGAGGATGCCCACGAATCGCGCAGGTGCTTGGGATCGTCGCCGGTGAAGAAGAGGCCGATGTCGCTCTGTTCATCGAGCGAGTGGCTCCAGGTGTAGCTGACGCCTGCCTGGAAGTTGCGCGAAAGCCGCTTTTCCAAGTGGGTTTCGAGCGCATCGTAGGCCGAGACGCCGGCGGTCTTGAAGTCTGTCGCGCTGGGGTTGTAGCCGATGTAGGGCACACGGAAGTCAGTGTTGCCGCCACTGTTCGTATTCCACGGTTCGCTGGGGATGGGATCGTAATCGTACCCGTCACTGGTCGAGTTCTGGTTCAGAACTTCGAAGCCGTAGGTCGCCGTTTCACCCCAGATCGGGTTCTGCGGTGAAGCAAACCCGGGCTCGTTGGCTGGAATCGGAATGACCGAGTGACGGCCGCGATTGCCTGAGAAGCCCAGCGTGAAGGCAATGTCGTTGGTGGGCTGCCACTGGAAATTCAGCGTGTAGTTGATGGTGTAGGGCAGCACGTTGTTCTTGTCGTAGGCGCCGAAGTAAAGGGTCGCCGTGCAATCGAGGTAGCCTTCCTGGTTGTCGATGCCTCCGCAGTTGGGACCATTGTATTGGCTCTGTCCCGTCATGATGTTGAGCTGATTCTGCAGTGCCTGGGTCACGATGGCGGGGTTTGCGCTGGGTGGGGTGTACGAAGAGTTGGTCAGCGCGGTGCCGAGCGGGTTCGCAAGCGTCTTGCCGTTGCCGTTGGTGTAGCTGGTGAGTGGAGCCGCTTCCGTTACGCCGAAGGGTCCGCCAATCGAACCGCCGGCGGGTTCCGACAGGTAGGTGAACAGTTCACCGCGGTCGTAGTAGAGACCCGCACCACCGCTGATGACAACCTTGCCGTGGTCCGCAGCGGGCGAGAACGCAAAGCCCACGCGAGGCGAAATGCCCCATTGACGGCCCGTCAGTGTTGAATCGCTCACCCCGGAGGTCGGATAGAACTTGTTATTGCCGGCCACGACAAATCCGGCGTTGTTCACCGTGAATCCGGTTGTCGATGTGCCTGTGACGCTAAATTTGGACGGGTCAAAGTTGAACATGTTGCCGTACTTTTCAGTCAACCCGCCGTGGGAGTCATAGCGCACGCCCAGGGTCAGGCTCAGGGATGGCTGCACCTGCCACTTGTCCTGCAAATAGGCGGAATACTCATTCGACCGGTAGTAGCGATCAGCGTTGTTCCGTCCGTTACTAATGCTCTCAATCACGTTGGAAGCGTAAACCGATCCCTTCAGCAGCTTATCGAACCCCTTGGTCGTGACTTCGGCATAGCCGTCGCGGTTGTTGGTGATGTTGAGCTGCGTGAAGCTATAGCCGCCGCCGGCCACGATGGTGTGCTTGCCTGCCGTGAAGATCACGTTGGTCGAAGGGTTCAACCGGTTCTGGTAGTAGCCCATGTCGATAAAAGAGCTGTCTGGACCCACCGACAGAGCGGGCGAATACTGATCGTTGTCGGCGAACTCTTTCAGCGCCAGACCAGGTAATCCTGGCTTGAAATCTGTGGTTGGAGCCGTCGGGGCGCCGTTGATTCCCAGGTTGCCGCCCGCAAGCGTTTGGTTGAAATACGTGTAGGAGCCCATGCGTACGAAGCCGAGGCGTTGTTCCCAATTGAGGCGGGAGCCAATCGAAATGGTGTTGTCGATGGCAGCAACCTGCGATCCGTTGTTCTGAGTCACCGGAAAACCGCCTGTTTGCGAGAAGCCGTAGGGCTTGGAGACCGGAGCGTCCTGGTAGAAGTACTTTGCCGAAAGGCGATCGGTTTTGCTGACGTCGTAATCCAGCGAGATGGTGGCCTGGTCGGAGGTGAGCGCCGATGTTCCAATCAGGTTCACGTTCGGAATTCCGTACTGATACGAAGCGGAGCTTTGCGCGGATGGAATCAAGTACGATCCGTCGGGAAGCTTGGCATTGAACAAGGCCATCGCGGTTGGGTCGATCTGTGCCGCTGTAGCCGAGCCACCCCAGACTGCATCGGCCGCTGCCAGACCGGCCGCCGAGCGGTCGTCAGTCAAAGCCGAAGGCACCGTGAACTGCGAAATCCCTGTTCCCTGGTCGCGATTCGAGCGGCGTTGATACGCGACAAAGAGGAAGAGCTTATCTTTTTTGATCGGACCGCCCGCGGTCGCGCCCGCAGTCCAGCGCTGCAACCATGGATTGGCCATCGACGCCGGGAAAGTTCCAATTCCCTGCAAAGCGAGTTGGTACTGCTGGCCGTAGAAGAACGGCGACGCATTGATGGCATTGTTGGCGTAGGAGCCGTATGCCTGGCCGTGCCAGTTATTGGTTCCAGTGGTGGTGTTCACATCGATCTGCGCACCGCTCGTCGCGCCCTGCTGCGCGTCGTACATTGAAGCGTTTACGCGCAGTTCCTGCGTGAACTCCGGTGGAGGCGAAGGCAGGCTGTTGCCGTTCGAGCCATAGACCGAAGTGCCCACAGAAGACTCGCCGCCGGCGGTCACGTTGGTGCCGATGTTGAAGTTGTAGCGCTGAGAAGTGGAACCGCTGGAACTTTTGCCATTGAACAAGTTGGTGGAGTCGACGCCGTCCACTTGAAATGTGTTTGACGTGTCGCGTTGACCGTTGGCCCAAATTGGCTGGTTGCCGAGCCCCGAGTTCGAGTCGAGGTTTGAAAGCAATTCAGCGTTCACGCCGGGCGAAAGGACCGCCATCTGCGTGAAGCTGCCCGTCGCGAGCGGAGTGATCTGGATCTGCGAGGCATCAATCGTATAGCCGTTCGTGGTGTCGGTGGCGTTCAGAAGCGGGGTCGATGTCACGACGACAGATTCCGTAGCCTGCCCGACCTTCAGGGTGACGTTCAATGTGGTTGCGCGCGCTTCCTGAACGGGAGTCTTTTCAAACTGGCTGGTCTCAAATCCGTCGCGGGTGACCTTCACGACATAGGTGCCGATGGGCAGATTGAAAATCTGAAAGCTGCCGGTTCCGGAGGTGGTGGCCGTCGAAGTAACGTTGATGGCGGCATTGGTCGCCGTAACGGACGCCCCCACAACAGCCGCGCCGGACGGATCGAGCACCGTTCCATTGATTGAGCCCAGGGTCTGCTGCGCTACCGTGGGCAACGTGCATAAGAGCGCGACGCTGAGCAACATGACGAATCGCGCGCTGGTTCTCCAGAAGGTTTGAATCATTGGTTCCTCACAGAATGCTTGGGGTTTTTGAGAATTTGACGGTCTTATGACTTTCGGATGACTGGCCGTTTTGGTTGTGAAGCGCGGGCTTAGTGGTATTGCCTAAAAGTTTAAAGAAGAATATCGGGTGAACCATGAAAAACTCGTAAAGATCAGAGGTGAATTTCTCGTCACCAAACGAATGAATTCATCAAGTTGCGGGCAGGAATCTGTGGAAAATGAAGAGGGGAATTTTTCATTTTGTGGGACTTTTCATCGCAATACGAGAGAAAGGGCTTTCGCGGTATCCGGTGATGAGGGCCGGATTTTTCACGGCAGGGCCTGAATCAGAAGCTTTCAATCCATCCGCCGAGAAGCGATGGGAACACTCCCATAAGCACGACGGCAACCGCGATGACAACCAGTGCCAGCAGCACGGCCGGATGCACGTGAATGGGGCTTTCATCGACGGCCGGCATCACGTAGGCCCGCTTCAACACCTGCAGATAGTAATAGAGCGACACCGCGCTCATCGCAATCGCGAGGCAGACCAGTGCAAACGGTCCGTTTCCCGCGTGCTCGCTCAGTACCGCCGCAAACAGGTTGAACTTGGCCCAGAAACCCACCAGTGGCGGTATGCCCGCCAGCGAAAGGAACAACACCAGCAGGATTCCGGCCAGCACGGGATTCCGTTTTCGCAGGCCAAGGAATGCCTCCATCCGGTCGCTCCCGGTGGCTCGCTCGACTACTGACACCAACCCAAAGGCGCCGATGGTCGTGACTCCGTAGGTGAGCACGTAGAAGAGCACACTCTGCAATGCGCGCAACCCTGCTGAATCTGCTGCCGCACTTAACGCCGCCGCGCTGCCGTTGATTCCCGGCACGGGACGCACGGCAAGCGCAAGCAGCATGTAGCCGGCGTGCGCAATCGCCGAGTAAGCAAGCAGTCGACGCACGCTGGTTTGCGCCAGCGCCGCCAGGTTGCCCCAAACCATTGAGGCTGCCGAAACCACCAGCAGGATCGTCGCCAGCGCAGGCCAGGTACGGGACCCGGCGACTAACTGCGCCTGCGCAAGGCCAGCGGAAGCCAGGCTTGCACTCGGCCTCACCCACCAGTTGACGGCCAGTGTCACCAGCAAAGCAAAGCTGGCCACCTTTGAAACCGATGCGATAAACGCCGCGGCTGGCGCGGGTGCGCCCTCATAAGCGTCGGGCGCCCACAAATGGAACGGCACCACGGCAATCTTGAATCCAAGCCCCGCGACAACCAGAACCCACGCCACATAGAGCAAAGGGCTTGGACCGGCCATCGCGATCCTCGATTGAATCAAGGCGAGCGATGTTGTGCCCGTGAGGCCATAGAAATAGCTGAAGCCGAAAAGCAAGAATGCGGCCGACATACCTCCGAAAAGGTAGTACTTGATTGCCGACTCGGCGCTCTTTGAAGAGCTCTTGGAGAATGCGGTAAGGATGTAGAGCCCCAGGCTCAGCAACTCAAGCCCGATAAAGATGACCAGCAGATCCTGGGCCGCGGCAATCAACAGGCCGCCGGAGGCAGCCATCAACAGGACGGCAACGAATTCGCCCACATGGTTCGTGAAAACCGAGTCGAAGAGGAGAAAGAGCGTGAGCGCCGTCAGGACGAGGATCCCGTACTGGGCAACCGCTGTGAACCCGCCAGTAGCCAACAGGGCGGTGGCGCCGCTGCCGTCGAACGTGAGCCATTGCGACCCTTCCATCTGCACGCCGACGATGGCGCTAAGACAGCCGGCGACCCCAACGATCACAGCTGCCCCAAGTCTCACCTTCTGCGCAGACTTCCGCAGCAGGCCAAGATCCATCACCAGAACCAGGAGCGCGGCCACTTCCAATATGGTTTCCGGCAGCGTCACGCGGAACAATTGCAGGTAATTCATCCGCGCTCCCTCACCCAATCTGAAACACGATGCATATGTTTATAAGCAGAAGAATATCAGGTCCGTCACTCAAGTTGAGGAAGTGATCTTTTCAACTGTGCGTACGGTCACAGCAGGCTCACTTTGCATCTCATTTGCGACGGCATCCCCGGCCTCGTGCGCCGGGAGCGCCGACGGAGGTAGCTTGATGTCTGAAGCAAAGAAGTGCGGTAACCCTGCCTGTAGTTGCATACCACCCGGAAACGAAAATTTCTGCAGCTCACATTGCGAGTCGACGAAGGAGACAACCGAGATCGTCTGCCAGTGCGGGCACGGCCACTGTGCCGGCGCGACACCGGCAACGCAGACGACCTCAACGACTGCGTACTGATTCCCTGCCCTGGGGTGCGGCCCTCAAATCGAGAGCCGCATCATCCGATTCAGCCGCTGCACGAAGGTCGCGGGGTCCTGTAACGGCACGCCTTCCATGAGCAGCGCCTGATCGAACAGTAACCAGGCAGCGTCTTCGGTCACCGCATCGTCGGGCCGCGCCAACAGCTTCTGCACAATCTCATGATCAGGATTGATCTCCAGCGTGGGCTTCGGCGCGGGAAAATCTTTCTGACCCATAGCGCGCATCATCTGCTGCATCTGCATCGACGGTTCTTCTTCGTCCGATACGATGCAGGACGGGCTGTCTGCCAGCCTGGCCGACGCGCGCACGTCTTTCACGCGATCGCCAAGTGTGGCCTTGAGCTTGTCAAGCAGCGGTTTCAGCGCCTCGGTCTTGTCCGGTTCGCCCTCGTCTTTCAGATCATCGCCAGTTGACGCCTTGTTCACCGACTTGAGATCGACGTCTCCGTACTTCTCAATTCCGGAGAACACAATCTCGTCGATATCTTCATCGAGAATAAGAACCTCGAGGTCGCGCTTTTTGTAAATCTCGAGCAGCGGTGAAGTGCGCAGCAGCGACTCGACACCGCCTGTGATGTAGTAGATGCCTTTCTGCCCTTCTTTCATGCGCGACTTGACATCGGCGAGGCTGGTCAGCCCATCAACCTTTGTCGATTTGAACCGGATCAACTCAAGCAGCGTCTCGCGGTTGGCGAAATCGCTATACAGACCCTCTTTCAGCGGACGGTTGAATTCCTTGATGAAGGCCAGATACTTCTCTGGCTCGTTCGCGGCAATGTTCTTCAATTCGGAGAGGATCTTTTTCACGCTCGCCGTGCGAATGCTCGTCAGTACACGGTTCTGCTGCAGGATCTCGCGGCTAACGTTCAAGGGAAGGTCTTCGCTGTCGATGATGCCGCGAACGAACCGCAGATACTGGGGCAAAAGCTCTTTGGCATCGTCGAGGATGAAGACGCGCTTCACATAGAGCTTGACGCCCACCTTGTATTCGGCCTGGTACAAATCGAGCGGCGCTCTTGATGGAATAAAGAAAAGCGTCGTGTATTCCAGGCTTCCCTCGGCCCTGGTGTGGAACCAGAAAAGCGGGTCTTCCCAGTCTCCGGAGATCGACTTATAGAGTTCCTTGTAATCTTCGTCTTTGAGTTCACTTTTTGGCCTACGCCACAGGGCGCTGGCGGCATTCACCTGCTCGGTGACGCGCTGTTTGATCGACTTCTTTTCTTTCTCATCCCATTCGCTTTTGTCGTAGGTCAGGAAAATGGGGAATGCGATATGGTTGGAGTATTTCTTAACAATTTCTTGCAAGCGCCAGCCATTCGCATACTGCTTCCCTTCCTCGTTGAGGTGGAGCAATACGGTTGTACCGGCCACGTCGCGCTCGGCCGGCTCAATCTCGAAGCCTGTCGAGCCGTCACTGATCCAGCGCCAAGCTTTCTCTTCGCCGGCCTTGCGCGAAACCACCTCGATTTTGTCGGCGACCATGAATGCGCTATAGAATCCGACGCCGAACTGCCCGATCAGATTGGAATCTTTCTTTGCGTCGCCGGAAAGCTGCGCCAGAAAATTCTTCGTCCCCGAGCGCGCAATGGTTCCCAGGTGCGAAACCAATTCTTCTTCGTTCATGCCGATGCCCGTATCCGCAATCGTGAGCGTCTGCTTCTCCTCATCAAGATCGAGGTCGATCCGCGGATTGAACTGGAGGCCCTTGTACGCCTCGTCGACGAGCGTCAGGTGCCGCAGTTTGTCGAGCGCGTCGGAAGCATTCGAAACCAGCTCGCGGAGGAAGATTTCAGGATGCGAGTAAAGCGAGTGAATGATTAATTGCAGGAGTTGATTGACTTCAGTTTGAAATTCTTGTTTAGCCATAGGTTTCTTATCACCACTATCGATTTTAATCGGCACATGCGCGTCGAGAACAAGCCCATCTTTTTTCGCAAAGCGCCTAGGCTATTTCATCTCAGGATGTGCTTCGAGCGTGAAATAGAACGTCGCACCTTTTCCGATTTCGCCCTCGGCCCACACCTCGCCGCCATGCCTGCCCACAATGCGCCGCACAGTAGCCAGGCCGATTCCGGTTCCCGGAAACTCATCGGACCGGTGCAGGCGCTGGAATGGCTTGAACAGGCGCCCGGCAAGTTTCGGGTCGAACCCGGCGCCGTTGTCGCGCAGATAGATCACCGATGCGCCCGGACGCTCCATGCAGCCGAATTCAATCTCGGCATTCTCGCGCCTGCCGGTAAATTTCCACGCATTTCTGATCAGGTTCTGCAGCGCAATTTGCATGAGCCCGCGATCAGCGACCACGTGACAATCGGGATGGACCACGGCGCGTACCTGCCTCTCGGGATATGCTTTGGTAAGACTCTCGAGAATGGAAGCAACCATTGGGCTTAGATCCAGTTTCGCCAAGTGTAGTTCCACGCTTGTCGATCGGGAAAGATCGAGGAGGTCGTCAATCATGTTCGACATTGACGTCACTGACGACCGAAGCTGCGCAAGCATTGCCTTGCGCTCGTCCGAAGCATCGGCCTTCTCGGTCACGTCGAATAAATAGGCCACGTTATTGATGGCCTGCAGCGGGCTGCGCAAATCGTGCGCAACCGTGTAGGAGAACGCTTCGAGTTCTCGATTCGCTGCCTGCAACTGCTCCGTGCGCTGCTCAACGCGCGCTTCTAAATCCGCCTTGGCCTGCTCCAGTGCCCGATCGCGCCGCTGAATCTCGACCAGCATCTCGTTGAAAGCCTCTGTCAGCGACAGCAGTTCGTCGTATTCCTGGGGCGGCAAAAATCGGAGCGAATAATCGCGCGAACGCGACACTTCAAGAGCTGTGTTGGCAAGCGAGACAATCGGCTGGGCCAGAAAGCTTTTGAAGACAACCCCCACCAGCAACGCCACTAACATGCACAGCAGCAGGATGACTCCCGTAATGATTGCAAAGCGGATCGTCTGCTTCCACGAACCTCGAAGCTGAGCATGGAGATAGACGGTACCGATTTGTTTGCCATGAACCTCAATTCGCGAAGCGACCCAGATGTCGATTCCCTTCGACCAATATGTGCGAGCGAGCTTTTCGTCAAACTGTGTCGCGCCGGGCGCAGGCGCCTGTTCGTCAGCGCGCGAGTATTCAGCAAAACGGCTCCCGTCGGCGGCATAAACTGCCGCTGAAAGCACATTGCTTGATTCGTTGAACGCCGAGAGCAACAACTGACCTTCGGCGCGATCGCCCTTTCCGATGGCATCAATGCTGCTCTGCCCAACCATTGCAGCCAGGCCTTCAAGGCTCCGCACAGAGGATTGCCGGTAAATATACAGATCGTAGGCAAGGAAGGAAACGAATGCCAGCAGCAGCCCAATGCCGCTCACCAGGATATTCATCAAGGTCAGCTTGGCTGCGATCGACGTTCGCCGGATGGGCGGTTCCGCCATTTCTCCTCCAGCCCTGAAGCCCACGATGCGCGGAAAATGGCGGCTACGTGCCTGCAGGTGAGCGACTTAGCCTCTACCGCGACGATCACTCAGATTCCGTGAAAGAGCCGGGTCAACTGCGGATACAGATATCCCAGGGATTGGATGGCCGGTCGATTGAACCGGGTTGCTCCGATACGGGGCCATCAGGTCGGTTAACGTGGGCCGCCGGCCAGCAGCGCCTTCACCGCCGGCTCGATTGCATCCAGCAAAATGCTCGGATACAGGCCCACAAACAGGGTCACTGCTGCCAGTAGAGTAACGCCCGTAATCTCCGGCCAAGTGATTGGTGCGAAGGGGTGCGCATGCTCGTATTCCAGTTCGTGCGCGGTCTGCGGCACATCGCTGAAAAAAGCCTTCTGCAAAGCCCGCCATGTGTAAGCGACGCCCACCACAATGCCCACGCCGGCGACGATGGCCCACCACGGCTTTGCGGTCCATGCGCCGACCAGAATCTGCAGTTCCGCAACAAATCCTGAGAAGCCCGGCAGTCCCATGGACGCCATGCCGGCTAAAACAAAGGCCCACGCCGCGAAGGGGAGACGCCGCGCCAAATGCATGCCTTCGAGATCGGCGAATTGCCGCGTATGGGTGCGTGAATACACGATGCGCCCCACGATCGCGAACAGAAGGCCTGCGATTACGCCATGCGAGAACATCTGCAAGACAGCGCCGGTCATGCCGATCTGGTTCAGCGTCATCAACCCCAGCAGCACAAAGCCCATGTGGCTCACGCTCGAATAGCCGATGACAAACTTGAAGTCGGTTTGCGCGAGGGCGACCAGAGCACCGTAGACAATTCCGATCACGGCCAGAATCGCGAATACGTCGCGCCACGATCCAACGCCGGCGATGGAGAAGCCCCACGGGTCCATGCCGTGCGGAAACAGCCCGATGGCCACGCGCAGGCAGCCGTAGGCGCCGAGCTTCATGACCACGCCTGCGAGCAGCATGGATGCCGCCGTTGGCGCTGCTACGTGGCCTGTGGGAGCCCACGTGTGCAGCGGCCACATGCCGGCCAGAATGCCGAAGCCCACAAAGACCAGCGGGAAGGCCCACATCTGGAAGCTCACCGGCAAGCCTGCATGGCCGAGAGCGATGATTCCCGTGGACTGGCTGCCGGAAGCTGCGTAGGCCGCCAAGAGGCCGATCAGCACCATTGCCGAACCGACGAAGGAGTAGAGCGCCAGCTTCATCGCTGCGTATTCGCGCCGCGTGGATCCCCAGATGGCAATCAAGAAGTATTTGGGGACAATTGCAATTTCGTAAAACACAAACAGCAGGAAGAGATCGAAGCTTAAGAAGACGCCGTAGACGCCGCCAATCAGGGCCAGGAAGAAAGCGAAGAACTCGTTTGTTCGCAGCTCGATGTTCCAGCTGAACAGTACGCCGGCGACAGCGGCGAGCCCGGTCAATAACAGAAGCACGCGGGAGATGCCATCTACTGCGAGCATGTAATGGATGCCCATTGTCGGCACCCATGGCTTGTCCACAATCACTGTGAACGGATGGCCCACTCCGGCCACGAACCCTTGCACGGCGAGCACCAGTCCGGCCACGGCGACCGCCAGCGCCAGCCGCCGCGCAAGTGCGTTCTTGCCCTTGGGCAAGAGCACCTCAAGCAGCGCTCCGGCAAACGAGATGTAGATCGTCCAGGCCAACACTCAGCGGATCTCCACGTGCTTAAAATCTCCAGTGAGCCAACAGGTACTGCACTGTCGGGTTCACGGTATTCACAATCAGTTGGGGCAAAATGCCGATCAACAACATCAAGCCGATTACGGGAACGAGCGCCAGCCGTTCGTTGGTATGCAGATCGGCAAAACCCGCGCAATGCTCGGGCACCGGGCCGGTGAATACTTTTTGAATGACGGTAAGAATGACGGCGGCGGTGACCAGCAAGCCCAGAATCGAAACGGCCGAAGCGATCCACGCGAGCGAGAAGACGCCGCGAAAGATGAGAAACTCGCCGACGAAGCCATTCAAACCCGGTAGCCCGAGCGAGCTAAAGAGGGCGACGCCCATGAGTCCGGCTAACACTGGAGCGGGTTTGCGCAGGCCGCCGAAATCGTCGATGCCGCGATGGCCTCCCGTGCGCTGCTGCAGAATGGCGATGAACCAGAAGAGAGCCGCGGCCGTGACGCCATGATTGAACATTTGCAGGATGACACCGTTCAGCGCAGCGGACTGGCTCGCGAGGTGCCCGGTCTCTCCAATCGCCTGTGGGGCAGCTAGCGCAAAAATGCCCAGCAGGCAATAGCCCAGGTGATTTACGGACGAGTAGGCGAGGACGCGCTTCAAATCTTTCTGCGCCGCCGCAGCCCACGCGCCCATCACGACTGTTGCTACTGCCAAGACCAGGAGCGGCGTGCGCATCAGAGCAATCTGGTGTCCGAAAAGCGGAAGCGCGATGCGCAGCAGACCGTAGACGCCCATCTTCGACATGGCGCCCGTCAACAGCATGGTCACCGGCGAAGGGGCCTCAGCGTACGCCGCCGGGAGCCAGGTGTGGAAGGGCATCATCGGCACCTTTACTGCGAAGCCCGCCAGCACGCCTGCGGCTAGCCACATGGTTACGGGGCCCAGGTGCTCCTGCACCATGCGGTCGAGCTCGCCGGTCCGGCCCAGGAATGCCAGGTGCTCGAAGTCCATGCTGCCCGTAGAAAGGAACACGGCCAAAAACGCGAGAAGCAGCGCAACCGAGCCCGCCATGGTGTACACGAAGAACTGTGTGGCCGCGGGGCCGCGCCTCGATCCACCCCAGAGCTTGATCAGGAAGAATGCAGGGATCAGACAGAGTTCCCAAAACAGAAACCAGTGGAAGAAATTGAGTGCGGTGAACGAACCGAAGAGTCCTGACTCCAGTCCCAGTACCAGTCCGAAGTAGAGTCCTGGCTGATGGTGGACGCGCTGCGCCGCATCGACGGACATTAATGTGACAATCGCGGAGAGAACAAGCATCAGCGCGCCCAGTCCATCGACGCCGAGATGGTACTGGATGCCTAATGTTGGCGCCCAGTTTGCCTGCTCGACTAAACCGATTGAACCGTCGGCGGGGAGTTGCAACCAGATCCATAACGAAAGCGCAAGACATGCGCCCGTTGTCAAGATCGCGACCCCGCGCGCATGCTTCCCAGAGACAAGCGCGATGGCAGCCCCGATCAATGGCAGCACGGTCAAGATTGTTAGTACGGGTATTCCGTTCATGCCCGGCTGCTCCAGATAAGAATGACGGCCAGCAGCACGACTGCCAGCGCGAGCAGCCGCAGGTAGGTCTGCACGCGGCCGGACTGCATGCGCGACAGCAGTCCTCCGCCCACTGAGATTTCTTCGCAACCCTTGTCGAAAGTGCCATCCACAACATTGGCGTCAAGGAAACGATTGAGCCGCGCACCCAGCTTGAAGAGCCATGATACGCCGGCGACCGCGCCGCCCCAGATGTCGCGATCGAGCCAGTCGGCGACCTTGGCCCACCACCAATAGAACGCAATCACTGTCGCGCCGTAAAACTCGTCAATGTAGAGGCGGTCGCGCAGTGCGTTCCAAATGGGCGGCGCCGCAGCTTCCAGAACATCGGGTTGATCGGCGTGTGGCGACTTGTTGCCGTAAAGCCACCAGCCGAGGCCGAGCCCGATAAATACCACCACGGTCGACGTGCCCATCAGCGCCAGCAACCCGGGCTCGTCGAAGCCGCTCAGTCCGAAGGCGACCGGGGTGCTGTTGAGGAATCCGCGAAACCATGGCCAGGCCGGCGTACCAATCGCACCGAGCGCGACGGCGAAGAAGGCCAGGATGGCCAAAGGCAGTGTCATCGACTTGGGGCTCTCATGCGGATGCGCGTGACCGCGATAGCTGCCGAAGAAGACGTAGCTCACCTGGCGCGTCATGTAGAACGCCGTGAGCAGCGCGCCGAAGACCAGCATGTAGAACGGGCCTTTGCTCAGCCTGAAATGTTGCGCGGCTTCGAGGATGCCGTCTTTCGACCAGAAGCCGGAAAAGAGGATGGGAACGCCGCTGAGAGCCATCATGCCGACTGCGTAAGTTCCGAAGGTCAAGGGCATCCTCGACCGCAATCCGCCCATCCGCCGTACGTCCTGCTCTTCGTGGCAGCCGTGAATCACCGAGCCTGCGCCCATGAACAGCAGAGCTTTGAAGAACGCGTGCGTGATGAGGTGGAACATGCCTACCGCTACACCTCCAACACCGAGGCCCGCCATCATGTAGCCAAGCTGCGAGACTGTCGAGTAGGCAAGAATGCGCTTGATATCGTTCTGCGCGACGGCGATCAAGGCTGCGAACAATGCTGTGAATGCACCTACCCAGGTGACCACGCTCAGCGCTGTGGTTGTGCCGCCCGCCGGCATGCCGGCCTGCATCAGCGGGTAGACGCGTGCGATGAGATAAACACCTGCCGCCACCATGGTCGCCGCGTGAATCAGTGCGGAGACCGGTGTCGGACCTTCCATCGCATCCGGCAGCCACACATGCAATGGAAACTGCCCGCTTTTGCCTGCGGCCCCGGCAAAGATCAGAAGCCCTATCGCGGTCGCCGCTGAAAGCCCGAACGCCGACCGCTCCAGGAGGAGTGCCGTGAGCGCATGCGTCTCCATTGAGCCGGCGCCGCCGTGATAGAAGAGCAGCGTACCGGTTTGTCCGAAGAGCCAAACGATGCCGAGCAGAAAGAAAACATCGCCGACCCGCGTGGTGAGAAACGCCTTCTTCGCCGCCGCTGCCGCCGAAGGCTTGAGATACCAGAAGCCGATCAACAGGTAGGAAGTGAGTCCCACGAGTTCCCAGCACATGAAGAGAAGCAGAATGCTGTTGGCGATGACGACGCCCAGCATCGCACCCGCGAACAAGCTGAGGAAGCAGAAGAAGCGCGTGTAGTTCTCATCGTGCGCCATGTAGCCGGTGGAGTAGATGAAGATGAGCAACCCTACGAAGGTGACCATCACCAGCATCACGGCGGAGAGTGGATCGAGCACCCAGCCAAGGTCCAAAGGAGTCGTGCCTACATGGATCCAGGTGAAATTCGACGTCTCGCGGACCAATGCGCCGTGCATCCATCCTGAAAGCACGTGGGCAAAGGCAACCAGCGAGAGCAGGAGAGAGAAGACCATGGACCCGATGGCGAGATTTGAAGCGAGTTTGCGGCGCGGCTGCTTGAGCAACGCGATCACGCCTGATGCCACGATCGGCACCGTCGGAATGAGCCACAGCGGACCTGCCATCGCCGAGGTCCCCGCTTGCGGGATGAATGAAATTGGCTCTTGCATCAATCCTTCACCCCTTCATCCTGTTAATCGCGTCGAGATCGGTGGTCTGCGCGTGGCGATGAATCTGGATTACCAGCCCCAGTCCCACCGCAGCCTCAGCCGCTGCCACCGCGATTGAGAAGATTGCAAACATCATGCCCGTCAGCGCTTCGGGATGCGGTCCGTAGCGCCAGAAGGCAATCAAGTTCAAGTTTGCTGCATTCAGCATCAGTTCAATTCCGATGAGCACGAGGATAGCGTTGCGGCGCGTGAGCGCACCTGCCAGGCCAATCGCAAAGAGGAGGGCGGCGACCAGCAGGTATCCGGAAAGCGGCGTCATCGGCTTCCCTCTTTCTCGTGCATGGCCACGATCACCGCACCGATGAGCGCGGCCGTCAGCAGCAGCGCGACAATTTCGAGCGGCAGCACGTAGCGGGTCATCAACGCGTTGCCAATATCCGCAACCGTTACTGTCGGAGTCGCACTCGTGGTGCCTGGCGGAAGCTGCGCGGTGCTATGCAATACCGCCCAGCCCAGAACGGCGAATACGCATGCCGCAATGACCAGGCCCACCAGTGGACTGTGGCTGTACGCGCTGCCTTTGGGCGTCTCGGAGCCGCGTGTCAACAAAATTGCAAACACCACGAGGATGGCGACCGCGCCGATGTAAATAAGGATCTGCGCGAAGCCGGCGAACTGCGCGTCGAGTTCAAGAAACAGCAGCGCCAGCCCGGCAAACGCAACTGTGAGCGCCAGCGCGCAATGCACCGTGTTCTTCAGCAGCACTGCGGCCAATCCGCCTGCCACCGTCAAAGCCGCCAGAATGTATAAAACGAAACTCACCGCAGACTAACCCTTTCACTCCGCATAGCGGTAACTCCTGGGTCCGAAGTGCTCGCGCTTCATACCCACGCGCGCCATCACCACATAGGCAATCAGCAGCACTGCCGAACAAACGACCCAGCGCAAGAACCCTTGGCCCATGAACCGCCATGCCGCCGCCACAAACAGGTTCAACAGCGATAGTGGAAGAACAAACTTCCAGGCAAAGTTCATGAGCTGGTCTTGCCGTAAACGCGGCAGCGTTCCGCGCACCCAGATAAAGACGCACATGGAAAGCATGATCTTGCCGATGAACCATGCCCACGACGGCACAAAGCCGAGCACCTGCAATGGCGCGGAATAGCCGCCGAGAAACAACGTCGTTCCCAGGCCCGAGATGCCCATCATGCCGACATACTCGCCCAGGAAGAACAACGCGAACTTGAAGCCCGAATACTCCGTGAAATAACCGGCGACAAGCTCCGACTCGCCTTCGGGCAGATCGAACGGCGAGCGATTGGTCTCTGCCGTCGCCGCGACCGCGAAGAGCAGGAAGCCCGCGAATCCCCAGGGCGTGAAGATGTACCAGTGCGGCAGGCCATAGGTGTACTGGTTCTGCGCATCGACAATCCTGTTGGCGTTGAGCGAGCCGGTGATCATGACCACCGCCAGGCTCGACATGAGCAGCGGAACTTCGTAGCTGATCATTTGCGCGACAGCGCGCATCGCGCCCAGCAGCGAATACTTGTTGCGACTCGACCACCCCGCCATGAAGACGCTGAGCTCCGACGAGGCACCGATCGCAAAGAAGAAAAGAATGCCTGCGTCGAGATTGACCAGTGTCATGTTGCGGCCGATCGGTAATACCGCGTAGCCCATGAAGACGACGACGACCAGAAGCACAGGCGCGAGAAAATGCACCACCGCGTCCGCACTGAGTGGGACAATGTCTTCCTTGGTGAGCGATTTGATTCCGTCGGCAACCGGCTGAAACAGACCGTAAGGGCCTACGCGGTTCGGACCGTACCGGTTCTGCATGCGCCCCAGGCCCTTGCGCTCGAGCAAGACGGTGATGGCAAACAGCGCAGGGAACGTCACAATGATGGCGACCACCGCGAGCAGCACGAGCGCCGGCTTCTGCAAAGCTGCAGGAAGGAAACTCACCAACCAGTGGCCTAGCAGAACGAAAATCTGATCCGCTTTCTCGATCATTTCTGCGTCTCCGCTTCGGGCTTCTTCGTCGCTGGCTCTTCACTGCTTGCTGGAACCGCAGCGGCCACGGCAGGCTTCGCTGCCGCTGCCGCTTTGGCTGCGGCTGCCGCTGCTGCCGCCTTGGCCTTCGCGTCGGCCTTGACTTTCTCTTCCGCCAGTCGCGCATCCACTTCAGCTGCTTCTGTGGGATGGATCGAGTGGTAGTACTCGTTCGATCTGGCGAGCTGCGCTCGATCATAGAGCAGACCGCCAAAGCGGTCCGTCGTACTCAGTTCGAATTCAGTGTCCATCTTGATTGCTTCAAACGGACACACCTCGACGCAAATCTGGCAGCTCATGCAGACGGAAATATCAATATCGAAACGCGTCGGGTAAATCTGGGGTTTGCCCAGTGCGTCCGGCTTCTTGTCTGTGCTCTTGACGATGTAAATGCACTTCGGCGGACATTCTTTCTCGCAGATCTGGCAGGCTACGCAGCGCAGTCCCGCTTCCCAGTCGTTCCCGTCATAAACGAGGAAAGGAAAGTCGCGTGTCGCTTCAATCGGCTCAGCCCGCTCTTCGGGATACTGAATCGTCGTCAGCCGTTCTTTGGAGACGAAGCTGCCTGCGAAGTTTCTCGCCGTCTCTCCCAGCCCCTTCAGTATGCCTTCACCCAGCAAGTTCGTTTCCTCCGCAACAGTGGTCAGTGGTCACTATCACTATCTGTCCACTTCTCCCAGCACAATGTCCACGCTTCCAAAAATCAGCACTACGTCCGCTACGTTCACACCCATGCACATATCTTCAAGGATGGTCAGGTTGATCAAGCTCGGCGGCCGAATTCTGTAGCGATACGGATTCGGACTGCCATCGCTGATCAGATAGAAACCCAGTTCGCCCTTGGGCGCTTCAATGCGCCCATACGCTTCGCCCGGCTTCGGCCGGAAGCCGCGAATCTTCGCCTTCGGGTCCATGACTGGGCCGCCGGGAATGTCTTTCAGCGCCTGGTCAATGATCCCAAACGACTCGCGCATCTCCAGCATCCGGATCATGAATCGGTCGTACACATCGAAGTGCTCGCCCAGCGGCACGCGGAACTTGAAGCGGTTGTAAATGCCGTATCCATCCACTTTGCGAATGTCGTAGTTCACGCCGCTGGCACGCAGCATCGGCCCCGTCACGCCCGCGTTCACCGCCAGCTCCGGCCGCAAAATCCCCACGCCCTGCGTCCGCGCCATCAGAATCTCGTTGCCGCGCAGCAGATTCTCAAACTCGTCGGCAAACTGCGGCAGCCCATCCAGCACCTTGCGCACACCGGCTAGCCAAGCCGGCGTTGCGTCCACGCGGCAGCCCCCAAAGCGCATGTAGTTCACCATCATGCGCGCCCCGGTCAGCGCCTCGAACAGGTCCAGAATCTTTTCCCGCTGCTTGAACGCGTACATCAGCGGAGTACCGCTCGCGCCCATCTCCTGAATCAGAAACCCGATTGCCGACGAGTGATTCACCACCCTCGTTAGCTCGCCCAGAATCACGCGCAGGTACTCGGCCCGCTCGGGAACTTCCTGCCCGGTCAGCTTCTCCACCGCCAGCGCATAAGCCCAGTTATTCGTGAGCGGACACATGTAGTCCAGGCGGTCAGTGAACGGCATTGAAGCAAGGTAGCCGGCGCCCTCGGCAATCTTTTCGTGATTGCGGTGCAGGTAACCGAACACCGGCTTGAGCCGGATCACGCGCTCCCCGTCTAGTGCCACATCCATGCGGAAGACGCCGTGGGTCGAGGGATGGTGTGGCCCCATGGCCACTTCCAGCAACTCCCCTTCCCCGTCCGGCTCAACCTGCCGCGGCCGGTTCCAGCCGGGAAGTCTCTCCGTCTTGTCTTCAGCAACCGCCATGCAGTCCCCTGGTCCCTAACTCTTGCCGCGTCTTATTCCTTAGCTCTTAGCCGTTAGCTCTTAGCTCCTAATCCCTGCACCTTCGCTCGATGCTCTTGCGCCCGTTTCAGCACCTCATCATGTGCCGTAGGCTCGTATTCAAAATCGTCGGGCTCCACATAATCCCGCCGCATGGGATGATCCTTGAACTCGTCCCACATCAGCAGCCGACGCAGATCCGGATGCCCCGTGAATACGATTCCAAACAGATCGAAAATCTCACGCTCCTGGAACTCCGCCGAGCGCCATATAGACGTCAGCGAGGGTAACTGAACCTGGTCGCTGCGGTTTACAGTCTTCATCCGGATTACCACCGGGCCCTGCTTTTTCTCTACCGAGTACAGGTGGTAGACGGCTTCAAGGCACCCCGGCACAATGCGCTTGCGTGTCTCTTCGACCGTTTCTTCCACAGGAGTCTCCACGCCGTCCACTGGCCTCATCACCGTCCGCGTGACTTTCACCTTTTCTGAAATTTCCTTGTCCGGCCAGTCCACGCCCGTCGCGTTTGAGAGGAAATCCAGCGCCAGCCCCGCATCGTCCCGCAGAAACGTTGCGATCTCCACGGCCCGGCGCGGCTCCATCAGAAGCGAGTGCTGCCCGCTCACGCTGGGGTTGGAGACAACCTCCAAGCCCGCGCCTGGAACCGCCGCTTCTATTGCCGCCTTGATCTCCTCGACCGTCTTCAATGCTGCCCCTCAGCTCTTAGCTCTTAGCCGTTAGCCGTTAGCTTTTGGCTATCAGCTCTTCGTTCCCGATTCCTTGATTCCCTGCTCCCTGCTCTCTACTTGATCGTGATCGGCACGGGCCATACGCCCTTATTGGAGGTCGGCTCAAGATCGTGCTCGCCTTGCACCGGGACCGGAAAAATGCCCGAAGCCTCCGCATCCAGGTGGCTAGGCCGTCCAGCGCCCGTCAGCGGCTGCCCGTCGATCTTCTTCTGCAACGTCATAAATGCATGCAGCAAGGCTTCCGGCCGGGGCGGGCACCCCGGAATGTGCACATCCACCGGGATGTAGCGGTCAATTCCCTTCAGCACGTTGTATCCCTGCTTGAATGGGCCGCCGGAGATGGCGCAGGCCCCCATCGCAATTACATATTTTGGCTCTGCCATCTGGTTGTAGAGCCGCACCACCTGCGGAGCCATCTTCTTTGTCACCGTCCCGGAGATGATCATCAGGTCTGCCTGCCGCGGCGACGGCCGGAAGACCTCGGCTCCGAAGCGCGCCAGATCGTAACGGGCCATGGTCGTCGCAATCATCTCGATTGCGCAACAAGCCAGCCCAAACTGCATCGGCCAGATCGAGTTTTTCCGTCCCCAGTTATAGAGCTCCTGAATACTGGTGACGAAAATCCCCTGCTTCCCGAGCTCGATCTTCAGCCCATCCTCTACCATTGTCGCTGCGCTCCAAATCAGTGATCAGCTGTTCCTCAGCTCCATACCTAATCAACTCTCACAACTCGCCTGCTTGATTCCGCAGTCCCGATCGAAGCCGCATCCAGTTCGATTTGTCTCGGACATCTGACCGCTGGCCGACCGGAGCGGCCTTACACCCACGTAAGCACGCCCTTGGCCCAGGCCCAGGCGAGGCCTTCAATCAGCAGCAGCACAAAAACCAGCATGGACAACGTCGCCGCCACACCGAGCCCCGTAAATGCCACCGCAAACGGCAGCAGGAACACGGCTTCAACGTCAAAGATCAGAAAAATAATCGCATACAGGTAGTACGCCGACCGAAACTGCACCCAAGCGTCCCCACGCGACTCTAACCCGCACTCGTAAATCGCATTCTTCACGGCGTTCGGCTTCTGCGGTGAAAAGGTCCTGGCCCAAAGCCAAGCCAGCGCCAGAGGCGTAAGCCCAAAGCCAAGCGCCACCACGAACAGAACCGCAAGTGAAAAATAGGGGTTAGCAGCCATCGCGCAGAGTGAAATCCTTCAAGACAACCGTACCAGTTTCCGCCTCTCTTTGGCTAAGTGGATGTGCGTTCCCTCACACAAGTCAGGGCCGTTTTTTTCCCGTTCATACCACTCTATGAACCGGCCGCTGCAGACCGGGCTCCCTGGATGTACGCGCAACTCATTTCCCATGCATCTTTCTGTGTCGGCAGGGTCTGCGCGCCTCCCTTTGCGGCTCTTGTGTTCTCTCGCACACAGGCCCGTTCCTCGCGCGTGAAGCATGTGACCTTTTCGCGAAGGATCTACACAAGACAAGAGGGAATGAAGAGGACCCTCCGACAATGTCGAACTGGCAACGGACCCAGCTTGAAATGAGCGCTCCTGCCTTTAGACCATCAGAGGTTGAAGTAGAAGACGGGCGCCATCGCCGCCAGCACCGCCCCAACCTGAACGCCGAGGACACCCAGAGCCGGCCTGAAGGCGCGTGGCAGCCACTTCAGGGCGAAAAACAGCAGCACAGGCACCTGCGCTGCCATCAGAATCTGCCAAAGATGCGCAACAGCGCCCTCATCGGCCTCGCGCGCCGCCCCAAACATCAGAATGTGGCCAAGCACGAGCGCCAGCGCCGTCGTCGACATCGCCATGGGAATGAGTGCGCTCGGATGCAGCAAAACCCCTCGAAATGTGTCCGATTCTGTTGCCATCGTCCCTCCTCCGAATCCCGATACGTGCTCCAATGCCGCCGCCGTCACAACGTTTAGCGAGCTTCGCCACCCGCGCCGCTCATCCTGAAGCAAAACTTCAAATTCTGTGCCGTATCGTCTTCTCCATACAGCAGGATAGAGGCGGATCAGAACACGTGCAAGTCTGCGATTCATAACGCCTCCAGTCTTTGCACGCCTACCTTCACGAAATGCTGCAGCGTCGCGAGCCGCGCCCGCAGCACAGCGCCTCCTGCTGCCGTGATCCGGTAGGGCCGTCGGCGCTCTTCCATATCCAGTGGCTCAATCCAGCCCTTCTGCTCGAGCCGGGCAATCGCCCCATACAGCGTTCCCGGGCCCAACCGCGATCCGGACAGCCGCTGAATATCCTCGATCATGGCGTGCCCATGCTTCGGCCCACTGGCAAGACTGGCAAGCACAAGCAGCGGCGGGTCAGAATAATAGCCCAATTCTGAGTTTTCAACCTTCACTACGTCTTGCGTAGTACGCATGACGTAGTTATCGCAGATGGCAGCGCTTTTGACAAGGGCTCTCAGAAGATGCGTACCGATTGCGCGCATGGGGTTCGCGATTTCCGACTCATCCGCGATGCAACTGCGGATGAATGGAGGCCGCGCCTCAAGCTGCGAACACAATCCCGTATTTGATCTTCAGAAACTCCTGCAATTCCACCGGCGCCCAGGCGCCGAGTTCCTGCCACGTCATCACCTTGCACCGAGTCCGCATTTCCGCGTTCTTCACGGCCGCCATTACCGAGAACCACTGTTCCCTGAGGTCCGGCCGCCGGGCATCGTGCAGGACGCAGAAGCTGCAGCCGGAGGCATAGGCCGCCAGCACGTTGCGAATGAGCTGATACCCGGCATACCCTGCTTCCACGGGCTCTGTAGCTCGCGCGCGCGCCACAATCTCTGCCTGAAACTCAAGCGCCACAGCCGCGTCCGCTGCCGGCTCTTCCCACTCCTGCGTGTATTCCTCGGCGAACTCGATGGCCGTCCGCCGCCGCGCCGCCCGCAAATCCACCCTTGGCAGCAGTTCCCGATCGAAGACCGCGTCGAAATCCCGATAGCCTTCCACAATCTTTGCGGATCGCGTTTGAAAGTCACTCTCGGTTAGCTTGGCTTCGACCAGCAGATTGCCCCAGCGCATATCGACCTCGGTTCGATCGAAATGTCCCGAAGCCAGTGGTACCCGCGCTCTCCATCCAAAATCGGGCAGCGAATCCACATCCACGCCCAGCCCAACTTTCAACCGTGACGATTCCGCCGCCCCGAAACCAGCAAAACAATTCATGAGCAGCGCATCGGAGCTCATAGATGAGTCCAGTTCGCGCCAACGCCGTCCTGACTCGGCCTTCGGCAACGCACGCCCCTGCGTATGAATCTTCTCGAACCGCCGCATCCACTCTGGCCGCGCCGCTATGGCCATGTAAGCAGCATCGAAAAAATTCCCATGGCGCGACGGCTCTGGCGCTTCTGCATCCTCGTGCTCCGGGGCAAACACAATCACGGGCGATGTGCCGTAACTCTCGACGTGCAGGCGACCCTTCGCCCACGCTCGGCTCCGCTCCATCAGTTCCTTGCGCAGTTCGGCTGCGTACCAACCTCCCATCACGCCCATACCGAGTCAGATTAACCGGTCGGAAGTACCGCTGTATCGCAAGCCGAAAAACTCGGACCACCATTCACTTTTTTTGTTGCGGCGACCTTCGGATCCACGACAAAATGACATGGGTATCTGCAGCTACTACATCTCAATGCGCAAGGACTTGTGATGCTGAAAGGCAAACCCAACCGACTCAAATTCGAAGCGGAGTTGCTTTCCCGCGGCCCGGGCGGCGCCTGGACCTACATTGAGTATCCCTTCAGCGCGCAAGAAGTCTTCGGCCGCAAGGGCCAAGTCCCGGTGCGTGTCATTCTGAACGGCTTTGCTTTCCGGAACTCGCTGATGCCGCGCGCGGGTGTGCATATTCTAGGGGTCGGCAAAGACGTACTCGCGGGCGCGGCCGCGACTCCCGGAGATACCGTTCACGTTGAACTCGCTCTCGACGATGCGCCACGCACGGTCACCGTTCCCGCAGATCTTGAGACCGCACTCAGGCGTGCTCCCGCGGCGGCCAAATCTTTCGCAGCCTTTTCGTATTCGCACAAGAAGGAATATGTGGACTGGATCGAGAGCGCGAAGAAGCCCGAAACGCGCGCCAATCGCATAGAAAAAGCAGTTGCCATGGTCGCGGAGCGCAAAACACCCAAGGGCTGAAACTCGCGAACCCCTGCGAAGGCCGACCCATTGGGAACTGCCTTTGGAGAGGCTCGTAATTTATTCATCAGCGTTTGAAGGTCGTATTCTGCGGCGACCGGAGTTACCGTTCCTTGCGCGAGAATCCAAATTGGAAAGAATCCTCTCCGACGGAGACACTCAGGGGCTCGAATACAGTTGTTCGCCCATGAGAAAATGGAGCCTGACATGCTCCATTCCAAATTCCTTCAAACAGCCCTCATTTTGGCCGTCAGCAGCGTTGGCTTCCAACCCGTCTTTGCACGTGCGGCGGACACCAAAGCCGACGAAGAGGCCGGCGCCGTTCTCTTTCGCGATAAGGGATGCGCCTACTGCCACGGAGCGAATGGGGCCGGCGGAAAGAAAGGGCCGGACCTCTCTGGCCTGCGCACCGATAAACTGTGGCCTCCGGCCAAAATCACCGACCAGATTCTGAACGGGGGCCAGAAAATGCCGCCCTTCTCCGACTCGCTCAGCGACAAGGAAATCGCCGAGTTGGTCGCCTACCTGCGCGCCAAGCATCGCCCAATTCCGCCACCCTCGGCGAACCCCACGCCGGCGCCCCCGGGACTGTGAACAATCGGACTCATCCTTCACGGAAGGGATTGGCTTCAGCCTGCGCATTCGGACCACGCATATTCCGGCTGCATGAATTTTTCAGCTAAACCTGCAGCGGGAGGTCTTCCACGCCGGCAGTTCCGAAGACTCTGCGGTAGCGTTCGATCTCGTTTGCCGGACCCATCGCCTTCAGGTAGTTATCTGATAGCTTCACTGCCGGGCGGCCGTCGACGTCGGTCAGTTTGCAGACCAAGCTCATCGGATTGAACCCATCGCCGCCGCGCGGATCGCAATTGCGAAAATCGTTGGTGAGAAACGTTCCCCACCCCGCGCTGAATCGAATGCGGCGATCCGGAACCCACTTGCGCTCATCCTCAAAATCGCTTGCCCGTTGAAAGTCGGCCGGCGTGGCCCCATTCTTCAGTGTCCCACCAAAATATGCATGCAGTCCAAGGATCAGGTCCACATCGAGCACATCGGATGCGATCAGCCGCTTGCGACGCGGATCCCGCCCATGCTTCTCAAGCCACGCAATGTATTCGTCTCCCGCTGCGTAGGGATCCTTGCTGTCGACGCGCTGTCCTGTCCAGTTTCCAACCCATTCTGGAGCGCCTTCAAGGAACTGCGTTGTTCCGAACGTATCGGGAAGCATGATCAGTAGCTCGCCCTGATAACTCTGCTGCCATAGCTCCAGAATTCGGTACTGGGCCGTGCGCAGATCCTCTTCGTCGTCGGCCAGCGCCGCCAGAGCCATGGGTAACTCATGGGCATTCGTGCCGATGGCTTCCAGGTCATGCTTGTAGGCAAGATAGGTATTCGAGCTGCCGGCAAAGCTTTCGCCCAATACGTCGCTCATCGCGATCACAACGTACTCGTGCCACAGAAAGCTATGCCGCCGCCGCGTCCCAAAGTCGCTCACGCTCAGCCGCGGTACGCCGCGCAGACGTTCCATCTTTTCCCACAGCCGCGTCTTGGCACGCGCATAAAGAATATCGAGCTCAAATTCGCTCAATTCCTTCAGGCTGGCCCGTGTCTTCAACTCGTCGATCACCGAGAGCGCGTAAATCTCCCACATCGTCGTCTCGGTCCACGAGCCTTGGAAGCGCAGCGAGAGTTGCCCATCCTCCACGTGCAACTCAAAATCTGAGAGCTGAAAGTCATTCTCCAGCCACTGGAGAAATGCCGGCTCGAAGATTCCTCGCTTTCCATAGAAGGTATTTCCGGCCAGCCAGATCATCTCAGACTTGTGGAATTTCAGGCGCCGCGTCGCGGCCAGTTGCTCGCGCAGCTCATCCACATTGACGATGTCGCCTAAGCGCACCGTGCGCGTCCGGTTCATCAGCGTGAACGAAGTTTTTGTGCGCGGAAAATTCTTCCAGATGAATTGAAGCATCAGGAGTTTATAAAAGTCAGTATCGAGCAAGGACCGCGTGATGGGGTCGAGTTCCCAGTTGTGGTCGTGCGCGCGCCTGGCGAGGTTGATAATCACAAATCCACTCTATCGCAGCAACGCAACGTCTCGGCACAGCAGGCGCCGGCGCATCGCATGCCATACCTCGCTTCTATGGCTGCTGTGGCTGTGGCTGCGCCGCCGGTTGAGTCGCAGGGGTCTGAGGCGAACCGGGCTGGGTTGCGGCAGGTTGACTGGGATATGCATTTTCGACCGCTGTTCTGAGCCGCTGCATTAACACCACCGGCGGTGCATCCAAGCCGTGATCCAGTTGCAGGGTCCACACCGGACCCTGCAGATCGCCGTCGCCGCTCACAAGGTTGACGCGGATCCTATCGGTGTCCGAGGGGACGTCGCCGGGTGGACTTGCCGCACCACCCCACCCACCGCTCGGTTGTCCGGGAGTTCCCGGGTTGCGATTCGAACCAGGATTCGCACCGGAATTGGGCGGTATTGGCGGCCCAATAGAAACCCCCGTCAAGCCTCTGCCATTTGCAATGGCGCCCTTGATCACAACGAGCACAAAATCGGCATCTCTGCGCCGATGCGCCAGCGTGTACCTGTTCCAATCTTGCAAACTGGCTTGAACATCGGAGATTGCCTGAAGTTCTCCCGCAACCACGCCGAACCGTCCCGCGCCTTCAGGCGCTTCGACATAAACAAATTTCGCGTGCTCGAAGATGGCCGGAACCTGGTCGTGCTTCTTATTCTTCTTTTGCGCCGATGCCATGCCGGTCGCAAGAATCGCTTGCAGAGTCGCTGCGATAAGTCTTTTCATGCCAAAACTCCCACCCCGCTCTTCGCAACCGCGCGCGGACCCGCGGCGTGCTTCAACACTCGACCCGGTCCAAGCGCCGAAGTTAGGCCGCTTCTAAATCTATTTCTTCAGCTTCCCTCGTTCGCTCCTAAATACGCGCCGCAGGACCGCCGTACGACCAACTTCGTCGGCACAGTTACGTCGCGAATCGGCAATTCCGGATGCTCGACCCGTTCCAGCATGGTCGCCATGGCCACCATGCCAATCCCCGCGCAGTCCTGGCGGATTGTCGTCAGCGGCACCGGCAGAAGACTTGAATACTTCACGTCATCCATGCCAACGATCCGCACCTCTTCGGGAATGCGGACATTCAGCGCGATCAGCGTCTGCATCAGTCGCGCTGCCGTCAGGTCGTTCGCGCAGACAATCCCCTCCGGCCTGAGCGTCTCGAGCATCCGTTTCACCAGTGCTTCATCCTGCGGACTTCCCCGCCACACCGGATCCTGTTCCGAGGTCACCTGATACTTCCGCAACGCCTCGTTCAATCCCGTGATGCGCGCGTCGACAGTGTTGGCTGCGTGTACTTCGCCCAGAAATGCCAAACGCCGTACGCCCAGCGAGAGCAGATGTGCGGCTGCCATATATCCGGCGCGCCGGTTGTCCACTCCCACCAGGTCATGCGCCGAGCGCTCAGGATAGGGCAGGTAACACCGATCCAGAAGAACCACCGGAATTTTTGCCCGTTCAAGATCGCGCGCGATTTTGCGGTTCGCTGCGTCCTTGTCCGGGCTCAATTCCAGCGGCGCAAAAAACATTCCAGCCACGTTCTGGCGGATGAACGAGTTGACCATGTGCTCGGCCTCTTTGGCTGCCTCGCCGGCGGTGGTCGATGCGTTTCCCCACAACAATGCGTCGGGACGCGCAAAGGGCGAGCGCATCATCCCATGGCAGATCGGCTCGAAGATTTCAGTCAAGCCGAGTTCTGGAATCAGGAGACCGAACGTGCGCCCTCCGGTCATTTGTGGCGCCAGCACATGCGTGCCTGCGCCCGGTCTTCGCGACACCAGGCCCATGCGTTGAAGATCGAGCACGGCTTTTGCCACGGTGATTCGCGAAGCGTCGAACAGCTTGCCCAGTTCCGCTTCGCTCGGCAAACGATCGCCCGCCTTCAAGGCGCCGGACTGAATATGTCCATGGAGATATTCAAAAACGCGACGATACTTTGCTGTCGCCTGCTCCGCAACCGGCTCCGGAGGTGGGCTGAGCTTAATTGGCATTTTGCGGAGCCCGGCCATACGGTCATCCTTTCCAATCAAAGGGTGGGTTCGGCTAAATAAAGATTGACTGAACTTTTGAAGACTACAGGATTCGACAAGCCATTGTCGGTGCGATTTGAGACTTTTACGCTATGAATGCCTTTACGATCGCCGCATCCTCGAACAACCTTCGGCACAGGCCATTGGGACCTTTAAAAGAACACGGCAGAAACCACGAAGCTCCAACAGGCAGCAGGATCGCATCGACTCAGAGAATTTGTCAATGCATTAGCCCTTTGTGAGCCTTCTACACCACCGCCGGGCGCTCCGTCCTTCCGCGGCTTCTTTGCAAAGCGGGGAAAGACGCTTTGGCGGGAGATGGCTGCCAGTCCCACTTACGCCAGTGCCCCTCAAGCCTCGATCTTTGTCTCGATCTCTTTGCGAAGATCATCCGAGAGCGCCGGCATCGCACCCGCCTGCGACGCCACCCATCCGCCCCAGCGGTTCCCTGCCTCATTCAGTGTCGCCAGGCCGGCTCCGCGCAGGAGGTAGTGCGTCAATGCGGCGGTAAACGCATCTCCAGCGCCGATCGTATCCGCAACTTTTACCGGGTATCCGGGATGCTCGTGCCACTCGTCGCGGCGCACGAGCAGGCTGCCGTGCCCGCCACGCGTAATCGCAACCATTCCCAGCGTCGGAAATTCATTCAGCACACGCTCTGCGCTCTGCTGCTCATAGGTCCGCCGCTCTTGGCTGAACTCATCGGAACTCCACATCTCTGCGTCGCCAGCCGGCAGCCCCAGCAGTCCAAGAACGCGCGGAACTTCTGCGTCGTTCATTTTGACCACCGAGGCCAGTTCCAAAGACTCCTGAATCACTTCGCCGGAATAAAACGGCGTGCGCAGATTCACGTCGAAAACGCGAATACAGCGCGACGAAGCCTGCGCCGCCATGGTCTGGATGGTTTGCCTTGACTCCTGGCTGCGCTGCGCCAGCGAGCCAAAGCAGAGTGCGTCGGCCCGTTCGGCCAGGCGCATCCACTCGTCGGTCAGCTCGAGAAAGTCCCACGCCGCCGGGTGGTGAATTGTGTAGTGCGGCTGGCCGGCTTCAAAATACACCGTCACGCGGCCTGTCTCATGCGCGTGGTCGGTCTCGATAAAGCTCGTATCCGCGGGCATGGGCCGCAGGCGCTCGAGCGCCATGCGTCCCAGGTCGTCGCGTCCAATGCGGCTCAATAAAACGGCGTGGCTCCCGAGGCGCGCCGCCATTACCGTGAAGTTGGCCGGCGCGCCGCCCAGGCGTGGTCCATCCGGCAAAACATCCCACAGCAACTCGCCCAGACCCAGGATCAGATGCGGTTCCCTCAATGTCGTTCTCCATCGTCCGCTTGTTTTGGCATTCCGCCCGATCGAACCGCGCCGCGAAAATCATTCCGCGCGTTCGCGTGGATGCGAAAGTCCATTCAAGCTGTAAACATACACGTTCCCTCGCAGAACACCACTGAGTCAAATCAGCCTGTGGATCGCCAGATGGAGCAGTCTTCCCAATTCGATGAAGCGTATTCACCTTCCGGCTGGTTCGCCATGATCTTATGGTCGGCAATGGCGTCTTGCCGTGATCGGGGAACCTTCCCCAGGTAAACCCGCGTCCAACCACGCGCACTTTCCAGCACATGTTCCTGTTCATTGTTTACATACAGCAGGTCCACAATTAGCGGCCGTCCGGCCGCGGCCTTGCGCCATGCCTTCAAAAGCCGATTCAAGACCGTTGGCCCAAAGGGATTGAATAGAAATACTAGAGCCGGCCCCTCTGGAAGTTGAAACGCGACCGCATCGCCCTGAACCATGCGCATTGGCGCGCGCGCTCTGCCCTCTGCCCGCCACGCCCGCATGTTCCTGCGTGCGATTCCGGCCAGTAGCGGATGCAATTCCACGCCTACGACTTCTCTGAATTGAAGTTCCGATGCGAGGAGCACAGCACGGCCCATCCCCGCACCGAGGTCAATGAAGGTGGTCTCGCTCATCCGCGCGGCTGGCTCGCTGATGCGCCAGCGCCGGATCAACGCCTTAAACACCGAAGGCGCGACCCCAAAATACGCCGTTGCGTGCCGGTCGTGCCTGTGACCGGTGGTCAGATGCCTGCCAGCTACGAGGCCGCTTGTCTTCACGCCAAACTTTAAATCGAACGGATGCTTTGTAAGGCCATGCTTGACCGTGAGCCCCGGCAAGCGCCTTCGCGTCTCTGTTTCCCCGCGGCTGCTTGTTTCTTTGGCGCTTGCTTTCACGGTTTGAACCTTAGCACATGCCACCGGGCCGCTCTCATGAACCGTGTTACGACGATGACACATTCCGCGCCGCATTGACGCCAACAGTGCAGGAGACAAGGAGCGCGGCGATTCATCACCGTCGCTCGAGGTGGAACGATGTTTGAAATGGTGCAAATCATCTGGGATCGGCGGCCCTGGCTGTAGATTCCATGGCAAGCAACCCAGCGCGGTTTCCGCAAGCCGCCGTCCCGAGGGCATACAACATGTTCTGGATTCTGTTCCTGTTCCTGATGATCGTTCAGATTGTTTCCGGCATTCGCCGGGAACAAAAAGCGGGCGAGTGGAGCTGGTCAAAGTTCGTCTTCGCGCTGTCGTTTGCGGCGCTCGAGTTCGTCCTTTTATTTGTGCCGCTCACGTATGTCGATCAACACAGCCGCTACTACAATCCGCTTTGGATTACCGCGACCGTACTTGCGGCGCTCAACTTTATCTGGTTCATCATCGTCTGCCGGCGCTGGCGACTGCCCAATGGGCGCACCAGTCTGGAAGCCTATCGCGACTCTCACCCCAAATAAAACAGGACTCCGCAAACTATTTTCCGGCCGCGTCTACCAGCACTTCCACTGAAGGCGCCACTTTATCGACCAGAACTGCCTGCGGCTTCTTCGCAGCCTTCAGCGCTGCCAGCGCGCTCGATTTCTCGTCCGTTAGCATCGCGCGATGATTCTTCAAAGCGTCCAGCGCCTCCAGGCCCACTCCCGCCACCCTGGACACGCTCTGCGACAGCGGCGCAAGCTCTGCCGTCAGCTCCGATCCCGCCAGCGAAGGCCCCAGCTTGCTGTCGTTCTCGCTCCAGGCTCGCAGCCATTCCTCCACGAACTTCCACTCCGCCGGCGAACCCTTTCCTGCTGCAATATCTTTGCAATCGGCCGCAAACTGGCGCGCCGTCTCGCTCTCAGGGCTCACCGCATCCACCAGCCGGTTGAGGACGCTGGCCGTCGAATACTCCTTCAACGATTCGCGCTGATATCCCAGCGGAGGTTGCACCGCGGCAGCCAGAATGGCCAGGTACTTCGGATCCGCGTCACCGCTCATCCGCTGCAACATCCTTTGCGTCGACGAGTTGTGCTCGAGGCCGTAGTCATTCAGCTTCTGCGACACAACCGCCATCCGCTTGTACATCGAGTCCACATCGCGCACATCCTGCGGCGACCAGAACCGCTCCGCAATGGGCGCAGTCCGCGGCCAGATGCGGCTGTCCACATTTTCAGGAGTTACAAACTCGCTCCACATGGTTGCTTCTCCGCCCAGGACGAGCGTCTTTTGCTCCGATGTCAATGACGTGGCATCTCCACCCAATGGATCGACAAGATAGTGCTGGCTAGCCGGCTGATTCAGGTCTATGTAGTAGCCATTGGAGAGCATGACTCGATTGCCCTGGCGGGCCGCCGCGGCCAGCCCTTTGGGCCCGCGCCACGATTGCACAACCACATCTTTCGGCGTGTCGGGTTGCAGCACCTCATCCCATCCAACCGGAATCTTGTGGTGCCTGGTCACGATCGCCTGGATTTTTCCCGTAAAGGTTGATTGCAGAGCCGCATTGTCTTTGATTCCGTGCGCCTTCATGAACTCCTGAATGTGCGCATTCGCGTTCCACTCCTTGCCATCGCACTCATCGCCGCCGATGTGGAAGTATGCGTCCGGAAACAGCGCCGTCATCTCACCGACAAACTTGTCGAGAAACTCGTACGTCTCTTCGCGCGTCGGATCCAGGGCGGCATCGAGAATTCCCCACTTGGTTGCGATCTGATACGGCCCCGGCCCGCTTCCAATCTGCGGATAAGCCGTAAGCAGCGCTGTCGTGTGGCAGGGCATATCGAACTCGGGCACTACGCGAATGCCGCGATCCGCTGCATACTCGATTACGTCTTTAATCTGCTGCTGCGTGTAATAGCTGCCGCTCGAACCCTTCTCCTGTAAGAGCGGAAATTGCCGGCTCTCGACGCGGAACCCCTGGTCGTCGGAAAGGTGCCAGTGCATCACGTTCAGCTTTACAGCTTCCATGCCATCGAGATTGCGCTCGATCATCTCAACAGGCATAAAGTGCCGCCCCGCGTCGATCATCAGCCCACGCCATTCAAAGCGCGGCTGGTCGTCAATGGTCACCGACGCCGCCGCAAAACCTTGCGGAGTGACGTGGACGAGCTGCAAGAAGGTCTGCAATCCGTGCATGATCCCAAGCGGATTCTTCGCCGCAAGCTCAACCTTCCCCGGCGCCACCGACAGGTGATAGCTCTCGTCCTCGCCCAGCGCTTCGACTTTCTCGCTCGGCCCTTCCGTGCGGATCAGGAAGCTCGCATCGTGCTTTCCCTCGCGCGCCGCCTCCGCCGCGAAGGAGATCCCCGTCTCGCGACCCAGCGTCTCCAGAAAACGCCGTCTCGCGGCAGCAACGCGCGCATCGGGATAATCGTCGATGCTTACGGCGAAATTGCCGTCAATCAGGAACTGCCCATCGCCCAGCGCCAGATGCGCCGGCAGCGGCATCAATGGAACCGAATCGTTTGCCTGGGCAGACCCGGCCGCAGGAACCAGCAGTAAACTCCCGAAAGCACAGCAACACAGAACCTGGCGAGCCCAGCCGAGCGTTTTCAATCAAGTTCTCCTGAAGAAATTGGTGGAGCCTCGCCGCAATCATACATCGCCGTATCCGCCATGGCGGCGATCAAAACCAGCTCAATCGATCACTTCAGAGTTATTAAGCATGTTCGCAATTCCTTCTCCGCAGAGTGACAGTCCCCCGTAATTCGCGTTACGCTTAGGCAGATGCGCGCCCTGCGCGGCTCGAAGGAGTTTCACCCACTCATGCCGATTCAGAAAACGTCAAAAATCTGGCACAATGGCACCCTCATTCCCTGGGAAGATGCCTCGCTCCATGTGATGAGCCACGTCATCCACTATGGCTCCAGCGTCTTTGAGGGCATCCGGTGCTACGGCCAACCCTCCGGCTCCGCTGTTTTCCGGCTTCCCGAGCACATGCAGCGCCTGCTCGACTCAGCCAAGATCTATCGAATGGACATTCCGTACAGCCTGGACGAGCTTTGCGCGGCCGTGGTTGACGTAGTTGAAGCAAACCATGTGGCTCCCTGCTATATCCGGCCCATCGTGCTGCGCGGCTACGGCGAAATCGGCGTCAGCCCCAAGGGCTCGCCCATCGAGGTCTACATCGCCAACTTTCCCTGGGGCAAGTACATTGCCGGCAGCGGTGGCGCCGACGTCTGCGTTTCAAGCTGGAACCGCCTGGCCCCCAACACTATGCCGGCTCTCGCCAAGGCCGGCGCCAACTACATGAATTCCCAGCTCATTCGCATGGAAGCCGACCTGAATGGGTACCAGGAGGGCATCGCGCTCGATGTGAACGGTCTCATCAGCGAGGGCTCCGGCGAAAACATCTTTGTCGTCCGCAATGGTGTTATCTACACGCCGCCGCTGGCCAACTCCGCCCTCTCCGGCATCACCCGCGACAGCGTGCTTACGCTCGCCCGCCACCTGGGGTTCACGGTTATTGAACAGTCTCTGCCACGCGAGCTGCTCTATATCGCCGACGAGGTGTTCTTCTCCGGAACCGCTGCCGAGGTGTCGCCGATTCGTTCGGTCGATCGGATCGTGGTTGCCGATGGCAAGGTAGGCGAAATCACCAAGAAGATCGCCGATGAATTCTTCGGGATTGCCAACGGCCTGAAGCCGGACCGCTTTGGCTGGCTCACGCCGGTGAAAGTGGACGCCGCGGAGCCGGTCACGGTGTAACCTCCGCCGGATTCGCGAGGGTCGCAAGGGAAAGGGCAGCCTCTCGAGGCTGCCCTTTCTTTTGCGACCCGCACACAAGAGGCCTCTGTGTCGGAGGAGTCACTGCCGGCTTGGCGGTGATTCGGGCGGAGATGGAAAACGAACAGAGGCGGGAGAAGGTTCTTGGTCTCCGACGTCTTCAACGCGAGACAGGGCGCACCTGATCTTCTGGGATGGTCAGTCGTGGACCACCGCTGAATCCAGTTCCCAGA
>Ga0182030_10003195_pt1 | contig 34986 bp, 22 predicted proteins | sample 812S3MmetaG_FD_121299 | JGI IMG/M metagenome (GOLD analysis project Ga0182030, IMG submission 121299) | Permafrost microbial communities from Stordalen Mire, Sweden - 812S3M metaG (Illumina Assembly) | ecosystem: Environmental > Terrestrial > Soil > Wetlands > Permafrost | place: Sweden...
CATGCTCTACTGCTGAACAGTAGGGACAAATAATGTGAAGGAGATCCCGGAGAATTCCCGGGGAGTTGCTAATTGCCGGTGACTCCTTGGCATTATTACATGGTCGCGATTACGCGAGGACGTGCGGATTAACAGCCAGCTGTGGGATCTGGCGGAGGACGTACTGACAGGCTGAGACTTCGGTGTCGATTGTGGGGAGCAGGTGCCTCGCGGTGCCTTCTCTCCATTTTTTTGTGCGTGAGCTGTCGGCAGGGTTTTGGATGCTTGGGCTGCCGGCGATCGGCGATGATCCGGCGGCGGAGACTGGAATCTCGCGAGGAAAATCGTGTCCGGGTGATGGGTTTCGCTGCATTTTGAGTGACATGCAGGATAGCCTCGCGGCGGCTGTTGTCACACACTTTCCCCATGGCAGCCGAAGCGTTTATTCAATGTCGAGTGACCACGGAGACGAAGGAGAAGGTCCGTACGTTGGCCGCCCGCCAGCAACTGAGTGAGTCGGCACTCCTGCAGCGATTGATCGATCTCATGATTCAGACCGCCGGTGCCGGCGCCGTCGGGTCGATTGACATGGACGCCAAGCTGCCACGGGATGCGCGCGTAACGATCAGACTGCGAGGCGAGGATCAGGCCCTCTTGCATGCCCGCGCCGCCGCACGAGGTATGCCGTCAGCCACGTACGTGTCGGTGCTCACTCGTGCGCACCTGCGGAATCTGACGCCGCTCCCGAAGGAAGAACTCATCGCCCTGAAGCGGACCGTCTCCGAACTCGGCCGGATCGGTCGGTTACTCAATCCGATTGCGCGTGCCGCCCACCAGGGGGACCGCGTGACCGGCCCGGGACGAGAAGATTTGCGGGCGCTGCTCCGGGTATGTGAGGGGCTGAGGGATCATGTGAAGAACCTGCTGCGGGTCAATCTTGCCAGCTGGAAGCAAGGCTATTTGGGGACCGATGATGAGTGAAGCCATGTTTGATTTGGTCAGCGTTGCACGCCGCGGACCCGGGCGGCGCGACAAATTGTCGCCGTCGGAGATCGCCCAGATCGCCCGGACTACCCGGCAAGTTCCGGAGGCCATGGTCAAGGTGCTGCCCAAGGGCGCGACCACCTCCAGGGCGGTCAAAAGGCATCTCGATTATATTGGTCGCCATGGGGAACTCGAATTGGAAACCGACGACGGAACCCGTCTACATGGCGACGACGTCGGGGCAAAGCTGACCGATGAATGGGATCTTGACATCGAGGAGGATCGGATTCAGTCCGACCTGTCAGCCTCCCGCGGCCGCGCCCCAGCCAAGCTCGTGCACAAACTCATCTTTTCGATGCCACCCGGGACATCGCCGAACGGAGTCCTTGCAGCCGTCCGAAATTTCGCTCGAGAGGAGTTCGCACTGAAACACCGGTACGCGTTTGCCTTGCACACCGACGAACCGCATCCGCACGTGCACGTTGTTGTCAAAGCGATGGGGGAGCATGGTCAACGATTGAACATACGAAAGGAGACGTTACGCGAATGGCGCTCGCAATTTGCGCGCCATCTCCGAGATCAGGGGATCGCGGCGAATGCAACACCTCGATTCGTCAGGGGCGAAACTCGCCTTCGGATGTCGGACGGCATCTACCGGGCGAGCACCCGAGACCGGTCGACATACATGAAAGAGCGCACCCAGACAGTGGCACACGAGCTTGTCCAAGGCGGATTGAAAATCGAACTCACGAAGGCGGGAATGCTTCGGACTCGAGGCGAGCTTCGCCACGCATGGAAAGCGGTCGGTGACATCTTGATTCGACAGCAGCAACCGGACTTGGCGCGGCAGGTCAAACAATTTACGGACCGCATGCCGCCGGTTATGACTGAGAAAGAGGCGATTGCCGCTCAGTTGCTCGAGCGCGCTCGGCTGCGGTCGGAGCGAGATCGCGACTCACCTAGTCGGTAATGCGGGCTGCTGTGGAGTTAGCAAGGCTCTCAGTATGTCGGGCTTTCGAAGCTCCAGGTCGTCCGCGTCAATGTGATCAGCGTCTTTCTGTGTGAATCGAGCCAGACGGTGCTTTTGCTCTAACGCAAAATCGATGAACTCATCGATCGTCTGCGTAGCCAACAGTAGGACGATGTCGCATTCACGGGTCTGCGAGATCCGGTGAATCCGGTCTTGCGATTGCAGATAGTCAACTAGGTTGAACGTGCGATCAAGATAGATGGCGACACTGGCCTCGGTCAGCGTCAGGCCCTCCCGTGCAGCCGCCGGGTTGGCGACCAAAAGCCGCACGCCGGGATCGCCGCGGAATGCACGGACGGCGTGATCGCGAGCGACGGTGTCTTGCTCGCCGTAGATGGTCACGGGGTTGAGGTGTGGGTAGCGAGCCGCGAGGGACTGGATGTTTCCAACGAACGAGCTCCAGACGATGACTTTGCGCTCCGCCGTGTAGGCTGCTAGCAGATCATCGAGTGCCGCGAACTTCGCGGGCACTTGATCGTAGCCGGTATCGATGAGCGCTGGATCGCTGGCGATCTGGGCGAGTCTTAACATGCGCGTAAAGATTACATCGCCGTGGGTCTGGACCTCCTCACCCGACAGGGAGCGGACCCAGACCGCGAGTTCGTCTCGCATCTGTTCATAAAGCAGCCGTTGGCGACCGGACAGTTCGACCGCTACCCGGTGGTACTGCTTGGGCAGTAGCTCAAGTGATTCCTCCTTGGTGCGGCGGAGAGCAAGCTGCATGATGCGCTCGCGTAGCTCGTCGATACTCTGGTAGCCACCGCCGCTTGTGCAATATCGCCGTTGGAACTCCTCGAACGTCGCCCCCAATGCCATGCCGTCGTCCAAGAAGAATGCCTGGCTCCAGAGGTCATCCGGTTTGTTGGCGACCGGCGTCCCGGTGAGGAGGTACCGTCGTTGAGCTTCGGTTCGCAATTGCAATACGGCGCGTGTGACCTTGGAGTCGGGTGTCTTGATACGATGGCTTTCATCCAGCACCAGCGCCATTGGTTTAAAGCGCAGCAGCGCCCGGAGAGAGGCGAGTTCCGAGTGAACGGCCTCGTAGTTGATGATATAGAAGGCCGCGCGCAAGCTCCGGAAAGCCACACTTCGCGCCTTGCGACCGGACCCGAACACGGCATAAGGCAACGCGGAGAACCGCTCGACCTCTTCGGCCCAATTGGTCTTGAGTCCATTGGGGCAAATGATCAAGGCGCCACCCAAGGTGCCGTTGGCGACGTCGGCCGATACCGCGTCGATCAACTGCTTGCTCTTGCCGAGCCCCTGCTCGTCGAAGAGTGCCGCGCGATCGTTTTCCCGCAGGAACCTAGTGCCAGTGACTTGGTGCGGCAGCGACGCCGGCGGGCGGTTGCCGCGCGACATGGGTGGACTCCTCTAGCAGGACATCGGGGATATGCAATCGAACCACGTGACGGGCACCGATGAGCCCGGTCGCTATGAGCGCGCGGTCGAGTTCATAGACCGCGGACCGCGGAACCGCAATGTAGAGACGGCAGAAGGCTCTAGAGCGCTTGTCGACAAGCCCGCCGAAGACGCGGAGCTGCCGATGACTATGCTTCGACGCCAGATCGTCCGCGGTCTTCGCTTCACCCACTGCGATCTCGTCGGTCTCGGGCACCACCGCGCTTGCGTCGCAGCGCACTCCCGCGATGGAGAAAGGGGGCGGCAGCTGGTTCCACGCGCCAGCATACGGTGCGGGTCCATCAAATCCGGTGAGCACTAGACCATCGCGCGTCATCCTGCGGGCGATCCACAGGAGCAGATGCTGGTGGGCAATGGAGGGCATCTCAGGAGGCCTTGCGCACGCGCAACGCTGCCTGCGTGATGCGCCCGAGCTCTGCTTGGAGCGCCTGCAGGATTCTCTGACGATCCTCGCTTGCACCCAACTCAACAAGTTCAGTCACCGTCATTGCCTGCAGGCGGCTGCGCGCCCGTTCCATCACGGCATAGAGCTCATGCTCTTCGGGATGCTGCTTCGCCAGGTACTCGTCCGCGGCCTCGAACCCGACGACGTCCAGCAGGCGCGTCGCCTCGGCGGAATCCAGGATGCGAGGGAGCCGCCGGACTCGCGCGCCGGTATCGACGTGCTCATCTCGGACCCATCGCGCGAAGCGCTGCGGCAGGTCACCCATCTGTTCAATGTGCGCCTGGATTCGGCCGTTCTTCTGAAACTCCAGGAAGTATGAGAACTTGGTCTTGTGTTCCGGGTCGGTCGGGTCAGCTGTAATCGGGAAGTAGAGACGGTCCATCAGCTCCACCGCCGCGAGCTGCTGGCGCACCTCGCGCGCGGTCATCCGGTAACGCTCGGCGACTTCATCCTCGATGAGGCCACCGTCGATGAGGCCACGCATTTGCAGTGCCTTCTCGTAGGGCGCCCATCCCCTCACTGATCCCAGGTGAATCTCGTTGAGCAGATCCTGGATGACATGCTCGGGCGTCTCGGCAGGGATCATCCACGCCGGCAGCTTCGAGAATCGTGGATCGTCAGGATATTCTTCCTTGATGGCCCGCGTCGCGACTACGCGGCGGTTACCCTCGGCCACCCGCCCGTCAGAGCGCACGTAGATCGGCTCTTGGACCCCGTTCGAGCGCACAATGGAGCGGCGCAGTCCCTCGGTATCCTCCTGGCTCGTGAGCAGCAAAGAGCACGCGGCCTCGTTGCGCTCGCCGGCCTCGAGCTGGCGCATGGAGAAGCTCACCCGCGGATTAGAGGGGTCGAGTTGGAGTTGGTCCGGATCGACTTCGACCAGCGTCAGCTCGACGGGATGACCTTGAATATTTCGAATGTATCTTGCCATGGGATTTCCGGTTAGTCGTCAATGCCACAGAGCTCGAGGAATTGCCCGAGCGCCTTCTTCAAATCCTGAGTGACACGGCGAGCCTTGCTGCCATTCGCTCGTCGCACGCGCTGAATATCATCGAGTTGCGCTTTGCGCAGCGCTTCCGTCATGTCCACCATCCGGCGAAAGAGCTTCGAGTTGATCGCCGGGTCATCCTCGGCTAGGACTCGCTGGGCAGCCGCGAATCCCTCCTCTGAGAGGGCCTTGATGGCGTCCTCGCTTTCAAGAATCGCCGGCAGGTCGCGCACGTGCACGCCCTGCGCCAACTTGTTGGTGCCCACCCATTCGACGAAGCGAGGCTCGGCCGAGCTGTCCGACGCGACCCAATCGCGCAACGGCGGCTTCTTGAACAGCTCCTCGAAATAACTGAATTTGCGGATATTGGCGGAACCCGGGTAGCGGGGCAAAAACTGATTCTTCATGACATCGAAGGCGCGGATCAGCTGATTCACCTTCGACTTCGACATACGCAGACGTTGGGCGATCTCATCCTGCGTCAACGCGAAGTCCTTGTGCATCCGGTAGACATGGCCCGCCTTCTCGAAAGGAGTCCAGGTATTTTTGCCGGCAACGTGCATTTCACCTAAGAGGATCGCAATCTCGCGATCACCGATGTCATCCGGAAGGAGCCGAGAAGGGATGCGCTGCCAACGGGGCTCGGTTTTAAATTTTTCGCGAAGCTTGCGGTAGACGACGGTGCGGCAATTGCCTTCGACGGCCGTGCCGTCCGGGCGCACGATGATGCGCTCGACCAGCCCCTTGTTGATCAGAACCTGTCGATAGAGGTCGCGGACATCGTCATCCTCCCAGAGCAGGTTTTCCAGCCGCTTCTGCAGAGCAGTACCTTCCTCGGCGATAGAGATGGCGACGGTATTGGCAATGCGCGGATTACGGGGATCCAGTCGCACGTCATCGAGCGGCAGATCAATGTTCTGCACCTGGACCTTCCGACCATCGAGGGTTATCTCATCGACGACAAGAGGCTCGGCCGGGACGCTATTCCGAAGAGTTGCCATAGTTTAGAGCTCGAAGTCAGCCATCTTCGCCAAATTCTTGATTGCCCCGGAAAGTTCACGCAGCATTTGTTGCGCCTTTCGCTCCTCGCGGACTCGCTGAAGCTCCGTCGATTCGACGCTACGAAGAATTTCGGTCAGTTCCTTCACTTTGCGAAAGACGACGGAGTTTGCGGTCGGGTCTGTCTTACCGACGATGGCGAGCGCCTCCTTGAGGCCATCGCGGCGCAATACCTTCATGGCGCGTTCGTTCTTGAGAATCTTGGGGAGATCTCGTACCTCGTACCCGTGTTTGAATTTCTTATCGATCACCAGCGTTACGAACTCATCAACGTTGCGTTCCTCCTTGCGATAGTCCTCGAGTTCCTTGATTTTGTAGAGCTCCTCGACGTAGCTCCACTTGTCGACGCCACGGCCATTTTTTACGCGCGGCAGGACTTTGTCCCGCATCGTGCTATACCCGTCGAGCAAGCGCTCCACGACGCGCTCCTGCATCCCAAGCGCTTTGGCAATGGCTTTTGACTCCATCTTTAATTCGGTGCGCATCAAGTGCAGGTGGCCGGCCTTCTCGTAGGCATCCCATTTATTCTTGCCCGCAACATGAAATTGACCCTGCAGAACCGCGACCTGGCGCTCAGTGATCTTCGGGATGACGAGTACTGGGATGTTTTCCCAGCGTTGGTCCGACTTGTTGGTCCCGCGCAAGCGCATGTATGAGGCAGCGCGGCAGTTTCCCTCGATAACGCGTCCGTCGGCGCGGACGTGAATGGGTTCCATCAAACCGCGGTTGTCGCGGATCGCCTTGAAGAGGTCCGAGACACCGGGAAGATCCAAGATCAAGTCGCGCAGGCCTTCTTGAGTCAAGGCCCCGCCGCCGTTCGTCTTCTGGCGTACCGCCTGCTGGATTCGGGAGTTGCTGGGGTCGAGCGCAATAGCGTCGATGGGCATATCACGCCTCTCGACGGCAACCGCAGCGCCTTCGATAAAGATGTGACTATGGGTAACCCTCGAGGCTGACGATCCCGGCGCCCTTCGGCTCATGGTCAAAACTCCTTATTATGTTCAGTATCACGGTACCAAGTGATACTGAAGGAGACTCTTTGTACCCGAGGAGACCGGCACAGTCAACTCTGCACGCCTCCGGTCGGCCCAAGAACCCGGCCGCTGCGGGAAAAATAATGATCGACAACGACTTAGGAGATCGATAAAGTGCGCCCGGGCAGTGGCCAATTTGCATTGGCACAATGCAGGTTTTGGGGAAATGGATGCAGAATGATCCAGTTACGTTGGAATGCTGGTACGGGTACTCCGCGCAGCGGCGTGTTCTGGTCGGATTCGCCCCGGCGGACCTACTGCGTTCCATCAGCTTCGCGGACGTGCTCGACGAGGACACACGACGGGGCTATCAGCGCCGCTGCAACCTCCAGCACAGCTTGGATTTCCGACGGTATATCCAGAAGCCGAACAGCTGCACCATCCCGCTGACCTTCAACTTGCGCCCTTCTGCTGATGGGGTTTGGCGCGTGGTGGAGGTCAGTGAGCGCCGGGTGCGGCTGGAGATCGCCAGGCACGCCCCACCGGCTCTCGCCCAGGTGGATTGTCAGCACCGACTGGGCCACCTCAATGATGTGACCCTTGAACTGCCCTTCATGTGCTTCGTCGGGCTCACCGAGCATGAAGAGATGGAGGTCTTCAACGTCATCAACAGCAAGGCGCGGGGTCTGAGCACGAGCCTCCTCGATTTTCACGACGCACAGCTGTCTCAGGACCTCGCCAGCGACCGCCCGGAGCTCTTCATCGCGCTCCTCCTGAATAATGATGCGCGCTCGCCCTGGCACCGACAGCTCGACTTGGGCGGTAACTCCGGCATGTCGCGACGTGCGTCCCTGCGCACGATGCAGAAAGCCATCAAGCGATTTTTGACCCAGAGTAAGATCTTGACTTCGCAATCGACGGAAGCAGCGTCGCTCGTTGTCCTTGAATTCTGGGCGGCGGTGGTGATGGCGATGCCCATGGAATGGACGAATCCCCGCAAGCACGTCCTCACCAAAGGCATCGGGGTGTATGCCTTGATGGACATTGCCGCGGACCTCTACCGAGAAGCGGGCCCGAGGGCGACGTGTGACCGCCACCACTTTGCCGCGGCACTCGCGGACTTCTGTACGGACTTTGACTGGTCAACCATTGGGCCGCTCAAGGGTCTAGGCGGAGAAGGGGGCGTTAAGATCGCCGTGGAAACGATTCGTGAAGTGCGGCGTAAGGGGCGGTTCAAGGTGATTGCGAATGGCTAACAAGAAAATCCTGCTCATCGAGCCGGGGTACAAGAATAAGTACCCGCCGCTTGGACTGATGAAGATTGCGCAGTACCACGGACCCCGCGGGAAGCGAGATACTGTTCGATTCATTAAGGGAGAAGATAAGTCGGTCTTGGGAACAGCCTGGGACCGCATCTACATCACGACGCTTTTCTCATTTGAATACGAACGCATATCTGTCGCGATCGATTTCGCACTCACCGTGGCCAACGGTCATGCCGACAAGATCTTTGTGGGCGGCATTGCCGCTTCTTTGATGCATCAACGCTTTCTTGATGAGCCTCGCTGGCACGGAATTCGCTTCATCAAGGGTTTACTAAGTACCGCTCCTGCCCCTTCGCTTCGACTTGATGATTTTTCGGAGGAGCTGTACGCAGACGACATAGCGAGCGTTCCCATTGAAGATCTCGTACCTGACTACGGCATCCTGGGACAGGTGGATTACGTGTATCCCGTGCGAGACGCCTATTTCGCCTATACCTCCCGCGGATGCATTCGTAAATGCGGTTTCTGCGGGGTGCCCAAACTCGAGGGCGCCCAACGAGACACAGACTCTCTATCGGCCCTCGTGCAGTCGATTGAGAGTTTGTACGGTCCAAAGAAAGACCTCATATTGATGGACAATAACGTCGTCGCTTCTGCTCGGTTCAAGGAAATAATCGCCGAGATTCGAGATCTAGGATTTATCCCCAACGCTAAAATTAAGCGTCCGCATGAACGTGCTGCGGTTCAGCGCCGCGTCGACTTTAATCAGGGAGTCGATGCCCGCATTTTGTGCAAGGATCCGATGTATCTGCGCGAGTTGGCATCCATCTGCCTTAAGCCACTGCGAATCGCGTTCGATCATCTGGGATTGAAAGGACCGTATGAAAAAGCTGTCCGATATGCACACGAGTTTGGGCTCACGGAACTCTCGAATTACATGCTTTATAACTTTCACGACACGCCCGAAGACCTATTTGAGCGGATGCGTTTGAACGTAACGCTCAACGAAGAACTAGGCATTCGAGTTTGGTCGTTTCCGATGCGCTTTCAACCTACCGACCGCGCGGACCGTGGCCATGTGGGCAAGAATTGGAGTCGTTTCCAATTGCGTTCTATGCAGATCATTCTCCAAGCCACCCATGGCGTTGTGAGCGGTGCTCCGGACTTCTTTAAGCGTGCATTTGGCGATACCCGCGATGAGTTTGAACAGATCCTCCTGCATCCGCACGATTTTACGTTTAATCGAGACTGGTTTGAGAATCACGATCCTCGACAGGAGGTGCATGAGTACCGCTCCGAACTAAAGCATTTGGATGTCAGTGAGAGGCATGAACTCGTCTCGCTGCTTTCGTCGTGTGATCCAAAGCATTTCCACGCGCTTCCGTCGCAAACTTCCAATGTGAAACTCCGACGCGTATTGCCCTTTTATGTACCAAAAGCAAAGGAAGAGCTATTCCGCATTTGGGCCAGTCAACGGGCCAAACAGGCAGAGGAATCACAAAGCGCATGGGTATCGGAGGAGGAACGAGTCGAGGACGCGGGACTTGACCAGGACTTGTCCATCGACACGGCTTCCGTTATTCGAAAGATTACCAAGACAAAGAGGGCGGCCGCATGAGCGAGGCAGCGACACTTCGAGTTGTCAGCGCATCCCGAAGCCAGGGGGGCGACGGACTCGCCGATTGGGCATCGAGCCCGACGCCCGTCGTCGTCGGCAAGGACGTGCTGGAACTTCTTAGCACCTCCATGTACGTCGATGCAATGACCATTTACCGCGAGTACGTCCAGAACGCGGCGGATGCGATCGACGAAGCTCGTGACAACGGTCAGCTTGCAGAGCGGACCGCCGGGAGAGTCGATATCACGATCGATTCCACGACCCGCTTGATCCGTATTCGGGACAACGGGACTGGAATCGCGTGGCCGGAGTTTGCGCAACGTCTCAGCAACCTTGGCTCCAGCGCCAAGCGCGGGACGGCCGCGCGCGGTTTCCGCGGCGTGGGTCGACTGGCCGGTCTGGGCTACTGCCAAGAGCTGATATTTCGGTCGCGGGTGGAGGGTGACTCTCATACGTCGGAGCTTCGCTGGGATTGTCGGGCACTGAAGGCCGCTCTTCGCTCAGCACGTCACACACAGCCAATCGCTGCCCTGATTCAAGACATCGTGTCGGTACGTCGCGTCCTCGCGGACCGTCAGCCGAAGCGGTTCTTCGAAGTCGAACTATGCGGCGTCGTTCGCCACCGAAACGACCGACTGCTGAGTCCGGTAGCCGTGGCGGAATACTTAGCCCAAGTAGCGCCAGTCCCATTCTCTCCGGAGTTCACCTTTGGAGAGGAGATCGTCGCGGCGCTACGCCCCCATGTTCGCCTCGGAGACTTGGAGATTCGAATCAACGAGGCCGAGCAACCGCTCTTTCGGCCGCATAGGAATCGAGTCGAGGTCGGTGAAGGTCAGTTTGACAAGGTATCAGACCTGGAAATTCGCGAACTGACCGGAGTCGATGGGGGTACCGGTGCGATCGCCTGGATAGTCCATCATGGATATTTTGGCGCGTTACCCGGCAGAGCGCTTCTAAAAGGCATTCGGTTGCGCGCGGGAAATATGCAGGTTGGAGACAACAAATTGCTCGAAGATCTCTTTCCTGAACCGCGCTTTAACGGTTGGGCGATCGGCGAGGTGCACGTCCTGGATCCGAAAGTAATTCCCAATGGCCGGCGCGACCATTTCGAGCAGGGCGTCCACTACGACAATCTGACCAATCAAATTACGCCTTCGGCTAGAGAAATTGCTCGTCGGTGTCGTCAAAGCTCCATCGGGCGCAAATGGATTCGCGAGTTTGAGCTTCACAGAGATACGGCCCTGGCGCATGCGAAAACCTGCGCGCGCGGTGGTATTTCGCGTGCGGTTAAGAGAGCTCATTCTGATGCGGTTGCCAAGGCACTCAAGTCAATAGAGAAGGTCCTCGCGACTCGACACATTGGTGACGACACACGCGCCGCGCTATCCACGCAAACGGAGGTCCTCAAGGCACGGGTCACAAAACTGTTGGGCGCGCCGGCCGAAGCCGCGGACCCTCTCGAGCGGTTCAAACCGCAGATTCGGGCTGCCTACCAAGATATCATTGCCATGGTTTACGATTTCGCCAGTAACGCGGCGGCTGCTGCGGCTCTTGTCGATAAGATACTTACGCGGCTATCCGAGCAGCCATTGCCTGCCGGACGGCGACCGAATGAAGCGAACAGGAGCAAAGCGAGGACGAAAGGGAATCGCAGTCGGGGTACGAGGAAATAAATGGAAATCTGGGATTGCGCGGCTCGGCGTGCCCAGGTTCGCTCACACTAACGGACTATCATTGTCATGGAAGCGCCTGCCAGCTGGAATTCCCATACGCTTGACCTAACGCTGCCCGCCCTTTTATGGGCTGTTAGTCATGCTCTTCCCTGAAGCCGGCCTCTCTCGGGACCAGATACTCCAAGCTGTCGCCCAGGCGCTCCAGAGCAGCAAATCCGTCATCTTCTTGGATGCGAGTGTGCTCATTCATTGCTACGAAATGAGCGCTGGCGCGCGAGATGAGCTCTTGGGGGCGTTGGAGCGCTTTGGCGAGCGCGCCAAAGTGCCTCTTTGGGCCGCCCGCGAAACGTGGGAGTGGTCCATCGACAAGGTACCGAAGCACCCTCTCCGCAGCCACGCAGACCGCCTCCGCGACCAGATCGCGCTCTTTTCAACCGAGGCGCGGCGCTATGTGGATGACACAACCACTCCAGACCTGACGAAGACGGAATTTGAAACTCAGATGGATGCAGCCGCTCGCGAACTCCTGAGACTCTCCGGCCTCGTGGCCAACCACGAGAGGCGGGCGGATCAAACATCAGACTTACTGATGCCTTTCATCGAGCAGCGCAGGCTGAATTCAAATCTGGCCGAGATTTCTTCGCACGTAGCCCGAGACGCGGAAGTGCGAGCAATGCAACGGATTCCTCCGGGATATGGGGATGCCCGAGCGGATCACGACAGCAGTGACGAGGACTCGCATGCGCCCGAGGGACGGCGTGACCGGCCGCTCAAGGGTAAGAAGAAGAATCGCTACGGCGATCAGATCATCTGGCAAGAAATCCTACGAGCAACGGCTGCAACGAGTTTCGAAGAGCTCGTGTTCATCACCCAAGATGTGAACAAAGGCGACTGGGTATATAAACCGCGAAGGATTAAAGACGAAAGAGGTCATCCCCAGGATAATATTGGTAGCCTCACCTTGGCGCACCCGCTCCTGGTTCAGGAAGCTGTCCAGCACTGCCCCAACCTGAAACGTGTGCACATCATTTCCGTCGCTACCCTCGCGCTCATTTTGAGAAATTATCTATCTCAACCCGTCTCAAAGCTCGTGGCCGCGCTGCAGACTGACGAAGAAGCGGCAGTCCGGTACGGACGTGCGAGGCAACCCGCAGGCGCGCAGGGAAGTTCCGCTGCGGCCGCTGCATCCGATGGTGAGCTTGTCTTCCGGTCTACGGATCTCTCTTACGAACTCCGCGGTGACTCACCGCTCGACGGCCTCATTCGGCAACTCGCCGTTCAAGACTGGGCGGTCCAGAACAAGGCGGTTCAGAATCTCGATCCGATTCTCAATGAGGCTAACCGAGAGCAGCTCGTGCAGCTCGGTAGGGCACTCTCGGTAGCTGTGAATGGGTCGGCTATCGAGGCACTTGAGTTCTTGAAACGCGTGCTGGCTGATACGCAAAGAGCCCGCGAAGTACGCGGTAACATCCTGATCGGGGTTCTGGCCAGCATCTATTTGAACGACGCGGGTGATCCGCGAAAGCCTATAGCAACGCCGGACCTGGCTGGCGTCGTATTCTCCTTTTCCGCTGATGAGCAGCTCGCACCCGCATACGCAACGATACTTGACCGCCTGCAGCCGCAACGACGTGCATATTTGGGGTTTCCGACAGATACGGTTCCGCGGCTCGTACTTACCTTGGGCCTGGACCGTCAAGGCGCGACACCTGTCTTACGAAGCGTAGCCGTCGATAAGGTCGATTTGCTGGAAGAGGCTGCCCCCGAATCACGTCGCCTGTCTCGTTCCGGCCAGGACGAATTGATCTCGATCGAGCAACTGCTATTCCTGCTATCCAGCGAGTTTGTGGTCCCTGTCAACTTCTTCCAGACGGATCAGACCATGCAGTCCCAGATCCTCGTGCCCACGAGCACGGGTTATGTGCGTTGGGGACCGGGCACGGGGGTAACACTCAGATGACAGACGCACACGAGGTCTCCAAACCGCCCGAGCTTCCGACGCGCATCCGCATCGGTTCGTTCTTTCTCGAAACTCTCACCACGGGGATGTACGAAGACGCGTTTCACTGTATCCGTGAATACGTTCAGAACGCCTTCGATGCCGTTCACGACGCAGTGCAAGCCGGCATCATCGGCGCCGGCGATGGCCGCATCACCCTGACGATCGGTGGGAGCACCAAGCAAGCCACACTCTCAGTACGTGACAACGGGACGGGTGTGCGCAGCAACGAGGCGGTTGATCGGTTCGTCTCGCTGGGTGCGTCGATAAAGCAACCGGCACACCACGCGGGATTCCGCGGAATCGGCAGACTCGCCGGAATTGCATACTGTAGCACGCTAAAATTCACCACGAAGGCGATGGGAGAGGATGCAGCGACCATTTTCGAGTTCGATTGTGGCAAGTTGCGTGGTTTCATGGCACCGGGTGCACAGCCGCGCGATGTGAGCGAGGTTGTACGATCGTCCGTGACGGTCCGCACCGAAGCACACAGGTCCGCCGATCACTTTACCGAAGTTGAAATGGTGGGCTTATCAGGGTCCGGGCTTACCTTTATTGAGCAAGACAAGCTCCTGCCGTACCTATCTCAATACTCACCCGTTGACTACAGCGAAGGATTCGAGTTTGCCGACCGTGTTCGAGCGCTGGCCTCCAGCTTCGGGGCACCAATTCCCGTCGTCGAGATTGAGATACGGAACCGGCGAGAGCGCATTCCCATCCACAAATCCTATAGAAACAGCTACCCGACCAGTGTCCTTAACTCGAAATCAACACTGCGCGATTTGGAAACTTATACCAGTAAGGAACACGGATGGTTCGGTTGGTTCGGGCTTGCTAATTTTCCCGGCGAGATTACGGATGAGACCGTCGCGGGTCTTCGCTTCAGAATGAAAAATATTCAGATCGGTAACGAGGCGATTATCGAGGAATTAGGCGCTCGGGCGACCCCTTCGGGATCAGATAGGAGACTCCAAAGGTGGGCGGTTGGTGAAATTTTCATCCTCAACGCCGAAGTCGTCCCCAATGCGCGGCGCGACGGCTTTGAGGACAATCAGGCGTGGAGGAACATACAGGCCGATATCGAGCAAGTCGCGAAGCGAATCGTAAAGTGTGTCCGCGGGGCATCCAAGACCCGAGGGAAGCTTAAGACAGTTGAAGCGAAGATCGCTTCAACGCGCGCGCAACTCGCCGTCCCGCAGGTGACCAAACGTGTTGCCGGCGAGGTCGATCAGGAGTTGCGGCGACACCTGTCGGTTCTCGAGAAGTCGACCGCTGCCGGCGCCGATCCCAAGGAGGTAAGCCAGTTAATTGGGCAGATCAAGGAGATTAGGGAGCAGCTCCAAAGCCGCGAGCTCAAGGACGAGACGCCGGATAGGCCGTCGACTTTAACGGCGACGCAACCTCAGCCTAGCACGCTGGAAGTCGTTGAGCAGGTACTGACGGAGCAGCTTGGCGCGGTGCGTGCAGGAGAGCTAATGGCTTTGATCAGATCCCGACTTCCGGAAGGTAGCTGAGGTCTGACGGCGGCGTTTGATATGAATCTCCGACTGCGCAAGTGTGGACCTCAATATATTGGTCGGGACCCTTATGAGAGCCTGTGACTTCGATGTGTGCACCACGGCAGGCAGGGCGGACGTAACATGGAAATTTCGCAGCTTTTGTCGCAGTTGGAGGAGCCAAAACTCCTGATGCTCTTCCGCCATCTTATCGATGACGACGTGCGATTCCCATTTGATCGACTTCGCGCTGTACCACTGGATCTACCGGATGCCGAATTGCATGCGAAAATGCACCTGAAGATCGGCAGCATGCAGAGCAACTGCGCGCTTTGGTTTTTCCAACTGAGCCACGTACCTGCATGTCTTTGGGATGATCAGTCGGCGGCGCAACTCATGCAAATGCGCATGCGGCAGGCATTTGAATGTCTGAAGACGCGTCCGAATCTCGTCAAGATTCTCCGTCGCGAATCCGAACCGGATGAGCTCTTCAGGGGCGCATTATCCGAAGATTACTTTTCTCCAATGTACGGGCCCGACTACTACTATTTCAGTAACTACTCTCACTCTATATCAGATGATGCGATGGAGGCGTTTTCTCGGGAGTCACATCAACTATTCGCCGAAATCGTCGGTGTGCCCGCGAAGCCTCATGTGCGATTCGGAATCGGAACGCCCGAGACTTGCAGTCGATTTGCCGCCACTGAGGTCCGCCAATTCTTAGTCGATCTTCTCAACCTGCCGAGTAGTTACTATTTCGTGGCCCGGGGAGGGCGGATCGAGGTTTCTGCTGTCGCGGAGCATGGAGCATTCCTGGTGCCCGCAACCGCAACCGACACCAATGGTTCACGTAGCCAAGTTTGTGCCGTAGCTACTAGTACCCTGCGAGAGCATGCGCCTGTAGGGCTTTCGGATCTAAACACCCTTCTGAATCACTCCAGGACTACAGAGCGGGACTTGCAGAGGTTCTTTGAGAGCCATCCGCATTTCCTGCTTTCGCTTGATCATCGATACTGTGATATTCGACCACACATATGCTTATCCGATGGGACCGGCAATCAGTTGGTACCGGATTTCATGGTGAGAATCGAGAACAGCGATCTGTGGGATATCATCGAACTCAAAAAGCCCCAGCACCGCATTACCACTTGGTCGCATGGAGTTGAACGACCCTCCGCAGCCGCGGCGCGCGGCATAAGTGAACTCTTGCAGTATTCGAAAACCGTTTCGGAAGCGGCGCTCCGCGCTCGGCTGAAGACACAACTCGGAATGGCTCCGTACGATCCGTCTCTGGTCTTAGTGATTGGACGTGGTCACCCGAATCACAGCCTCTCGTGGGTCGGGTCGCGCGTCGGATTTCCTGGAGTTCGAGTCGTGTCGTACGACTATTTGTTCGAACGAGCGCGAAGATGCCGACAGGTCATCAAAGCGGAAATGAGCCCCTGAGTCGTTCTGCCTCAAGGAGCGCGGCCTGAAATTGCCAGCGTCGACGCACCTTCAGTCAGTTTCTTTCGGAGAGAACAGCGATTCATCGCGGTCGTAAGAGCCGACAAAACGTACCTCGTCCGGAAGGCCTCTAAGGTCGCCCGATTAGATTAGGCAGCCTGCATCTCGCGCACGTGGTTGATATCGCGGTGGCCAATCGGCCGGCACTGCGTTGGCAGCACAGTGGCGACGGCGATCGTCTTTCCGGTGAGTGTGGCGAACTCGACCTCGTACGCAGCGGCATTGCCACGGGTGTGGACAACCGTTCCGACATCCCCCGACAACAAACCCGCACTCGGGAGTTCGCTCGTCAGCACAATGCAGTCGTGTTCTTTGATCATGATTCCTCCGAGTGATACGCAGTAATAAGCCGTAGCACTGCCTGGGCCGCATCCAACTGCCAAGTGGTACAGATTCGGTGAGAGACGGCGCTTTTGCGCCTGACCAAAAGGCGGAATATCCCCTTTGTTGCTATAGCAGGGCAACGGGGCTACGATCCTGCCAATATTTGTCAATTTTGACATTCAAGGCCAATTTTCGCCAATGGTGAAGCTGGGATCTGACATTCTGACGATCCAAGAGGTCGCGATTTACCTCAAGGTCGCTGAACGAACGGTCTACCGGCTGGCAGCGGCAAAGAAAATACCGGCGTTCAAGGTTGGCGGGTCTTGGCGATTCTCTCGTGCCGAAATTGAACGGTGGATTAAGAGCCAGTCGTCTGCGACACCAGGCACCGACGGTGTCAGCGCGATGGACTCCAGACGGCGATCATGAAACTGACTCCGACCACGGTTGCGGCTCGTGCGGATTGGAAACCCAGCGCAACCGCCGCGTGGACCTCAACCTAAACTTAAGAGGGCTCGAATCGCGCGGTACCGAAAGCGCCAATCATTTCTGAACACAGAAGAAATCGTTTGAACAACACATCATCCATTGCAGCATTTCCGCTTCAGCATTTATCGGTGCGGGTCCCTTGGCATGACGCGGGGTGGGCGGGTGTGGTTTGCAACGCGCCACAACTTAATGGCGCATGCTCGAAATTGAAGCGAATTGCTGGCGGCAAACACGAAGAGGACGAGAAAGCGATTGCAGGCCAATCGTTGGAAGCTCTGCCATCGGACGTGTGGCCGTGTTGCGTTGAGGAGAGGGCAACCTTCATGGCCCCGTTTGAGATGGAGCACATTAAACGGCACGCATTGGCGAGTGTGAACAAGGAGCACTACGGGCACTTCCAGCCAACTCGACAGCGCAATCCAGCTTACTCCGCGGGGATCGTCCCGTTTCGGTGGATGATGCGCGAAAATTTAAACGCTTATCGTGACCTGTATGAGTTAGATATAGATGAAACGAGGGAGCCCGATCTCGGATATAAAACCAGCTGGGTTCACGAAGCCACGAATCAAAGCGCTCTGTTGGACGGATTTGCCGCGCATCTTCGCACAGAAGATTCTCTCTGCCTCTTCTATGCCAAGCATGTGCCATTTGTCGAAGGCACCGGTCGAATCCTAATTGGAGTGGGCCGCATAAACAATATTGGTTGTCTGAAGGAATATGACCGCAACAGCAATGGGATGCGCGGCATGATCTGGGAGCGACCTGTCCAACATTCAATTCGCCCGAAGGGACAGGACGGCTTCCTTGTTCCCTACTATGAAATTTTGAAACGCGCCGAAGAAGATCCGTCCTTGGATCTCGAACGCTACGCGGCTAAAGCGCCGGATGAACATTGGGACGAGTTCTCGTACGCCAGCGAACTTGTTACCCATGATGGCGCTATCGCGGCGCTCCTTTCCCTTGAAACTGCACTCGACCGCATGGAGTCGGAGCTGGGTGTTCCGACGGCTTTGCAGCGACAGTGGATTCAAGTCGAACTTGTTCGCCTCTGGAAGGTTCGCGGCCCGTTCCCTGGCTTGGGTGCAGTGCTTTCAGCTTTCGGCTTGTCACGAGGGATCTTCGTCGCGCACGCGCTGCAGGAAAAAGCTGGTGAAAATGCCGACCCTTGGCCGTTCGTGGATGCTGCCTTTGACTCCCCGGCAAAAGTGTTGCCGAAGGAGCTTCATCGGGACCTGAAAGAATTGGCACCGACCTGGGCTGGTATGAGTGCGGATCGCAAAGCCCTGCTTCGTCTGATCAGTCGTTTCGAGGTAACGAAGGAGCAAGCGGCATCACTCTACGATGAGGGCTCTCGTCAGAAACGCCACTGGGCCGGCACAGACCGCGAGATTCTGCAAAACCCCTACCGCATTTACGAGATTAGTCGCCATGATCCCGAAGGCGTTCGGCTGCTGGCCGTAGACCGTGGCGTTTTCCCCGAGGATGTAGTGCGACTATTGCATCCACTTTCTGCTCCCTCGGGCCTGGACTCGGCCGCTGATCTGCGACGGGTTCGCGCGTTTACCATCTCTGCACTCGAAGAAGCCTCGCTCGGCGGGCATACATTGCTTCCAAAGGACAAAGCAGTGGATGCCATTTTGGGCCGCCCCGTGCGACCCGCGTGTCCAGTAACCGGCGATATGCTTTCCGCTCGAGTTGCGGATATGAAGCCAGAAGTGTGGTCCGCTCCAATGGACGGTACTGTGGCGCTGCAACTCGAACGCTATAAGGAAATCGGCGCCGAAGTGCGCAAGCAGGTCGATGGTCGCATTGGCGGCAAGCGGCATATCGTCAAACACGACTGGTTAGATTTCCTTCAGGAGATGTTTGGGCCGGCGACGGACAGCGAAGAAAAGCGCGCCCGCACGGAAAAAGCGGCGGCATTGAAGGAGTTGGCTGAAGCGCGTTTTAGCGTTCTGGCGGGACCGGCGGGCGCAGGTAAGACGACGGTTCTCGGCATTCTCTGCGGTCAGCCGGAGATTCGGGCCGAGGGGCTGTTGCTGTTGGCTCCCACCGGCAAAGCGCGTGTGCGAATGCAAGCACTGGCGGGCGGCGGTGGCGGTAAGGCACTCACGATTGCCCAATTTCTTAATCAGCATGGCCGGTACGATGGCCGCGGGGGCCGCTATATCATGAGCGACCGTCCGAAGGCGTCGGGCTTTGGAACGGTGATTGTGGATGAATCGTCAATGCTCACCGAGGATATGCTCGGCGCACTGTTCGATGCTTTCTCGGGCGTGAAGCGTTTCATCTTTGTTGGGGATCCCGCGCAATTGCCCCCGATCGGTGCAGGCCGACCGTTCGTGGATATCATCGCCAAGTTACGGCCCGAGGACTACGAGTCGCGATTTCCTCGTGTCGCCGTTGGCTACGCCGAACTCACCATTGAGCGTCGTCAGATTGGTTCCGATCGACCTGATTTGCGACTCGCACGGTGGTTTAGCGCCGCACCTCCATCAGCGGGGGAGGACGATGTGTTCTTTGTCGGCGCGAGCGAACATCCCGTAATTCGATTTGTTGAATGGCAGAAACCGGACGACTTCCAGAGCAAGCTTGTAGATGTGCTGGTAGAGGAGTTGAAGCTGTCCGGTCCCGAAGATTTGCGTGGTTTCAATAGAGCACTTGCTGCGACATCAAGCGGCGAATACGACTATTTCAACCGATCCGGTGAAGGAAAGAACGGTGCCGTCGATGCCGTCGAGGCTTGGCAGATCCTTAGCCCACTCCGAGGCATGCCATTTGGAGTGAACGACATCAACCGCCAAATCCACGAGCGATTCCGCGCCGGCTTCCTCAAGCTGGCTACGCAGCCTTGGCGCTCTATCCCGAAGCCCTTTGGAGCGGAACGCGTTGTATATGGCGACAAGGTCATGAACCTCAGCAACCATCGTCGTGACGGTAAACGGGTCTACCCGCAAGATGGGGCCATTGGCTACCTTGCCAACGGCGAGATTGGCATCGCAGTCGGGTTGTGGCAGTCGCGCAAAAACCCGAAGATCTTGAAAGTGGAGTTCTCCTCCCAACGAGGCTTCACCTATGATTTTTACGGAAGCGATTTCCAAGATGAGGGCGACGCCGCTCTCGAACTGGCTTACGCCCTCACTGTTCACAAGGCGCAGGGCAGTCAATTCAAAGTTGTGATCCTCGTGTTGCCGGAAGCGCATCCCATCCTTTCACGAGAACTAATCTACACCGCGCTTACCCGTCATCAAGACCGAGTAATTGTCATGCATCAGGGACCGCGCACTATCCTCAAGGATTTTGCTGCGCCTCATCGCTCGGAGACTGCGCGGCGCATGACCAACCTCTTACAGCCTTGCCGGATGTTGGAGTTCCCACAGGTAAAGGGCAGTCTCTTCCTGCAAGAAGGTTTGATCCACCGCACCAGCACTGGGGTCGCAGTTCGCTCAAAATCGGAACTCCTCGTCTACGAAGCACTCCGCAACGCTGGATACCAACCCGAATACGAAAAGGCACTGGCGCTCGGCGGTTCCACTCGGTACCCCGACTTCACGATCGACGACGAAATCTCGGGCCGGACCGTTTTCTGGGAGCATCTTGGAATGCTGGAGCGGGAGGAATATCGACGCAGTTGGGAAAAGAAGCTTGCCTGGTATCGTGCTAATAAGGTATTGCCAGCGGAAGAAGGCGGCGGAGAAAATGGGATGTTGGTTACCTCGCAGGATTCCGCGGCCGCCGGGTTTAACCTCGCGCATGTGCAGGCAAGCATTCAGAAATACCTCAAATGACTATGTCGCTGGCCAAATTACCTGGCATTGGGTGTCTCCACAGCTGGCAATTAAAACGAAAAGGTCTGTGTTGCGGGACTGAGGTTTAACATTTGAGGAACAGGATGTCTCAATCAGAGTTATTGACTTGGTACGAGACTCTCGCTAGGCCCTTTCTGGAGCGCCATGCTCCCGAGAGGCTAGCGAGCTTGGACGACGACTACAGTCGGCTGAATCGTTGGCTGGTGGCCCCCGAATCTGTCACGGTTTGCTTCCTGGGGGCATCGGGTGTTGGAAAGAGTACGCTGTTGAATGCCTTGGCGGCCGGCAGCGGCCAGATACTTCCTGCCGGGGGAATCGGTCCGTTGACTGCCCAAGCCACCGAAGTGCACTACAGCACCGTCCCTTCATTCAAGGTGGTCTATCACTCCCGGTCCCAGTTGTGGAAGATAGGGTTTGCCCTTTGGAATCGTGACAAGCTGAATTCTTTGCCTCAGGACCAGCCGGGCGCGTCCTCGGTAGAACAACCATCCGTCTGGGTCAATGAAATCGACCCAGACGTCGAGGAGGACGCAGCCGAACACACGCTTCTTGAGCAGACTGATCCCGCCGTCTCGGCCGTGGTGGACGGATACCTCAAGCAAGCCAAGCAATTAATCACCGGCGACCAGTTCAGCGAACGGTCTCTACCTTATGTCATCGATGCCATCCGCGACGTATGCGGATACAAGACGCAGGCCAATCACGACTTTGAGCCTAACGATTTGCAGCGGATGAAGCGTCTAAAGATTATTCTAAAAAATAAGACTTCGGGCGCCTACGAACGCGTGGAAGACAACGACCACTCCAACTTCATGGAGGACCTGAAGGCCCATGCCGCCGGATTTCTGTCGCCCCTGATCCAGCACATTGTCGTCGGCTGGCCCTCGGAGGTTCTAAAGGCCGGCGTTGTGCTCGTCGATCTGCCGGGCGTCGGAATCGCCCAGGACTCCTACCGCGACATCACCAAGCGTTATGTCCGAGAGAAGGCACGGGCCGTCATCGTGGTCGTTGATCGCGCCGGGACGACCGAAGCGACCATCGAACTCTTGCGAACGAGCGGCTATTGGGACCGGCTGGTCGGTGCCGCCGATGATCCCCAGAGCGACCCGTGCTCGATGATGTTGGCCGTCACCAAAGTGGATGAGGTGGCGGCAGAAGAGCGCCTGAATCGGCAGGTACCCGACGGATCCCAACGGCCCCTGAAACGACATGTTTTCGACGAACTCGTCGGTGAATTCAAAACGCGCATGCTCGCACAAGTCCGGGATCAGCTCGCCAAGATCGGTATTTCGGATAACGAATCCGTTAATACAGCGCGGCAGCAAGCGCGAGATACACTTCTGGGTTCGCTCGAGGTTCACCCGGTTTCAGCGACAGAGTATCGAAAGCTGTTGTTACGTGACGACGAGGATCGCTCCTTTTTGAGCGATGCGGACCAGTCGGGCATTCCGGCGCTTCAACATAGCTTGACCACGCTCGCCGAAACGGAGCGGGATATCAAGCAGGCGAACGTTCGTGCGGTAACCGAGCGTTTGGGGCGCGCGCTGATGAACGAAATATGGATCATTGAGGGTCAATGGCGGCAGCAGAATCGAGCAGCTGAGGAAGCGGAGCGACTAGCCGCCGCCCTGGAAGAGATTCTGACGCCCAAGCAGAAGGAGTATGACCGCCGCAGCGGCAGCTTTCGGGAGTTTTTGGAAGAGACTGTTAAAGCCAAAATAGAATCCTTAGTGCAAGAAGCACGAAGCGCGGCGGAAATGGATGTGAAGCGGTATCTATCGCGCCTGCAAGATGCCCATTGGGCAACTCTACGAGCGGCTGTTCGGCGCGACGGGTGCTTCCATGGAAGTCGGCATATTAATTTGCCGGATGACATCAGCACGTATTTCCAAGAGCCGATGGCGGCCGTATGGGGCCAGAAGCTGCTCAAAGACATCCGTAAGAGAACTTCGGAGCTATCGGCGGACATCGCTGCCCTGGTTCAGGAAATCTGCGAATGGGCGAGTGAACACGGTGGTGCGCAGATCAACAAGCAGATGCTGCAGAGTCAGCAAGACCGAGTGGCGGGGCTGGCGGCACAGATGAAGCAGGTCGGCAAGGAGGCGGTGGATGAGCTTCGCGAACATGTGAAAGTTAAGCTGACTGAAGCCATACGAAAGCCGATCAAAGCGGAGTGCAATCGTTTCGTAAAAGCCGGTGACGACATCGGCCCAGGGGTTAAACGCAGAATCCTGGAGCTGTTTAACCAACTCGCGAATAAGGCAACTTTCGCGGCCCAGAAGCCAGCAATTGAAATTTTGCAGCTTCATTTTCAGGCTGTCCGCGAAGAGATCGGAACGGCCTTTGGCAAATGGGGAGATCCCATTAAAGAAACTGCGGACTTGATCGTCGAACGACATGAACAGCGGGTCAAGCGGTCAGACGCTCAACGCCGAAGCCGGATCCTCGACGAACTCGACCGGGTTCTAACGCAGAGCCCTGTCCCAAGTGAGGCGGTGAATGCTCAATCCGAGAGCATGGGAGTAGTCTCGTGATTGTCGAGTATGCGGGCCGTCTTCGCGCAGTACTCCGAACGGTCAATGACTTTGGCTTTGAGTCCTTTGATTTAGTAGGCATGCCTCGGCGCCTTTCCGCTCCCGGCGTCTCACCGCCGCTTGTCGAAACCAATATCGACAAGCGGCGAGTCAGTCCCGTCCCGTTGCCGAGTGAACTATTACAGGCCCTCCCTGTTGGCGATTCCTGGCTCGCCATGTCGCAACGTACGCTCGGGCGTTTGTTGGCGTCGTTCTTGATCGCGGAGGATCCGCAGCGTCGGCTCGATGCCCGCAAGGCGGCAACACTCATGCACCAGGTGAGTTTGGTCCAGCACATCCTTGATCGTCCCAACCTTCGCAAGGTGTTGGTGGGCGACGAAGTTGGTCTCGGGAAAACCATTGAAGCGGGCCTATTGATCAAACAGCTACTTGAGCAAAACCCGGCTTACCGGGTGCTGTACCTCGCTCCGGCGCGACTCGTGTCGAATGTTGCCACCGAGCTTCGTGACAAGCTGGATATTGACGTTCGAAAGTGGATATCCGGCAACGAATCGGAGGCCCGTCTTGAATCCGACCGTGTGGTCGTCGCGAGCCTGAACAAGTCGGTGTTTGGCGCCAATTTGGAACGAGTGGGAAAGAGCGGACCGTGGGATTTGGTGATCGTGGACGAGTGCCACCATCTATCGGATTGGGATCCGACGGGGGGTAAGCCAAATCAAGCGTTCAAGCTGGTCAAGCAGCTCGTTGAATCACAAACGCCAGGAGCCCGTTTTATTTTGATGAGCGGAACGCCTCATCAAGGTTCGGAAGCCAGGTTCCTGAACATTTTAAGATTATTGTCGGATGATGGTAAGGACGTCGCGGGCGCGGCAGGTCGGGTCATCTTCCGCACCAAGGATCGGGTGAAAGACTGGCGGGGATCGCCGTTATTTCCATCACGCGATGTTCGCCAGCCGATCGTCGTTCCATTGGGCGCCTTGTATGAGCAGTGGTATCGCGATATAGGAGCGCTGTACAGCACGGACGGCATGAGCGGCGCAAAGTCGCGAGCGGCAGGATGGGCCAAGGGGCTCGCCCTGCAGTGGGCCTCCTCGAGCGTTCAAGCCGGTCTAGGATTCCTGGCGCGCTTGGCCATGCGTCGGCTCAATTGGACTCTCGAGAACGTTTCGCTGCGACGGGCGTTGTCGGCTCTTCGGCCATACCGGGGAGGGCCGCGCGATGAACCGGTTGAAGCACTCTATGCTCGCCTTGCCCTGCAAATGGGTAACCAAACCCTGGAGTTGCTCGAAGACGACGAGGACGACGATAGCGATGCCGATGCGCCTTGGCGCCCTGATCCATCGGCCTTGAGCGATCTGCTTGTTGCAGGCGTCAACCTTTTGGGCACGCCCGTTGCGCAAGCGAAATGGGAGGCCGTTTGCCGTCTGATTGACGCAGCTGAAGGCGATAAAATTGTCCTGTTTGCTCAACCGGTCGAGACCGTGACCACGGTCGCTGATTTCCTTGAGCAACGCTATGGCGAAAGACCCTCAGTCATCATCGGAAATCAGAGTGACGGTGAACGCATTTCGCAAGTCGAGCGGTTCCAAAGCCGGGACGGACCTCGGTTCTTGGTGTCCTCGCGGGCGGGTGGCGAAGGTCTCAACATGCAACAAGCCCGCCGTTTAATCCATTTGGACGTCCCCTGGAATCCGATGGATATGGAGCAACGAATTGGGCGGGTCCATCGATTTGGATCCCGCAAGACAATCATCGTGGACACGGTCGTCGCGGCTGGAAGCCGGGAAGTGGACATGTACCGAATCGCGCGCGAGAAGCTTGCGCTGATCGCTCAGCACTTGGACCCGGAGCAATTTGAAACACTGTTTGGTCGTGTAATGTCCCTGGTTCCACCCAAGGAGCTGGAACACATCTTGGGCGACATTGCGGAATCGACGGCATTGAACGAATCCTCCGCACGGGAAATCGGTCGTCTAGTAACAGAAGGCTACGCCTCTTGGAGCCAGTTTGACGTTACTTACCGACAGCAAGCCGAACAGATCCGCGCGGTCAACGCGGGTCAAGCCTCATGGGCAGACGTTGCACTATTCCTAGTAAAGTGTGGCGGCGCAAAGGCCAGCACCGATGCGACCTATAGCGGATTTGAATACAGGGACAACGAAATCGTCAGCACTGACGAGCACGTTTCCACGCTGACCTTGAACCAGTGCTTGTATGCGTGCGGCGATACGGGCGGCCTACGGGCCCACAGCGACGACGGAACCGTCGCAGCGCCTATTGGGCTCAACCTCGATCAGGTCCGACAATCGCTGTTCGACTCCTTCGCGCCAGTTCCGCCGGCGGGCGCCGCCGTCATCAAGCGCCCACCCGGACTCGGATTTCTTGGTACGAGCGATCGCCCGGTCACGGTGCTGGTGTTCCTAAGGCAAAAACTTCAACCAGACAAGGGGGTATGGGCAGAACGAGCCGTTGAGCTTCGCACGTTTCGTGTGGATGATCTCGGGCAACACGCAGAGTTGACTGCCGCGGAGGGGGCACAGCTTGTTCGGGCCTGCCAGACGGTAAGTCGCGTCAAAGACCCAACCGGGCTTCCCATGGACACGGCCAAAGATGCAGAGCAAGCATTGATGACATCGCTTCGGCGGCCTTCTGACGCCGAGATCTCCGACGGGATCCGATATGCGGTGTGGCCGATAGCAGCGCTGGTATTGGTATCGGAATAGTAGTGATGACAGACCAGTTCTTCGAACACCCGATTCTCAATTCGCCTTACGAATATCCTGCGCGCCACTGGGAGCTAGACGGGTCCGGCCAACCGACACAGCGAATTGCAGAGTCACGCCGTCGCGCCGACTTCATCACGCCAATTCCGAAGCCCAAGAAGCGTAGCGCCAAGCAGGGTGAGATGCTGTTTGCTGACGAGAAGGGATTGTCGTCCGCAAATCAGCAGTACGACCTGACGTCAATCATCAACCAGGTGCGCGGCGAGGTAGACGCATGGCGCAAGCTTCCGGAGAGTCAGTGGCAAGTAACTCCCGATACAGCTCGACTACTAAAGCATTGGCGGCACCACAAGTTTGCCGGCGTTCGTCCATTCTTCTGCCAAATCGAGGCGGTTGAGACGGCGATCTGGCTGACCGAGGTCGCGACTCGTAGTCGGTCCGCTGCGGCGAAAGTGGTCCTGGATCATCTTGCAAGCGCCAATCGGGACGCGAATCCAGAACTCAACCGGCTCACGTTAAAGCTCGCCACCGGGGCCGGCAAGACGACGGTGATGGCGATGCTGATTGCCTGGCAGACACTCAACGCGGCCCGAAGCCCCAACAGCAAGATTTTTACGAGAGGCTTCTTGGTGGTGGCGCCGGGGCTCACCATCAAGGACCGCCTGCGAGTGCTTCAGCCCAACGACCCGGACAACTATTATACGTATCGTGAGCTTGTGCCCAATGATCTGCTCGAAGACATTCAGCGTGCCAAGATCGTGATCACCAACTTCCATGCATTCAAGGCGCGCGAGCGTATTGAGCTGTCCGCTGGGGGGAGGGCGCTGCTGCAAGGACGCGTCGGCCCAGAGCTCGATACAACCGAGACCGAGGGGCAGATGATTCAGCGGGTCATGCCTGGTCTGATGGGATTCAAGAATATCCTGGTGCTGAATGACGAGGCTCATCACTGCTATCGAGAAAAGCCGCCTGAGCCCGACGACGAAGCACTGAAGGGTGACGAGCGCAAAGAGGCAGAGCATAACAGCGAGGCCGCACGCGTGTGGATTTCTGGTCTGGAAGCCGTGAACCGTAAGCTCGGGGTTTCACGCGTTTTCGATCTCTCCGCGACGCCATTCTTCTTGAGTGGATCGGGTTATGCCGAGGGAACCCTCTTCCCGTGGACCATGAGCGACTTCTCGCTCATGGACGCGATTGAATGCGGAATCGTGAAGCTTCCCCGTGTGCCGGTGGCGGAGAATATCTCGGGCAACGAAATGCCGATGTTTCGGAATTTATGGGAAAACATCCGGAAGGACATGCCGAAGGCCGGTCGTGGCAAGTCCGGAGATCTCGATCCGCTGAAGCTACCGGCGGTACTACAGACCGCCCTCCAAGCACTCTATGGCCACTACCAAAAGACCTTTGATGTGTGGAAGCAAGAGGGCAGTTCGGTCCCGCCTTGTTTCATTATTGTTTGCCAGAATACCGCAATCTCGAAGCTGGTCTATGACTATGTTTCCGGCTTCGTTCAGAAGGATGCCAGTGGTACCGAGACACTACACAACGGACGTCTGAAGCTATTTCAGAATTTTGACGAGACTACCGGAAATCCGCTCCCGCGGCCAAATACCTTACTAATTGACTCCGAGCAATTGGAGGCGGGGGATGCGCTGGATGATAATTTCCGTGCAATGGCAGCGGATGAAATCGCGCGATTCAAGCGAGAGATCGTTGAACGCACCCGCGACGCACATGCCGCGGATAACCTGCAAGACAACGAGCTGCTCCGCGAGGTTATGAACACGGTTGGGAAGGCGGGGCAGCTCGGCGCATCCATCCGATGTGTGGTTTCGGTTTCCATGTTGACCGAGGGGTGGGATGCCAACAACGTCACCCACATTCTCGGGATCCGAGCGTTCGGCACTCAACTTCTTTGCGAGCAGGTAATCGGTCGAGCGCTACGTCGGCAGTCCTACGATCTGAATGAAGAGGGACTCTTCAGCGCCGAATACGCCGACATATTTGGTGTGCCCTTCGACTTCGCGGCGAAACCCGTTGTCGCGCCCCCGCCGAAGCCGCGAGAAACCATCCAGGTAAAAGCTGTCCGTCCGGAACGAGATCACCTGGAAATCCGATTTCCGCGCGTCGAGGGGTATCGCGTCGAGCTACCGGAGGATCGGCTGTCCGCACAGTTTGGCGACGACTCGGTACTCGTGCTGACCCCCGACCTTGTCGGCCCCTCCGTCACGACAACGTCAGGAATCATCGGTGAGCTCGCGGATATGACACTCGAGCATCTCAAGGAAGTTCGGCCTTCTACCCTGCTTTTCCATCTCACGAAGCATCTGTTGTACAGCAAATGGCGCGATCCGGGTGAGGAGCCCAAGTTGTACCTGTTCGGCCAGCTCAAAAGCATAACGCGTCAATGGTTGGAGAGCAGTCTGGTTTGTAAGGGCGGGACTTATCCCGCACTGTTAATGTATCAGCAGCTGGCGGATATCGCCTGCAATCGCATCACGGCTGGGATTACCCGCGCCATGATGGGTGCAAAGCCCATCAAGCTCATGCTAGACCCCTTCAACCCGGTCGGTTCGACGCAGAACGTGCGATTCAATACATCCAGGAGAGAACGCTGGGAAACTAGTGGACCGCCTACAAAGAATCAAGTGAATTGGGTGATTTTGGATAGCGATTGGGAGGCAGAGTTTTGCCGTCTGGCCGAGGCCCATCCGAAAGTGCTGGCTTACACCAAGAATCATAATCTCGGCCTCGAAGTGCCGTACCTGATGGGCGCCGAAGCACGCCGCTATTTTCCCGATTTTATTGTTCTCGTGGAAGACGGCCATGGATCGGAAAATCCGCTGCATTTGGTAGTGGAAATCAAGGGATATCGCCGGGAAGACGCAAAAGTGAAGAAAGAGACCATAGAAACCTACTGGATACCCGGCGTGAACAACCTCCAAACTCACGGCCGGTGGGCGTTTGCAGAATTCACTGACGTCTATGCAATGGAAGCTAACTTCAAACGCCTTATTGAGAGGCACTAACGCGATGGTCAAGAAACCTGCTGCTGCAAAGACCGTTGAGTCGCTGAAGCATCCAGATAGCAAGCGCAAGAATATACCGACAGCGGAGTATCTGTCGGTGCAGGATAAAGCGCAGCAAGCGCCCAAGTCTTTGCGCTACCCTCGAAATACGGAGCTAGATCCGCAGTTCGTGTGGCGTGGTAAAGACGATCAAGATTGGAGCGACCTGGTCGTGCAGGCGCCGCCCATCTATATTCAGGAGAAGGTGCATCCCAAGGCGCTGATCGACGAATTGCTTCGTCAAACAAGAGAAAACGCGCACCAAGCGGGGCAGTCCACTGCAGATCTCTTCTCTGATTTCAACGGAATGCCCAAAGGAGCTGATAAGACGGAGTTTTACGCCCACGACCAGAACTGGTCCAACCGCATGATCCTCGGCGATTCCCTTCAGGTCATGGCGAGTTTGGCGGAGCGCGAGGGCTTACGCGGGCGAGTTCAATGTATCTATTTCGACCCGCCCTACGGCATCAAATTTAATAGCAACTTCCAGTGGTCCACTACCAGTCGCGACGTGAAGGACGGCAAGGCTGACCACATCACCCGCGAACCCGAGCAGGTAAAAGCCTTCCGCGATACTTGGCGCGACGGCATCCACAGCTACCTCACCTACTTGCGAGATCGGCTGACTGTAGCACGTGATCTTCTCACCGAGTCGGGGTCCATTTTCGTTCAAATCGGTGACGAAAATGTCCATCGCGTAAGGTCCGTCCTAGACGAGATTCTAGGCGAAGAGAATTTCGTGGCGCAAATTGCAGCTGCGAAAACGTCCGGACTCGCCGCGTCTGGCGCATTGGCTTCGGGTCATGATTATGTGCTTCATTACGCAAAGCAAAAAAGCGCATTGAAATACCGAGAACTGTTTGTCCCCAAGTCGGATGAATCAGCAGGGACTTCAGAGTATTTCAATGTTCAATTGGCCGACGGAGATCGACGAAGGATGAACTCCGCCGAGAAGGAAGATCCTGCGTTGTTACCCCCAAACGCTTTGGTATTTCGCGTGGACAACCTCACGAAACCGGGACCCGGCGCGAAGTATGATTTTGTGTTCCGTGGGACCACATTTTCACCAAAAGCACGGTGGTGGGGTACTACATTTGAAGGAATGTCGCGGGTTGAAAAGGCAGACCGCCTCCATGAAGGAGGTAGCACCATCAGCTTTATTAGATTTCTAGACGACTTTTCGGTGAAGCCGATCACCAATTATTGGCGAGATGTAATTCTATCAAGTCGGGTTGAGGAAAAAGTCTACGTCGTTCAAACATCGGTGAAGCTAATTCAACGATGCATCTTGATGAGCACGGACCCAGGTGACTTGGTCGTGGATCCCACCTGTGGTTCGGGCAGCACTGCAAGTGCGGCGGAACAATGGGGGCGCCGTTGGATAACGATTGATACCTCTCGTGTGGCTCTGGCGTTGGCCCGCGCGCGAATCATGGGTGCGCGCTATCCGTATTACCTGTTGGCCGATTCCCGAGAGGGCCAGCTCAAGGAAGCCGAGGCCACTAGGACGGCGCCCAGTTCGCAGCCCGCGCACGGGGACATTCGCCACGGATTTGTCTACGAGCGCGTGCCGCACATTACCCTGAAGTCCATAGCAAACAACGCGGAGATTGATGTCATATGGGAGCAGTGGCAAAAAAAGTTAGGGCCATTACGTGATCAATTGAACGCCGCTCTCAAAAAGCACTGGTCAGAGTGGGAGGTTCCGCGCGAGGTTGATGCCCGATGGTCGGACGGGGCGAAGAAGCTGCTCGCTGATTGGTGGCAGGCCAGGATCGGGCGGCAGCACGAGATCGACAAATCCATCGCTGCAAAGGCAGATTTTGAGTTTCTTTATGACAAGCCATATTCAGACAGCAGAGTAGTCAGAGTGGCAGGTCCCTTTACGGTCGAATCCCTTAGCCCTCACCGAATGCTCGCGGTGGATGAATACGATGGCTTAATCGATCCCCTTGTCACTGCAACGCGAGGCGAGAGCCCCGGCAGCGCCACTAGCTTCGAGCATATGATCCTAGAGAATTTGAAGGCGGGTGGTGTCCAACAAGCGCGCAAGGAGGGTCGAGTTCGTTTCACGTCCCTTGTGGGCTGGCCGGGCAGCTATATTTGCGCCGAAGGGCTTTACCAGGAAGGCGATGTCGAGAAGCGCGCCGGTATCTTTATCGGTCCGGAGTTTGGCACGGTGTCTCGACCCGATCTCGTTGAGGCAGCGCGCGAGGCGGGCGACGCAGGATTCGATGTACTAATTGCGTGTGCGTTCAACTACGAGGCGCATGCCAGTGAATTCAGCAAGCTTGGCCGAATTCCGGTGCTGAAAGCGCGGATGAACGCTGACTTGCATATGGCTTCGGATCTGAAGACAACTGGTAAAGGAAATCTATTTGTGATCTTCGGCGAGCCGGACATCGAAGTGTTGGATGCCAAGAGCAACCGAGTACGAGTTAAGATCAAGGGTGTCGATGTGTTCGATCCTTCATCAGGCGACGTGCGCAGCGATGGTGCTGAAGGTATTGCATGCTGGTTCATTGATACGGACTACAACGGGGAAAGCTTTTTCGTTCGTCAGGCCTACTTCCTTGGCCAGAATGACCCGTACAGGTCACTCCGGACGACTCTCAAGGCGGAGATCAACCAAGAGGCGTGGGAGAGTCTGAATAGTGATACTTCCAGGCCCTTTGACAAACCCAGATCCGGCCGGATCGCTGTAAAGGTTATCAATCACCTGGGCGACGAGGTAATGAGGGTGTTCAGGGTTAAATAATGATTGTGTTGCCGTCCAATTCGACTACCTGTCTCCACCGGCCTTGGCTTGGATGGATGCGCCGATGAACTTCGTCATTGCTGACACGTTTACCGGTAGCCTTGCCCGGTTGACGGGGGACGAACAGAAGGCAGTCAAGACAACGGCCTTCGATTTACAGATGAATCCAGCAAGCCCTGGGTTGTCGTTCCACAAACTTGAGAAGGGCAAGGACAGGAATTTCTGGTCCGTACGAGTCAATGTTGATATCCGGTTGATAGTACACCGTACGACCGGCAGTCTATTGCTCTGCTATGTGGATCACCACGATAAGGCGTACGCTTGGGCCGAACGACGTAAGTTAGAAACGCATCCGAAGACCGGCGCTGCGCAGCTGGTGGAGTTACGCGAGACAGTCCAGCAGATCGTCGTTCCAGAGTATGTAGCTGCTCCCAATCCCCTCCCGAAAAAGCCGAAGCTTTTTGCTGGCCGTAGCGAAGACGAACTCCTTAGTTTCGGTGTGCCGCAAGAATGGATTACCGACGTGCGCAGCGCGGATGAAGACACGCTTCTTGTGATTGCCGATCACTTGCCAGCGGAGGCTGCGGAAGCCCTCCTCGAGCTTGCGACAGGCGGGGTACCGCGGCCCTCAACTCCGGAAAAGCCGCCCGAGAGTCCTTTCGAGCATCCGGACGCAAAGCGGCGTTTCAGGACAATGGTGAACGTGGAGGAGTTGGAGAGAGCTCTCGACTTCCCTTGGGACAAGTGGACGGTATTCCTCCATCCGGAGCAGCTGTATTGGGTGGAACGCGATTACTCAGGCCCAGCCAGGGTTTCCGGTTCTGCCGGCACAGGCAAGACCATAGTCGCGCTGCACCGAGCCGTACACTTAGCTCGAGAGAACCTCGATGCCCGAGTACTACTGACAACCTTTTCGGTGCCGTTGGAGCGCGGGCTTCACACACGCTTGAGGCGATTGGTTGGTAACCAGCCTCAACTGGCCGATAGGATTGACGTGCAAGCTTTGGACGAAGTCGGGCTTCGTCTCCATAAGTCGCTCATTGGCCCAGTGAAGTTGGTAAATCGCGAACAGCTACGTTCCGTCGTGGCCGCGGCTGCGAGCGGTGTTCCAGATGGGGGCTTTAGTCCATCGTTCTTGATGTCGGAATGGGACCAGGTAGTAGACGCCTGGGGTTTGGCCAACTGGGAGGCGTATCGCGACGTTACTCGGCTCGGACGCCGAACCCGACTTCCGGAGCAGCGTCGGAAAAAGCTGTGGCAAATTTTCCAGGCAATACTAGAGGATCTCAAGACACAGCGATTATCGACCCAGTCGCAGGTATTCCACGCCCTCGCCAAGAAGCTCGCGACAGCGCCCAGCCAACCGTATCAGCACGTGGTCGTTGATGAGGCCCAAGATCTGAGTATTGCACAGCTAAAATTCTTGGCGGCTTTGGGCGCTAACCAGCCCAACGCACTCTTTTTCGCGGGCGACCTCGGGCAGCGAATCTTCCAGCAGCCATTCTCCTGGAAGGCTGCCGGGGTGGACATTCGCGGTCGTTCACGTCACCTACGGGTGAATTATCGTACGAGTCACCAGATCCGGCAGCAGGCGGATCGCCTACTCGCAACGGAAATCACCGACGTCGATGGCGTCGCCGATTTACGAGCGGATACGGTATCCGTTTTCAACGGTCCGGCCCCCATTGTCCGAATTTTCGACACGGCGGCGATAGAACAATCATCCGTCGCGGAGTGGATCCGCAAACTCCTCAAAGAAGGACTCTCGGCCCACGAGATTGGGATCTTTGTTCGCTCTGAAGCAGAACTGCCCAGGGCCAGAGACTCTGCTGCCGCGGCAGGACTCAATTATAAAGTCCTCGATGAGCACATAGAGATGACCGGTGACTTCGCCGCAATTGCGACTATGCATCTTGCCAAGGGTCTCGAGTTTCGGGCCGTTGCAGTAATGGCATGCGACGAAGAGGTACTGCCATTGCAGAGTAGAATCGAGCAAGTGGGTGAGGATGGCGATCTACAGGAGACCTATGACTCGGAGCGGCAGCTGCTCTATGTCGCTTGCACGCGTGCCAGAGATCGCTTGCTGGTTTCAGGAAGGGAGCCTGCCTCGGAGTTTTTGGCCGATCTGGCCAAGCATCCCCATGGAACCTGATTGGTGTGAAGCTTCTGCGCGGGTGCAATAAGGGAGTCTTATCTCGAAACATGAGTGGAGATCTCATTCATTGACGACGCGGGTGTCCGCGGTTCAATTGCGGATCTGTCAAAATCACGTGAGGGTAACAGCCGGGGTAACTCAGTTCGCCACTCTTATGAAATGACGTAAATCATAGGGTTTTAGTGGCCAATTCAATTCCCTCCCTGGCCACCAATCCTGTAACTCATTGATTTAAAAGACTATTCAGAGCTTCATTAGGGAACCAAACAGAGATTTTTGCGGTTGATCGCTAGGCTAAGTCCCGGATTTTATTGAAGCTGCCTACGGCAATCCCGCTCGTTTTAGGGATAAAATGGGGCAACTTCTTGCTCCTCGCCTTGATCAGCATATACGTGGGCACCGGTGCAAGATTAGGACAGCGAGTTGGCTTGTGAGTACCCAATTAGGGTACTATCATGCCCAAAAATGGGTTCTAAAACCGGCAAGTCTAATATCCCTCCGGCAGCGGTGTCCGGGGTCGCCGACGCACTATTCTCGAAGGTGCAACAGCGGGTTTTAGCTGTGTTGTTTGGCAACCATTCACGAAGCTTCTATGCCAACGAGTTGATCGCTTTGGCCGGCTCTGGATCGGGAGCAGTTCAGCGTGAACTTACTCAGCTTTCGGCAGCCGGGTTGGTGACCGTCAAGC
>Ga0182030_10003196_pt1 | contig 34985 bp, 23 predicted proteins | sample 812S3MmetaG_FD_121299 | JGI IMG/M metagenome (GOLD analysis project Ga0182030, IMG submission 121299) | Permafrost microbial communities from Stordalen Mire, Sweden - 812S3M metaG (Illumina Assembly) | ecosystem: Environmental > Terrestrial > Soil > Wetlands > Permafrost | place: Sweden...
CGCTGACCACCAGATTTGAAGTCACTTCGCGCTGGAATCCAAAGCTCCAGCTTTGCTCATAAGGAGTTTGGGCTGCCGCTGCGGTGCGGAGCGGTCCTATGGCGCCGTAGCCAACGTCGTTCAACAAACCGAGAGAGCTTCCCGGCGGCAGGATCAGCCCATTGGGAAAAGGATTGCCCAGATGCAACCAGGGCGTCGCGCCATCGTTCTGATAAGTCGTGAGCGCACTGGTTGACTGGGTGAATCCCTGCGAACCGTAGCTCAACAGTCCATTGGCCCCGGAGCGGGTTTGGCCGTAATAGATGCCATAACCGCCGCGCATGACGGTCTTATTGTCCACCCGCCAGGCAAAACCGAACCGTGGCTGAAAGTCCTTCCAGTCCGTTTCCCAGTCGCTGCGGATGCTGGCGCTATTGAATAGCTCTCCGCCATGAAGCGTACCGAGGCCAGGCACCGTAAGCGGAGAGACCACATTCGGATCGAACCAGTTCATGCGATTGTCACGCTCGGTTCTGGGCAAATTCACGTCGTAGCGAAGTCCGATATTCAGCGTGAGTCGGGGAGCGACCTTCCAGTTATCCTGGACAAATCCGGCATATTGGAAGCTTTCTGACGCAGGCTCGAACTGGACCTGGTAGTAAGCTCCCCCGCCCATCAACTGGCCCATCATGAGACTGGCCATGCCGTCGCCGCCGCACTGCGTAATATCGGGGTTCGGGCACTGTGAACTGCCCAGGCTGTTGAAATTGAGGTAACCGACCGGAGCGTTCGTCTGAATATAGTTTTGCTGGTGCAGCCGCCCCTCGGCGCCGATTTTCAGTTCGTGTTTTCCATGGATCTTCGTAAGAACCCCGGTAAGCTGGCCGGTGTCTTGGCCCTGGTGGTAGTTGCCGTAAGGATCCTGCCCAATGCTTGTGAATCCAGCGCTATAGTAACCGCTGCCGATGAACGTGGCGGGAACACCGAGAAAACCGTTGGTTTGCAGATAAGATGGAAAACCAAGGGTGCCCAGGGGATCCGCGTTCAGGCTCTTATTGTAGGCATCGATCTCCTCCGAGCCTCGCGAGAAGCCCAGCGTCATGTTCAATATCAGGGTAGGGCTAAAGGTCTGTGTATCATTGATCACGAACAGGTGCGCCGCGCCCTGGTTCGGCCCGCTCCCGCAGGGATCCGTGAAATTATTGAAGCAGTTGAAAGGAGTATAACTATTTTTGCCCCGTGAGTATTTTGCGCTTAGCATATTCTTATCGCCGAAGCGGTGGTCGATTTTGATGTCGAACTGGTCGCTGGCGTTGGCCGACGCTCCCGATCCGATCCAGTTGTCGTAGATGCTGCCACCCGCGATATTCGGCATTGGGAACAGCTTCATCATTTTCTGTGCAACAGGATCGATCAGGTTTCCGGCCGCAACGGACAATTGGTACGGCGTGCCGTTCAGCGTCGGATTTCCACCGCTGGCATAAGTAGCCAGGTTGTTGAACGGAATATAGGCGCTGCGGTAGGCGCCGGCCGGCCCATTAGCCGGAGTTTGGAAAGTGCCGGAATAAGGATCATAGATTTGCCCGGCAATTACGCTGCAGAGCCCAGCCGAATCGAACGTGCCGCCATTGGCGCCACATATTTCTCCAAAGTCGCCGGAGCGTTCGGCGGTACTGGGCACACCCGCCTGATAGGTACCCAAATTGGATGAGCGCGTGCCATCCCAGTCAAAGAAGAAGAAAGTTTTATTTTTGAAGATCGGCCCACCAATGGTGCCGCCGTAATTGTTGCGGTGTACAGGAGCGATCGGAACACCGTACTCATTGTTGAACCAGTTGTTCGCGTCGGTGATCTGGTTACGAATGAAATCGTACCCGCTGCCATGGAAGGAATTGGTGCCCGAACGCGTGATCATGTTCACGATCGCTGAGCCGGAGAATCCATATTCCGCGCTGAAGTTGGTCTGCTGTACCTTGAACTCTTCCACCGCTTCAGCGGACGGGGTATAGGTGACCTGCGTGATACCGCCATTTGGCTCGAAGTTGGTGATGGAAGCACCATCCATCAGAATGTCTGCGTTTGCCCCACGGCTGCCATTGGACGAAAAGTTCGTACCGGTGTCGCCGACAGAGTTCGAGTCGCTCATGTTGTTGATACCCGGCGCCAGCCCGACAAAATCCAGCACGTAGCGGTCAACCAAGGGCAAATCATTTATGAACCGGCGATTGACCACCTGGCCCGTCACCGCATCCTCGGTCTGGAGGCTCTGCGCCTGGGAATCCACGTCAACGCTTTGCTTCGAGATGGCGACCTTCAGGCCGAGGTTTGCCGTCGCGTTCTCGCTGACGTTTAACGTGACGTTGGTACGCACCGTTTTCTCAAAGCCTTCCAGTTCCGCGGACACGGTATACAATCCCGGCGGAATCGTTGTGAACACGTATCGTCCGCTGTTATCCGACGTGGTGGCAAACTGGTACCCCTTCTGTTGGTCAACAAGCGTTACCTTCGCCCCTGGCACTAAGGCCCCGCTTGGGTCGGTGATGTTACCGCTCAGGGTCCCGAAGTACCCCTGGCCGAAGAGCATCATGGGCATCACGAACAGAATGGCTAATAGCAGTCCGCTGGGAATTCTCCGCGGGTTGTTTGATTGCCGACTTGAAGTAGCTACGATCATGTCATCTCCTTCGCATCCGCGCGGAGCCTTCGCGGCACTTCACTCCGGCTCACAAGTCTCCCTGGAGACGCCAAGGCGTAATGCCATGGAGAAGCTAGAGAATTGCCGCCGACATTCTCGTCAGGCCCCTTCGGTCTCACTAATGTATACTCCATTGATCAATGGTTCGGGTCAAGGCATAACATTACATATTCGCCAGGATTTCCATTTTGCCATACTGGCCCGTTGTCGATTATACGTCCACCCGCCTCTCTTGGAGCTGTCTCTTTCATTTTTCCCATCCCGAACGACTCCGACGGCCCCGGAGGAGCCAACTCCGGCTCCTCCGGGTACAAAAAAACCTGGAAGTGACTCATTCCAAGCGATTTCTCAAACACCTGTCGCTCTCCTGTCTCCTTCGCTCGGTTTGTTTCCCTGACCGCCTAGCAATTGGATCAATTCGTTCGTGAAGACGACCACTTCTACGGGTCGGCGACTGCGTGACCGTTTGGATCTTATTCTGGATGCCTCAACGCCCGTGCGTCTGGGTCCGCACAGCATACAGCGAACTCCGCGCGGCGATAAACAGGGTCCGGCGATCCGGTCCGCCGAAAAGCAATTGCAGCGGCCGCTCCGGCACCTCGATCGTGTCAATGAGCCGGCCCGCGGGGGTGTAGACATAGATCTGGCCGGCGGCGATGTAAACGTTGCCCCGAGCGTCGACCACGACGCCCTCCCCGCCTTGCTCGACGAAGGGCTGCATGTCGCTGAGACTGCCGTCGGCGTTCACTATCGCGCGGAAGGTCTGCATCTGTGCCTCGCTCGTCAGGTAGAACGCCTGGCCCGGCTTCGCCGGCGTGAGCCCGAAGGCGCGCAGCATGGGACTGTTCTTCACGCCCCACGCGGTACTGCCGCTGGTGAAGAGTTCGTCGGCGGCGAGGAAGGTCGTACCGTCGGGCGAGATGTACTGAAAGGGCCGGGGCAGCGCGGGCACTTCGAGCCGCCAGTCGCCCACCGGAAGCACCGGCGTCAGGCCGGCGCGCGCGATCGCCGGCTCGGGCTTCAGCAGCGTCACATCCAGGCCAGGCGCATCGGGTTTGAAGCTATAGACTGTCCCATTGCCGGCGTAGGAGACCACGATCAGATTGCCCGCACGGTCGAAGGCCAGTTGGACGGGATCGAGCGCATTGTCGCGCACCGTCGTGAGTTGGTGCTCCTTCGCATCCCAACGATAGATGCGTTGCCAATGGGCGTCGACAAAATACAGATCCCCGGAAGGCGAGATCGCCCCGCCGGAGATGCTGTAAAAGCCTCCGGCCAGCTTCTCCACCGACGCCCCCGGCGCGCGCACTGATGATACTGCGCGCCGGCTCGGTGGCGGCGCCTTCCCCGAGAGATCGAGCCAGGCGAACTCGCGCTGGCGCAGTTCGACGTGGTGCGTCTGGTCGTACACGGCGGCGTCGTAGGACACCTTGCTATTGCTATAGCTGTGGAAATTGCGGAAGCGTATGCCGGTCGAATCAGTCACCTTCACCGCCCAGGGGAAGGGCTGGAACATGCTGATGACGCGATAGACGCAGAGGTTGGCGACGGTGATATCGCGCGAGCTCTGGATCTCCAGTGGCAAATCGGCGCCGCTCTCGCCGCGTTCGCCCTCTGTCTGCAGCGCGTAGATCTTCCAGTTTGCGGCGTTGTGCAGCTGCACCTCGTGGCGCACGTGATGCTCGCTGGACAGCTCGTAGATGCGGCCCTCGGTGGTCGTATCTGAAATCAGCAGGCCGGCCTGCGCGAAGCTGCTCGGCGTCCAGATGTCGAAGAAGGTGCCGCCTCCGCCGTCGGTCACCCACAGGCTCGGATACTGCACATCCCAACGCCGGCGCGGGTCCGGGTCGCCGGTGTGGTTGCTGTTGTACGGATTCTCCCGTCCGCCGTCGATCTTCGGCGTGCCATGGCCGCCCAGCAGGCGGACGTCGTTCACCAGCGAATGCGCTCCCGCCATCCACTTCAGCGCCACCGCGCGCGGATTGATCCCGTTCGTGTAGAGGCCCAGCCCAATCACGATGTTGGTGCCGCCCTTCGGCGCCTCCACCATCGCCACCGGGCCGCCGATTCCCTGAAACGCCGCCCTGCCGTCGAGCAGCGCGATCTCGGTCGCACCCGGATGCAGTCCGACGAGCACGGTGTCGGGCTTCAGCACGAGCGTATCGCGGACCACATAGACGCCCGAGGGGAAATACAGCGTCCGATGCCCGGCGATGGCGCGGCGCAGGGCATCGGTGTCGTCGCTCTGCCCGTCGCCCTTAGCGCCCAACTCGCGCACGTTCGCCCAAGTGTCGCGCGCTGGCAGGTCGGGCAGGTCGGAGGCGGCGGGCGCGCTCAGGGTGCTGAGGGGCGCGGCCTCGTAGAGCGTCTTATACTCGCCCGCGGCGCCAATGTCCGTGTAGTGCAGTCCATGGGAGAAGAGCTTGATCTGATAGATCGCCCCGGCGCCGGCGAGCTTTTTGCCGCTCTCGCGGAACTCGGCGAATCGCGGCACGTTCCGGCAGGCGACGCCCTCCATGTTGATCTCCGTGCGGGCGTTCTTCTCCGCGCTGAGAATCACGGCCGGCCCGGCGATGTTCTCCATCCGCGCGTCTTTGACCCACATCTCGTCGGCAAACCCCGCGTCGACCGAAATCGCCGTGGGCACGTCCTGGAAATGGGGCCGGATCAGCGTGAGCCCGGCCTCGCGCTCGCGGATCGACGCTTCGCGCTGGCCCTGAAAGAACGCATCAACCATCGTGAACTGCCAGCCCGGCGAGGGACGCGACGTCCAAACGCCATATTGGCCGCCGAGGAAGCGCACGTCCTCGACGACGTTGCCGGCCTCATGGATGCCCGCCAGGCCGGAGCCGATACGGAACTCCATGTGCGCCAGGAAACAGTGCTGGGCATACTTGGAGCGCACCGCCGTCGCGCCGGCGTTGCCAGCGCCGATCTCAATGTCGATGTTGCTGATTGCCGAGTAAAACGTGCCAGGGTTGGCGTCGGGCACATTTTCGTAGACCGGCGGCGCGGCGCCGTGTGCGCCCGCCGGGCGGTTGCCGGCGAAGAACAGCATATATCGCTCGTTGCTCTTGTCCTGGTAGCCGGGCGTGTTTTCCCCGAGCACGAAGACCGGCCGAGCCGTGCCATAACCGATCACGCGGATGCCCGGCCAGATGTAGACAGTGTGGCTGAGCCGATAGCGCCCCTCGGGCAAGAAGACGATACCCTGCCGGGTAGTCTCCTGGACCCGGTCGATGGCCCGTTGCAACGCAGTCGTGTCGTCGGCGACTCCATCGCCCTGCGCCGCAAAGGCTTCCTTCGTCAGGAAGACAGCCTTGGGATCATCCAACCGCCGGGTGTAATACGACGCCGGCCACACAAGGCTAGCAGCCAGCAGGGCCCACATGGCTCCCAAGACCACCCCAGTGCGTCTTAGCATTCCTCAACCTCCTGTGCGGCTTCACGCCTCCCCGCGCCAACAACATACTATCGCTCCGTCTCTTCGGAAGGAGCACTAGCGAATAGTCTGGGCGCGCTACGGAGCTGTGGATGCCGACTCAGAAAGAGATGTCTTACTTGAACAGCAACGGTGCAAACGCGTGCAGATCCCGGCGCCAGGTCTGCCACTCGTGGGCCGTGCCCGGGGACTGGCAAAACACGTTCTTGAGGCCGGCCTTCTCCAGTTCATCGCGCATGGCCAGCGCCGATTTCAGCATGCGCTCTTCGACCGTACCCCCAACGGCCTCAATACGATCAAGGTCTTCGCGAACTGCCGGCTTACTTCATCGCTGCGGGCAACTTCGCGCTGGGAGTGCTATCCGCCTTCAGATCGCCCAGGGCGTATTGGATGCCAGCCAGGAAGTGCTCCAGCAGAGGAGCGTTCCAGAAGACGGGCGCACCATGTCCCAGCGAGCTATAGAAGACGCGGCCCTTCCCATAGGCGCGGATCCACGTCACGGGGAAATCCTTGTCCGCCATGCGCACTGGCAGGATGTGGTGGTTTGGAAAGAAACCGGTCTTTTCCACATCGATACTGAGGAGCACGTGCAGGTGGTCGCGCAGGGTCGGCTCCTGGAACTGGAAGGCCTGGTCGGCAATCTGGAATTCCTCGCCATGAAACACGGCATTCAACGGGCTTTTCGGGTCCTCTACCCGCACCGTCATGGTCTCCCCGTCCCAGGGATGCCCGCCGTTCTCGGTCGCCCCCAGCATCTGGCCGAACGGCGGCCACTGGTCGTACACGGGATACTGCACGAAGGTCGCGATGGCATCGTGAATTCCCACGAACCCTTTACCGCTCGCGATGAAGGCGAGGAGCGATTTCCTCAACTCCGGGTCTTCAAACAATACGCCTCCCGTATTCAGAAAGCAGATGGCGTCGAATTGTTTGATCCGCTCCGGGCGAAACATCTCGACATCGTCGCTGAACACCGCCTCGTAGGCGCCGGTCCGTTGGCCCATGAGCCGGATGGCGTAGTTATCCACCGGAATGGTGGCGTAGGAACTGCCGTGCCACGGATGTCCGTCGCGCATTTCCAGGTTACTCACCAACATGCGGCGCGGCCGCTTCGGTTTGGCCGGCGCCTTGGCTGGGACGGCGGCGTCCACTTTCTGCTTCTGCTCGGGGGGAAGCTCCTGACCATGGAGCAGCGTGAAACCAAGCGCCCCCATCAACAGCAGGTTATGTCTCATGATGAATCACTCCGCCCATCAGTGTATCGGCTTCAGCGTTGTCGCCGCCGTCTGGCGTCCCTCAGCCGAGTCCAGAATGATCACACAAGCAACGGCTCACTTTCCTAATTGCTGGACGAAGAAGTCCGCCATTATGTGGTTAGCCTCGATGGCCTCAGGAAGTGTGGAGTCGTACCAGAAGGCGTGGGGCAGAGCATCGAAGACCACCAGTCGCGCATCGACGCCAGCGTTGAAGTAGGCACGGTGCAGGTTGACGGTGCCGGAGAGCAGCAGATCGCGGCCGCTGGTGACGAACAGCGTCGGCGGCAGCCCGCGCGGGTCGGAGAAAATCGGCGAGAGCACGGGATCCCGCGGGTCGGTGGCAACTACGTATTCCGAGTCGTGCGGTCCCGGCCCGGGTGGATCCAGATGCCCCGAGAGGCCCCGCAAGCCATAAAGCGCCAGCGAGTCGCCATCGCGGGAGAAGTCGCCCAGGCCACTGAAGATCCCGAGGGCAGCGGGGAGCGGCAGGCCCAGTTGCTTCAGGCGGGCGGCCACTTCGGCGGTCAGAATGGCCCCGGCCGAGGTGCCATAGATCACGACGTGGCCGGGCTTGTAGGTTTTCAGCAACTCCTTGTAGACGGCGACCGAATCATCGACGGCCGCGGGAAAGGGATGCTCCGGAGCCAGCCGGTACAGCACGGCTACCACCTTCATCCTGCTGTAGGCGGCGATGGGAATTGACTCGGTATAGGAGCCGGAATCCGAGTTGAAGCCGCCGCCGTGCAGGTTGAGCAGCACCTTGTCACGGTTGGCCTCGGGCAGCCCTTCCGGGGTAACAATGCGAACCGGGACGCCGGCGATCCTGTCTTCAACGAGCTGATTGGGGCAGAGGCGGCTCCATTCCACGCGCGCACGGGCCGTGTAGGCGTCCGTGCTCTTGCGGCGGTCGGCCAGGGACTGCGGCGGACCCTGGTCGGGCATTTGCCGGCTCAGCGAGCGCTGCGCCTCGGCGCTGATGGTCTTCGGAACGGGAACAATGCGGGTGACGTGCGCCGTGCCCTGGGCGTCGATGTAGCTGGTGTCACGGGTGGGAGCCTGGGCTGACGTCGTCGGCTGGGGGACGGCGGCGGGTTGCTGTGCCTGAATGATCGCGGGCGCCAGCAGGAGCAGCAGTGTTGTGAAACGTGGAAAGCGATTCATGAAACTCGGATCCTCCTTTGGTAGATCAATTCTGGCGCGCTGACAGGCGCTCAGGAGTGGAACGCCTTCACGATACCAGAGACCCGAACATATCCCCAGCTACAACCAACCCGCCAGCCATCAGCACGCGAAGCGTCTGCCGTAAGGCTTCGTTCAAACGGCGCTACCGGAAACGGCGATCGAGCAGTAATTGATCACCTTGAGAATCCTTCTTTTCCACGCTTCTGACATTGCGGAGCGACGGCTTCAACCAATTGACCGCCATTCGCGCTTGAGCACCGCGCCACCAGTCGCAAGTGTCGGATTCAGTCTCAAGACTGCTGGGATGGACACACCCGGCCCCGGTTCCTGAACCGCTGAGGCTCCGGCCCGAAAGAAAAGTTGTCAATATTGATACACGGAGGTTCTACATTGCAATTCTGCATTTCCCGAAGGAAGATGCTGCAGGGCGCGGGAGCTGCAGCCGTCGCGCAGTCTGTCGAGTTCGCGAACGCCGCGCCCGCGGCGCGCCAGTGGCCGATTGAGGAAGGCCCGGAAACTCCGAAGATCTGCCTGGGCTTGGGTGATGGCGGCGGCCCGCTGCCCGCCAGCCTGCAGCCTCAGAACCAAGGACAGGCCGGCAGCGGCGCTGCAGGCGGGGCGCCGGCTGCGGGCGCCGGTGCGGCGCGGACGGCAAACCGCGGAAGCGGCTTCGGCGGAACCCTGGCACCCAGGCCGGAAACCGCACAGATCGCCGCAGCCCCGGCCGGGCGAGGCGCCGCCGGTAGCCCTGCTGCTTATCAGCGCATCAGCCAACTCGGCGTGACGCACTTGATAGGTGTGAGCGTTGGCGGTTTCCCATGGCGGGAAGAGAATGTTCGCGGCGCCATTCAGACCGCCAGGGACCACGGCATGGTCGCGTACAACACGATGATCGGCATCCCGAGCACCATCCTCTATGGCCGTGACGGCCGCGACAAAGACATGGAGCTGATCATCGCCTCCATCCAGGCCGCGGGGAAGGCCGGGCTTCCTGTGATCGAGTACAACTTCTATGCGCACCGCGTGGTCGAGGGTTATTACGAACAGGTGGGCAGGGCGAACTCGGGCTACACGGGCTTCGACTACGATCTCGAAGTGCTGGTCGATGAGAACGGGGTGATTGTGCCAGGCCTGCTGCGCGACGAATCGGGGCAGTTGACGCCCGAGACCTTGCAGGCGAATCCCAACGCCCGCAGGATCAAAGTCCGGGACCTGCCCCCTCTGGAAAGCGAAGGCGCTCACAGTCTGGACGAGATGTGGAACAACATCACCTTCTTCCTTAAGGCCGCGGTTCCGGCCGCCGAGAAGGCAGGTGTCCGTCTGGCGCTGCACCCCAACGATCCGCCCGCACCCATTAGCCGCGGCTCGGGGCAGATCATGGGTTCCGTCGCCGGCTGGAAGCACCTCATCGGGATCGTCGACAGTCCCGCCAACGGGATTACGTTCGATTGCGGAGTCACCAGGGAGATGGGCGAGGATCCGGTGGAGGTCGCGAACTACTTCGCCAGCCGCAAGCGCATCAACCACGTGCACTACCGCAACGTCTCGGTGGTGAAGCCGTACGAGAAATACACGGAGCTGTTCATCGACGCCGGCGTGGTGGACATGCTCGGCGTGATGAAAGCCCTTGTGAAGAACAAGTACGCCGGGACAATCTATCCCGAGCACCCGCGCGCTCTGGACTACGACCGCGACCGCGGCCGCATCCCCGGCTACCCCGGCGGCGGTGGCTACGGTGGAGTCACGTACAGCGTGGCCTACGCCAGGGCCATGCTGCAGGCCGCCCTGGAGGCGGTGTAATCTACGCCGGCTGCGAATCAACGCGCAATATGTGTTCTTGCTGGTGCCTGGCCTGTTACCAGAAACCGCCAAAGGCAAGCGCCCGGCAGCCATGCCGAAGAAGGAGCCCAAGCCCAACAAGAAGGCCGCTAAGCCCACACATGCCAAGCAAGCCGCAACGAATTGCGCCACTCGGGCAGATTGAGGCGCACTGTTCGCATGCGGTAAATTGGGAGCCAATTGCCATTGCCATCAGCCGCGACCCTTCTCGCGATCCGGCGCGAGACATTCACCAAGACGCCGCTATTCTGGACGCTTGATCCCGCCGATCGCGACCAACTGGCGGCGCTCGCGACGCCGCACCAATTTGGCCCAGGCGCCACTTTGTTCTATGAAGGCGACCCCTGCGCGGGGCTGTGGGTGCTCGGGTCGGGGGCAGTGAAAATCACCAAGACGAGCCCATCGGGACGCGAGATTATGCTGGCGCGCGAGAGTGCGCCGTCGAGCATCGCCGAGGTCCCTCTGTTCGATGACGGCGGATATCCGGCGAACGCCACGGCGATCGAGGAGACGCTTGCGTTTCTTCTGCACAAAGACGACTTCCGGCGCTTCTGCGAGCAACATCCAAGAGTGCCGTTGAAGGTGCTGGCGGTGGTGGGCAAGCGCCTGCGGACGCTGGTGCAGCTGATCGAGACGGTCACGTTCGGCAGCGTGCGGCAGCGTCTGGCGCGCGTGTTGCTCGAAGCGGCCAAAACGGACGTGGCGGGAGCGCCGACGGAGATTCCTCTTACGCACGAAGAACTCGCCTCGCGGCTGGGCACCGTGCGCGAAGTGGTGAGCCGCAACCTGGCCCGCTTTCAGGCCGAAGGAATGGTGAAGGTTGTCAAGCGGCAAATCGTGATCGCCGACATCGATGCGCTGCGCGCCGAAGCCGACACCGAGTTCTGAATTCCCACGCTTCACAAACCTAGGTTGAATTTGCGGCGCCATTCAGCGCGGCCGCCACGAAGCTGCGCGCGATCAGGCCGCCCACCATTGCGTTACGCGGAGTCTCAATGGCCACGGCGGTGGTTTGCGACGAGCCGTGACAACGGTCAGTGAGCCCATCCCGAAACGGCGCCAGCCCACTTCCACCGACCACGAAATGCGGGCAGCGCGTGACTGCGGTCACCGACTCGCGCCGGATGTAGCCTCAACATTGAATTACAAAAGGATGGATGACAATGCCGATGACAAAAACAACGACGACTCTGGCCGATGTGGCGGCCACCTCACTCAACGCCGTTCGAACGCTCGAACGCCATGGCCTGGACTATTGTTGTGGTGGAAAGCAGCCGTTTGACGAGGCGTGCGTTGCCAAGGGACTCAAGCCCGAATCCGTGATGCGGGAAGTTGAGCAGGCCCAGGGAGCCGGCGCGTCCGGGAAAGAGTGGCAGACCGCGCCGCTCGGCGAACTGGTGAAGCACATTGTTGCGACGCACCACGAGTATCTGAAACTGGAACTGCCGGTCCTGGGCAATCGCTTGGACAAGGTGCATTCGGTGCATGGCGCGCGCGATCCGGAGATCCTTGGCCGCATGGTGGAGGTGTTCGCCTCGTTGCGCGCGGAATTGGAATTGCATCTGCACAAGGAAGAGGCGATCCTGTTTCCCTTCTTGGAGCAATACGGCGATGCCGAGGTCCAGGGCCGGCCCATGCCGCCCGTTCCGTTCGGAACCATCGGTGCGCCGATCGCGATGATGGAGCGGGAACACGAGAGTGCCGGAGGCGCGCTGGCCGAATTCCGCGCGCTGACTAACGACTATCGACTGCCGCCGTACGCGTGCGATACGGTTCGTGCTCTTTACGCGGGCTTGCAGGCGCTCGAGGCCGATCTGCACGTGCACATCCACCTCGAAAACAACATTTTGTTTCCGCGCGCGATTGCACTGGAAAAACACTAGCATCGGATCCCCGGGCTGGACGGTCGTACCGTGGGAGACTTTTGGCAGGGGGCCTATTCCAACATCCTCTCGAACCGGAACCGTTCGATTTTTGCGGAGTTCATCGTCGGCGTCGTATCGCACGAGTTGATCAACCTCGCCGCCTCTATCGGCTCTCCAAACCCGCTCGCCACCATCAGCGCACCGATGCGCATACCATGCTCCACAAAAGCCGCCGTATGAGATGGCTCTCGGCCAGCAGCAGCCAGTAGTACCGGGCGTGCTTGATCAGACCCGCCGGTCTTCACCAGCCGTAGTTACAAACTCGTCAGCTACCTGTTGTCGATCCTCTATGGCAGCATCAGTCACCGCCAAAGGTTCGTCAGGTTGTAGGCCGTCACGCTCAGCAAAAGCCGGACTTCGATGAACGGAGCCGGTGGCGACTTCACCGGGCCAACACACCCGGTTGCCTCAGAACGTCAGTTCAGTGGTCCCTTGAATCGGCCGCGCCTGCCCCTTCCACACGAATACGCCCACCAGACCTGGAGGCAGCGACACGCGCCCACGCAGGCCGGCGCCGGTCCGGTCGAGCCACACCTCAATGGGTCCGAGGGGATGCGGCATGCGGGCATGGACGTGGTGCAGCGAGCCGAGCGCAGGTTCGATCCGCACGGTCCGGAAGCCGGGCGAAGCGGGCTCGATCCCCGCCACCGTGGCGAGGAACTCGAATGGCGGAGTGGCGCTCCAGGGGTGGCAATCCGAGCGCGAGTTGACCATGGCTTCCCCGAACGTCTGCATGCCGTCCCGCAGCATATTCTCCCAAGGTCCCAGATTCTCGATGTAGCGGTCGCCCAGTCCTGTCTTCTTAAGTGCGCGCCCGAGATAATAGCGGTAAAACATCTCCGCCTGCACCACGGACGGATCTTTCAACATACGTTCGATCAGGCCCCGTTGGGCATCGTGTGGAACGGCATCCGCGAGTACGGCGAGTGTGTTCACCTCCTGCGTATAGCCGTGCTGGGGCGTGTCCCGCAGGAGGCCGCGCTGCGGGTCGAAGCTTGACGCGTAGGTCTCGCGGTTGAGGTCCGCGGCGATTTGACGGTACCGCGCAGCCTCGCACTGCTTTCCGAAATGCTCGAACATCTCGGCGCTTTCCTGCAGCGTGAGCGAGAATAGGAACTTATCCCCGATGGGGCTCCAGGCCCACTGTACGGGCCGGTTTCCGCGCGTCTTCAGCTGTTCCTCCCACCATCCGAGCACGTTGCCGATCCCAGGCAGAAATTGCCGCGTGAATTCGTCATCGCCGCGGTACATCCAATGGTCGTGCACCATGGACACCCAGTACAGCGAAAACGGCGCGAGAAACTGCTCGAGGTTCGCGGGATACCGGCTCTCGGTCAGGCCGGAGGGGGAACGCGAGGCATCGAACTGTTCGTTCGCCAGCCGCACCAGCCGGTCGTCTCCCGTGAGAGAGAGCCAACTCAGCGCCTGCACCTTGGTATCGGCGATGTATGCCATCCGTTCCCAGGACAGGTCGCTGATGAAATTCTCCTGGGCGGTGAGTGCGAGTGTTCGCCAAGCAGCGTCCCAGATCGGTTTCAGCTTCTCGGAGTCGCTCTCAAAAACGGCCACGCGGGCCGCCGGATACACGCACAGGAGGCTCGAGAAATCCTCGACGACGAGAGGTTCCGCGAGTGTCTGGATGTCGAGTTGCACCCAGCGCCAATTACGCGTCCACAAGGGGCGGTATTCGCGCTTCGCTCCGTCCGGCAGGAAGTTGTCCTCGGGACCCATGACATGTTTGCCAGCGAATTGATTGCGGTCGCCCTTCACGCCTTTGCTGTCGTACAGAGATTCCGAGTAAGTCACGTGAACCTCCGCACCTTTGCCACCGCTGACCCGCACAACCGGGTAGCCCGTGGTCAGTGCTCCCTGGTCGAGAAGCACGGTGGCTTTGGCGTGCGCGGGAATCCGGAACGAGGCAGACCCTTTCACGAACGTCGGCGCAACCTCCACTCCCTCGGCTCGGGCGACCCGCTCGAACCTCTGCGGGTCCTCAGTCAGGAACGGCACGCTGCGCGGCTTGAGTTGCCAACGCTGATGACTTTCTATGCCCGCCGGACCGCCCCGGACGATTTGGGACGCGGAGAGCCAGGTCGAGTCATCGAAGGCGGCCTGCTCCCAGCCCCACGGGTATTTGGCCGCATCGACACGCTCCGTCGCGCCGGCGACATAGTAGTTCCATAGAAAACGCGGATCGCTATCCTTGTAAACGATCTGCCGATACGCCGGATCCTGGATCACCTTCCAGGTGTGGTCCGTGTTCACTGCCGTGTTGGCCAGCTCGTCCGATTGCAGGACAAAACCGGTGCGATGGCTGATCTGAGCCATCGGTTTCTCAAGGCCGCCATTCCACACCACCGCGGCCAGAATGTTGTTTCCCGCCGTGAGATACGGCGCCAGATCCACGGTATCGAAACGCCAGTTGAGTAAGTCGCTCTGCGCCGGTCCCGTCGAGACAGACCGGCCATTCGCAAACAACCGGTAACGGTTGTCGGCCGAGACGTGCACCACAAATCGCTCCGGCTTCGCAGTCAGCGTGAATGCTTTCCGAAAATGAAAAACGCCAAATTCCGTCGCCGATGCGGCCGGATGTGTGATCCACCACGCCGGCCAGGGCCGCTCGATCAGCGCCGGGTTCACCGGCTGACTATGTGCGGCCGCGATCATCAGGAACGCGATGAAAAAGCTTCGCATGATGAATATCATAATGCCTGGCCCCGGGCTTGAGGCACTCTATTGCCGATTGAGGCCGCGATCGAAACCTTGGTGCGGTGGGAGGCGTCGGCGAGCCGCACCTCCTCCACGCCATGCACCGCAGCCTGGACGCGCTATGATTCGCACCCTGTACTACGAGCCGGTGAACTATTCCGGCTAAGGCCAAGTTTCCAGCTTCCGGCGCTGCATGTGCTGACGGCCGGGCACTCTCCGCCGGCAACCTGAGTAGTGCGCAGGAACATCCGACGCAGTATATCGAGTCGGAGCCACAGCCCGGGACATTGAGCGGATCAAACAGAGGCTTAGGATGTTGGAGAGGGCGCGGGCGGCCGCTTGTCAGGCTGCCTACTGATCGGCGCCCCAAGCGACTGCGGCTCAGTGCCTCTGCTGAAGCCGGTCCCAGAGTTGCTTGGAAACGTAGCCCCGTATTTCCACTCCAGGGCGGAGCTCAACGTACTCCGGGAACATCTGCATGTAGAGTTCCCGTTCGCCAGGCGGCGGGCTCTCATAGAGCTTGCGGATCAAGTCCGGCTCCATGGCGGGCGAAGCAAGCAAGATCGGCGCGGGAGGGCCGTCCGCTGGCACGGCGCGCCACCAGCGCACGTTTGGATAACCGCGCAGGTACCACGGTAGCGGCCAGAGGTTCTCGGGAGAGTAGATGTCCACCGCCACCTGGTGCCCTTGTGCGGCAGCCTGTGCGCATGCTTCCACGCTATCCCGGATCTTGTAAACTCCGTTTCCGGTTTGTGCGTAAACCCACTGGTTTCGCGGATCGCTTGAGTAGCGGGTGGATGCCAGCCAGGCCTGGCACGCTGTATAGGTCGTTGCCGTGGCCAGCAGGACAAGCACCGCCGGACGCCACAGCCGAACAAGCCTCTCGGCCGCCACTCCGGCCAGGAGTGCGAGGGGATACAACATGGCGACGACGCACCAGGGCGTCTTATAGGGAATCGCGGAGTATAGACAGGCGAGCAGAATGCCGTACCAGGCGACGAATCGCAGCACAGGCTTGCCTGAGCGAAAGGCAATCACAAAGCCGGCCATCGCCAGAATGAACAGCAACGCTTCGCCAGGTCCTCCAGCGGCGCCGGTCAGCAGGCCGAGATAGTAATGCCACGGATGTGCATGCCAGCCAGGCGCAACGCTCCGGTGAAGGTACGATTGCGCCGCTGATCCCAACAGTCCCCAGCGCCATGGTGGAGCGAGCAGGGCCGAAACGGTCAATGCCAGTGTTGCCGCGAAGGCGCCGGCTGAACGCCAGCTTAGTCCTCGAGGCCGGAACGCGACGACCCAGGCAACGGCTGAACTCGCCAGTACCAGCACTGCCGTCTCCTTGGTGGCGAGCATTACACCTGCGATGCACCCAGCCAACACCCATCCGCCAGGTCCCGGCCGTTTGAGAGTACTCCACAGCGCCCACAACCAGGCGGCGGCCCACAGCGCCAGAAGCATTTCAGGAATGTAATCGCGACTGTAGTAGACCATCGCCGGGGAGACGGCAAGGAAGGCCGCGGCCATCCAGGCAGCCGGGAACCCGATCACGCTCGTGAACAGGAGGGGCGACAACGCCAGCAAAATACCTGCCGTTGCCGGGACGATCCGCAAGGTCGTTTCATTCAGGCGCTCGTAGCTCGTGCGGCCACTTAAGCAGGCCGGCGCCAGCGTGCAGTATGCCAGCATCGGACCGTGATAATCGTTCGGGTCGTACGCGTAGCGGCCCGTCGCCAGGAGTGTACCGAACTTGTCAGCGAGGATAGCCTCGTCGGCGTGCATCGGTCGTTGTTCGAGCCGTGGCAGACGTAGGGCGCCGCCCAGGATGGCCAGTGCCGCTATCGCGGCTCCGCGCGTCAATGGGCCGGCTTGCCGTATACTTCCACCTCGACGTAATGGTTCAGGGCGTTGATGTTATTCCCATTGCTCCAGAGCCGCACATAGCGTGCGATTACGCCTTTAGCGTCGATCAATCTACCCTCGGCGGTTTCCACGTAGTTGAGGTCCTTGCCCGCGCCCAGCCCCGCTGTGTTGTCGTGGTCATTGTTGAACAAGGTTCGAACGTTGGTCAGGAAATCCGGATCGTCCGTGACTTGCACGATGACATCGAAGTAGACCCGCGCCTGTTTATGAAAATGCCACAGGGCAATCGCGTAGATCGTGCACCTTTCCTTCAGATCGATGGTCACGGACTGAATGCCCGGCGGCAGTTCCACGTAGGTTCCGTCCAGACCCGACTTTTCACCATCGGTCAGCATCTCGAACTCACCTACCGAAGTCTCCGAAGCACTGCTTGAAACAGGTTTCCCCCGAGCGACGTTCAGCGTGCCCGAGGGAGCCAGAAAGGCAGGCCGCATTTTGCCGGTGGGCTTTTCGAGATTCGGGACTTTGAGGTTTTGAGGAGTCCCCTCGAACAACGGCTTCGGGAGCGAAAGCGGCAACGGCTCGAGCTTCGGCGTCTGCGCGCAGGCGGCCGCCGCGGCCAGCGCCAGCGAGATCATGCTCAGCGTCGTTTTCATCGAAGCCATTGGTTCAACCTACTTCCGATTCAGCGCCTGCTCCAAAGCAGCGACGGCGATCTTCGCTTCCTGTGCAACGCTAGCGTCGCTCAGTTCCTCCCGCGCCAGCCTGAGCGATTCTTCCGAAGGCGCCTTCTGGAGCGCTGCCAGGATGGCGCGTTTTTCTTCGGGCTGGCGGGCGATGCGCAACGCTCTCTCCAACATTTTCGCGGTCTCGGATGGCGCGCGATCCCCTGGCTGCGACACCAGCTTTATGTATCCGCGCAGCGCCAGAATCTGCAGAGCTGAGCTACCCGGCTGACCGGCTACCGTCAATAAATCCCCCGCCGGCTCTGCAGTCGGCCATTGCGAGAGAGCAAGGATTGCAGCCCGCCGCGCCTCGTCATCGGCTTGTTTGAGTACATCGCGGAACAGCGGCAGCGTGTCATTGATGCCGGCCTGCCCCATCACGGACAACAGAGCGCTCTTCTTTTCCGGGTCATTCGCGGAACGGTACGCCGTAACCAGCTCAGGCCCGTGGGATTGAGAGGAGCGCTTCAGCGCCGAAAACAAAGCGCGCTGTGCTTCTGTCAGATCGGCATTGCCACGCACGTTCAACAGAAGACCAATCAGGGCGGGAACGCGCTCGGGGCCGGCAACATCCCGCAGCGCCCGAATTGCCTCGCGCCGCACCGCAGCGTCGTCCTCCTTTGCCGCCGCCAGCAATGTGTCGGCAGCCTGCGTGATGTTGCGTTCCGCCGCGGCTCGGATTAGTTCAACCCGGACTTTGGGCTCTGCCCGGGGAATGGACTCGACCACTGCCCGGTCGACGTCGGCGCCGCGCAAACCGTACAGGCACTGACGCGCGGCGCTCTGCTCTTCACCAGTCGTGTCGGCAGCGCGCTGGGCCACCGGCAGCACCGATGACGCGTCGCCGAGCCGCTGCAGACCCGTCAAAGCTTCGATCCGCAGAGCGACGTTCTGCGATTTCAACGCCTCGTCCAAGACCGGCCGGGCGGCGGGATCGCCGCGGTCCCCGAGGGCCGCGATCATCTGGACCTGGCCATCGGCAGGCAACTCCGCCATTGAGTCGACCATCACCTTCATGGCAGCCGCACCTGGGATCGCCAGCAGGGACCGGACAGCGGCCGCGCGCAGGGTTGGACTACCATCTTTTAGCGCCGCCGTCAGCACCGGCAACGCACTCTCGCCCGAAATTGCGCCAAGCCCACGGAGCGCCGCCACACGTACCATCTCGGACTCGCCGGGCTGATAAAGCCGTCTGTAGATCGCGAGAGCTCCGGGCCGGTCGTTGGTCTCCGCCAGGCGTTCGGCGCAGCGGAGGAGGGCTTCAGTCAAAAAGACGCGCTGTTGAGGCAACGCTTTGTCCAGGGCCGCGCTCAATGCCGTCTGAGCGGGTGCATCCGCGATGCTCGCCAGCGCATCGGCCGCCGCAGCCGCAAGCGCCGCATCCGGGCTCCCCAGCATCCCCTTCAGCTTTTCCACGGCAGTCCGGGCCCGATGCCGGCCCAGCGTGTTCACGATTCCGATTCTTGTGTTGCCGGCGGCGCTCGCGAGCGCGTCGAGCAGGGCCGCGTCCGCCGCGGGTCCGCCGATTCGTTCCAGAGCATAACGCGCCATTTCCGCGATGGGCGGTTGGCCCAGTAAGCGCGCGAGCACTGGCACAGAGCGCTCTGAACCCATTACGCTCAGCTCGCGGCAGACTGCTTCCTTGCCATCACGGGTCGCGTCGGAGTCGAGCAACCGGTCCAGCGCCGCTTCCACCGCCTGGACTTGCGAAGGTGACGCGAGCGACGCCCGCACCAGATCGCTTAACTTAGACAATGGCTCGCGGCTGTGGCCGTATTCATATCGGGCAACCTGAGTGAGGACCTCGCTCAGGCCCGCGGGGGATTGCGCCAGCACCGTCCCCGCGACTACGCCAGCCAGCACCAAAAAAAACCTATTCTTCATTTCAAACTCCGCCTAGATGTGCCAGGGATCTCGCATCGGCCGTTCCATCAATCGCGCCGCTTCGAGATCACCCACGATTTCCTGTTTCACCGGATCCCAGCGAATCCTCCGGCCCACACGCATCGAGATCAGTCCCAGATACCCCGGCGTTGCCGACCTCAGGGCGACATCCGCGGGCGTCAGCGTTTCCCGTCGGGTCCTGACGCACTCGATGAACTGCGCCGGATGCCCCTTCGAGCGCGGCAATTGGACATCATTCGGCCCAATTTTGGAGGTCAGAATGCTCTTGGGTTCGCCTTCCATGCCTTTGCGATCCACCCACAGCCAACCCCCGTCTCCGATCCATTTTGTGCCCAGGCGCGTATCGTCGTATCCGCCGGAAATGTGCATTTCCAGGCCTCCGGCATACTTAGCGATAACCCGGTAACTGGTCGCCGTGTCCCACAACACGTCCGCGGGCGGGAATTCGCCGTGCGCCTCCACTTCAAACGGCCCACTGTGGTCCAGGCCCAGTCCCCAGTGGGCGATATCCACGTGGTGTCCAATCCAATCCATCAACATCCCGCCGCCGTAATCGGAATGCCAGCGCCAGGTCTTGTGCACCCTGGCCGGACAGTAGGGTGCGAGGGGCGCCGGCCCGAGCCAGCGATCGTAATCCAGCGACCGCGGGGGCGGCACAGGCGCCACCAGGTGTGCCTTGCCGTCAAAATCCGTATGGCCGCCTGGCAAGCCCACTTCCACGCGCTGCACTTTTCCAATCCGCCCGCTGCGCACGAGCTCACAGGCGTAGCGGAACTGCGTCACGGAGCGCTGCCAGCTTCCCGTCTGCCACACTCGGCCGTAACGCCGCACCGCATCGCAGATGGCCATGCCTTCCGCGAAGTTGTGGGCCAGCGGCTTCTCGCCGTAGATGTCCTTGCCCCAGCGCGCCGCCAGAACCGAAGCCAGGCCGTGCCAATGATCCGGCAGCGAGAGGCACACGGCGTCAATGTCCGGCCGTGCCAGCATCTCCTCAATGCGCCGATAGGCGGCGCAGTCTTTGCTCCCGTACTTGTCATTGACCGTCTGCTGAGCGGCGTCCAGATGTTCGCTATCGACGTCGCAGACGGCCACGACACGCGCGTCCGGCAATTCCAGAAAGCTCTTAAGATTGTTCGTCCCTTGCCAGCCCACGCCGGCGCAGCCCACGTGAATCCGGTCGCCGGGAGCCGTTCCGCCACCGCGGCCCACAGCGGAGGCCGGCACAACCGCGGGAAACGCAGCCGCGCCCAGACCGCCCAGGAATCTCCGCCGGGTGGTCATCGCTTCGCGAGAGCCGCGCTGGGTGTGTCATCCGCCTTCAGATCGCCCAGCGCATACTGGATGCCCGCCAGGAAATGCTGGAGGACGGGTGGATTCGACCAGATCTCGGGATTGTGGCCCAGCGAGGAATAGAAGACCCGTCCTTTGCCATAACGGCGGATCCAACTCATGCCGAAGTCGTGATCTTTGGCGCGCTCGGCCAGGAAGTGCCGCTTCGGGTCCATGTCGGTCCGATCCGTATCTATGCCCAGCAGGATGTGCAGCTTCTCGCGCGAATACGGCGCCTGGAACTGGAATACCTCGTCGGAGATCTCGAAGCTCTTTCCGCCGAAAGCCGCATTCACGGGACTGGCCGGGTCTTCCACCTTCATCGTAATGACGTCTTTCGGTCCCCACGGATGCCCGCCGTTCTCGTAACCTCCGAGCATGTCGCCAAAGGGCGGGAACTGATCGTATTTAGGATATTGCACGAAGGTCGCCCCGGCCGCATGAAACCCGATGAACCCCTTGCCGTTGCGCACGAAACTGAGCAGCGATTCCCTCAGTGCCGCGTCTTCGAACAGTACGCCGCCGGTGTTGTTGAAGCAGATCGCGTCGAACTGTTTCAGTTTGGCGGGACTGAACGTGTTTATATCGTTGCTGAATACCGTTTCGTAAGCGCCGGTCTTCTCACCCATTTGCTGTATAGCCAGATTGCCGAACGGGATCGAGGTATGGCCGCGGCGCTCTTTCCCATCCCTGATGTTCAATGTGACCACCAGCAGCTTCCGTTTCCGCTTGGGGTGAACCTGGGCGGTCTGCGGAATGGCGTTCTCGACTCTCTGCTTTTCCTCGGCCGTCAATTGAGGCAGATTCTGTGCGCCGAGCTCCTGCTGTTTCCGCGCTTCCTGCGCCGATTCCTGGGCGCCCTTCTTCACGGATTGTTCGATCTGCGGACCGGCTGGCGCCGCCAGCGCCGCGCCTGCGCCCAATACGGCCAGCGACAGCACCGCATGCAGTATGGACCTATGTGCTCCTGGAATCCTCTTCCGCCCAGCCCCGTATCTCGTCCGCATCTCAATCATCCAATCGCTCCTTCCGCCTGTTTGCTTGCAATTCCGGAAACCTGATTCTATAACCGCCACGGGCCGCGCATCGGTCGCGCCAGCATGCGATTCGCCTGCTCGTCGTCGGGAAACACCTCGCGCTCGGGATCCCAGCTCACTTTTCGGCCTAGCCGGATCGCGATGTCGGCCTGCTGGCACACGGTCTCCGTGCGTACCGCCGACTCGATGTGGGAGATCGGCTGGCGCCGGGTTCGGACCGCATCCAGGAAATTCTTCCGATGATCGTTGCTGAAGACTACCTTGTTTTCGTTGGGACCGATCACCTCGTGTATCAGCGACTCAGGCTGCGTACGCATGCCTTCGCGGCTTACGTAGATCCAGCCTTTAGTTCCCATGAACAGTATGGCCATGCCACCGAAGTGGAATTGTTCATAGCGAGCCTTCGCTGTCTGCATGTCCAGGTACTGCAGTTTTACGCCGTTCGCGTAGCGGTGCTCGATCGCATAGGTCAGAGGCGTATCGTACAACCCCTCACCAGGGATGAACGCCGTGCCCTCCGCTGAAACCGGGCCAGTATGATCCGCATCATTCGCCCACTGCGCGATATCCACGTCATGGATGCCATAGGCGCCGCCGATGCAGCCCAGGGAGTAATCGTGGATCAGAGTCCAGTTCCGCGTGCAGCGCAGTCCCGTATACGGCGCCCACGGCGCCTGGCCGAGCCACAGGTCGTAATCGAGTCCCTCCGGAACCGGCTGTACCGGCTGCGTGGGGACCGGCGTATACCCGGCCGAGCCGACGACGATGGTCTGAAGTTCTCCGATGCGCCCGTTCCTGACCAGTTCGCAGGTATGGCGGTACTGCTGGTTGGAGCGCTGTTGGGTGCCGAATTGAAAAACCACTCCGTACCGCCGCACCGCCGCGCGCATGGCTCTGGCGTCCGCGAAGGTCAATCCCATCGGCTTCTCGTAATACATGTCTTTGCCATTACGAGCCGCCTCGATGCCGATCAGCGCGTGCCAGTGGTCCGGCACGGCGATCAGCACTGCGTCGATATCCTTGCGCGCGAGCAGTTCCCGGAAGTCGTTATATGTGGCGCACGACTTATCGCCGTAGCGCTCATCCACCCACTGTTTGGCCCGCTCCCGATGCTGCCTGCGGACGTCACAGACCGCCACCACCTGAACAGCGGAATTCTGGAGCAGCGCCTGACAGTGGCCGCTGCCCATCTCGCCAACTCCGATGTTGGCCATGACGATGCGGCTGTTCGCGCCGAAGGCCGTCGCCGGCACGATCGCGGGGAAACCCGTCGCCGCCACAACCCCTTTCAGCAGATCCCGCCGTCCGATCGTTTTCTGGCCCATACTCTGCTTCACCTCGCCGCGAGCGATACCGCGTTTCACTCGAAACAATATACACCCTTCGCCCAAATCGGTCACGCGGCTCGACGCGGCCAATTGCGCCGCTTGGGAAGATCCGGAAGGACTCGCGGCGTGAATCGCCAGTTCGGATCGGCAAAATACGTCGGTCGAGAAAATGGCATTCCTGCCACGGGCTGTTAAGAGAAATCGTAAAATTGGGGAATTTCAGCCCTAATTTTTCAAATTGCGGCTTGGCGAGGAGAGAATGCAGCGTGGAGGATCAAAGGAAGGCGGTTCGGTTTATACTGAATCGGACCGGGAAGTCCAAAACGGAAATTCCGGATTAACAGGCAAATGAAAATTGGATCCTCTGCGACGTGGGCGTTAGCGCTTGTGCTCTTCCCGAGTGCCTGGGCAGCCCCGGGCGTGTTTGCGGTTCGCCAGTACGGCGCGGCCGGAGATGGCAGGACCCTCGACACGGCGGCATTCAACGCGGCCATCGCGGCCTGCTCGGCGGCCGGAGGCGGCCAGGTCCTGGTGACGCCAGGCCGTTATCTGACGGGCACGATCCGGCTCAAGAGCAACATCACCTTGCAGGTTGAGGCGGGCGCGGAAATCGTCGGCACCCCGGATCTGACCCAGTACCAGAGCTTCGCCCCGCCCAAGGACACGCCGATGGGGGCAGGCTCCCGGGACTGGCATCGTGCCCTCGTGCTCGGCGTCGATGTCGAGAATGTGACAATCGCCGGACATGGCATCATCGACGGCAACAAGGTCTTCGATGCCCACGGCGAAGAGCACATGCGCGGACCGCACGGAATTCTGTTTGGTAATGCGCGAGACATTGTGCTGCGCGACATCACGATTCGCGACGCGGGCAATTATGCGATCTTGCTCGAGTTGACCAGCGATGTCGAAATCCGCGGAATCAAAGTGACCGGGGGATGGGACGGCGTGCATTTCCGCGGCTGGAAGGGCCATCCCTGCCGCAACGTGAGCATTACCGACAGCGAGTTTTTCACGGGCGACGATAATATTGCGGGCTGGTTCTGGGAAGATACCGTAATCTCGCGCTGCGTCTTTAACTCTTCGTGCAACGGGATCCGCCTGATCGGGCCGGCAAGCCGGCTCATCATCCACGATTGCCTGTTCTTCGGCCCGGGGCGATTCGAGCACCGGACCTCCCGCGAGCGGCACCGCAAGAACATGCTGGCCGCCATCCTGCTTCAACCGGGCGCTTGGGAGCGGACCGAAGGCAGTCTCGATGACGTGCAGATTTCGGACATCACGATGCACGATGTCACCACGCCCTTCAGTTTGACTCTCACGCCCGGCAATACCGCCGGCCGGATTACGATCAACCGGATGACGGCCACGTGCGCCTATCTCGCGGCCGCGACCGTGGAAAGTTGGGCGGAAACGCCCATCGAGAAGATGACGCTGCATGATGTGAACTTCGAATTCACCGGCGGAGGAACCGCTGAGCAGGCGCAAGCGCCGCTCCAAGGTCCATTGTTGGATGCCCGGGCATTGCCGGTCTGGGGTCTTTACGTACGGAAGGTGAAGACGCTCGAGATGCAGAACGTGCGGATGAACCTGGTGGCGCCAGACGCCCGTCCCGCATTTCGGGCTGACGACGTGGATCGCATTGATATGGACACGTTCCGAACGTCACCGGGCGGCGCACCGCCGCTGATCCTGCATGGCGTTCGCGAGCTGAATTTACGCGACACAGACGCGCAGGTGATCACGCGCTGAGAGCGCCCGAATCCGGCTAAACGGCGTAGAGACGGCCAAACTCGCGCAGACTCGAAATCCTAAATATCAGATTTGGGTGGTGGACGTGCAGACCGCGCCTGCTTTAAGCGCCGGTAAACCGCACCTTCTGTTCGAGCAGCGAGGATTCGGATACTCTGGGGTGCGCAACTAGGAAATCTCTTCGGACGGCCAATGCTTCCTGATGGTCAAGCTCGACGACGAGAAGCCCACCCCGGTGACGGAAATGATCCTCGTCCAGAACTGGTTCGAAGAACTCAAGCGCATCGCGCCTAGCGGCAAGAAGTGAGTGCGGCCACGCTTGTCAATGGCTTCGAACGACCAAGTGGAATCGAATTTCTGATCCAGGGCTGCGCCGAAGGCCTGTCTTGGCAGTCGGCCAACGCCAGGCTCGCGCCGCAGCCAACGTGCCTTGAGGCCTGCAATGAACCTGTCCACCACAACGCACGAACGCTGGTTGTACTCGAGAGTCTGCACGACGCTTTCGGTGTGCAAACCAATCCAGCCCAGCAGTAACATCCGGCCGCACTCGAGTGTCTCCAGATCGCGCAGCAGAATCCGCACCGGCCGACCGCCCGCCGCCGCATGGGGAATCACCCACAGCTCCTCCTCTGTCACCAAGAGCATCCGCGCCGGATACTTGCGCCCCCCGAGCCAATCGGATTCGCCCTGAGGGAGAAATACGCCCGCCATCGTCTTCGAAGCGTTTGGCGGCAGTTCAAAATCCTCCGGCGCGTCGTCTGCGCCCTTAATATCGAAAGCGCAAACGTAGTCGCAAGAATCCATACCGCCTCCACCGCATTACTGCGCGCCTGGTTCGTTGAAACGCTTGCCGATCGCGGCAGCCGCTGTCGAAATCACTCAGGCAGCCTTGTCTTGAGGGATCCCTGCGATTGGAAGGAACTCCTACCAGGAAAATCCCTCGTAGGAGTTATCTGCCCCGGACGGGGCGGTTCGAGGTGAACTCCAACACCTTACAGCTTCGATTGTGAGTATGGCCTTCTCGAAGGGACGTGGTCAAGACCGCTCCAGCTTCTCTGGAGAGGCTCGATTGGGAGCTGCGGGTGCCAGGCGCAGAAAAGAAGCATAGGGCGCAGCGGGGATTCACTGCCCTTGATCGTCGCAGGTCGTCGGAGTATATTGAAAATTGAAGTAGCGGTGGAGTTCGCTCAACGCCGTCCCTGATGGCCAATGACTCCTACAGTGGTTTCGCTGTGGGAGTGTTCGCCAAATCCCTCCAGCAAGCCACAATACAGCCGACTAGGAGATCCGCGGATGGATCAGATCTGGTTTGTGGCAGCACTCTGGCTCCTGCTGGCGCTGGTCGCGGTCCTCGTGGCCAACTGGCTCAGGATCTCCACTGCGCTCTCCGAGATCGTCGTCGGCACCGTCGCGCAGCTCGTGATTGGCGCACTGGCTGGCGGCAGTGTATTGGGAGCCAAAGCGGAGTGGATCACCTTCCTCGCCGGCACCGGCGCCATCGTGCTCACCTTCCTGGCCGGGGCCGAACTCGACCCCGGCGTGTTTCGCGCGAAATGGAAGGAGTCCATGGCGGTCGGTTTGGCGGGCTTTTTCGCTCCGTTCTTTGGCGCGGCGATGGTCGCTCACTATATCGTGGGGTGGCAGTGGCGACCCAGTTGGCTGGCCGGCGTGGCGCTTTCGACCACTTCCGTTGCCGTCGTCTATGCCGTGATGCTGGAACTCGGCTTCAACCAGACGACGTATGGAAAAGCAATTCTGGCGGCATGCTTCGTCAACGATCTGGGCACGGTAATCGCTCTCGGACTGATCTTCTCGCCGTTCACAATCAAGTCAGTCATCTTCATTGGAGTGGCTGTGGTGTCCTTCCTGGTGCTGCCCTTCGTTACACCATGGTTCTTCGAGCGCTACGGCGGCCGCGTTTCGGAACTCGAGACCAAGTACATCCTGCTGCTGCTGTTTGGGCTGGGCGGGTTGGCGGTCTGGTCGGGCAGCGAGGCGGTCCTGCCGGCGTACATGATTGGGATGGTCCTGGCCGGCAGCGTCGGCAAAGACCACTTCCTGATCCGGCGTCTTCGAACCCTGACGTTCGGGCTGCTTACACCGTTCTACTTCATCCGCGCCGGAAGCTTCGTTTCGATACCCGCGCTGATGGCGGCTCCGATGGTGTTCGTGGCGCTGTTCTTTGCCAAGATGGGATCCAAGCTCGCAGGCGTCCTGCCGGTTGTGCGCGCGTTCGGCTACCGCAAACGAGAGGGCGCCTACTACTCGCTCATGATGTCGACGGGTCTCACCTTCGGGACCATCTCGGCACTCTTCGGTTTAAATCACCACATCATTAACCAGACCCAGTATTCCCACCTGGTGGCAACCGTTATTGGCAGCGCCGTGATCCCGACCGCCATTGCCAACGCCTGGTTCATGCCGCGGCATCTGCTCCCTGAGGAGGAGCAGGAATTGAGGGAATCCGCATACGGCGAACCCGTGGGGGAACTCGATACATGAAACAGAGGATTGCGGGCGGTCCGCGACGACGGGCATTGGATGGGTCTGCACTACGTAGCGGGCAGCGCGGTGCTCGGATCGGTGGCTGTTTGGCTGGGCGCAGTCCTGACCGCCCGCCGATAATGAACATGGAGGCGCAATGCTGACCAAAGGCCCTGCAAAGAAGGTCACGATCTTCATCAACGAAGACACGCAACGTCACATGATGGCTCTGCACGACTCCATCATGAGCTTCCTGATGCATAAAGGAGTCTGTGGAGCAACGGCCACCCGGGCCTACTCGGGCTTCGGGTCGCACCAGTTGCTGCACACTCCGAAGGTTGAGGTGCTTTCCTACAGCTTGCCAATCCGGATCGAGTTCGTCGAGACGAGGGAAAAGGTCGACGAGATCCTGCCCACACTTTACGAGATGGTCTCGGACGGCTTGATCGAGGTGCAGGACACGACGGTCGTAAGGCTCGCGCGGAAGACGGCGAAACCGGAGCCCAAGACTCCTCACGAACGCAAGCAGGGACCAGCCAAGCTGCTGCGGGTGTTCATGGGCGACGACGACAAGTGGAACGGCGAGCCGCTCTACGACGCGATCGTGAACAAACTGCGCATGCTCGACATCGCCGGGGCGACTGTCTACCGGGGCATCCTCGGCTACGGTGCCAAGGGGCACGAACACAAGAAGAGCGTCTTCCACCCGATGCGCGACATGCCGGTGCAGATTTCGGTCATCGATAGCCCAGAGAAAATCGCCGCTGCCACGGAGGCGATCGAAGAGATGTTGGGAAATGGCCTGATCGTGACTTCTGACGTGGAGATGGTCAGGGTGGTTCGTGGCAAACCTGGAATGGAGGCGGCCCATGCAACAGAGCCAACCCGCTAGACTCCTGCGCATCCATATTTCGGAGTCCGACCGGTACAATGGCAAACCGTTGTACGAAGCAATCGTTGCCAAGTGCCGCGAGATGAAAATCGCGGGCGCGACGGTGTTTCGCGGTGTGGAAGGCTATGGCGAGACGGCCGAGGTGCACAAGTCGCACATGGTCCATCACGATCAGCCAATTCTGATCTCGATCGTCGACACTGCGGAGAACCTGGATCGACTGGTGCCGATCGTCGAAGACCTGATGGACACCGGCCTGATCGCAGTGTCCGAAGTTCAGGTCATTCGCGTTCAGAAGAAAGTTGCCGCGAGTGAAGGAAAGGGCGCTTGAGTATCTACAACCCCGAGACCAGGTCGTTCCGCTGTTCGGACGGCGGGACGAGGTAAGAACTCTCGCGGCTGCGCTTCGTGCACGGACCTCCTGCGTGGTTGTTGGTCCGAAGGGTATGGGCAAAACGAGACTTCTCCAGGAATCGTTCGCAGTCGCGAGGCAACCCTACGTGTATGTCGAAGGGCCAGAGGTGCTGCACCGGCTGCTCGTCGAACTGGCCACGCGGCTGTCATGCCCCGCCGGCCGCTTGGGGAACGTCCGCAACCGAACCAGCGCCGCCCTCAAACCCGCCGTGCTGGACGCGCTTCGCAGACAGCCTCGCTGCCTGGTTCTGGACAATGTCGCCGACGCCGATCCGAGGATGTACCGCTTCCTACAGCAGGTCTACTACATCCCGACTGTTTGTTTGATTGTCACCGCGGCATCGCGCAATTGCCTGGGCCACTTGCGCAAGCTGCTGTGGGACCCCCGTGAGGAGATCGCGTTGAAGCCGTTAACTCGACCGGAATCGCTCAGCCTATTCGACGTGGCTTCTCGCATGTACAGGCTACAATCGTTTGATCTCGCTGCGTTCCGAGGCAAAGTGTTGACCTCCGCGCAAGGGAACCCTGGCCAGATCCTGACGATGTGCCGGATGGCCAGCCGACCCGAATACCAGGACGGACGGCATATCAAGTTCCTGCCGTTACGAATTGATGCGCTAACAGCTTTCGTCCAATGACTGAACCTGACACAGACCCCGTCGCTCCTGAGATTGTACAGGATGCGCTAGCCACGGTCGAGGAATTGTGCCGGCGTCATGAGCTCTCGGCGCTGGAAGACTTTCTGGAAAGCTGCCGCGCGTTCGCCCTGGAAAAGACGCTGAACATCGCGGTGCTGGGGCGCTTCAAGGCCGGCAAGAGTAGCTTTCTCAACCATCTTCTCGGCCGGCCACTGCTGCCGATCGGCGTGATCCCGGTCACGTCCGTCGTCACCGAAATCCAGTGGGGGCCTCACGAGCAAGCCCAGATTCTGTTCGCCGATGGCCGCACGGAACAGGTGAGCGTGGATCGGATCGGCGATTTCATCTCAGAGAGTCAGAACCCGGAGAATTCCAAGCAAGTGGCTCGCGTGCGCGTCGATCTGCCCTCGATGGATCGCTACCGGGGGATTCGGTTTGTCGATACGCCGGGTCTAGAGAGCGTGCTCGAACACAACACCGACGCTTCTTTGGAATGGCTTCCGAATGTAGGGTTGGCTCTGGTCGCGGTCGGCGTCGACCCGCCTTTGTCGCACCACGACATTGAACTGATCCGCAACCTGAGCCGCTACACTCCCGACATTTCGCTTCTGCTCACAAAGGTCGACGTCCTGGATGAAAATGAGCGCATCCAGGTACTGGAGTTCGTTCAGAAGCAACTGGCACGCTATTGGAACGGCGCCGTTCCTGTCTTTCCGTACTCGGTCCGGCCGGGCTTCGAGAATCTGCGAGCGGAGCTCGACGCTAGCTTACTGTCACACGTGCGCACCGATGCCGGCGAGCACCGCGCCGCGATTCTCCGGCACAAGCTCGATTCGCTTGTGAGCGAATGTGCCGGTTACTTGAACGTCGCTCTCAAAGCGGCCGAGCTCGCCGACTGTGAGCGCGAGGAGTTACGGCGCAAGATTCTCGGGCAGAAGGAGACTCTCGACGACGCGCGTCTCGCCCTGAAGCTCATCGTACGGCACGCGACCGCCAATACCCGGTCTACTTTTGAGGCGCTATTACGGCCCGACGAACTGCCTGTGCGGAAGAAACTTCAGGAAGGCCTCGATCACGAGTTCCCAGCCTGGACCCGGAGCCTGCGTGTTGTGACAGAGAAGTTTGACGACTGGCTGCGCGTGGTTTTGACTAGCGAAATGGCGGAGCTTGCCAAAATGCACCGCTGCGAGTTCGTCGAACCAGTCCGCCGAGTCAGCCGGCAGCTTTCGCAATCGCTACAGGATTTTCGTAACCGGCTTTCGGAACGTATGCTGGAGACGCTTGGTGTGCCGCTGCGGACCACGGAGATGGAACTGCAGACAGAAGACCCCAACTCGCCCGACGTGCGCGTCGGAAGGATCTTCGACCACAATTGGGAACTCCTGTCATGGCTGATACCGATGGCGCTCGTCCGGGGCGCCGTGTTGAAACACTATCACCGCACGGTCGAGGAGCTTGTGTTCGCCAACCTCTCACGACTGGCATCCCAGTGGGATGACATTGTGAACGCGTCGCTGCTGACACTCGAAAAGGAATCCATGCGGAGACTCGACGGCCTGATCGGAACTATCGGCAAGTTGATCGCATCGGCCGGACAACAGGCGCCGCTGATTCGCGAAGACATTCAGCGGCTGGATGAGCTTCGCCGCCGCTTGAACGGCGGAGACGCCTATTCGCGCGAGCTTGATCTCCATCGAAGGCTTCGAAGTGGAGGGTAAGCCCGCGGCTAAGCCCTGGGATAGCGTTGCTGTGAGTTTCCGATGTGCCGACTTCCTGCTCACGTGACCTGTCTCCGAGTGCCCTACCATCCGATCAGAACACCAGAACCCTCCCGAGGTGGCACTTCTACGCGGAGCGCGTGAGACGAGCGGGCGCCGGTTTTAACCTGCATCAGTGGACCGAAGCCGAGCGCTCGTTCTTAAAAGATATAGCGGATGGCAGCCTGCATTTCGCGTGGCGCGGCGGCGCTCATAATTTCGCCGAAACTCGGACTCGTTACGTTGCCGTTGACCGCGGCAGGACCGTAGAACTGCGCGTGGTTGAAGGCGTTGAAGGCCTCCAACCGCAACTCGATGGCGCGCGCTTCGCCGAACGCCATGCGTTTGTGCAGCGCGAGGTCGTAGTTGACGATGCCCGGTCCGGAGAAAAAGCGCCGCGCCGCGGTGCCCAACGGGCCGAGTGGCGGCAGCGCGAAGGCTTCCGAATTGAATACCGGCGCTCCATTGCGCGGGTCCGTGTTGAGCCGCAGCGCGGCGCCGGTGGTGGAGGGCGTATCGACGCCGTCGTTGTTGATGCCGTTCGGAATCGTGCCCAACAGCGACGTGTCGTTATTGTTGTAGAGCGTCACCGGCAGTCCGGTGCTGAAACGAGTGATGCCGCTCAGCGACCAGCCGCCGATCCAGCGCGACCGGCCGAGCCAGCGCTCCAGCGGCAGCTTCCAGTCGTAGCTGGCGACAAAGTTGTGTCGCATGTCGAAGGCCGACAGCGCGCGGCTGAGGCTCGGGTTGAGCGGATTGACCGCCTCGGAGAGGCTCGACGACTGGTCGATCGACTTGCCGTAGGTGTAAGCGATTTGCAACTCCGCCGAGCGCCCCGAGTGGCGCAGGCTCAGCCCCAGCGCGTTGTAGTCGGAGTTGCCGATCGTTTTCTGCAGTGTCACCGCGGCGAATTGCGAGCTGAAGGGCCCACGCGTGCCGTTGATCTGCTGGCCCGCGGCGGTTTGATAAACGCCACTCTCGCCGAACGGCCCGCACGTGGCCGTGCCCGGGGCGACTTCGCCCGGCTGGCTGAGGCTCAGGCACAGCGCCGGGTTACCCGGGTTCGCCGACATGAGCACCAGCAGATGGTGCGCCACCGAGCCGACGTAGTTCGCGCTCAAGACCGTGCCTGTCCCGAACTCCCGTTGCAGGGAGAGCGTGTAGCTTTCGCTATACGGCGTGGCGTTGCCGTGGTCGAACGACGGCACGCCCGTGATCGGCAGATAACTCGACCAATCGACGCTCGTGTCGGGCTGCTGTGCCGACGCACCGCTGGCTTGAATCGGAGAGGGGAAGCGCTGGCCGACGCTCTGGCCAGTCGCGGCGGTGACGAACGGTGTCGCGAACAGCGGCGGAGCGAAGCTGTCGTAATCGTATCCGTAGGGCGGATTCGCGCTCATGATGCCTGCCGAGAGCCCTTCAATCGCCGTATAGAAGAGGCCAAAGCCCACTCGCACGCTGGCGCGGCCCGCGCCGCCGGTCAACGCGTGCAGCCAGCCCGCATCGCCAGAGCGGGGCGACCACGCCAGGCCGATGCGCGGCGCGATGTCGTCGTAGCGCGTTGGCGCGAGCGTCGCCGGAATGCCGGGGTCGCCGGGGAAGACGAGGCCCGTCGGCGCTCCGGGGTAGACGACGGATTGCTCTCCGACGACCAGAGTTTGCAACTGATTGTATTTTTCGTGCCACGGCGGCAGCACATCCCAGCGCACTCCGTAATTGAGCGTGAGGTTGGGCCGCAACTGCCAGCTATCCTGCGCGTAGAGGCCGACGTAGTGGTCGCGCAGATAGAAGGGACGCGAATCTCCCTGCGCGTAGCTGCTGGCGATTCCCAGCAGAAAGTCGGCGAAATCCGAGCCGGTCTCCGTTCCTTGGAACAAGAACGAGCCGTTGAAGGTAGCATCGGGATTCACATTGACCTGGTCCACGTGCAGGCTCGCGCCCGCCTTCAGGCTATGCGTGCCGCGGATCAGGGCGAAGCTATCGGAAACCTGGTAGGTGTTGTTCACCTGATTGACGCCGGTGGTGTCGACGCCCAGCGTGAAGTCGTTGAAGCTGACGTTTTCGATACCCTCGATCAACGGCGCGAGTGCGACGATGCCGGGCGCGCCATTGGCCGCAGTGAATCCTTGGGAGGCGAGCGTTGGGCCGACGCCGCCCGCCGGCTGGCCGATCTGACTGGCCGAGCGCGTGTAGCCCAGATGCAACTCATTAACAGATGCGGCGCTCATCACGGTGGTCACACCGAGCGTCGCAAGCTGCGCGCGGCCGTTGGAGGCGGCGTTGAAGCCCGGCACGTTCGCGCCGCCCTGCGCCGTGGGATAGGGGTTGTCGAGGCCGTAGGAGTCGGTGTGGTAATAGGCTGAGAGGCTCCCGTAGCGCGTAGCGGCATCCGTACGGATCGCGCCTTTGTCGTCGCTGAGCGTCTCCGTGCCAAAAGAAGTCGAGAAGATGTTGGCGCCCTGGTTCGGCGTGGGGATATAAGGAAGCAGCGCCTGCGCCGGGCTCGACCACGCGCGTTGCGGGATGCGGGCCACAGGCAGCACGCACTGTTCCGCCGACATGCAACCCGGCGTGTAGTAAGGCTCTCCGGGCGCGACCGCGTAACCCAGGCGTTGGGTCAGGAGGTTCGCCCAGTATTGGCCGTTCACCGTGCCGGTTAGCGTTGACGCTATGTCGGAGAGGTTACCTGTACGGTCGGCCAGCGACGGCACGGAGATGCGGCCGGTCTCGATGCCCTGGCGCATGCGCGTGCCCTGGAAGTCAGCGAAGAAGAAGATGCGTTCCCGGCGCACGGGGCCGCCGAGAGTCGCGCCATACTGATTGCGGTCATAGGCCGCGCGTTCGCTGGCGAAGAAGTTGCGCGCATCGAGCGCCGTGTCGCGGCGGTATTCGAACAGCGAACCGTGGAACCGATTGTCCCCGCTCTTGCTGGTCACGATCACTTGCGCGCCGGCGTAGTTGCCGTATTCGGCGTCGAAGTTGCCGGTGAGCACGCGGACCTCCTGGATTGAGTCGAGGTTCGGCACGATGGCTGCGCCCATGTTGAAGTCCTCCTGCGCCGAGGCGCCGTTAAGCGTGAAGCCATTGGCCGTCTCGCGCTGGCCGCGCACGCTGAGGTTGCCGGGGTCGAGATCGCCCGAGGGCGGCGCGCTGGTGCAACCCGACATGACCACGGCGTTGGGCTGCTGCGAACTCGTCGGAATGACGCCCGGCTGCAGCGCCAGCAGATCGGTGAAGCTGCGGCCGTTCACGGGAACGGCGGCCATCTTTGAGGCCGTAAGCCCCTCGCCAAGCTGCGTGCTGGCGGATTCGATGGCGACACTGGATTCGGCGACGACTAGCGTGTCGGAATGCGACCCTATCTGCAACACAATATCAACGCGGAGCGCGCCGCCGGGACTCGCCTCGATCCCGCTGCGCTGTTCGGAGACGAAGCCCTCGTGCGTAGCGCGGAGTTCGTAGCTGCCGATTGGCACTGCCGGGAAGGAATAGTAGCCTTCTGCGTTGGTTGTGCAGCGTAGCGCAACGCCAGTAGCCTGGTTAATTAATTGCAATTGAACCATAGGGATACGAGCACTTGAGGCATCGCTGACCAGCCCCGCAACGGAGCCGCCGTCGCCGGCCAAGGCGGTGCATCTCATCAGCATGAAGAGGAGTACGGAGAGCAGACGTAGCCGAAGGCGCGCGCCGATGGGGAGTAGACCCGATGAAGCTGACATACGGTCCCAGCTTAATGCAACTCAATTGCAAAGACAACCAAGCGTCGTGACGTTGTCTTCACCGGAGAGCGGTCCCACTCCGGGTGGTGTGGCCATCGCGGAACGAGAAACGCGCTAG
>Ga0182030_10003197_pt1 | contig 34983 bp, 38 predicted proteins | sample 812S3MmetaG_FD_121299 | JGI IMG/M metagenome (GOLD analysis project Ga0182030, IMG submission 121299) | Permafrost microbial communities from Stordalen Mire, Sweden - 812S3M metaG (Illumina Assembly) | ecosystem: Environmental > Terrestrial > Soil > Wetlands > Permafrost | place: Sweden...
CATCTAGATGACTATGTGCGTCCCAAAGGTATTATCGGTGTCAAACATCCGCTACCATTCTTGTGAAGGGCAGCCTTTGAATATATAAAGTCACGCACAATGTGATGTGAATAGCCAAGAATACACATGATTGATCGTAGAACCAGGTACTTCTCGAGGGGATCCTTCTTCTCCTTAAAGATCTTGATTTTGCCTACTTGGGCTCCGTAGTCTTTCTCCTGGGAAATTGAGGGTAATAAGATGTATCGTACCAATTATTTAATTTTGATTGTCATGGTTTCTCAATGGCAAAGAGAATTTATTGGCTTCCCTTCGCTCCAAGGTACTTCTCAGATTACTACAGTACTAGTAGGTAGTAGGCAAGGTTGGACGAGGCTGAGATCTCGCCTAAATCTCCCACATGGCGGGGTCGAGTGTTTTGACTCATTTACGTGTAAAGAGAGAACTTTGACTACTATTAATTGCACTCTCAACCTCCCAAGTGTACTTCTCTCATACAAATAATCCATCATGGCAGACAGCGCCGCGGAACCCTCCAAGAGTGCCTTAAAAAAGGCAGAGAAACAAGCTCGTATGGCTCAAGAGAAAGCCGCCAAACTTGCTAAACAGGCCGCGCTCCCCCTCGTAGGAGGAAAGAAGACCGATGATATTATCGGCATCACTGTCTCCAAAGCAGAGAATTTCTCAGCGTGGTACCAGGAAGTAGTTCTCAAGGCGGAGATGATCGAATATTACAATGAAATCTCCGGCTTTTTCATCCTCCGTCCTTCTTCCATGTACATTTGGAATGTTATTAGAAAATGGTTTCAAGAGCGCATTGAGGCTATGGATGTCGAAGAGGCGAGCTTCCCAATGTTCTTGTCCTCAAAGTCGCTAGAAAAGGAGAAAGATCACGTAGAAGGATTCGCCCCTGAGCTGGCTTGGGTGACTAAAGCGTTTGTCTTCACTGTCTATCGTTCAAGGGCGCGGCACTAACACTACACAGTGGAGATAAAGACCTCGAGATTCCAGTTGCAGTTCGCCCGACCTCTGAAGCTGTCATGTATCCTTACTACTCAAAGTGGATTCGAAGTCACCGCGATCTTCCCCTTCGTCTCAATCAGTGGAACAGTGTCGTGCGATGGGAGGCCAAGCAAACAACTCCTTTCCTTCGAGCTCGAGAATTTTTATGGCAGGAAGGACACACCGCTCATCTGACTGAGCAATTGGCCGGTGAGGAGGTTCGCCAAATCCTCGAACTCTACGCCGGAGTCTATGAAGAATTACTCGCCGTCCCAGTCGTCCGAGGCACGAAGACAGAGAAAGAGAAGTTTGCGGGAGGCTATTATACTACCACCGTTGAAGGATATATCCCCTCTAATGGTAGAGGCATTCAAGGTGCTACCTCGCATTGCTTAGGGCAAAATTTCAGCAAGATGTTTGATATCACTGTCGAGGACCCTGCTCCAAAAACCGGCGATGGACCTGCCAAGCACATCCACGTTTGGCAGAATTCCTGGGGCCTATCAACCCGTGTCATTGGAGTTATGGTGATGATTCACGGCGATGATAAAGGCCTCGTTCTGCCACCTCGTATTTCTAAGCTTCAAACTATTATCATACCCGTCGGAATCAACAATAAGACCAGCACAGACGATAAGAAGAAGCACTATGACCAACTTCAAGATCTGAAAGATACCCTTAAGAAGGCTGGAATTAGAGTTGATTACGACATCCGTGAGATGTACACCCCACCTTGGAAGTTCAATGATTGGGAACTCAAGGGTGTACCTCTTCGGATCGAGTACGGTCCAAAAGATGCCGCAAATTCAGTTGTCTCATTTGCGCGTCGAGATACAGGGGCAAAAGGCACCATTCCAATCTCCTCGATTGTGACAGAAGTTCCTGCTCTCCTCGAGACAATTCAGAGCGACATGTACAACAAAGCCGAAGCCGCTTTCCGAAGCCATCGTATTGTGATCTCCAAGTGGGATGAAGTTGTTCCTGCTTTGGATGCTAAGAACGTTGTTCTAATCCCTCACTGTTTACAAGAGAAGTGCGAGGACAAGGTTAAGGAGATTACGACAGGCAAACCTGACGAATCGGATGGACCAGCAGACCAGAAGGCTCCTAGCATGGGTATGAAGAGCTTATGCATTCCATTTGAACAGCCAGAAGGAGTTGTTAAAGGCGAGACAAAGTGTCTAAATCCAGAGTGTGAGGCTTTTGCGAAGGCGTGGTGCATGTTTGGACGGAGCTACTGAGTATGGGGAGGATTGGAGTTAGAGAGAACGCTGGTCAGGACGAAAGCTACGAGTTCATACGATATCGGTGGCAGATCTGCAAAATCGGTTTTTCTAATGACAATTCGGAACTTTTAATCCATGTGGCTGTGAATTGCTGGTCCGATAACTCTTCGCAACTAGAAAAAACCTGTGGAGAGAATAAAAAGTATATCTGTCTGTCACTTCGAGATCATCTTGGCAGTATCAAGGTGATATATTAAGAGGGCCATAGACTACTAAGAAGAAGTTCAGACGTCAATCTCCCAAGGCGCCGACCATCTAGAATTGAATTGAATCAGAATCATGATTTCGGTCATATCATTTGAAGTCGTAAATCTTTGTCTTGCTCTCTAATGTTTTGTGCTGAGACGGACACGTTTGATTTATCAGTAGAGCGTAAACCCTCATGTGAGAGACCTATGGAGTGAGTTCTTATAAAGGTTTTCGTGAACGCGCAGGATATTTCTACGTTGCGCTGAGGGTCTTGCCGGTAGATGTCGCTCAGACGAAATCAGCTGAATATGAGAAGCCCCGGAATTCTTCCTGCATAGCTTGAGACAGCACTTGAAGAAGAGATTAGCTAATGATTCCTACAGTGAATATTTCTAGAGACTTACCAGATTGTACAGGTGTCAATACAGGCGTAACGCTCGTGAATTCGGAATCAAAATTGCTTGTATCTGTGGCGCTGGTGATCTGCGGCTGGAAAGGTGGTTGAATTCTCTTGTGATAGACATCATCCCAATTAATATTCCGAAAGAAGGGCTGGCTCATGATTTCCTGCGCGTCTGTAGGGCCACTGCCTAGGCGTTGATCAGGCTCTCTGGTGAGGAGCTTTTGCAGGATCGAGACTGAATCACGAGGCATGTGGATTGGGTATAATGGTTCGTCCGCAAGAATGGCATCGTAAATTTCGTCCTCGTCTTCTCCTCGAAAGGGTGATTGTTGAAGAAGCATTTGGTAGATGAGAACACCGAAAGCCCACCAGTCAACAGCTCTGCCATACTTCTTGTCCAGCAAGATCTAAAAACATGAGCAAAGCCTCTACTGCCCAAAGATTGGAATTGCTTACCTCTGGAGCCATAAACTCAGGAGTACCACAAAAGGTGCTTGTCGTAGATCCATACCACATCTCTTCCTTACAAAGACCATAATCACCGATCTTGATATGGCCGTCAAGTGTCAAAAGAATGTTGTCCAACTTCAAATCTCGATAGATGACTCCATTTTCGTGGAAGTATTTCAATGCTAAGCAGACCTCAGCAGCATAGAATCTGAGCTCGTTAGTATTGAATGTAGTAAAAGGTGACAACAACTTACTGAGCTCGCTTCGTTCCAAATTGGCCACGTTGAATATGCAGCATAAGATCGCCTCCACTGATATACTCCATAACGAAATAAACTCTTGTTTCTGTTTGGAAACAAGCATGAAGATTTAGGAGGAAGGGGTGCCGCTCTTTATTTGCAATTAAGAAAACTCGCTTCTCGGATCTGGTGCTCTCGACTTCATCGTTCTCGATAATAAACTCTTTCTTCAAAACTTTGATCGCGTATAATTGTTTTGATTGTTTAGTCTCAGCAAGCATGACTTTACCAAAGTTGCCTTTGCCAAGAACAGCGAGAAAATTGAAGTGATCCAACCCGATGCGACGACCAGTGCCAGCTTCATTGGCAGGTGGTGCTGACTTTCGGACAACTGCGGGTGGTGATGACGCCGCTGGCTCTGGAATGGGCGCGGGTGTGCCATATAAGGCTTGCGTTGGAGATATTTGAGGTTGCACCTGGGGTTGGGAAAGGGGTTGGGTCGGGTATCCACTGACTTGAGCGTATGCTGCAGGATTGTAGCTCGGCTGTGAAGGAGCTTGTGGCTTCGGGGGAGCGCCGTACCCGCCATCTTCGGGGTGTGTATCTAGACGATTTGGATAGCCACCCGCACCTCGGCCAGCCTGGGAGGTATAGTCGGAGTTAGATCTATTATATTGGTCTCTTTGCGAAGGCGTACGTTGCCCCGTCATAGCTGCTGCAGCGGCTGCTGCCGCCGATGAAGAAGAGGTTCGATCAGGGCCTTGAGGCCGATTGGGAGAGGTCTGACCTTGGGCGTACATGGCTTTTGCAGCTTCAGTAGCTTCGATGGATGACGAAGAAGAAGCAGCACCGTACGACTGAGTTCGAGGGGGGCGAGAAGGATCTGGTGATCCATATGAAGCACGTGGATCGGGTATTTGTCCTTGTTCCAGTGATGAAGTGGGCTTATTAGACTGAGGTCGTAGCGTTCGCCCACTCATGGAAGATTGAGTTGTCTGTCGTCGTTTTTGATTTCGGATACCATCGAGGATCACATTAGCAACAGCCATAGACATTCCGCAGAAGTCTGGCACAAGATGTACACATTGGGCGTGACATGTAAGACCGCATTCTAGGAGCCATTAGTGACTATAAGGGCCTACCCGTATCTAAGGAAGACTTACCAGAACATTTCCGACAATTCTTCTTTCCAAAGGGTAAAATATACCCACAATGACAGCACCAGTTTGCGCTCATATTGGAGAACTTCTCGAAGCGATGAGGAATACGATGATTGATCTTTTCCTCATCCGGATCTGTTTCTGCATTGGATTTGCTGATGCACTTGGTGACAACGCTTGAATAGCACTTCGTGTGGCAAGTATATTTGCAATCTTCGCACTGCATACCCGCAGAATATTTGAGAAAATCTCCACATAGCGCACAGCGCATAATGTTGTAGAATTGTTGCGAGACGAACTTATGGCCATACATCTCGTGGACCTCCTCTTTGCGTTGTCGGATTGCACCCTTGCGATTCAGTCCTACGTCAAACGGTCTTCGATCTTTCGTTTGCTTTGTAAAGCCAATACTTAGGTGCACAGCACCTGTGGGCTCGAGGGCAAACCATGCATCAATGGGCTGAGGCGCAACTACTGTATTATTACCTCCTAGACCAGCCCCTGCAGCACCAGCACCAGCTCCAGCGCTTTGTGGTGGAGCTCCAAATTGTGGCTGGGTAGGGTTCATGTTGAATTGCGGTGGTGGCATACCGCCGTTCGCCATTCTGTCTGCAGAGACCCATCCGGAGCTATTGATCTCTGCTTCAATTCTCTTCCGCCGCATCTCTTCAACGATGTCGGAGATTCGAATCCACAATAAGCCAATAGGTAATGGGTGATCGCTTGGTTTGTCGTATACTGTGAGCTCGATCTCATTCGCCTTTTCTACATTCAAGTTATGGTACTCAGCTTCCCACCTGTCGGTTCGTGATGCCTTCGTACGAGCTACAACGTTATCCTCAACCTTTACAGCAACAAAAGTCTCAGGCCCGCGAGCAAACCTGCTCGTGGTAGCATGATCAACATCTTTGACCGCTTGAATCCGTATGGATAGTTGGCCCGTGAGAGGCTTTCGCATATTAGGGGTGTTAATGCTGTCATCTAAAAGTAACATGAGCGAATTTTCTCGACCAAAGAGATTTGAGAGCTTACCATCCGGGGCATCTGCAGCACTTTCCATATCAATATGCAAATCTTCGTATCGCTTGAGAGCCTGTTTAAGAAGTTGAATTTTTTGCGTGCTCTCTATCCGACGACCTGCAGCATCAGCTCGACTTTTTCGATCACCCTCCATTTGGTAAAGTTGAACCATCTTCTCAATCCCCTTGAGATATTGTTTCTCGACGTTGAGTTTGAACTCTAATTGCGATAACATGAGTTGAATTCGAGGACCGAGGTATGGTGTGTCATATTTTATAAGGTCTAAATCGTAGAATTAGCAATGTCGGAAGCACGAATGAATGTAACCTACCAAGCTTTGTGTAGTTTGGACGGGTTCGTGGGATGCTAGCACCCGGTCCAGGTGGCGCATATGGGTGTCTTGGAGGCATCATATCACCGTGCCCGCCAATCTGGCTGTACTCCTGGGTGCCATAACCACCTCTATCTGAGCCAACTTCAGTATAACCTCCCCTGGAATCCTTAGGAGGTGGGGCAGGCGGACCGTCTCTATCGTTGCGAAGACCCGTGCTTTGCGGTCTCCCAGGGCCTCCCTCACTGCCAGGTCCTAAGTTCATGTTGTCGACGCCCTGGCCCATCCGCCGCATCTGCAGCTCTTGCATACGCTCTTCCAGATACTGAATATTCCGACGCCCTTCGCGCATCTGCGTATCTATCCTAGACCTGACAGTCTCATTTTGTGTTTGTTGCCTCATCTGGTTCGCGGCGTTGAGAAGGGCACGCTCACGCTCGATCTTCTTATAGACCGAGCTGAGAGCGTCATCGTCATTATTCATGATTGCAGTTGCGGGCGCTTCTCAACACGCCGCGATACGTTGTGCTTTGAAATGTATGGAAGGGTAGGGGAGGGTAGGGTCCCTCGAAGTTTGGTTGTTCGTTGAAATCGAATCGAAGTGGGGTCGCTATCTACGGGGTGCTGAAGCCGCTTGTTTTTAAGGATCTAAACCCAGGCTGGCAGTCGATATGAGGTCAGTCGCGTTGCGTTTGGAAATATCAAAATAGACAAGAGTACCTATAAGGCAGGTAAATTATTATAAAAACGGATTGCTGCAAGCGTACAACGAACGACACATGAGGGGGATTTCAAGAATTGTCTTTTCGTGGACGAAAAGTAAGGTAAGTAAACGTTGGACCTGGGCTGCGGTAGTTTCCAAGTACTGAGCTGTGCTGTACCGGATTTGGGGAAGAGCTCAGCCACCATTAGTTAGCTGGGAAACGAGGCGAACGGCAATAATGGAATCATGGCCAGAAGGGCTGGGCTGGGCTGGCTACTTTACACTACAAACACAATGATGACGAGAGATACGGGAAATATGAGTTAGAACAGGCACGAGTATTCATTTTTCGCCTTGTTTTCTATCTGCTATTAGGTGGTTTTGATTGTATTTGAGACCCCAGGAGAGACCTAAGAATATGGCTTTGGGGGAGGCAGACGCATGCCCCGCTACTTCTAGCTACTGTATACTGCTTGATAGGGGCGATTTTGGCATGTTCGTTTGACTCCACAGAGCCGGGGGAGCTGGAGGTGTTTCCGGCAGAGCATTGTCTGTGCACGAAATGGAGATTCAATCATCATCACACCCATCCTCCTCTACTGCATCCTTAGTAAGTCGCTTTGGTCCCTCGCCGGCTCCAGTCGACACGTTGTACATTCGTCCAGTTGGAGAGACAATCCTCCACTCAATGCATAGCACTGGGCATGGGTCTACTAGTGACAAATGGAAAAGATATTGACTTGGGAGCTGGGCTGGGGTTTGGATTAATTCCATTCAGGTTGGACGACACAGATTTGCTGTGACCTTCCTTTGACGCATAATCTTACAATCAACATGAAAATAGTGGTTGAAAATGCGTAAATCATAAGCCTATTTCCCTCGATCATTCATATGTCATGACCTTTACGTGGTGTATTGGGTCTTGAGCAGCTTGGCGATTGTCGTTAGTTGAATGTTGCTGGTTCCCTCGTAGATAGCTCCAATTTTGCTGTCTCGCCACATCTTCTCTGCGATGCCTTCACGAACGAAGCCCATCCCTCCCATGAGCTCGATACCAAGGCCACTCACTCTTTGAGCAACCTGCGAAGAGTAAAGCTTGGCCATCGCAGCATCTTGAACAAAGTTTTCGCCAGCCTCCTTTTTTCTAGCAGCGTTGTAGACCAACGCCCTCGCAGCTGATATTTCCGTATACGCCTGCGCAATTTGGTGCTGCATAGCCTGGAAGTCACCTACTAATTGTCCAAACTGCTTTCGGTCATTCCAAACGTATCTACCAATTTGTAAGCGAGGTCCTACCTATTGTGACTTGTGATTGAGCTTACTTAACGGCATTCTCGAAAGCTCCAAGGGCTAGCCCAGTCATTTGGGCGGCGATGCCGATTCGTCCTTCATTCAATAATGAGATAGCGTATTTGTAGCCTTGGCCTTCCTCACCCAGAAGATTCTCTTCAGGTATTTCAACGTCGTCAAAATTGAGCACACATGTGCTGCTAGCCTTAATGCCAAGTTTTTTCTCCTTCTTTGCTATTGAGAACCCTTTCATACCCTTTTCGAGAATAAAGGCGGTGATACCTTTATAACCCTTGTTGGGATCGAGATTGGCGAACACAATAAAGAAATCGGCTTCCATGGAATTCGTAATCCACATCTTGCTGCCGGAAATTTTATATCCTGAATCTGTTTTTACAGCCTTGGTTGCAAGGGCAAACGCATCTGATCCGGATATAGGCTCGGAAAGGCAAAAAGACCCTGGATTACTTTTTAGCAATCATGCACACGATGATATCAGCCGGCGATGCATACCAACTGTATTGGTAGCTAGTCGTGGCAACCACTTCTTCTTCAACTCTGTACTAGCATACTTCAAGATGGCTGTGTTCACCAAAGTATTGTGCACATCAACCATAACACTGACACTTGGGTCCACCCTAGCCAGCTCCTCAATTCCGACGATAGCTGACGTGAAGTTCATGCCAGCGCCACCGTACTCCTCCGGAATTTCCACGCCCATTAAACCTTGCTCGAATAATTGCTCAATAACGGCGGGATCCATGGCCTCATTTTCGTCCATTTCTCTGACTTTAGGTGCGATCACATCGTTGGCAAATTTGGATACTGAGTCTGCCATCGCAGCCTCTATTTCAGACATATGAGTGATCGGGGTGGGAGGTATTTCACTGATATCGATTGCTTCATTGCGTCGTCTAGGTGTTGTCGAAAGGAGCCTTGCACTGCAATTGTCAGCTTATGGAAGCGTTTGAATTTTATTGAATGTCATACTGCTGATATATCCTGCTTGATCTTAAAGGTCTGGTTAAGAGACGAGCCGATGGGGCTGCCCTTTGGACTACGGGTCTTAATGCTTTCACAATTGAGGCCATGTTAGGGGCAGTATAAGCAAGTTGAGGATTGAGAATGAATCGGAAAATAGAATAAATAACCTGGATGTAAGAAAAGCCAGAGAGGTGTTGTAGGTTGGCTTGGTGATTCGAAGGCGAGGCTACTGGAAGGCTTGAAAGCACCGGGCCGGTGGAAGCCGTTCAGCCTCGGTAGGAACAGCATGCACGTCTGTGCGAGACCACCACCGTTTGTAGCGTAAACTTCTCTTTAGAGTGTTTTGAAAATCTACAAAAATATTTTGCCTTAGAATTATTGTGGGAATGTTATAGAAGTTGGATGTGTTCCGAGGATACTTTGGTAGTTTAGAATGGAAAATTGTGGTAGAAGCGTCTCTCGAACGGGCATCCCTTCTTCAGCAAGAAGGAATTGAGCCAACGAAATGGAAAGTTACTTCTATTCAAGATGCTTTTAATATAAATCTGGCCTGGCTCGTGCCCTGGCAATGGAAACATTATCAGCAAAGTGACAATGTCTCTTCGTCTAGTACCTGTTGTCTGGACGTTCATCGAATGTGTTCTTTATTCCGTTCTCTTCCTCACAGTAGGCAACCCAAACCAGCATACCAACATGACTGCAAATAAACCGATGGCAATGGGATGCAATACAAATGTCCCTGCAGCTTGTGCAAGGATGCCAGTTGTGAATGGTGCCACAGCTCCACCCGAACTACCAAAAGCACTGATAACACTCAAACTGCTGACCTGGTCCTTCCGTCCAATGGACCTCGAGAAAATCACTGTTGCGCAAGGATAAACTGGTCCTAGAAGCAAGCCGACAATCGCTAATGAGACTGCGTCGCCGATAACATCTTAATGACGTTAAGTATTGTATTGAGGTTCCGGAGAGGGATAATAACTTACTAGGAACCTGCCAGACCAACAACTCAAATATAGCCGCGCCAATTACCATACCGTATACAAACACCTTTTCTCCAATCTTGTGGGCAGGGTGAGAAAGAAGAAATCGCCCAAGCGTGATTCCACCCCAGAACCCCGCCGTAACGTATCCCACAGACGAAGGATTGCCTTTCCGCGTGGCAATAAGGAAAGAAATAACCCAGCCAGAGATAGACACCTCCGCACCCCTATAGGTATATCAGTATGGGTTTGTCACAGATGTTTCGGGAGCTGAGGAGCCGACTGGCTCTGAAGACATGTTTCAAGAGCTCGGCTCCTGAAATGTTGCAGGATCAAGGTCAAAATAGTACGTACTGGTAGGCAAAAATGAAGAGTGCACCTAGGATCACAATCCTGGACTTGAATGCTTTGATCATCTTTGCTAGACCTGGTCTACTACTTTGATCATTAGACATCCCTTGAGAGGCAACGCGTTCGGTTTCCGTGAGTAAGGGTTGTCCAGATTCTGTTTCGTAATGCCAGAATGACCAAGCAGCAAAAGCCAGGTTGAAGACGGTAAACGAGAGAGTGAGTAAGTAATACCGAGTCCAAAGCCCACCCGTGCTGACCATTGCAGTAGCTATGATCGGCCCAATGGTTCCTCCAAATCCATAGGACTTTGATAATAATAAGTGAGTATTTGCGGTGGGAGTACGAGTGAGGTTCAGAACGATCTAGTACAAAAGAGAGAGCAAAAGTGGCTGAAATAAGGGTTTCCACTTACTCCATGCATTGCCCCTAGCATCTTTGTCCCATTGTGTAAATTTGCGGCAAAGACATTCCCCAAGGCCAAATTTATGGCCATCCCAAGACCGACCAAGAAAAATGACACAACGACAACCGGGAACGGTGGCGTACAGACGATCGGAATGTAGCCGCAGGTCATCAAGGATTGTGCAATCACTAAAGTTCTCCCCCTTCCCCAGCGCGCTCGTAGCGCGTCGACAAAAAAGGCCGCGAGAATGAATCCTATGGCATTTGTCACGAAAATGAGAGATACGATCGCGTAGCCAATATTATAATGTCTAAGAGAAAGTGAGTAACTTAAATGTGGTGCGTCAAAGCACATTGCGTACCTCTCCATATAGGGAATCAATGCACCTTGGAAATGACGAGTCAGTATGTCTTTTGTTTACAGAAAAAGTAGATTGAACTACTTTAACAACTTGCCAAGTTGATATATTCAATTAAAAGGTCTTACCCGGTGCAGAGTCACTCAAGCCGTTGCAGAAATTCAACAAGCAGACTGCTGACATCCTGAATCTGTTCATTGGCGGCATCGAGAAGCTCTGCATCGCATCAACACCATCACGATCTATCTCGGGGCTCTGTGGCCGGCTCATTTCAAGGTTATTTGGCGTCTGTTGTGTCTGGTATCCTGAAGACGTATTTAGCTCCTTTTGAGGACCCTCTGGGGTGCATTAGTACTGTCTTTCCTACGATGAAAGCCGTAAACCACTTGAAGGAAGTATTTAACGGAAGGATTGTGGCGGTGATTTGAAGCTTTGCAGCTTTCAAACCCATTCCCAAGAACACCCCCGACTATTGACTGCAAGGCTAACGTACTCAAACCTGTACTGCCTTGGTGTTTCACAACCGATGAGAATTGTAAATATAAAAAGTCAATTGAGGAAAATATACTGACTGAGTTTCCCACCCCACTCAAGAGTATCGAGTTCGAGAGCATCTGGTGCTTGAGGTAAGGGAATGGAGTGATAGGTTTTTGGGACTGCCTTTTGAGGAGCAATGGGAATTGCATGCGATTCTGAATTGTTTCCAGAGGATTCTACTTCGACGAAGGCACCAAAAGCGTAGGATGTCATATTAGATGCTGATTATACAAGAACTTGCCCATTAAAAAACAAAGCGAAAATTGTTGTGTGCCGCAATAGTGGGGGGGTGAATAAGATAGCTCGGGAAAGATAAAAGAATGGTTGAAGGTAGATTATGATAAGGAGAATGTCAGATTACTACTGTAAGAAATACGGTAGAGTGGGAAAAAGACCGGCGTGATTTCGGCCAAGCCCTTGATCCACGGCTGAGTTTCCTGGCCAATAATTACTGGCAATGATGGATGGCTCAATTGGTGAGACCCTTGATTGCTGTGACAAATGCTGCATCTTCTGATGGGTTGTGCGTATGCATGGCCAATAATTAGGACCACTTGAGATATGGCTCGCAAGACTCTGATCAGTATAAGTACCTCAAATCTTGGGCGGTTTGTCGACTACTTTGCTTCTCGCTCGGATAAGATTCCTTCGGTGAATCTTTTTTCCGCCGAGGAAAAAAATTGCGACAACTCTCGTCCTTAAAAATTAAAATCAACCCGTCCTACACCCAATAGCAACCTAATCCATTTTCTATTTCGTTAGATAATCCTGCTGAGACAAGCAAAGTATGACCCGTCCAAAGAGGAATGTTTTTGCCGCTGCCGAGGAGACCTCGACCCCGCCCTCAGCTCTGGCAACTACGCAATCGATCGCGCAAGTCATCAAGGCCGAAGGAAATAGCTTGTATTCTTGTTCTCTTTCAGATAGCAAGAAAGTCCTTGTCGAGCTCCCAGCTCGTTTTCGAAACACGATCTGGATCAAGCGCGGAGGCTATGTCTTGATAGACACCAAAGACGCTGACGTACGACAAAATAAGCTCGACGGTGAAATTATAAATATAGTGCGAGATGAGCATGTCTGGAGGAGGGAGCCGTACTGGTATGTTGGTGTACGATTATGTCGCATGTAAAGCAGCTGATCATTGTCCACCCTACAGGCCACCGCAGTTTTTGAAGGCCTCGGCGTATCCCGTGGATTCGGACGAGGAGTCTCTGGTTGGGAAGATGCCTCCGTCAGACTCTGATGAGGATTGATCTCCTTTCAGACGTCCTTCCTGGATAAATTAGGTCATCTTCTTGCTCGCACCACCTTCGCCTTTAGGATTCACAAAGTCCTTCCTGGTTCCCCACCAGACGCTTGCAACTGTCGTAAACAGTGCCCCGATCACAACCACTGAACTGGGACCAGTGCTTGGATACACGTTCCACGCCCATTCTTGAGCCGCCCACGTAACATATTGAAGGATGGGATGCATCCCACCTCGCCAAAGAAGAAAAGGGGTGGACCACGCGATGTAGGCGTAAAACTGGTAATGAAGGGATCTTGCAAACAACATGCCAATAGCATTTGCCGTCAAGATCGTCGTCATGATATAGTTCGGCGAGATTCGAATAGAAACAGCGTGTTGCATTTTCCCGAGCGGTTCCTCCAATTTGAGAGCATTGCGTACCAATTCTACAACGGGCTTCTCAGCCGGTCTTAACCATCGAGTGACGCTAAACAGTAGCAAAGTGCTAATATGTCCAATTAGTAAGGACATTGAGAACTGTTTACTCAGGAACACGTCTTCGCCAAGGAACCTCCAGTTGACCGTCCATTTATACAAGAACTGTCTTGAAAATTCGAAAGCCCTTTTCAAATAACCTATAGCGTTGCCGGGAAGGAACGGGATCGCAAGGACAATCTGCTGTTGAACCATTAACCATGCTTGTTTCAATCCTCCCTGCAAGCCTCTACCCAGAAAGAGGACGACGCCGATAGCAGGAAGAGCGAGAAGTAAAGACATCTTGACTCCTATGCCGAAGCTGTATGCCATGCTGCCTAGTGTCCATATTCTACGTTGAAAAAAATAAATGGCAAGCCAGAAGAAGAAGACGGCGAAACAGTCGTTGAAGAGGCGAAGCACGAAAATGCTGTGAAGGCGTTTCGATAAAATGAGCATGGGAAATATGTATAATGGTGCCTAGAGGAAGAGAAGAGTTATTATCAGCCATCTGAACCTCTTTCATTGGTTAGTGATAATATTACTCGTGCCCGTTTATAGCATGCCATGACAATGCTTAACGTGCCTAGATACAGCACGCCAAATATACGCTGAGCGAGCAGGATATCTGTCCCTTTGTCCGTGATACGGTACAAGATCCAGTAGATGTAGACATGTCCGGCCGGATAGACCAGAGGTCCTGTTCCGCCCTTGATCTTAGTGTAATCGCGCTCACCCTCGACGTACTGCTCGACCTGCTCCATATACGCTTTCCAATCGATCTCGGTATCTCAAACGGATGTTAGATAATATCGACCTTTACATATACGGGCGCAGGCTTACAAGACACTTTTGAGATAATCAAGCTACACAGCAACGCGTCGAGAAGTAGGAGGACTGGAGATGCGAACTTCGCCCATGGATGCTCACCAAGAGCAAAGCTTTTTATTTCTCGATATAGAGTAACATGATTTGGACGTCCTTCATTAACAGCCATTTTGTTCTTTGGCCAGATTGCGTTGGTGGATTGGCGTTCGAGAATATATAATTTTACATAAGGTTTCTACAGTAGAAGGTGGAGGCCCCTACAACTACATGAAATGTCTCGGCAATACAATAACGCGTTGCATCGTCACAAACATCATCCTTCCAACAGAACCACAAATGCAATTCACAATATTTCAGAACTATGAACTCCTCACTAGGCAGAATTTCGCCCAGAGTGGCTAGGAGCACTATTTGCACACAATGTTCACGCTCTTTCACTCCCCCCAGAAGTCTCAAAGTCAATACCTTCCACCAACCTTCGACCACTATAATTCCACGAAACTTACCCCGTTTCTTTCACAATTCTCAATCTCGAACTTTTGCATCCAAAACCCCTGCCGATGATACCGTCGAACAAATCCAGGAGCAATATGCAACGGCCAGAGACGAATTCGAGATTGCAACAGAAGAGACGGAGAAGAAGTCCGTTTATGCGGCAGACGATCGAGCAGCGGCAAGAGAAGAATTGAATGATTTGAAAGAGATATATGAGAGAGCGTTAGAGGGTAGTGATGCAGACGAGGTGAGGAGGAGAGTGGGCCAACGGATAAGGGAATTGGATAATGCTGTTGAAAGGTTGGAGAGAAGTGCCTTGGAGGATTGATAACCTTTTGTGTCTGAAGGAAGGGAAATGCCGTGGGAGACAAGTCATTTACATATTCGATTTGAGATGAGTAAGATATTAAATGACCAGGTCTTTATCTTTTCAAACGGTATCTACTCGCCGAACGCCCGAACGATACGCAAATACTAATCTTATGATGTATATGCTCGATCATTCTCGTGGGTGACTATCAGTTTCATGTGCCTTATTAACGAACGCAAATGGGTATCTTCAATGCTCCAGAGAGAGCCGGGAATAACCGTCAACGAGCATTCTGTGCCATAGCAGTATTTACGGTAGTTCTCAAATATCAACTCTCAAACCGTACTGAAATAATAAGCTCCCTTTAGCTTTGGGTATCTCCACTATACTAACAAATGAAATGGCCGTCCGGCAGCGCTCTGTCCTGCTTCCTTCCGTAACACCTATGTGAAAGCTGCACAAATACAATTAAACTCCATTGCCACGTTGAAAGAAAAGATATCCGTCTCATGCCAAGGCCGTGTCCATATGTTCCAGGTGTTTGTAAGTATCCAATCCACAGGTTATCAAGCATCTGGATCACTACTGCTATCGTCGTCGTCAACTTCCAATTCATCCTTGATAGACATCATGTAGTTGCGGGCCACGATAACGATGATTGCTAGAGCAAATCCATTCCAAACGTCAACATCTTTTTCCTTGAAATCGAAGTGCGCAATAGATCTTAGCTTTGCTTCAGGATTTGCAGAATCTAGAGTAACGAATAGGGTAAATGTTCGTGCAACAAGGATACCGTATAGCATTGGAGGTCGCCTAGAGTACAATTCAACTCCCCCGAGCTCATTTGTTCGTGGTTGTGGAAGAGTAAGGTGACCGCGATGCTGCTTGGCAAGGAATTCCATTTGATCGGTGAGAGATTTGGTGATGGAGGATACTGGCTGGTTGGGACGAGCACCAACCACAGTCAGGATGGGAATGAAGCGTAGCTTGTCAAAGCCTCCATCCATCTCTGACCATTTGATGTAGTTCTGAACCTCCTTAACGATTAGCCCCTCGCAATGTCTCTCAGCTTCAATTTTGTCCTTGACACGTCCTCCAAGACTCAATAATGACTTCAATGCCCTCACGCCTATTTACTGCCTCAGTTTGAGTTCCAAACTGAGAAAAGCGGGTAAACTCACCTCGATAACTCGAACCATAATTGAAGTTGATGAAAGTCTTATCCTGGACATCCGTGAAGAGGTCTTCTGGAAGAGTAGGAAAATCTATTTGCCAAGAAGTAGGCAAAAGCTCCTCGAAACTCCGCATAGAGAGCCTTTCAAAGAGATACAGTTCCTCGGGATGCCAGCCTCCTTCTGCCTTCGCCTTCTCAATAGCATCCTTTTTCAAAGCAAGCTCTGCTTGCCTCGCAAGATACTCCTCAACTTTGTCCTCCGGTGAGACCTCAATTTCTGCATCGTCTCCAAGGCTCACCTCGCTTCCTTCTGCTTCCTCAATGGTAACATCATTAGGGTCGTCACCGCTTCTTCCGTCATTCAAGGTGATTTGCGAAGCCGATTCTTCTGGGGAGACTGACTCGTCCTCACGAGGTCGCTTGCGCGAAGCGGGGCCGAATTTGGTATTTGATGGCGAGAGCTGTTTTCGATCGGATTTTTGGTGCAGAGTAACTTGGGCTCTTTTATCTTGCGGTTCGGAAGTTGGCTTGTAGAAAAGTTGCTCGGATATTGGGTGAGAGGGAGTAATAGGTCCGATGGTACGGCGGCGCTTGTTGGGCGAGAGGTAATCAACCAAGGTATCTTTGAGTCGGTAGAGCTGATCCATTGTCGATCTGTCTATTTGATCTTCTGAAGTAGTCCTTGAATATTGAACTTCTGGAACGTGGCGGAGGCCTCTTGACCCTCGATAGAATGAATAATGGAATATGATTGCGTTGTGAAGCTGAATCAGTACGTCAAAAATAGGCTTCCGGGTAGTAACGGAGAAGGAGGATTTGAAGCGCTTCGGGGGTCAAGACCATCAGCAGAAGCAAAATCCCACTCAATAGATGGCGTTCCCATTGTCTGAATGGGGTCAATAGGTATTGTGTGGTTGTGAATTTATTGATACAATACGTTTGCCTGATATTCACGCGCAAGGTTTAACGTTACTAAGGTACTAGTAGTAAACGATGCCAACAAAAGCCGCGGCCGCTTTTCCATGCCAGCCGGTTTATTATATTTTCATCTCAACTTTGCAAGAGATGTTGGAGTAACTAAGAGGACTACGAGGCCATGCCTTTTAACCTTATGCTAATAAACCCCCCCCAAATTTCTACATCTACTAAATTCCCATAACTGTCAAACCTAAAGCGTCACATATCAAGTACTAGGTAGTAGGGACAACACAAGGCTGAGCTAGACTGCTTGAAGTTTAGCTTAGAAAGCTCGTTGCCCTTGCGCGTCTCTCTCTCAAAAGCGCGAAGAAATATTTTGAAGGAGAGACAACCATTGACCTGTTCGCCCACGAATAATAAATATCAGAATGGGCTCCCTTTTCGAACAACCCCGAAATGCTGGCACTCTCTGTGAGCCTCGTCGCCTCTTCAAATATCCTTTCCGTAGCTAACATCAGTCAGTCCTGGGTGGCCAGAAAATCAGCGGTTCAGATATCAGAGACCAGAATGGTACGAGCTACCTTAGGCTTCAGGAAATGATCCAGACTGACTGTCAAAATAGTACTTGCCACTCAAGCGATTGCGAATGTTGTTAAAAGCTCCTTCGGACCTAGTGGTTTGGATAAGATGATGGTTGATGATATTGGAGTAAGTCCTTTGGCCTCGATATACCGATTTCAACTTGCTAACTTAGGTCAGGATGTGACTGTGACCAATGATGGTGCCACTATCCTCAGTTTACTGGATGTAGAGCATCCCGCAGGCAAGATCTTGGTTGACTTGGCACAACAACAAGATAAAGAAGTCGGAGACGGGACGACGTCGGTCGTCATTATTGCGGCAGAGCTTCTTCGAAGAGCAAATGAGCTTATGAAGAACCGAATTCACCCCACCACGATTATCACTGGCTACCGCTTAGCCCTTCGGGAGGCTGTTAAATACATGCATGAAAATATCAGTGTGAAAGTCGATCATCTCGGCAGAGAATCTTTAATCAACATTGCTAAGACCTCTATGTCAAGTAAAATCATCGGATCGGACTCCGACTTCTTTGCTAACATGGTCGTTGACGCTATGCAAGCCGTCAAATCAACGAATAATCGACAAGAGACAAAGTATCCCGTGAAGGCAGTCAACATCCTCAAAGCACATGGAAAAGGAGCACTAGAATCGATATTGGTAAAAGGTTACGCTCTAAACTGTACTGTTGCGTCACAGGCAATGAAAACCAGAATCACCGATGCGAAGATTGCCATTCTCGATATGAATTTGCAGAAGGAGAGGATGAAGCTAGGAGTTCACATTACCATTGATGACCCGCAACAGCTGGAGCAGATCAGGCAACGCGAGGCTGGGATGGTAATGGACCGAGTAGAGATGATTCTCAAGGCAGGTGCAAATGTTGTGTTGACTACGAAGGGTATAGATGACTTGGTTCTCAAGCTCTTCATCGAGAAGGGAGCTATGGCGGTTCGAAGATGCAAGAAAGAGGATCTTCGAAGGATAGCCAAGGCCACTGGTGCCACCTTAATCAGTTCATTGTCTGATCTGAACGGCGATGAGAAGTTCGAGGCATCTTCGTTAGGACATGCTGAGGAGGTTGTCCAGGAGAGAATCTCCGACGATGAATGCATATTGGTCAAGGGAACAAAAGTTCATACTTCAGCATCCATCATTCTCAGAGGCCCTAATGACTATCAACTTGACGAGATGGAGAGGTCCGTTCACGATTCTCTCTCTGCCGTCAAGCGAACGCTTGAAAGTGGTAGCATTGTTCCGGGTGGAGGAGCGGTCGAAACGGCTCTTCACATCTACCTCGAGGAATTTGCTGGCACTGTTGGCTCAAGAGAGCAGCTTGCGATCGGGGAGTTCGCTCAAGCCCTTCTTATAATTCCAAAAACTCTCGCTGTCAACGCAGCTAAAGACTCTTCCGAGCTGGTTGCCCAACTTCGATCCCGACATGCCCTTTCACAGCGCATTCAGGATGGTGATGCGAACGAGGACGAAAAGACTATTGCAAAGAAGAAGAACTACAAGAACTACGGCTTAGATCTCACGAAGGGAAAGGTGGTTGATGAGATCAAGGCTGGTGTTTTGGAACCGAGCATGAGCAAGATCAGACAATTGAAGTCTGCTGTTGAGGCTTGTATCTCAATAATGAGAATAGATACCTTGATTAAGTTAGATCCGGAGCAGAGGGGTGGGGAAGATGATGGCCATGGTCATTGATAGAGCAAATGTTTAGCTGATCCTTGTAATACTACGAAATAGACATGAAAAGCAATGAGCATGAGAGGCGATTCTGCAGTCTTGATAGTTAGGAATTGAGAGTGCAAAAGTAAGATACCATACCAGATAGAGGGAGGATTTAAGTTGCCAATTTCGCGCGTGCTTGCTTTTCATTGGTGCCCATGCCGTACAAAGCCTGCAAGTAAAATTATGCCTCACTTGTGCATGGAACGCCAATATTGAAGGTTTTTGGTAATGCGTTTCGACGATCTTTTGTACAACGGCGTCAACCCACCAGTCTAGGAGCCGCAAAACACCCCCTATCTCCGCAACCTCCCTCTAAAGTACGAAACCATCATCACAATATACATATCCACCTCAACCAATAACTAGTGAAGTTTCTTCGGGGAAATCATATTCTGGGATCTCGAGGTTCAAAGGTGCCGGTCCCTTTCGCACACGCCCGGAGATGTCATAATGGGAACCATGACAAGGGCAGAACCAGCCTCCAAAATCACCAGCTTCACCAATAGGTACGCATCCCAAGTGTGTGCAGACGCCTGTTATTTATCAGTCTCGTCCTCAATTCAGATTCGTTACGTAGTCAAAGTCGTATACATACCAACCATGATTAGCCATTCTGGCTTCTTAACACGGTCCTCATCCTTCTGAGGATCTCGCAATGTCTCGACCTTCACATTCTCGGCTTCCTTAATCTCGTCTGCGGTTCGGTGGCGGATGAAAACCGGCTTGCCTCGCCATTTGACGATGACCTATGCGGATTAGCATAGAGCAGGCGATATTGTTAAATCTGAAACATACGTTCTTGCCCTCTGGAATTGCAGACAGGTCGACTTCGACCTTGGCCATGGCCAAAACATCAGCGGAGGCTGACATGTTAACCAAGAAATCTAAACACAAGATACATCAGTAAAAATTCCCAATTGCCCCCAGTTGAACTCAAATTCGTCGCAAGTGTACCACACAACCACCAATCGCATAAAAGACATACCCTGAACCGTAGCCTTCGCTCCAGCAGCACTGACACAGGCATGTTAGCATGGAGTCAAGAAATTTCCCAATGAACCCCTACGTTAAAGCTCCCATGGTGCCGACCATAAAGTATTGGAAAAGTAAATTGCTATTCGTCGACTTCTTGCTCCTATAATGGCTAAAATCGGGAATCTTCGAGTTGCTATCGCCTCCGGCACCCTTGAATGGCGAGTCGAAGGAGCTGTCGGTTGCGCTGGCTCGGCATTTGCTGGACGAAGTTGAGAGGGCACGGATTGGCAAAGAGGATACAGAGGCGCGCGGGAGATTTCGCAGCAATGTGCGGGAGGTGAGGGTTAACGAAGCCATCGTGACAGGCGTGTGGTGTGGTCAATTGGTGATGGGGGACGTACAATCGATGAACTGAGGATTTTGGTTGCTTCGGGTAAGAAGCGTGAATTGGTTTACTAGTACTAGCATTAACGTTCTGATTGGTCAAAGCTTGGGGGTATTTTTTGCAATGTCTACGCTCAATACAACCCAGACTTAATGCACAGAGTGGACAAGAAGACCCAATGTATAAATATATCTACCTCTAAATAGCTCTATGGGCTCTTTTGATACGACCTCAAATTCAACCCTTCAACTCTCAGAAGAGGTCAGGTAATTCCGCTCTATTACGAGGATTTCCTATCCTTCAATCTACTCTCTCTATCCGGTGGGGAATATGTGCAGCATCTATACTCTATCTTCCATATTTCTACCTCTTCTCCTTTCATTGACGCTTGAAGTCCTCGAAACCCTCAGTTGAGACCTTCTTCACATCTGTCTTCCCAGAAACAATATCTTTGACAGTAGCTAAGATTGAAGACCAGTCTTCGAAGATTGTGAATGGGACATTCTCTTTCACACAATAGCTTACAAGATCTACATCTAGCTTAGTATTTGACCATGTAGCGGGTTTGCAAACCTACCCTGTCCTTTCTTTGCAAATAGGAGATCAGTCTCCTTAGCTGCAGACAAATCGGAAACTCCGTCACCAGCATAGAACATTGTTGGCCTCTCTGAATCAGGCAGATTTGCGTATTGTCTAATCTCTATAGACTTGTCATGTCCAAAATGACTACCCCCAAGTTAGCGTACGAGCCCGAATCCAGAGGTATAGACGCCGTCCACTTTTGAAAATCGTGCTTACCTTTCGTCGTGGAACACAATCTCCCAGCCTCCCTCTTCGTTCATGTTCTTTCCATCCCTCGAGGTAGCGTCATTACTGACAATTTGAATATCTTCTGCGTCTGGCCCGACCAAATGCACCAACAAAGCTCTAATAATCGGCACCATTCCACTACTAAGGACCACGACCGGCACGTTATTGGCCCTTGCCCATTCATAGAATTCTCTGAAATAAGGATCCAATTTGATGTTCTGCAACAATGTCTTTATACATTGATCATAGGGAGTTTTGACCGAGTCCATCATGCCTCTGAAGGAATCCCGAAAAGAGATCCTGTCATGGAGAACATCTTGGTTGCCTTGCTTTCGCAGCTTTTGGCCATAGCCTAGGTTATCGGTGAGGAAATCGTTGGAGTCCCGCAACGTGATCGTGCCATCGAAATCGCTGAAAAAGATGAACTTGGGTGCAGTCTTCATGGCGGGAAGAGTGGAAGGGGCCATATTGGGTGGGCCTTGAAAGAGAATCAAAATTGGTGAAGGAGATATGTGAGACGGCCTTGATAGATGCACTGTTAGCTTTGAGATTTTAAATTTCTAATTGAAATTTAATGAAATCCAAATGCAAAATGCAAAATGTAAAATGTTTAAATGTTTAAAGTTTAAACAGGCTCGAGGTGGAATGAAATGCAAGTGTGACGTCGAGGAGGATCGGACTCAAATTCTAGCTGCTACCGTGGGCCTATATATATCAAAAGACTCTTACAGGTGAGTTGATATGCGCAAAGAGGGGCAGAAGCACGAGAATATTTGATGTAACTTATTATTAAGCCATAAACACTCTATCATATCCTATGCCGAATGCGAAAGTCCTAACATTCAGAAGCATGAGAAGCATGAGAAGCATGAAAAACATATAGGAAAAACCGAGGCGGGGCCAAAAGCGGTGAGGACTTCATTCAGGGTCCAAGCTTCTTTGAGAAATACTACTAGTAGTACGAGTACTAGTAAAGCATTCTAACACATGCAATCAACCTGATTTATTACTTCGCTGACCTGCTCCCTCAAAGCAATGCACCCGGTCCGCTTTGGTCCAAGGTCGATCTTCGATTCAATTGCCTCATCAGCAGCTTCACGGTCTCTGCACGTCTCATATCGAGCATCAATCTGCCAATCATGTAGGATCCGGTCACAGAGACGCGGATTCGCCGACGAGCCCAAGCCCTCCGATCCTACCAAACCTACGAATCTCCGAGAGTCTCCCTCACTTCTATCTTCAACAGAAGATGTCCCTTCAGAGGAGCTTCCTTCTGCTGAGGAAGGTCGTCGGTCCGCTGTTACAAAGCGCTTCTCCCATGTCATGGACCATCTCCAGGGTAACATCTTCATAGCCTCTCAGCGCATCAACGACCTCACCGGCTATTCTGGGATTGAAGCTTTGAAATCTAGGATTTCAACGCTCGAATCTCGTGTTCAGGCTGCTCAAGAGGCTGTTCGCTCTTCTCGCCTTACATATAAAACCACGGTCGCAGATAGGGCATCTACACAAAGGGAAGTCACGACTCTGTTAGCGAGAAAAGATAGCTGGACGCCGACGGATCTTGAGCGATTTACGAGTTTGTATAGAATGGATCATAGCAATGAGCAAGCGGTACAAGAGGCAGCGACAAGATTAGCAGATGCGGAAAGGGAGGCGGAAAATGCTGCTAGTAAGCTCAGTAGTAGTATTTTAAGCCGGTATCATGAGGAGCAGATTTGGAGTGATAAGATTCGAAGGATGAGCACATGGGGAACATGGGGACTGATGGGTGTAAACGTCCTGCTGTTTCTAGTATTCCAATTTGGATTTGAGCCTTGGAGACGGAGAAGATTAGTACATGGATTCGAGGAGAAGGTTCGGGAAGCGCTGGAAACAGAGAGACTTGCCCAATATGTTAAGCATGATGGGAAGGTGGAGGATGCACCACTAGATAGCATCGTCGCAGTAGGCATCCAGGAGTTAGAAAATGAGGCGGAAGGCAAGGAGCCGGATTCAGATCCGGCTGTAGATGCAGTGGTTGCTTCCATACGAGGAGATACAAACCAGCTGAATGAAGAAGCTGCTTTGGATACGGGCGAAATATGTATCCCAACGTTACTACAACTCCGGAAACCAGCGACGTGGAGCACAGCAGTGAGGGATCTCTTCAGTGAAAGAATAGTATCTGTGCGAAAGCAAGATATAACATTGGTTGCATTAGAAGGCGCTGCAACAGGTGCAACACTAGTGGCGATTATCGCCACTCTGATCCTTCGCCACTCATAGATCAGACTGCATGCTGTATATATGTAAAGTACTACCGATTTTATGAGCTGCCTACTTTCCTTAATAAGCTCCAGGTCTTTGGCTGTAGTTTGGAATAGGAGCCATTTGCGGAGCTTCTATAGATGTCAAGATCGGGGTCCCAGCTTCCAACGTGAAATTTGTTAAGTGAGCGCCCGAAGATTGCTGAGCCCATATCTCAACAGCCAACCAGTTTTGCCCTTGATAATCAAGTATACCTGCTAATAGTTAATCTGGGTACCCATGAGGAGAGAATTCAACCAACCTTGCGGTACAGGAAATTTATTTTGAGGGCCTATATTATTTGTGTATTTGCCAAATTGGTACCCGTTGACCCAAAGTTGAGCTCTGTAATCCGCAACAATTCCATTGATGGTAGTATTGCCAAAATTGAACGTCAGAGGAATGTCGTAACCTTGTGGCAGATTCAGGTCAAAACTAGTTTGATAAAATGCAATCCCAGCTTTGTCGATTCCCACCTCTGGATTCCCTATTGCCCAATTGTAGTTTGGCGGGTTGGGTTGTGTAAACCCCTGACGTTCTGCATACAAGCCACCCTCATTGAGTGGCCCTCTCACCTTATCAAAGTATGACTCCCCGCCAAGATTCCCTGTCAGCTTCCAAGCGACGTCGGATTGGCTCCTGCCGCCGAGGGAGTAGTTGAGAATCCCACGGGGATTCTTCATCTGATCCGATCCAACCGTCCAGTCCTCATCAAGCCCATTGTTATCTATGACGACGGTGAGGACGTAGGACTCTCCCTTGACTAAATTTGGGAGGGTATAGGTCGAGTTATTACTCGAGGCTGCGTCAATGCCACTCCAGGACCCAATGTAGGTGTTATTTAGCCATACTGAGCTTCCAAATGCAGAACCGCCCTGTGAATTGAGATAGAAAGTAGATTCATTTCCCTGAGCAACAAAATGGCCTCTAAAAATCAGCACGCCAGTGTTATACCCATAGTCGCTGCCGAACAGAGATGTTGGAGTGTGGAGAGAATAAACTGAATTGTTTGAGGTCGTGTGGTCGGCATTCGTCCATGCTGAGTCGGAATAGGACGACTGGATCTCGGGAAGATCGTCGACATATTTCCAAGGAAGTGTTGACAAAGTAGGCAGGGATATTTTGGGAGCATTGTATACGAGAGTTGAAGCCCACTCTCCCGTAGCGAGATTAACTATAGAGTTGACTTTCTCGCCATTAAAGTAGAGGTCCTTTGTATTTGTCGGTACCCCAATAACCTTCAAAGGCGCTGTGGCGTTGAGGTCACCGTCTATGTGCAGGTCTGGGCCCTGGCTATACACAGACCGGATGAGGTAACCAGCTTCGACTATTACAGATGTCGTATTACCAATATTTGCAGTGCTGGGTTGATTAACCTTCATATCCTTGGGACCATATTGACTGAAAACTTACTATGCACCCCATTCGTCGTCTCGTACAAAATCCGGAACCCAATAATTGTACGCAGTATTGCGATCTAAGATATAGACAAAAATATTCCCGAGTTGAACGACTCTGCGCGTTGGAGATGTTTCCCAATTCAGAATCGCCGTTCCATTGGTAGACTTGGTGGTCACGTCTGCACCCTCCACTATTTTTGCCGTGCTAGATGTAATGACTGAAAGTTCGTGTAATTCTCCAGGGCCTCCGTAAACAACGAGAACTGTCTCTTTATCAAATTTCTTCCATGTGAATATCTCAGCAGAAGAATAGAGAAGCGTCGTTCCCCCAATATCGTAGTCAGTGACATGCCACTTGGAATCTCTTCCACTGAGAGTCAAAACCCCGCCAAGTTGCGGAATTGTCACAGTTCCTTTGCTGGTCGGAACAGTAAATGTGTAAGTCAAAGATGTCTCTTGTTGATAGTCTGAATGCCGGACGACGTAGAAGTTGGTAGTTGATCCAAATAAAGGGGTAGTGAAAATATCAACATTATTGGCGTAACCACCATTGGTCGCATTGCCAACAGAGGCAGTGAGATAAGCAGGAGAGACTTTAAGAAAGTTGGCCTCAAGCTTCAGTTCACTATATTTTTCACGATATAGCTCTCGACTTTCTGTAATTGAGGAGCCATAATCATATGAAGTGTAACCTACGAGTCGGAGTCAGCAAGCGTAAGTCGAGCACTAAATATATATCCTGAGACTGCAAATCAAATTGGAACTCTGGGCCTGAATAGAAGCGTTCCTACTTACCGCCGGCATGACCAAGATTGCCCCAATTAGTCCCACCAAAAATCATATAGATGTTCAACAACGCAGCTCCCGAGGCGAAGTCGTTCTTGTAGAACACTCGTTCAAATTCCATATTGAGAAGAATAGAACACTGGTCAAATCCCTTCATAGCATTAGATTCAAAAGCTCCTCCGCACTCGACACGAATTTAATTTGCTTACAAGACCTCCCCATGGATCAAAACTGCCACCTTGGAATTCGTCGAGAGAGTAAAACGTTGAGGGGCTCTGCTGCTCATGGGTAGCATGGAAGGTCGTTGGAATCGACCCAGTCGGCCACTGGAAGATTGTATTATTAGCAATTCTTTCTTTTAGATAAGTTTGGAAATTGAGACATGTGTCATAAGTAAGTAGATTTCTCTTGGAAATAAGTATGTTTAGTCGGGAAACAGCTTAGAATTGGAAGCGTTTTACTCCCCAATGTTCACCTACGGTATAAGGGTGAGCGCAATCAAATCCAAGGGGATATGAATCATGGCCATATATATCAACGTCGCCTTCAGTTGTGCCGTCAACAACTTCACCAGGTGCAAAAAGCCCTTGTGCCCCTAATAATAGTCAATGGGTTGGGCCTCCAACCGAGGGGGAAAATATACAAGCGTCGTTGCTAATGAAGGGCACCACGATCCCTGCATCCCTAAATTGTTTCTTGACATACGCAAAATACTCGGGATCACTATAAGTATTCATGAGTTAGCCGCATGTAGGAAATACTCATTGACAACGCTTGAATGTGTCAAAAAAGATCGCGGATTGATCTTGATCAGAACATCCTACAGTTTGTCACTTACGGGAAGCCTCCAGTCACTATACCAGTTGAGCCGGAATACTCATTCTCTGGCTGGAACAGAATGACCGGCCCACCATTGGTGATTTGAGCTTTCGCAATAGTGGCACCTATATTTGCCGCATAATTATCTGTAGCAGCCAAATAATCTGGAGCACGCGTCCGAAGCTGTCCTTTCACTCTTTGCAGCCAGCCCGGGAAGCCACCTCCGCTTGACTCTGCATTTATATACTACTGATTGTTAGCGAGATAAGTAAATCTACATGACGGGGAAGACTCACAGGCCCAGGACGAGCAATAAGGTAAATGCCGGCTTGTTTCGCAGCTTCGAAGAAGGGCTCGAAAGCAAAAATACCATCTGCCAAATACTCGCCTTGCTGACCTTCAAGTAACGCCCAATGGACGTAGAACGAGACGGCATTAAAACCGAGCGCTTTAACCTTTTGAAAGACGTCTAGCCATAGGTCTGGGACAGGGAGCCGATAGGGATGGAATTCGCCGCTAAAGACGAAGACTCGCTCGCCATATACCAAAAGGGAGTGCTCATCATATGTCACCTGTCACTGTGTGAATTCCAGCAAGACAATTTAATCCGGATAGGCAAACACTAGGCGGCCCAAACGGGTGCGAAATATTCAAAAACTTACAATATCTTGGAGCCCATCGTTCTCTCTCTCAACCCGCATATGCTTCCCACCGATTGACAATGTTGCAGCTTGCGCTACGAGCGACGTACAGATTGCAAGAGCCCACAGAAACTTCATGGTGATTAACTTCAGATTTTGAGACACATATCGTCCCAGCCACCTCCGGGGAGGACCTCATTATAAGTCTCAGAAAAGATGCCGGAGCTTGAATGCGGTTGAATACAATGCAAAGAACCCCTCTTTCGTCGCAGGGAATCTACGGAGCTCCAGGTCAGCAAAACCTTAGCAAAGTATGGAAACGTCAATAGCCTTCACATTGGCGGCCGGCATTTTCCAGGTACAAGAGCGTCGTGATAGGACAGAGCAAGAATTGAGGAGGGGTATCCATCGTAATCGAGGGACGCCTTTGCCGAGCCCCCTGTTCGGTACAATGATCTCGAAGATTTCTGAACTTTTAGCCAACTTTTTTCTCTGCATGACGGCACTTGTAACCTTGCCTGAGGGCGGGGTATTTGTGCGATTTGCGCACGAATCAACGAGCCAACGGATTAATTATGGCAGACGCCGAGAGCAACTTTCAGACGGCTTGAAAGCACAACATGATGTTGAGATATTGGCGGATTCCTGGTTTGGATTGTGTCAGAGCATTCCACATCCAGGTACTGACCTCACATCCAGGTACCGACCTGCATATTTCAATGACTAGGCTAGTCCTTTCTAAAGACATTCTGATTGCCGTAAATTTCTCGATTGATAGTAATAAATCGGTATCACACTTGTGACATGAATAGCAATAGTAGTGCGAGGACATTTTCAACGTTTCAGGGCAAAAACACATCTTGAAGTATGTGCAATAGATAATACTCACGCCGTGGCGCTCCGCAGTCTAGAAGGGAAGATGGCAAAGGAAATATACAGTCTGTGTTTCCCCATCGCGACTGATCTCACTAGAACTTAGCCAAGCTGGGTGAACGTGCATGTCGACACGAAATATCAATAGGCAGTTCTGGAGATGCTCCGGCTTTGCTTGGAAGTTCGTTTGGGAGGGAGCCTGACGAACGCGGATGTTTGTCGACGTCAAGCGAGCTTTGCAATCGAATCCTCGAATTTCTGGCGAGCCTCAGTTCAGCGACAGCCTCAAAAACGACCACAAATGGCCGCCTCAATACTCCGCAGATTTTTTATGCCATCGTTACGGATACCTTTTCAAGTTGCCAATACAAAAGCCACATCTGTACTTCAATTGCGACGCGATTTTTCAAACACCAACTCGCTCTTCGCAACCTACAATCAAGTTGCAAAAGTCCGTTTCTACACCCTCCTTCATCTTATTCCAGTCTAATTGTCTTGATCCAGGGATGCCGAACGCAACAAAAAGCTCGCAAAGCTGTTTCCCCCGCTCTCCGCGATGTTAATGCACCTGAGCTCAAAGGTGTATGTCTGAAAGTTGGGATCACCAAACCCAAGAAACCCAATTCGGCCGAGCGGAAAACGGCCAGAGTAAGATTGAGTACTGGAAGGGTGGTTACAGCATACATACCAGGGGAAGGGCATAATGTACAACAACATAGTGTAGTCTTGGTCAGAGGAGGAAGGAGTCAGGATTGTCCTGGTGTGAGGTATCATTTGGTCAGGGGGGCTATGGATTTGGTGAGTGTTGCAATTCTTTTCGAGCATCAAAGGCCTCAGAGTGTGGGGATGGGAGAAGGCTTCCAAATATGGTAGGGCAATGGCTAATTGGAACAAGGGCGGTGTTGGAAACAGAGCAACGAGTCGATCGAAGTATGGGACGAAGAAACCTAAGAAAACTGCGGCGGCATAAAGCGATGTTTTTCTTGCGAAGAGTATAAACAGCGACGAGCGTGAAGAGTAGAGTGCTCGTTTTCGATATGCATCAGTGGCGTTTGGGGTTATGTATAAGAGATATTCATGTGCTAGTAAATTGTACAGCAAATTTAGAACACAAGAGCCCATGTCACTAGGAATTTGTCAAGTCTTAGTATGTTGATAAAAAAATGGAGTGACTTCGTATGATGCCGTGCGTATTATGCCACGTCTACGGTTCACCCAATCCAATCATCCCTATTTACAACTATGCCAGAGTTTTCTTATGCCAACGCCACCCTGCCGTGCCAGACGAATACAATCAACCTGCTCAAATACCGCCCAAGATAATGCTTCGATTTCTATGAATCAGACTGGTTCTCCCATCCTTCGGGCTTGTCTAAACCATTGATTTCAAAGAACCGAGAGGTACCTGCTATATGTTAGGGCTGCCTTGGGTCTTCTCATGCAGTTGTACTTACAAGAATATCCTTTCCAGTCGAAGTTGTCCTTTGGATTGCAATGGCATTTCAAGTCTAAACGTGTCTTTTCACCCGTGGGACAATGAGTAAAGGGAACATGGTAATAGGCGATATCGTTAAAGAAGTGGATCTCCTCTTTCTTCAAAAGAAGACCAGCGGCAATTGAGTGAACCGGAGCGTCGCCCCAACGTTCGTAGAAAAACCCACCATCTTGGTCCAATGATTCAAAGTAGTCTGTGTATGCCTTTGATCGGAGCCAATCAAGATTACCAATTTCAAAATTAGACCACTACATAATGTCAATAATTGATGGCCGGAAGCCTCCACGACAGGACTCACCATATGGCAATGGTTGTAAGTATCTCCGCCATCGTCACTCAAGAAACCCATGGAATTTCCCTCAGCGATGTGCTCAGGGTGAGCCTTCATAAACTTCTTGGTGCTATCCCACAGAGTTGGAATGGTTTCCACATATTCGTACAAGCTCAGCACAAAACTGTATTTCTTCTTGTTGTCCGCCATAAATTTGAAGGCATCGTAGTCAATGTCGCAATATAATTCGATGCTTGGCTCAACACGCCAGTACCATTCATAATTCAACATCAGTTCCTGCCGGAAAAAGAAGCCTGATTCGAATCTGCACATGTGGCGGTAACTTATCGAGTCTCCGTAGATGATCTTTTTCTGGGCCATTTCTTCACGAACTTTGCGCGCTTTGTCCTGATCAATGTGTTCTGGAAAGGACCAATGCTCCTTAGGGATTTCGCCATAGTGGGTAGTACCAGAGACGAGAGATGTGGTGACTTTTTTGAAGGTGGCATCGAAGGGCTTGTCATTGAGGAAGACCCAATCATAATGGAATTTTCGGTTGAATCGGTCTTCAACTTGACGAATGGAGCGAGCAATCTCCCAAAGATCCGAATTCCTTGCCAATGTAACGAATGTCGCATTCATTCTGGGCCCATCTGCTGTCGCAGGTGGCAGACCAGCTTGCGTATTTGGGGTCGTGCCGGAGAGATTTTTGTCTGCATCAGTCGCTGGTTTTGTTCCAGCTTTCGATGGAACACCCACACCATTATTAAGAATGTCGGCAGAATTTGCCAGTCGTTGTGTAGAGGAAGACGAAATGAAGTAAATGACAGCAAGTCCCTAACCATTGTATTGATTAGAACCTAGCGTTGCACAACAATTGTGTCAGGGACTCACAAAAAATGTAAAGAGAACATATCTCAGATATCTCGCTGTGCCTGAAGCCATTGTAGGTAGATTGGTCGAAGGTTGTGATGATTCTTCTGATGGATGACCCATTAACCAAGATTGTTTTCAGCCCCAGTGGCCTACAAAGGGATCAAAAGGAGCGACTAATGAAGTTAATGCAAAGAGGCGGCTACAAGCAAAGAATCACCGCCACAGCATCAACTATTGTGTCGATGCCAGGTACGAAGGTGAAGTAGAGAAGTAGAGAAGTAGAGAGGTGGTCAGAAGCCGAGAATGAAGTGACGCGCAATACGAGGTGGATAAAGATCTTTTCCTTCCCCCCTTGCTGATCCGATTTGTTTCGCGAGCTATGGCAGGGGCCAGTACTTTAAGGATGCTAAGTAGGTTAATTCAATCGCTACGGCAGGGAATCAAAGACCTTGAGCTGTGCCTAATTAAATACTGAAAGAGCCTCAATTGCTTGGCTCCCCCACTACGTATCAATTGAAAACATACAGCAACGCTTACTGAAGATATACTTCCTTTGTTGCGGCCACAATCAAAACAAAACAAAACAAAACAAAATCAACGACAACGCGAAAAAAAGACTTCTCTAGATTCTAGAAGTATGTACCTTCCCATTTCGTTATCTCCGTCTACTAGTAGATATTCACCGGTTAAACATATCTTCTTCCTTACGTTTGCCTTCTGACATCACAAGACAGACACTCCTTCAATATCCACCCTGACCTTAACCTTTACCCCCTCTCCTTCAAGCTGGTTTCGCCAGACCCTCAGACTCTATCATATACATACGACCATCCTACACGAGGTCTACTTGCGATCGTTCATTCATTCATTTGCAAACATCAAACTATTGTCGACTTGATGGGCTCTGTGTGCGGTTGAAATTGTTACTCCGACTCAAGAGAAGACTACAGCCACCATGTCCTTCTTTGGATTTGATTCGAATCTTCCCCGCGACCGTGGCCACAATACTTCTGCGCCTGGCTTCTCACAGGTTGCAGACCCTTTTGCTGGCCTCTCGCGACCGGACAATGACGATGATGATGCGTGAGTTTTACCACTGCGAAAGCCGTGAACGTTATGTCCAAAAGGCTAACAGAATGCTTCTGGCAGTCTTGATTTTGAGGATACATATGATGGTCTTGGTGATCAATTGGACGAGACAGATGACGTCTTCAACGAAGATACTTTTGGAGGCGATGAACCGGTAGCTGCAAGTAAGAAGCCTGTAGGCAAGGATTTCGACTTCTTTGGGCAGACTGCAAAGGTGTCCGGTGCAATCAATGAAGAACAACTGCGATACTCCCGCCAGCAACCGGTCTCCAAAGTTGCTCCTGCTCCCCTAACCGTTTCACAGCCCCTCCCAAAACCCGCACGAAGCGGTTATGAACGATACAAGGAGCCCAGTTATGTCCCTGACATGCAGGTGGATGCGAATTTGTGGGGAGTTGCACCAAAGCGGTCTGCTCCCGCACCAGCACAGGAGTCTCCAGCGACTACGCCAGGAATACCACCCTCGAGTGCGAGGAAGATGATGAGTTTGGAAGAGGTAGAAGCTGCTATGCGAGCAAATGCTAAGAAGCCAGCCCCAACGCAGACACAGCCTCCAGTTCAATCACAGTATGCGGCTCACTCCCAGCAAGAGTATAGCCAACCTGTCCAACAACAGCAGAGTTATCTGCAACAAGCTGCACAAATGCCAGTTCCAACCAGTGGTCCACAACGAGAAGACTCTCGACCAGCACACACTGGACAGCCTGTTCAACCCGTTCAGATACTCCAGCGACCCCAGCCTCCAAGCCAAGCTGTGCCTCCAAGTGGCTTATCTCATCCCACACAAATATTGCAAAATCCCAATCGCTATTCTGGTGAGCAAAGGCCTACTCCAGCAGCACAGCATCCCGGCCACCAGTCACGCCCTTCTGGTTCGCGCCACATTATCACTCACCCGCAGCAACTTGCCAACTTGTCGGAAGAGGAGAGGGCAGCATTTCTGATGGAAGATGCAAAACGTGCCAAGCGTAATCATAAGATATTCTTGCTATCGAAGGACAATGGTCTCATGACTCCACAAGATAAGAACTTTATTACCCGAATTCAGCTACAGCAGCTTGTCACAGCTACCGGCAATCCAAACGAACATGGAACGGACTCTGCTTTGTCGGAGGACTTCTACTACCAAGTTCATAACCAGATTCGAGGAGGACCGCGGCAGCATCCTGGCCAGCCATTGAGCAACTTTGCACAAACCTATCTCTTCCAGACAGGGGGTCGCCATGGTGGCATGAGACGCCAGGCTCGAGGAGGGGACAACCATATGCAACGGATGGAGCAACAAGTCCAACGTGCCGTCGAAGCTGCGAAGAACAAGCCAAAAAATAAACAATTGGTTATCGAGGGCAGTCTTGGGAAAATCTCATTTAGTAATGCAAAGACCCCAAAGCCATTACTCAATATCAAGCGAACCGACAATGGTACTGATGTTCAGAGGCCTGGAAGCGCGGCTCGCGATCGGAAAGCTCACCAGGCTGGAGTCAGTGGCAGTGATCGAAAGACTGTTCTCACCGACATCGAAAATGTGTACAGCACTTTGATGGAGATGGAAGATCATGACCGACACCTTCCTCCTCCTTTAACTGATGATGTTAATCCAGAGCTTGTTGGACGTCACCAAGACTGGCGAGAAAAGGCACAGTTCCTTAACCAGCAGTTGTGGCATCAATTGAAAGTCCATGAACCGATCGGTGCCACTGTTACTCATCCTTTCATCGCTTTTCTCTCCTTCAGCAAAGGTAAAAAGGCCATCCCTCGCGTCTTCCGGCACATTAGCCAGGAACAGAGAACTACAATCCTTACCATGATTATTTACAACCTTGATCAGCTCGATGTTGTTCGTCAAGCTCAGCTACTTTCTGGGGAGACTCTTCTGAATGCGGGAATTCGCGAGAAAGTCGAGCTCTTCTCGTTGGCAGTTTTACCCAGTCTTTTTGCGTATCTCGGCGAAGCTGGATTGGAAATTGTCAGTGGAGTTTTGGGTCTAGTTCTCAACATCAATGTTGATATCATTGCTCGAACAAGAATTGGTGTCAGCATGTTAACCATGATACTCAGTCGGGCTGAGCTTATCAAGCAAGGTGCAGAAGTCAATGAACAGGAGTGGGAGCAATGGTATATTCCATTTAGAATACGCGTAAACCTAAGCTAATCGTATACAGGGTTACTACCTATAATAGCTTCTTCGACATTCTCGAAGCTACCCTCCCGACAATCTTTCCTGGCACAGTTAACACTGGTGAGGATATCTACGTCTGGCAGTTCCTTGCTGCAATCGGTATTGGCGCAAGCCCTGAACAGCAGCAAAGATTGGTCATGGCTGTTAAGGACCGAGTGATGGAGACAGTTGCTCTTGCAAAGACTCTTCCTCCCGCAATGTCCAGCCAACGTTTGGCAAACGTCAATCTCTTTATGCGTTCTATTGGTTTGGATGTCGAATTACTAGCATGAAGACAAGATGATGTTTTCATTACATTTATCAGCATTAACATTTCCTTCATCTTCTCATGATATCTGCATGGCCAAAAGGCATGGAGTGGCTTATGGTTAGTTAATTGCACTGCCGTACTTCTCTTACTTCGGCATCAGCTAGCAACTGTTTCTTTGCGTAGCGAATTACTGTCAGTCACGAAAAGGGCTGATCTCTACATATGGCATAGATGATGAGTGGCTCGAATGGACGTCAGTATTTCTATGGCCAATTTTCTCCTTTCCTGTTGGGATGGGTTGAAGCAGCCCCTGTCTCAGACCCAGTAGATAAAGGGATATCCCTGAACTCTGAGCGTTGGAGGGTATCTAGATAAAGCGTGAAAGGAAAACTCTGACACGGAGATTTCGCAAG
>Ga0182030_10003198_pt1 | contig 34974 bp, 34 predicted proteins | sample 812S3MmetaG_FD_121299 | JGI IMG/M metagenome (GOLD analysis project Ga0182030, IMG submission 121299) | Permafrost microbial communities from Stordalen Mire, Sweden - 812S3M metaG (Illumina Assembly) | ecosystem: Environmental > Terrestrial > Soil > Wetlands > Permafrost | place: Sweden...
CCTAAAGACTTTTAAGTGTTCTTGCAGTGAGTGTTCTCAGAAAGTCCACGCGATTGGGACGACGCGTGCTGGTCCGTGCCGAATCCTCAACGTGAAACATTGAAAGATTCCATCTACACTCGCTTCCCCCTGCCATGCTTTACTGAAAAGGATTGCGAGTGTTTCTATATCATCCATATTCCACTTTCTGACACGAGCAGGCAGAAAATAAAAGTCTTTAGGCGTCTGTCCCTATTACTCAGAAGAGGCTCCTGGCTAATCGATCTCCCTCTAAACTTGCAAAAATACCAAAAACTCAAAGATACCTAGTAACATTGGTATCTAATAGAACAACCAGGCAAGCTGATGGTTTAAAGGGGCTATTTATTCGCCACTGCTGACTTAGATCAGAGAGTAAGTATACCGTATTCGAGAATAAGGACTCAGGTCACTAAAGTCTGTAAAATAGGGTTTCGAAGTTACCACCCAGTCATACACAGAGCCGAATTTTGAGAGATTGTGCTTATTTGAATTGATACGGAGGTTAAGAAGGGAGCATCGCTTAGCAGGAGGGGACAATAGGGGACAATGGGATGCTGCAGGTTTTATTGTCTCAAAAGTTCCAAGACAATACGCTAGACTTCCAGCATATGTTTCTACCGCCCTCAGAGAGAAGAAAGCCTAGGCCCGGTATATGTTTGTGAAGTGGGGGGGGCTTTGCTGAAGAAGAGCAGAATGTCGATTTTATGCCTGCATCTCTCCCTTGCGCCCTTTTCTCTGAGGTGGTTAATGTTACAGTTCTACTACCTGCACTAGATCCTATCATGTAGTTCAAGATATACAGGTCACAGTCACTAGATAGGGGAATTCATGATATGGAATAATTTATTCAGGAAAGTGATGCCTTTGCAAGTGCAGGAGATGCTGCAGCTTAACTATAGCTACCCTCAGAGATCAGCTCTGATGCGGTATGTATTTTACTCATCTACAGCCAACCAGGTATCATGAAATATGTGGGCTTTAACGGCCAATGATTCGTAACCCGATCCTTTAGATTCAATAGTTCCTCAGTTCAAGAACTTCCTGAATCCAGAAGGTCCCCCAATCTCATAATTCCCTCAACAATTACCCCAAAGTAAAGGCTTCCAAAGCAAAGCAAATTGCAACACCTGTCTTTGCTGCTATCCACAGATATCCCTCATCTTCTGCACCCAAGTGAACAAACCTATATAATCTCTTCCGAAAGCTTAGGTATCATTCTCTCTAGGAACGGCCTACTTGGGCACTGGGCGCTCCAAGAAAGCAAATAATGGCTGCCAGCCCTCCTTGACGTCGAATACAAGCAGATTTTCCCCCAACACAATATTCTTGATCAAGGTGTCATGCTCTTGTATCATTTTGGCCCATTTTGGGGGATATCGTTGTCAAATAATTGTTCACATAGTTTGCGAAACTTTTTTAGCCACAAGGGTCGGTAGCCGTGGGTGTCAATGTAGCAACGGAATCCAAGTTTGCGGAAGACAGAAGGTTAGGGAGAGTTTCTAGATTATCTGTAAAATCAAGGCTCGCCACTTTTCTGTGCTGTCGCGAACTGAGAGGATGATTTTCGCGTTAGGGTACGCCGAAATCAACTCAGGACCAAAGGCTGCGCAAGGAAGGTCTGTGACAGCCTATTCTGACAATCAAATTTTTGAATTAGGTCGAATAAGGAATAGTACAATTAACCATATATTGCCCAAGGAGTTGGTCCTACTCCTTCTTTCCAAACGGGGCTTCTTTACCCTTAATTTGGCCTCGATAGCTTGCTAAGTAGCCGTTCCTCGAGGATTCATGCCAGGCGCGTGAGTCAACTCTCTCATGCGATAGACACTGTTGTATCCTAAACGTTTGAGGGCTTCGCGAATAGCTATATGTCGAAAGGCATTATTTACACAGACTCACACTGGAAGCTGAATAACAGATGGAGCACAATGATATTCCTGTTCTGCAAACTCCGAGCACGAGGACTTGCATAGGCATGACTCGAGGCTGTTCTTGTTGATCCATATTTGCGTCTTGAAATTCACGGTCAAAAGACGGGTTAGATTAGGAGAAGTCGGGGGTTTAAATGCTCTAGGCCAGGTGTTAAAGGCTCTTTATATAGGGCTCTGAAGTGTGTCGTGAGGCGCCAGTGCTTCACCTCTTCTCTGGAGAGCCGCGACTCAAATTGTCTGTTCACATCCCCCTTTGGGAGCTACTATTCAAGATATGGGTCCACTCCACCTCTCCAGGCTGTTACTCAACCTATGTGTCACCTAATCATTTCGAGCTCAAGCTACTAGGTAAGGTAGGTACCTATGCATTCACTCCTTCCTCAACAGGTGTCACTAAAAATTGGTAATACTAGGAAATCTCAAGATTTGCTCTTTCATTGACTGTACGTATACATGATTATACTATATATACAACAGACGCTTATGAAGTCGGAGGATCAGAGGAGCAACTAGAGATTGCACCAAAATACAGCGACTGCGCTGCTATACCTGTGAAGTAATTTATATCGCCCTCATTTCCACCAGTCTCATACAAACTTCCTGTCACGACAGTAATATCATTGGCTGGTACTGGGACCGTATCCGTATCAACCCAAAACTCAGGATAGTAGTGATACCATCCAGGAGCCCAGTCGTACTCTGGTAGCTGCGGAACAACATCGGTGGTGTGAGTTGCTCGGTAGTTATTACCTTGAGTGGGAGCTTGATTTTGTATGTAGTTGTTTATATCAGCGTTTCCAACATGGGGCTGGCCGAAAGTATACTTGAAATTGTAAGTGGAAGTCCTATAATTGCAAAGAAGTACCTCTCTTACTATATCCACAATGTTCCCGTCATTTCTCAAGATCGCTCCAAGCAACGCGGCAACCGCTCCGCCCAGACTGTGTCCAGTTGCCACAATTTTGTACGTGGGATTTGCTTTAGCAGCGGCTGTCACAACTGGAGTTACCACAGTGGCTACATCCAAAGCTGCAGTATAAAATCCAGCACTACAAGCAGATTAGTATCAGGGTTTGATGGATGGTTCAGGAGCCGAGGAATCAAGTTGTCAATGTCTGAGTGATTTAGGGACATCCTGCTAAATCATATGGCTCTCAAGACAAGGCATGTTCCAAAAGCTCGGCTTCCATTATCTGGTCAGATCAGGGGAAATATAAGACGTACTGGATACGGCATCCATCATTCGTGTTTGCAGCTCCACACAGAGTTGTGACGTCTTGTGTGCCATTGACATCTGTAAGAACGCCGACAGGGTCGGAAGAAGGGGCTGTGCCTTGAATCGATACCAGAATAAGTTGGTTGATGTCATCTCGAGCGACATAACCAACGCTCAGAGTCACGCCAGCGCTGAAACGTCAGTGAAATTTTCGGCCTCGGAATGGACTTGACCATACTTATTAAATGCCAGTAGGATTGTGGCATCTGCAGACTCAACCTCGGGGCAGGCACCCCCTTCGGCTGAGCATTCAACAGTACTAGGCGTGCCGTGAACATTGCCATAGCAGTAGGCAGCTCCTGCATACTGAGAGAAGAGAACGAAATCGTTCAGTTGCGCGGACGAGATTCCTACAATAGATCAGAATGGCTCTTTATCATCTTGGAAGATAATTTACCTGTAGAATCTCGCTGCTCAACGGGAGCGGCCAGGACTCGTCCTGAGCAGAGGGCGAATGCCCAAAGGAAAGAGGGTCTCATATTGGAGAGGAGCTGAACTAGGTTGCTCTCTGAACAGTAGATATCGATTGGAGATGGTAACGCGCGGTAATGAGAAATGAATTATGTGGAAATGAAACTCTCTTATATACATTACTACTTACTATCGCCCTCATCACAGTACTGTCAGCTGAGGGGCAAACCCTAATATCGGAATCCGTACAACGGGACTCATCTCAGCGTATATGTACGACGGACCCAATCTTGAGAAAGTTCATGGTCGCCCCAATGGGGGCGAGGGGACTCTAGGCTCTTCCGAGCTGGTTCGGATTGGAAATGCTCGGGGTGGGCGAGCTCACTTTAGGTTAGCCAGTGAGGTCGATGAAATTGATCTTTCTAAGAAAAGATACTTGCCACGAGACTCCCCAGCAGCGCAGACTAGAATTTTAAAATTGGACAAATTCATAAGAACAGTTCCATGACCTAGAATAGAATGGGTGCATTGTATTTCGCAGCTGGAGCAGACTTCCAGTGCAAATCATTAGGTCCTTGATGCTGAACACTGCCGCATGGCTGCAGTCACAGACCTTCATTGCGGTCAATCAATTCTCTGATTTGAAGGGGAAAAACTTCTTCCAAAGCCAATCAAAGCCAAATAAAGAGGAGGGGCGGCTGAACCTTCGGGAATTTAAAGGGTTACATGGCGCTAACCCCACGAGCTCATCAGCGGGGAAGGCCGGCTGTGACAGCCACGCGCTTTTAGCGTTGTGGCAAGCATCCGGCAACGCTTGGTGAGCGTACGAGCCAGACTGTTGTTATTCATCCGGATACCGATGTGAATATAAGCTCTGATCTTCTTAGCTGGATGCCCCAAGAGGCCAGTCTGTCCTATGGATATAGTTCAAATTTGAATATACTGTTACAGCCGACGTCCTGCATAAGCTTACATTTCTGTCTCATGGTCGACGTATATCCCTTGGGGAAGACGTTTCACCGCTTAAAGCATGGTCCGGACCTCAAATACAGTTTTCCCTTGTATAAATGACGCACCCAGCTTTGCCACTAAAGCTCCTCCCGAAACAGGACAGATTATATCGAAGGTGGTAGGACAATGGAAGTAGATTTCCCAAGCCTCCATTGCCCCCAAGTCCTCAAAGACACACATGCCTACACACAACGGTACTCATGTAATATTGAAATGTCATTTTTAACCATTTGTGTAACTGATAGTGGCACATTCCACTCCTCCAACTTCGAAATTCTCTCATCACGCTCTCTTTATCCTTGGGATTGCAAGATTAAATGCGTTTTCTGGGTCATATTCCCGCTTGAGATCCTTGATAGTCTCCAGATTAGATGCATAGATCTTCGATAAATCAAGGTGTTCCGGCGGAGTTAGCGATATATAGGTACTCTCGAGAATATTTTCAGGATCAATCTTCTTCATCTCCTCCCAAAATGTGGTAATCCAGTCCACAGCGTCTTTTGCATCTTCTAGTTTGGCTACCGTGCCAATGAGCTCAAGGACAAAATGGGGTTCCCTTGCTGTAAAAACAGAATTAGGGTTCAAAGATGCTGATTGCCCCCGGAGTTCATGGATCGATAATGCGGCGCCAAAAGTGGCCGGCATTCTTTCGAGGTTTCTGGCTATCACTGTAGAGGCTTCTTCTGACATTGTTCGAATGCTGATCGATGTGATTGTTCCATAGACCTGGGTTGCAAACACTGCAAATTTGAAATCAGCCAAAGTTCATTTACGATAAATCAACCGGTCTTGGAAGCCTGAAAGACTGCTTGCATTGGAATTCGCGTGATTGTCTCAAGTGCCTAGAACATTGGCGAACGGGTGAGGATTTTGATACCTACTGGAGGATACAAGTTCCATAGATGCTGGAATTGTTGAAGCCTGAACAGTGTTCATAACCACAGGGCCTAGGGCTTCAACTCGAGCAAGCCATTCACGTCCCTTTTCTTGGTCTTCGGAACTCCATGTGAAGCATATAGCAAAGATGATCCCCCCAGGAGTGTTTACAACGACAGGTTGAAGATTCAGCTCAGTCGGATAGCCTTCCGCTAATAGTTTGCGATAAGTCTTGGTGACGCTTTGAAAGCTGCTGCCGATATTCTGAGCCTCAAACATAACCATACCTGATAGAATCTGATCAAAGGTTAGCTTAGTACGAGCCTTTCTTGTAGAAAGGATAACTTACAGCATTTAGAGGGTAAACCTTAATTGTCAACTCTACAATGGCTCCCAGGAACCCTCCGGCTCCTCGAATCCCCTTCAACATTTTTGGATCCGCATCAACAATCTCGCCCTTGTAGTTCACAATTTTCGCTCCGATAATGTTATCCACGCCAAGTCCGTAATTGGCTGAATAAGGCCCATAACCACCATACGTGGCCCATCCTACGTACCCAATCCAACTGACACTTGCAAAAGCTGTTGCCAGACCTTCTTTGGACAACTCCCTAGCAAGCGTTAAGAGCGATATTCCTCCACCGATCTTGGCACTGGACTTCTCGTCATCAATCTTGACGTAGGAAATACCTCGTACATCAATCATGAGAGCGTCATGTTCACACGAAAGTCCATAAAGATTGTTCCCACCCGATCGAATAACGAGCTGGATTTTATTGGCAGTGGAAAAGGAAATTAGCGCTGCAACATCTTGTGCTGTTTGAGGACGGACAATAGCGAGGGGTGTTTTTTTCTCGTCAATGATGAATGTTGCTCTGTTTTCAATGTATGAGGGGGAATTTGGGGGGATGAGCGTGATGTTTGGATGCTGAAATTTGATAAAGGCATGGAGAGCCTCGAACTTTGAGGCCGCCATGGTGAAATATACAATAGACGAGAGAGCTTATGAGCAGCCAAAGTGTTTCCAACAACACAATATATTTCATATTGTCAGTGACTAAGCCACTCAATTCCCACGTTCAAGTGGAGCCGAATACGGAGGGAAATCTGTTATTGGCTGAGATCACGACGTTCTGCGCATTCTGATTGTCTGACAGCGTGTGCTTCCCATCAAAGCCCACAGTATCCAGATTCTAGGTTCTCAGTCCTCTAATCAAGACCCCCAAGAAGACTCATAGCGGAAGACATTTCACTAGCATTGCGCCTCAATGGTTATGTAAGAACTTTCTAGCAGACTCAGCATTTCAAAATAACAACGCTACATGTTCTCGGCTCTTGAGCTTTTGATGTCTTCCAAGTTTTCAGGTAGCAATATTTCCTTGCAAAAACAGGTCGGCCTCTTGTATTTCGAGGATCAAAGTGAAAATTTTAATTAGAACGGTATTTCTTCATTTGGATGAATGAACCGTCTTTACCCAAAAAGTAGCCAAGATGTGGGTTAATGTGGAGCTTTTTTCTAAAGAAAGAACAAGAGGATTAGAGGACTCTCTATTCACCTTGAACTTGACAATTGGGTTCTCAGCTGCATGCTTAGTGCCTGCCATTCTCAACGAGACGAGAACATCCGCTGAGTGACTGAGACACTGAAACAAACAATTAAACCACTGGGAAGGAAGGAGCGCAACAGATATCCCTGAGGGAGGACGGTAGAGTGGAGGAGCTCCTAAGTATTACCCCCCACCCCCCCTCGGGAGCACTACTTTAAACCCTCCCTTTTTCTTAGAATTAAATTTTGTATGGGGGATAATGGGGCTTTGAAGCTTTAAACAAATTCTCATACCGAGATACAATGAGAAGGGATGAGATCTCTTTGTCGGCCAACTCGGCTCGAAGAATGAAGGCTGCTTTATTACGTAGAGAATATGGGAGTCAAAGACAAAGACTTTAATCGAATTCGAAGCAAATAAAAATATATTTATGGCTTGATGTTGATGATCGCATGTTGTCCATCTTAATAAGCTATTCGCAGGTCGCATCGAATGACGTTTCGTAAACTAGCAGGCCAAAATTCATCTCCTACATTTCTTTTAACCATGAGCTTCCTCTGAAATCCCCCTCGGGATCCAACACCATGACTCTCGTGCATATAGTCCTTTTCGAATTCAAGCCTACTACTGAGAGTGATGTTATTCAAGATGTATGCCAATCCTCGGAATCGTGCGGGGTAGCAATGGCGGGGTCCTTAATGAACTACGTGCTAATGGATTTTGGTATTGATAGGTCTGCAGAAGAATGCTAGCATTAAAGGAACAATGCCTTCATCCTACAACGAAGAAACAATATATTCTGGAGTCTTCTGGTGGACGAGATAACTCGCCGGAAGGTCATCAAGTAGTACCCATCCTGCTCCCCAATTCTTGGCTCAAGGACATCTCCTGACATAATCGATCACAGGGCGGCTTCTCACACGGCTTCGTCTCCCATTTTGCAAATGAAGAGGATAGGAGATACTATTTGGAGGAGGACCCCGCGCATAAAGCTTTTGTGAAGAGCTTGGAAAGCATTATTCAGAATGTTAGGGTTGTGGATTATACACCTGGGTCGTTCTAAATGAAGGCAAATTCGTTGCAACCAAAACCAATGATGCATTGCAAAAACTGGTCGATGTATGTTTGCCATGATATGAGTCTTGCATTCTTCTGGCTATCTACTCGCATGCAATCTATCCAGTTTCCCTACCGATGTTGGTACCCAAACGCCGTCCCAATGCCAATGCAACGCTTCATGAAAGATGGGGTGATTCGAGAGAAAATGTGTCATATCATGATTTTATACCATAAAGGATTCGCCGCAACCGCATTGTTCCTCTATGGAAATGTTAGCAAGGTCTATTAGACTTGCGAGGGGAGTTATACTTATGTTAGGATTATTAAACACAAATCTTTGGTTTAATTTATCTTCTATCCAGTCCATTTCCGTCCCAATGATGCTAAATAATGCCTTGCTATCAATCAGAACTTTCACGCCATCTTGCTCGACCTCTTCGTCAAACATCCCAGGCTTCTCAACATATTCGAGATGGTAGGCCAGCCCACTGCATCCACGGTTCCGAACCCCGACCTTGATCAGTTTTGGTTCAGGCTGATCCAACAGAGCTCGGAGTTGCGTCACGGCGCCAGGTGTGAGCTTCATCGCTGCCTTTCGAGCTCGTAGCTTTGGCCTCGGCTTTGCTCGGGGCTGTGCCGTTGGTGTGGATTTCTGGGCTTCTTGTTCTGTGAGACTTATCGACGGCCTCTCCACCGGCTTCTCAGATCCAAATGTGTATTGTTCGGTCTGCTTCGGTGGTCTTATGTCATTGACTTGTGGAATTCCACTTGTGATGGAAGTATCTGGAACGCCGGCATTTCTGGGTGGCGGTGGTTGAGGATCTAAAGAATGTGGTTGGTAGGCGGTGCTTGTCTGCATTTTGCGTTTAGAGGACATCTGTGAGGACTGTGAGGAAGAGAAAGATCGGAGGACATGTTGGCAGGGCCGCAGTGAGGACGTTGCCGGTGATGAGGCAAATCTTAGGACAAAGCTCGACGATGACGCCAAGGGTGCTAAAACTCTTTGCGCCGACATGGTTGAGTGTCGTGGTATGCAGATTTGGGTAGTAGAACCAAATCTATAAGGAAGGAATGGCGAAAGGGCAATGTTGAAGCTAAGAAGACTGCATTCGTATTTATAATTGCAATCGTACGTTTAGAACTCGGCTCGTCTCGAACCAATGAGAAGGATTCGGTTTCTAAGCTGATCTTGACAAAGGGCTGAGTCTCGTCTGCATCAAATTAATGCTATGAATGTTTTGAAATATTAAATATTATTCAAAATATTGGAAAGAGTCAGAATAACAGAGAAGTGAAGTTTGTTCTCATTAGTCTGGTTATTTATCAGCCTTCTCCTCACCAAACCATGCCAAAACCATCAGGAACCTCAAGTGACGACAGTTCGGCACGGCCTGGGGAAGCTAGGATAAGATCGGCCTTTCGCTAAAACTTTCCCTTGTCAAAAAAAAAAGGCACGAGCATCTGAAAGGCTTACGACTGCGAGTTTACTATAAATTTCACTCAATCTGTCCACAATTCTGATATCCCAATTCAAATTTCTCAAAGATATCTGTTGCCATGAAGTATGGAGCCATCTCCTCTCACTCAGCAGGCTCGACCTGAGGTATTTCAGCAGAAGATCGTCGAGCTCTACGAAGCTCTGTTCAAGGTGGGGACTAGATCTTGGTGGGGAACAGAATGCGCCGTTGACCTTTAAACCAGGACGAAGATGACCAGGACAAAACAGAAGGATTCTGGAAGGAATTCTTTCTGTTGCGACCAGATAAAGCATCTTTGCAACGCATCCTACTAGGATTAAGCCCAGACGATTTGTTACATCTTCAGGTACGAGGCTGATAGAGGTTGGAAGGGAGAAACCACGGTCTGACGAGGATTATAGACGCAAACCCGGCAATTATTCTCCAGAGCGGTAGCTCGCATTAAAGCAGGAAGTGCTCCAGCAGATGCGCATGCCCTTGATGTAAGCTGCCTGTATCCCTTGATTCAGCACAAGGCTGACGATATAGACCATTACAGCCTTTCTTGCATCAATCCTCCCGAAGAAATATGCAAATCCAAGTTCCGATATAATAAATGTTCTGGCTGGTTTAGATCAAGTGGATCCCGTTTTCACGGATTTTGTTGCGGCGCTGGACGTCACTATACGAACGGGAAGGAATTGTGAGTGTCATCCATGAGATGTCAGGGACGGCTTACTGATGTAGACAAAGTGGACATCCGTCAAAAGGCCATTGAGGTTGCATTATCTGTTATTTCTGGCGCATACCAAACCAGTCTTCTTTCATATTTCACCCATCGAGATCTCTTTCCTTCGCTCATGAAAGTAAGCTTGCGTTCCCTTTCAAAATGATCTCGCTCATGTTGGTAGTTTATACAAGAATCAGATACCCCATCTCGCGCATTCGAACCGTTCACCCTTCTTGGTCTGTTAGCAAATTACAATAAGTTCGAATTTCAAAATCCATACCGATTACGACTTGATGACTTCGTCAACGAAGGTACTATACAGAAGATAATAAGATCTGTAGGGTATACTTGCACAGCTTCACGTGGGAAGTATGTAACAATACAAGAAGATCTGCCTGAAGGCTGGACACTCACCAACACTCTCGGCATGATAGGACTGGGTTCGATAGCAGCTGGTGCCAAAGCAACCTCCCCAACTATCGACCTAGAAGTAGCAAAGGAGATGTTCTCAAAACTGTACGTGGGATTTGCCCTCTTTTATTGCCTAATCTAACAGTGTTCAGACCAGGTCATGAGGCTGCTGTTCTCCTTGCGACGTATGACTTTGCACATGCGAATAAGCTTTTCTGCTTCAACTTCGTATCTCTTCCAGCTGAGAAAGGGATCGAGGCGCCAATTAGTAGCTACCTTTCACTCACCTCGTACCTTCTGCAACACGCTCACTCCTCCGCTCGGACCTCCCTATATTCTCACCTCAATCTCCTCATCCTTCGGTTGCTTATAGAGGACCAAGTATTATGCAAACGAATCTGCAGCGACGAAAGCAAGATGGCGGTGCGTTTATGTCGACAACGGCAACCCTATCTACCACTGGTTCGAGGCGAGCGAATATTTGCCGCTAGTATCTTGGATACAATGATTGACGGCATTAATCATAATCTTAGACGACGTTTGGATGTGGATCTCTACATCCTCACCATTGGAATAATTCTAAGGCTCATCTCACATCTCTCCAGATCTCGTACACGACTCGCGTTCCATTGGTCTGAGCTTTTCCGCTCTCTCATGTCTTTGGTCCGTTTCCTCACTACGTATACTGCAGATCTCAAGCATCTTACACACATTGAAATACTTCTCGACAATGTTGTAAACTTGCTTGCTCTCTCGTTCTCGGCTGGAGAAGCATTCCTTCCCAGTCCCTTAGCATACGACGATCTCTTCTACAAGCTCGTTGAGACAGGGGATATATTGGTGAAGTTCCGAGATAATTATGAGCTTGGAAAGAGACCAACCAGCTCAATAGATACGCTGATCAGCGTGAGCACACATTACAAGGAGTTACTGTCGGATGGAGCAGCTGGCAGGAGGGGTAAGAATTTGACATCTGCTCAAGTTGCAGGTGTCATCAAGCAAGGATATGAGACATTGAGTATTCAAGCAAAGGAAGGTTTGGATAGCTGGGATAAATATAAGGAGGCAGATGAGAAAGTTTTCCTCAAGAAGATGGCTAGAGCAGTGGTAGTCGATGTCAAGACGCTGGTCTCAGAGACCTGAGGATCGAGATTATGATTGTATGAATACTACCTGGTTATTTGAAGGCGATTTGCCTCTTCTGAACGATGTCCCATCCCGCACCATTAATGTCATTGTGTGTCTGCATACGAAGAAAGCCTTGCAACGTTTCTCTGCCCGCGAGAAGTGGATGTTGATTCCCGGACTAAGGATTTTGCCGTAGGAGTATGAACGCCTAGGTTCGAGTTGGTGATTAGAGCGCCATGGCTTTTGTAGCTTAGTAGCCGCGTTCCTTCTCATTCAAACGCGCTGCTTCAGTTCTAAAAATAAACGTTCCATAAAGGCCACTCATTCAGACCAAGTGACTTTGGCGCTTCTAGAATAATGCCAAACATTGCCCACCAATCAGGACACGCCGACTCTTGATAGATGAAACAACGTCTCTCAAGCCGTGAGTTTGACCCGGCAGTATCCGATGTGGGTCATCTGATGTTGAGCTCCGCCTCAATGATCAGCTCGAATGTTTTCTGAGTTGGATGATGGCTCACCAGGCGGTGGAAGATCTTTTTGGAGAGAGCACAAGGATCAATTCAGGTTTTGAAGATGGACCCTGAGCCTGGTTCTCATTCTCATGACCTAAGCGAGCCAGCCCAGCCCGTCATTCGTCTGGGGCGGGAAACCCTGCTTTGCACGACTCGACATCAACGGAACTTGCGACCGTTAGAATCGTTCGTACCTGCCTGCAACCCACATGTTGATGGGGCATGGTATATTCCAAGATACAAGGTAAGGAGAAGCAGCACAGCCACTGCGGTGCTGGCTCTGTTATTGGCTTCGATGTCGTCAGTGCGCATCGACATGGCTTGCAAAGTTGGGTTGGGCGTCCCATCGTTGCTCTTTGAACGAATAAAGTAGGCTGAACCCCTTCGCCGGGAGGCGATTTCCTTTCGAAAGATGGACACCATCAAAAGTATCGCACCGCTCTCGTCGGTGTCCCCTTGCAAAGATCAATTCTGGTATTGGTATATCATCGCCTTGGTCCCGAGGTCCATTCATCGCCAATTCCTCAATATCAGAATCATCGCCCCTCAAGCAAGTTTACGAGAGCAACAATTCCCAGTCTTACTCTGGACATTGATATAGTGAGACGAACCCATTTACCCCCAGTGACTCTCTACCCTCAAACCATCAATCAGCGTCGCATTTCATTCAGGCCTCCGAGCACAGAATCGACTGGCTGTGAAGGGCTCAACCTGAAAGCGCTTATTTTTGGCATCGCGGCTCCATCGACAAAGGAAATCGAGTCAACACCGAAACGTCAAGTATTAGCGCAGGACCCCGTGGTTTGGATTTAGAGACAAAGGCTTTATTTGGTTTCGGATTTTCGAGTGCTATTCGAGTCTTTTGGTCGCGGATTGGGTCTTCGGGTCGTGTTTTAAAGTGTACGTCGATTCCCGCTTCCGCCTCATCTGCCTCGACTATTCTACCTTTGTCCTCTTAATTCACCTCTTTACTATTGTCGCCTTTAACAATAATATTTTCCCTCCTCTTTTCCTATTGATTCACACTTTACAATACTGCATGTCTATTAATGACGAATTTCCTTTGTGACCTACCTCCAATTGTTAATCATCCTATCAAACTCTCCTAATACAGTCATACTCATCATTAATACTCACCACTTCGATCTCTTTTCTTTCTTGCGACTGCGCGATCTTATCGTTTAGACGACTACATAGAAGATACACCCAGCTAAGATGTCTCCACTGGCTGGAATTAGACAGTTCTTACTTTCACATACACAAATGTCTTCCGCAAGGAGTCAACCAAATCAAGGCTTCCCAGCTATACCGTCATCCCTTCGGCCTGGCGATCATGAGCTGGGAGACTATACCTCGGATCAGAGTATTCCTCCTAATACAGTACCCTATTACACGCCATACCTTGGACTCCGAGCTCGATTATCGCAAGTATGGATCAACCGATGGACGATCTTGCTGGCCCTCATCATTTGCCGACTTCTCCTCGCCATCAAGGATATCAACTACGACATCGCCAACGCCAAAGAAGAAGCTCTATCAGCATGCACGAGCGTCGAGAATGTCGGCAGCGCTATGGCTTCTATGCCTCATTATCTTTCTGAGGGTGTCAACGCCCTCGCCGCGGATGGAGTAACGAAGGCTGTCAATGGTCTGATGGATATGTTGATGCTCACTGTCACCGGAGTAGAGGAAATTATCCTTTTCGTTATCAACATGATGACTTCTACCTATGTTTGCCTGATTACTTTGGCAATCTCGGGCAGCTTAGAAGTCGCTATCCAGATGATCGAGGATGTGGGCAATGCTATGAACAAATCTATCTCAGGTATTACGGGTACAATATCCTCAGATGTTGCTTCTTTCCAGGATGGTATCAACAAGTTCCTTAGTGACCTCAACATACCCGCTCTACTCGGTGGCTCGAGCAAACCTCCTACGATCAATCTCACATCTCAGATCAACGAGCTAAACAGCATTCAAATCGATCCTACACAGATGGATTCGGATCTGACTAAACTCAACGCTTCTATCCCTACCTTCGCCCAGGTCCAGAATTTCACAAATAACGTGATCCGAACCCCCTTCGAGATCGTGAAGCAGGCAATCAACGAATCAGGGGCCGCATACACATTTGATAAGAGCGTATTCCAAGTCGCTCCGAAGCAAGCTCTTACCTTCTGCTCCGATAACCCAGCCATCAACGACTTCTTCGAAGGGCTCGTCAAAGCCATCAACACTGCACGAAAAATCTTCATCATTGTACTGACCCTTCTGGCTATCTTGGCATGTATTCCGATGGCTTACCGAGAGATCTGGCGCTGGCGAACCATGCAACAGCGGTCACTTTTACTTCAGAAGCATGCTTTCGATCCTATGGATGTCATCTATATTGCTGCTCGTCCCTACACTACTACGGCTGGTATCAAGGCAGCTTCTAGATTTAAGAGCACCAAGCGTCAAATCCTCACTCGCTGGTTCGTTGCTTATGCCACCTCTCTGCCAGCTTTGTTTGTTCTCGCTCTCGGTGTAGCAGGCCTGTTCAGCTGTCTGTGCCAATTCATTGTTCTTAAGACTATCCAAAAGGAAGTCCCGGCTCTTGCGGAGGAGGTTGGAGACTTTGCGGGGAAGGTTGTCTCGGCACTCAACAATGCTTCGATGGCTTGGGCCAATGATGCCAACGGAGTCATTTCAAGTACAAGTACCAAAGTCAACAACGATGTCTTCGGCTGGGTCAATACCACCACCAGTGCAATAAACGGAACTCTCAACGAGTTCACCGACGAGATGTCCAAGGAACTTAATGCCACTTTCGGGGGTACAATTCTTTACCAGCCCATTACCGGTGTCATCAACTGTCTCATTGGCCTTAAGGTCGCTGGCATCGAGAAAGCCCTCACATGGGCCTCCGACAACGCTCACGTCACCTTCCCCGAATTCCAACCTAATGTCTTCTCCCTCGGTGCAGCGGCCAGTCTCACCAACTCGTCCTCCACCGAATCCTTCCTCAGCTCTCCCGGAAATGTCGCCAGCGACGATATTACGAATGCCATCGTCAAAGTTACGGACAAGCTTCAGAATGGTATCAAAGAAGAAGCCATAATATCCGCTTGCGTGGTTGGGATTTGGTTTATCATCATGCTGATCGGTCTGTGCCGTGCCATTTTCGCCATGATGACCCGTGACAAAACGAGAGCTGAAGGTGGACCCATGTACACTGGCGACAACCGAGTTCCCCTCTCACCACGAAGCCCGAACCGGAAGGATGTCAACCAGTTCCCTCAATTCGGCGGGCCGGTCAGTTCTGTGCATCCTGTCAACAGTTCAGAAGACATGGCGTGGGCAGCAGGTGGTTTAGTGGATGAGAAGCTAGGGATAGCAGGACACAGGAGCGTGGAAGCGAGCGTGAAGCCCGGACACGAGAGAAAGAGTAGTCACGGATATCTGGATGGGAAACACCAATGATCGATCGTGCTTTTAATTTAGGGCACGGCTGGTCCTACGCCTTGATTCTCCTTTCATGTGAATGCGAATTTTGCGATAGACAGGACGGCAGGCAAGGCAGGAAGGAGTCAAGGGCGACTTTTGATTAAGGATTAATGTGTTGTTTTTTTCGCGCCTTCATTTTGCCTGGATTTGGGCTCTTGAAGTATGATTGAGGGGAAGGAAAGGCCAAGTCAAGAAAGAGCCTGGGGAGGATTTTTTTTGCAGTGGAGATATTCGTTTTGCTGGCATTTGGGAGGATAGGATCATAGCTATATTATAGTTATAAATAGGATAGCAGAATGGATATCTATGATACTGTAACATTTGACTTGGTGTGTTGCTGTGCTTTGTGACTTTCCTATGATTTATATCAGTGAAAGTATCCTTAAGGGGCTATGTTCCATATAAGTACAATATGGCGGATAGCAGTATAATATTGTTCTATTGAATCTCTTCTCCGTTCCTGCTCCACAAAGACTGAAAAGAAAGAAGACTACACTCAGTAGCAGTAACAATAAACACATATCTCCTAGTAATTGCTGAAAGAAGAGTGAAAAGCGGTTCATGGATTGAGAAAATAGAAAGAGCTAGAAAAATTCTATATAAGAGAAGGCATAATTGAGCCCTCGAGACATTGTGTGCTGAATATGGTGATGCTAAAATGTTTGTCACAGTCAGAGAATGCACATATTCATTTAAGGTAGTGGGTATTGAGCATTTTCTAGCACGCAGAGCTTCCTAGGTGGTACCTAGACGGGTCGTAGGACCGCCAACTTGATGGTTGGGCGAACCCCAGACTTCCACAGGGAAGTGTGATTACCACTTGCTCCAACCTCCAACTCAGGGTTACCTATCTATTGTGTTCTCAGCATCCTGTGTGGCCTGAACCAAAACTTTCTCTGCATCACTCTTCTCCTCCCAAAGCTCCTCCACAACCTCCCGATCTCCCTGACCATGTAAATATTCAAAGGTAAAGGGCGTACCAGTATAAATGGCATGTCTATGTTCGGGTGGCATCTAGAAGAGGGTCAGTCCCCCTAATTGGAAATCCCGCAAGAAGGCATAGATGCTACCCGGGCTGTCGAAATCAATGGCCGCGTTTCGCATATGCTGATAGTTTGTTCTTAATTCGCAATAAGCAGCATCATCGAATCTCGAAAATATAGCACAATAACTGCCCATAATGCAGATGGTATCAGATTATCAGTTGGCATAAGTGTGAGGCTCAGAAGTGATGTCGAAGTAGATGTCTTTGTGAGCGAACTCTTGATGGTTTCCCCAAACGATAACTGGTAATGCCTAAGTGCGGTAAGCCGTGCCTCCTTGCAGATATGGAGAATCGATGGAAACTCGACGAGAGGCTGTATCAGAGGGGGAATCCAAGAGAATCTGGATTGACTAATTGTGTGTCATTGTGCTCGGTTTTGTTGCAATTCAAAATCATTAGATGATGGACTAGTTGGTTGACTTGATTCAGAATAAGGTTGGTAGAAGAGATTGTGGGTTGAGTGGGGGAGAAATTCAGATACTTGTTTGCGAGGCAAATTCGGAAGTAGCAAAGAGTGGCGTTGCGCAAAGCAAACATCAACATGATCTTTCAACTTGAGATATGACAGGTCTGAACGCCACCATTATCTGTGATTCACCCAAGATCGCCATTTCCCGTGGGTTGCAGGCACTCACCGCTTTACAGCTTTTATATCAATTCACACATGCAAGTACCCTTTCTGTATTATTTTCTTTTTGATTCATGACTACTGCGTGCTCATAAGCTCGAGGATCCGCCTGCTGGCAGTACCTCGTATCTCGCAGTATTCGGAAAATGCTATCATCTCTATTCTACACACTGCGTGGTTTTCCTTCCACTCTCGCAATTTCTCGAGGCGTCTCGAGCACCAGAGGGTAAGCAGTAAGACGAGCGCCAAGCTTGATAACTGCATCTCATATCTTGCCATACCATCAATCTCGTCTCATAATTTGAAAAATTCGTAATATCACATCCTCGTATCTAGCTCCCATACGTGCCAGCCACTATCGATGAAAGGAACTAGTAAATTTATTCCATAGACCTAGTTGCCAGATGTGGAAACCAGTAAGTCGAAAATGCTTTTCGAAAGAGTAGAAAGAGAATGGCGAAAGGGCATTTTTAATGTACAGTTTATTCGTGAATTGGGAAAGTGTATATTACAGTCGAAGAGGATTTGGTTATTGGAAATCGTGAAAATCATGTCCAAGTTGGTGAGATCACTCTTCCTCGGAGTCAGAATCCTCATCGCCGCTAGACTCTTGTTCAACAGCTGCTTAGTGGTCAGTACAAATTGAGAGTTGATAAAGTGCATAAAAAGACTCACTTGGCAGAACAGGTTCTTGCGAGCCCGAACCTTGTCTCTCAAATTGCTCCATCTGGTTTCTAAGCTTCTCGATGTTTCGCTCCTGCTCGTGCTTGCTCATCGGCTTGTTCTTCTTCTTTGTAGCAGGCTTAGCGACAGCTCTGGGGGACTCTTTCTCCTGCATTGCCTTCCTGAGGTTTTGTTCGACCTCAGGAGCATACTTAGTGACAAGATCGTAGATTTTCCAAAGAGTTGGCTGGGATATGACATCAATGTCCAATTCCAATGTTCCGTCATTACCGATCTAATCCACATTAGTAAGCACTATTTAAAACTATGGGGTAGACTTACATCAACACCCGGTTGGTCCTTCTTAAGCATTTCGAGGACGGTACCCGATACATCGTCAGGAAGTTCACCGAGGCCCATTGAAATAACTTCTTTCTCCAAAGTACCCATATACCTATTGTGGCGATTGTTGGCGGCTTTCTTTGGGGCAGGTACGCTTCCCTTCTTCGTGGGGGCTGCTTTCTTTACAGGCTTGGCGGCTTTGGCTTTCTTGGAGGGTTTCTTTGGACCAGCGGCGCTTGCATTTTCTTTCTCGATTTTGGACTTGAGGTACGCAATCATATCTTTTTGCATCTCAACGGCGTTGTGGTCAACATTCTTGCCAGCCAACAAGTCGATGAGCTTATTCTGCTCCTCAATCAATCTTTGAGTGGCGAAAGCAGTAGCACCACCGGGATTGGCAGCAGGTTCGTCGGCTTCATCTTCGTCCTCACTTTCTTCTTCCTCAGATCCTGCAGATTCTGATGGACTAAAGGCAGCAGGTGTATGCTCAGAGATGTATTGGTCTTTTTTGGCCCATTCCTGCTCGAACAGACGATCCAGCTGAGTTCCCATCACATGAACTGGATTTCCAGCAGGGTTGAATAATTTGCAGTTCTTGACAATAAGTTTGATGTCGGACTCGAATTCCTTAGCCCTCGTGTAGTCGCCATGAGAAAGCTTTTTCTCAACCGTTGATATATCCATGGGATTCTTGATGACTGTAAAATAGTTTGGAATATTCAATGCAACGGGATCAACCGGAATCAAAAAAGCAGAGGTAATTGGTAGATGCTTGGGCTTTTTCAACTCATTCAAGACCTCCTGACAAAATTTAAGCTCCACTGCAAATTTCTTGTTCTTGGGTCTGACACTGTGGTATGCCAACTCTTTGTTCTTCGGTGGATGAATTTCACGTTTTGGTCGACCATTATCAGCCTTTGTGGAGTCGCGGCGAATCAAGGGTGTACTGGTGGTGGGATCAAGGGCGAATGTAGGAGCAGGTTTAGCATTGGCCGAACTAGTACCAGCAGACCGAGAAGGTCGGCGGGCTGCGGTAGTCCGTGTAGCAGAATCAGGGGTAGAACTTCTGGGTTGCTTTTTGACCGGCTTTGCTGGTGCTGGAGGTTCAAGTGAGACTTTAGAGGCCTTCTCGAGGATAGCTTGTCGGACAGCATCGGCAGCCTTGGTGACAAGATGAGGATCGCCATTGAAGGTCAAGGCATTATCATACAAGAGCTGAACATCTGCTTTAAAGTCGCTCATGGCTGCATATTTGCCCTCCCGCACTTTGGTTTCCATAGTGGCTAGATCGATCTCGTTTGGGATCTTCGCAGCATATTGATCAGCAAAATTTGGCCACAGCGTACGGACAGGTGCTCTGAAATTCTTCCCATCCTTTGTCTTTGCGACAGCCTTCAGAATCTTGATGATCTCCTTGGATTGGTACGGAGAAATAGGAACGACTTCAGACAAAGCCGCAGACTCGCCATTTTGCGTTGCCTGTAGCGCAACATCATCAGGAGAAGCCATCGTCTCATCGTGCTCCATCTTGGTGCGCTTTGCAGACGGTTCAGTCTCATCATCGTCTTCGCGCTGACGAGCACGGTCAACCTTCGAAGACGGACCTGCATCAGACATTTCAGTGTCGAGTTGCATGGCTGGATCTGCAGAAGGGACAGGTTCGGATTTTATGGGTATGGAGGTCGCGGTTTGTTGTGGGGGTTGATCGTCAGCAGGAGCCAAAGGATGATCTGTCGCAGAGTTGTCCAGAGTAGTATTTGCGGTGTCTGCAGTCGCCGTTGGCTCAACAGGTTGTGCAGTTTGTGGTACAGAAAGTTCGGTTTCGATACCCAGATTGACGCTAGCGGCTTCTTGTATCAGTGGTTCTTCTGCAGAAGATTCCGGTGCTGGAGGAAGAGGAGTACTATTTCGAAGATCAGACTCTCGCGCCTCCACGACGGGAGGAACAGTGGATGTCGCGGCGTTGTCGTCTAGTGCTGAATCGATGGCATTGTTGATCAGAGAATCGGTAGGAGCAGCAACAGGAGGCGCGGTATTTAACGATGGATACATCTCGTTATCAAGTGAATCCGACGCTGGCAGGACCTCGGTAGTCGAGGTATTTGTGTCTTGCAGCTGCGATGAATCTGTATTTTCGGCTGACATGGTGAATTCTTCGACTAATTGCGACTCGGTGTGAATGTGAGAAGGAGCGTCTATCGCTTGATTGGAGGAATAGGCATTGTTGTTTGCTTCACCATTCAGTCCTCCTGTACTCGAGGTGATATTGTTCACAGGTAAGGTCTCCACGGTTTTATTCAGCGTAATATCAGAAGGAGCGGGTGTGGAGTCAAAGTTGGTCTCATCGTGATTTGAGTTTCTGCAAAGTTTATTTTGATAAATATACGTGTACAACAGAAAAGGAAGGAAATAACGAGGAACTCGAGGTCGACTCACCCGTTGATTTCTAAATCCAAAGCCATCATATCAGATGATGGAACGGGGATAGTCTTTTGCTCAAATGCGACCCCTTCTGAATGTTGAGAGGTCATGACGGCCATCAACCTCGAACAAACGACCTCTCCGCTCCAGAGGCGGCGATGGAAAGGATCAACACAAGAGATGATTCGAGTCTAATCAATGCGCTTTTTCGAGGTGAATGATGAGAAAGGTTACGCGACACCAGTTACGTCCGATCCAGAAGTACAAATGTGTGGTGAGGTGAATGGTTGGTGGCGTGGTGTTGAGTGAATGTTCAGCCTTGCGCCAAATCTCCGACCACTTTTTATATGTATAGCCTCGCGGATGAACGGCAGGGATTGGCCACACTCCCAAGTTCGGAGAATCCAATAGAGCAAGCTTGCGACCGCTATATTTTCAGACAGTCGCGACAAGCCGTGAAGAGGAGGAATGGTAGTGAATTTCCTCCTTCGAAATATTTTCGTTGTCGTTGTCGATATCTGTACGCGACTTTCTGTTGTCGTGTTTCGTGACTTCTGCCGCTAAATGAAAACCAAGGACGGGGAGATGCGGATAGAATCAACCAAAAAGTGGCACACAAACAAATAAATGATGATGCCCTTTTTTATTTTTATTTTTTAAAAAAAAATGAATGAAAGAATTAAAGAAGAGAAAGAAATTATCCTTTTTTGAATGAATAAATTTCCGAAGAAGGAAGAGAGGGCGTGATTAATTTGGGCGTGGATGGGCGTGGATGGGCGTGATGTTGTTTGAGAGGGACTTGGTCGGTGCTTGGGTTTGCGACCCGACTTTCATTGGCCCTTTGGGAAGTTCAAAATATTTTCGATAGCAGAAGTGAGAGGAGAGCGTGAGAACATATTTAAGATGCAGAAGACTAGGCCGACCAGGACAGGACAAGGGAGCAAAGTATCCTCTAACCTTCTCAGGACATGTGGATCTCAACTAAGTGGCGTTTTCCGTCATCTCATTGGCTCTGAGCGGAACTCGACATGCACCGCCCTTTTTTATCCCTGCTAGCGACAAGGGTATTATTTCTCCCATCCCTGCTACGCAATGGTGAGTCGTTGCATGCACCCAATGATAAGGCGCAAAAGAGATCACCTAAGCCACCAGAGCGGTAGCCTAAAAAAATCAAATAAGTCGGCCCAAGCTCAAAAAACAAAAAAAGTTACATCAAAATATTCACAAGCTTGGTCGGAGAACTCAATGTCCACGACAGCGAACGTTATTAGACCAGTGATTTATTTCCAATACATCGAGTACTCAGAAGAGTAGATCAACCTGGAAACCCCATTTATGCTTGTTAATATCAGTTTGTACTTCTACCAAAATGTCGACAAAACGGAAACTCCCCGCCAAGCTTGGCCAACCCATGGTTAGGCAGAGCGCAAAGGTCGTAGAAAAGGGCGATTTGGATGAGTCAAAGACGGTTGTGTCTGGCGGGGGCAATGCGATCAAGCCGATTACAAATGGGAGCGTGGTTGTCAGTATATCTAGCGATTCGAGTAGCGCCGAAGAGGACGACGAAAGCGCAGACGAGCAAGATGAAGCGCAATCCGTGGATGGAGACGTGGCCATGGGCGACACGAGAGAAGAACCTGTAGCGGAAGATAACGAGGACGGCGGTGAGCCTTCTTTCGGTGACATTGTCAAAGCAAATGCTGCAGAACCCATCGATGTTGCCGAAGCTTTTGACGACCCTTCTGCGAGGGCTCTTACATATCCCCAAGGCGCGCAAATCCAACCGCCATCGGGCGCATCCCTTGGTACGGTCCTTACGCAAGCTCTCAGAACGAACGATGTCTCCCTTCTCGAATCCTGCCTCCACACTACCGATGTTAACACAATTCGCGCCACAATACAACGCCTCGATTCGCCTCTTGCGGGAACCCTATTACAAAAGCTGGCCGAAAGATTACATAGGAGACCCGGAAGAGCTGGGAGTCTGATGGTATGGGTTCAGTGGACTTTAGTAACACATGGTGGATATTTGGCAACGCAGAGAGACTTGATCAAGAAGCTGGCGGAGCTGAACAAGGTTATCGATGAGCGCGCGAGAGGTTTACAAAGTCTGTTATCAGTGAAGGGGAAGTTGGATATGTTGGAGGCTCAGATCGAGTTACGACGAAGTATGCAAAATCATCGGAGGCGATTGGATGAAGAGGACAAGGACGAAGATGTGATATATGTCGAAGGTCAGGAGAGTGGGGATGAGGAGACTATGAAACCTCGACATAATGGAAACATCGATGGTGATTCGGACGGAGAAAGTGACATATCAGATGAGATGCCCATGACGAATGGGGTCATAGCGGACTCAGGGGATGAAGAAAGCGAGGAGGACGATGAACTGATAGAGGACGAGGCTGAGGAAACCGATGAAGATAGTGGTGATGAGGACGAGGTGGATCACGATGATCAAGATTCGCAAGGGGAAGATGAGGAAAGCGATGATGGAGCGCAAGCAGCCCCACCCACGAAGATTCAAAAGACCAGTGGGTCCTCGAGGAGAAGATAAGCAAACTGCTGCTTTTGGCGTTGCATGGACAGGCGTTTATTTGCTTCACGAATTATGTTGGCTACACAATAAATTGTGTTGGAGAATAAGTACAAATATGTACGACGTTAGATTATCGAATCCAAAAGAGCACAATGAATACTTGTTTATCCTTGACTTATGAAAGTCGTTCAGAAGATGTTTTCTTTCTTCCATTTATTCGCACACCCATGTCTGATTAAAATTTCTTGAAACATCTCTCGGAAAACGTGCTAGTTGCCTTGATGTTGAGGCTACACAATAAAAACACCCCTCTAGTTTCGCGGATCTATTTTCGTTCCAAGTCAACGTTGGGACTCGTGTGCTCTTCTCCACCTCTCCAATTAATAAATAAGGCTGACCTTACATTGTGCATGGCGCGAATCTTTGGATGCGCTTGTTTTATTTTCTTCACTCTTGTCCATTCAGACCGTGCTGCGAGGCGGTTTGTCCCACATGAACCTTGACTAACATATCTAACATATTGTGGTCAAAGTTCAGGCGAAAAGGACACGGTGAAGCCAAGACTACAATTGGATCGTTGGACGAACAGTCAATCCTCACCATATTTGTACCTAATGGGTCGAAGCATTTGCAGGAGATCTTCAAGAGCCACGATCTGATACGGACCCCTGCAATATGCTATTTTCTCTCCCGTTCGTGCTGTGGAACCAATTCGCTGACGACGCCTTTGAGGCTAGGTTCAGTCGGCCTTTTATTGAATGTTACTCTCTTCTTTTTATATTTTCAATTGTTCTCTTCAATACTTCGTAGTTGTCTCATTCGTTTTCAATTGTATAATATCCGGGAATCAGATCGGCTAAGCAGAAAGCTGCATGCGTTCGTACTCTCGGGCCTGATTGTGCGACGTCTTGGCATACAAGTAAAGCGTCAGGGTTACTGGACGCCGAATGCTTGGCACGACCACCACCAAAGGCTTTTCAGCCTCCATCTTCCACATGAGGATGCGATTTCATACTCGTCTGGGTCTTGCTATATGTCTCTCTTTCTTGTCGATAGCGACGTTAATGTTATTAATACCCGATGCGAGGGTTGATCAATTGCAGAAGATTGCATTGGGGGCTGGAATCGATAAGTACACTCTGTGGAGATGGGGAGCGGGTAGCGAAGACGGGAATGATAATAGTCTGAGACTTGTGGTCTTTGGTGACTCTTGGGTTGATGATAGAGATAATATTGAAAGTGCAGGAAGTGGAAGAGGCCGAAGCTGGGCGGACGTATTGTGCGACGAGGTATGACGCATTTAAAATAATGAGGCTCATGTACTTATCAACTCAGATTAATTGCACTTCCATCCTCAACTTGGCAGTCTCTCAACCTGTACAATCGTATCCCGCTTTCCCACCCGCTGGAGCTATCACCTCAAACAAGATCTATGCTTCTCTTACCACATCCTCTTATCGACCCCAAACCTCTAACGTCCTTCCTGATTTTGCAACGCAGATCCAAGAATTCATCACTTTGTCCAAGTCAATGCCGCCTGCGCGTGACACTGTATTCGTTGTATCCTTTGGTCTCTGGGACATCTACCAATTGGCAGGTCTTGATGGGGAGCTAGCCCAGAACCTAACAGACATCTCACTCACGGAGCTGTTTACTCAGCTCGACATTCTATACTCGTATTATGTCGAGCATCTACCAAATAACTCCCTTCTCGCTACTCAATCTATGCAAAGAAATACCACACTGGTCGAGCCAGCGTTTCGCGTTATCATCCCCAAATTATCCGACCCAACCCTCTTACCAGGATGGATGTCCCAGCGGCCCGTCCCATTAACACCAACTTCAATCGCCGAGCAACAAAAGAATGCAGTCTATTTGACCGAGCACTGGAACTCTATTCTAGAAAATAAAATGGCACATTGGCTACAAATCACCCCTGACCAAAAGTCACAGGACAACAATACAACAACCTGCACAGCCTTCCTCCCAAAGGACATCTTCTATTGCGATATCCCCAAATTTATTCTTGACCTCTTGGTAGAACATCAACTCGAAGACGAAAACCTCGCAGACGCATCCGGGCTCGGTACATACGAAATACCGATTAGAAGTGTGTATCAACCCTGTGTTAGAGAGGCAGGTGAGGGTGATACGGATGGCCAGGTGGATTTATTTGGAAAGTTGGTGTGTGAGGAGCCAGAAGAGTATCTGTTTTGGGATGATTTTAGGTTGGGTGTCGTGGCTAATGAGGCGATTGGGAGGGCTGTTGGGAAGATGATGGTGGAGGGGAAGAGTATTAAGGGAATGTTAAAGGAGACAGAGATGAAGAAAGGGACTTAGGAAATTGGGAGGAATCTTGCGGGGTTTCAGATGGGATATATGGACGGCATTTGGGGCGTTGAAAGGGGATTTAGTGGGAGTTTGGGGCGATACGTCAGCATATATACCAAATTAAACACGAAAATTCGCTCAATATATATATACCTTTTGAAAATAACGGACATAATCGAGGCCTAGAAATTCATTCATAATCCAATTTTTCGATTCCATTTGCAAGCCCTCCTCACATTTAGGAAAAGAAAAAACAAAAACCAAAAAAAAAAGGCTCGCACTCTCCATGTGCTCAGAAGGAGTGCCACGTCAATATCTTGAAATGCAGTCAAACTTTCAAGCTAGCCACTAATGCATCGAATTCTTCAAAAAAAAAAAATGCTTGACAAGATTGTCCAAGTCCCTACCTATCTATAATACTCTATCACGTGGCCAGAACCCCCACCTTCCTGATATGTCAGCCGAGCAAACAAGACACCAACCAGAAGCTTAAGCTTCTCAGCTCATGGTTGTGATGTTGGGGATGTGACTATACTACAGTGACCTATGTGCATATTCGCGTCTCTCTTGTCCCGTTTAACACCTGCGCACCATCTTCCAGTGAAGCCTTCCGGATTCTAGCTCATCTCGCAAGTCAAGCGTAAGGCCGGAGTGAGTCCTACCTTTCTCTTGTTGCGAACCAGGCTCAAAATAACTATAGAGCAAGAAAAGGCCTTCTTTATGATTTTGCATGGGAACTGAGTTAATTGGGACCACAGCATTTCTACGAACATGCCTCCGGCGGCGGATGGGGCTGGCCTTCGTCGAAGAAATGGAAAGCAACAAGCTTGTGAGCCCTGTCGCAAAGGCAAACTCGCATGTGGACATGAAAGACCATTTTGCCAAAGATGCGTGAGAAGAAAGATTACTTCGAGGTGCGAATACCATCCCGCACCGATGACGAAGACAAGACCGCCATTAGCAAGCCCTGAATCCACCTTGCACCATGCATCCCCCAACATTAATGGCCAACCGAGTCACCAATTCTCTCCTCTACAACACATAGTGTCCGCCGTTCCGCAAGCCATTTCAAATTGGGACCAAGATCCTTCTCGCAGAACTTCCAATGCTCAATCTACAGAGATCAATAGCAATGACCAGGCCCGAGGCGATCCAACAACCGCCACTCCTGGAACCCCTGGTTCCACACAGAGTAATCTAGACCGATTCTTCTCATGGGACAAAGATGCTGTATTCCAAAGATCGGCTAGATATTATGGACCCACTAGTTTTTCCGCCGTTTTCAAAGAGAATGCTAGCCTCGACAAGGACCTAAATATTGGCGACGAGGGAAGGAAGAACCCGGCCAACTGGCGTTATGGAGAACCTCTTCTTGGTCGGTAGGTAGAAATCGGGAAGTAAAAAACCTTCTATTCCAGATTATTTCATGAGTAAATATGCTTGCCCCCCAGATATTTACTCATGAGACATGTCTCTCCCCCCAAATACATCTCAAAGAAGTAATTGCTTATTCTCTGGTCTTGTAGTGAAAGGCCTTCAGCTCCTTCGGTACGCATGAGACAAATTGTGAAAGCATTATGGAACATTCCTTCTCGAGAGATATGCGAAAAACTACTTGAAACGTTGAGTGCCCTCCATAACTATCTTCAGAACGATGTTATGGTCAAGCACTGCATTGAAACTTTATTCTCGACTTTTGGGGATGAACTAGCTGTGCCTCGTACATCAGAGAAACTTGTTCTTATAGCCGATGTGATGTTTAGAAATGAGGAAAGGCCTCTGCCCCCAGCACCGGAGGATGGAATGAATTGGATCAACGGTTTCATGGGACCAAATTTGCGTTTTGAGACTCTCGGAATGTTATTCTGCTTTTTTGGGATGTCTTACCAGACCCTTCAAGACTGGGACCCACTATTCCAATCACCAGAGAATAACGGCAGGGATAGAAAGGAGACGTCTTGGAGGATGAAAGAATGTGCCGATATTTGTCTGAAGATGTGTGAGATTTCGGAAGAAAACAATGAGATTTCCATAGCTCTCATGCATTGCATCAGCATCCTGGAAAGCGTTTGCACAGGGGACGAGAGTAAGTCAGCACTGAAACTACTCTGACTTACCGTCAATTGATTAATTGCATTATAGGTTTCCAACTGCGGAGACGGCATGGGGACTTGATTGTTTGTGCAATTGCTGCTGGTATACATCGGCTTCCCGACTACGATTCCGTAAAAATTACAGCCGCTTCAGAGTATAAGAGACGTCTCTTCTCTGTCATATATGGTTCAGACAAGAATCATGCGTCCTTGAACGGTACTCCTCCGAGTTTAAGTGCAAGATTCTGCAATGTCCGACTTCCTTTAGATATTTCGGAGGAAGACCTGTTTTTGCCACAAGAAGAATTCGCTGCAGTGGTTGCGAAATTGGACCCAAATGGATGGAATACCTCAGGAAATCTTTACCGGAGTACATTTCATCGGGCACTTCATTTAATTCAGGGTTCCTGTGAGGAAATCTTAGAGATATCTTTAGGCGTTGGGGTGCCTCTTTCAGCGGACAAAATTGAGTATGTTTATTTCCATCATGGTATCAACTATATGCTAATTGTGCATAGTAACTTATATCAATCTTGTCAAGAGGTATATGACCGTCTTCCGAATCAAGTTCACTACTATGGGTATGACAAAATACCCAAAATGAATGTCTCGAGCACGATTTTGGTCAGCCAAGCATACTTACTGCTTAATCTACTTCAAAATAGATTTCTCATCGACCGAGTCGCCATCGCACGTGGCTTTCAAAATGAGCAGAGACTTTTGAGCACTGCAATGGAGATGATGGACTTAACAATTATGTTTTGGATCAAGAGGGATCAGTTGATGCGATTCTCGTCTGCGTTTGATTGGATTGTAAGTTCAATTTCCGTGAGAATGTTGAATATTACTAACTAAACAATAGATCACATGCTATGGTATCCCATCAGCGGGTGTTATCTGCGTCGAGCTCTTGAAGCAAGCCACCGGGCAGAGTATCCTCCAATTCTCTCGCTCCGATGCAATACAGAAGTTGACAATGTTTATTGGATTTTTGGAATGGATTCGACCAACAGATGGCAATTACATGCTCGCGGGACGACTGAAGAAAGTCGTGAGACGGATTCTGGACCGTGTTCTAGATCCGCCGCGAAGAGATGAGATGGGAACTGACTTGATGGATGTTCCGATCGATCCTATGTTGGCTCCTTTTGGAGAAATGGATTGGCTCAACACAATTGATTGGACCCAAGGATCTTGGATAGACTTCAATTGACAATTGAAGGGTCGACCATTCACGGCAGGCCTTTGGTTGATGGCAACCGTGCTAATTTGCTATTCTGCCACAAGATCGCGCCTCACGTGCACGAAAGCGTATTCGAGCCAGATGTGCATTTCTTGATAATCGCCTCTAGTGAGATCCACCACTTTTATCGTGGGTCTATTCCCTGCTGATTCTTGGGGGCAGATAACATCAAATTCTTTTTTTGCTCTTCAAACTTCTGGGCCATATGTATCTTTACGGTCTTCGGAGTTCTGGAAGCTCTGCCATCTGTAATTTCAAGGCTATTTCGTCCCTCAGAGTCATCGAGTTCGACAAATTCCGTCGATTCCCAGTCCTTTCGTCCGCTCCAGTAGAATATGTCTGAGCGGTACGGAATGATCTCTTCTATCTGTCCTGGTTTTCAAGGTATAATATCCAGTGCGGAGATCTGGGCCAGCAAGTAGTAGCCGGACGCAAATTGACCGCGAGCGATGTTACGCAAAGAATTGTACCCCCAGCCTGAGCACACGCCTAGCAAAGTCCCGGTAAGGATCTTGAATGCGATTGAACCTAAGATACATAGGATCATGAATACACAGACGATCATAGTCGGGGTTGAAGTAGATCTCTTCCTTTGTTGAAGTGGTGATATGGAAGAATTCATGATTAGTTGGAAGTATGAGACGGTAGTGATTTAGGGCTTCTGTGCGGGCTTCCCTATCGACATGGAGAACGGATAGGAACGGCGCCAAGGGAGCTCGATAACAATAGCTGCAGAAGGAGACTTCTTCTGGCTGAGACGCAATCTTAACGGGCCCCAGGTCATCGACAATGATAGGGACGTTGCGAGCTTGGAAGCAGACGTTTGTCCAAATCTTCATACGGAGCTCAAAGGGTAGTTTCCCAAAATGTATGAACGCCATATCTTGGTCAATTGTATTGAGACAAGCAACGGTGGATGAACCTGTTGATCAAATTAGATTAATCTCATCCCAATTTTCACAAAGATATTAACAAAGGTAGCCACTGATCCTCAATCTGAAGTTTCAATGAAACCCCCTTAGGCAATCCTTGAAACGAGCGTCGATTTTACAGAATGTACTTATTATTGACAACAATTATCATAGACTATCCAGCGCCTGTATAACTTGTGATTAGCGTCCAAAGATGAGAAAATGTCCGAATGAAATCTGCAGCGTGATATTGGATTGAGCTTTTGACGGTTAGTTGGAACCTTCAATGCTTTAGAAATGGGCTTGAAGAAGGATATCTTGCTATGAGAACAGTCAGAAATATATGAAACGGCTCCTCTCGTAAACACCACTTTATGACATTGTACAGAAGAAAAAAGAAAGATACTTTGGACGGAGGAATTGTGCTTAGTCTCACCGGTTCGCTACAACCTCCTGTTCTCTTCCCTTCTCGGTGACTCTTTAAGGAACGCATAAACAAAGAAGCAAATCCAAATTCGGATGACTATCGACCCAACTTCAAAGTTTCCTGTCCTCCTCTCTAAAATGAATCCGGCAAACACGTGACTTCTATCAATTTATAAAGTTTCTTTCCCCAACACACACGCCTAGGTATGTATACACATCCTAAAATGAGATCCTCACGACTCCCACCCGGAACTTCAGATCCCATATCCTACACCTGCACCTGTCCCGCCACTTCCCCCACCAACCCCCGAGGCGGGCAAGTCCTCCTCTTCTACCGCTATTTCTCCGCTCCTCCATCCCTCCCGCCATCCATTCCAATCACCCCTTCACAAACCTCAGACCTCGCAAACTTCCACACTCGCCTCACAAGTACCCTCTCCCTCAGCGGAAAAATTCGCGTTGCGGCCGAAGGGTTCAACTGTACCGTCGCGGGGACCACAGAGGACATTAATTCTTATATAGAGGAATGCATCAAGCACTGGTCTTTCACCAACCTTGACCTAGAGACCGAGGAGCAGAGGAGGCAGTTCTTTAAGCCCACTCCAGGATGTGCATGTGTTTTTGCAGGGGAGATAAGTGTCAGGGTATGCGAGGAAATCACGCCTATGGGCGTTACGGGGTACGAGCCCAGGGACTGGGGGTGTGTGGAAGAGGTGGGGCCGCGGGAGTGGCATGATTTGTGTTGTAAAAGCGGGGGTGCGGGAAGGAGGGTGCTGTTGGATTTGAGGAACTATTATGAGAGTCGGATTGGGTGGTTTGTGGATGGTGGGGGGAGGGCGAGTGTGAGGCCGGGGATTAGGAGGTTTGGGCAATGGCCTGTTTGGGTGCGGAGGATGGGTGAGGGGTTGGGATCGGGGCTTGGCGGTGGAGAGGAGGAGAATAGGGAGGAGGAAGGGAGGGATGTTTTGGCATATTGTACGGGCGGTATCAGGTGTGAGAAGGGGGTGAGATTTATGGTTGAGAAAGCGGGGAGGCCCGGGGATAGGGTGTTTACTTTGAGAGGTGGGATAGCGGCGTATCTGATGTGGATGGATGGGGAGATTAGGGAAGGAAGGAAGAGGCCCGAGGAGTCATTGTTTAAAGGGAGGAATTACGTATTTGATGCGAGGGGATCGACTGGGTGAGTATTTTTCACCGTCTTTATTTTGAATGTGTCAAAGAACGTAGGAGGAACATTGTGTCGAATTTTAGTAACACCAAGATATCTAGGTTGACAGGAGAAACGGACCCCGAACCCGTGGCATCATGCCATATGTGCGAGATATTGTGCGATAGGCTTAGCAAATGCCGCTCCAAAGGTTGTCACCTTATTCTCGTCGTATGTCTTAATTGCGAAGACTCGAAGGATCCTAGATGTTGTGTGAACTGTCTTGAATTGGATTGCACGATGGGAGATAATGACAAGGCCGTCCAAAACCCTCCAAGACCGATATGTGCATGTGAGAAGGAGCGCGAATTGCAGTTGTGGGGTTCTGCGCCAGTGAAACAGCTGAAGCAACAGGGTTGGAGGAAAGGGAAAAAGATAAAGGGCGTCGAGGAGATCAACATTCAATTTAAGACCAGCGATTGATAGAGAACGCGTGGGCGTTTACTCCAATTCATCAATGCCTCGTAGCGTCAAGAGCCCCTTGGAAGTGAGAACTCTGCCACTTTCGTCGCAGTTCGCGAAAGAATAAGGGGGCTTAGCGAGCTATAGCAGGATTGGTACCTACGTAAGGCCTAGAATGAAAAGCGAGAAACAAATAGTTATGAAGGATGACGACTTTACGAATATCCAGGATAAGAAGTATGCATTTGGATATTTGCATCATTTCAGGGTGTTCGGCCCCACCATATAATCTAAAGCCTCTATTCTTGGATATATTTCTTCAATCCTCTCAGTCTCTCCTTCGCACTCTCCAACACTGCATCTTCCTTGCAAACTGCAAAGCGCAGCCAATCCTCACCAATATGTGCGTTAGGATCAGTGTAAAACTCAGTGGGAGGAATAGCAGCCACGCCAACCTCCTGTATTAAAAACCAACTCAGCTTGAAATCCCTCGGTCGGTCCTTAACGTGTTCTGGAAAAGGGTAATCTGCGGGGACTTTAACCTTCTTCATGTTCACCAACACAAAATAGCCTCCTTGGGGATCGGAAAATGGCAGATCTAGCTCTTTCCAGACCTCATTGAAGGAATCCATCTTGCTTTTCATATCTCTCTTTGCATTTTCCCAGAAGTTGTTGGCATCAGCTTCTTCAAAACCAACAGCTGCAGCTTCTTGCAGTGGTGAGACTGAAGAGTAGCATATTCTCGTATGAGCTGCAGCAACGTATTGAATAAGATGAGTTGGTCCGATAAGCCAGCCTACTCTCCACCCTGTGGCGTAGAAATTCTTGCCAGCGGAGCCCACTGTAAGCGTAAGCCTCTCAATTTCAGGAGATAATGTAGCAATCCTCGTGAATGGAGTGTAAAATAGTCGATCATAAACCTCATCCGAAAGAATTATAATGTCGTTCTTAACACAAAGACCTCCAATCTTGAGTAATTCTTCTTTGGAGAAGACTTTTCCAATAGGGTTATGTGGTGTGTTGATGACAATCATCTTGGTTCGGGAGGTAATGGCAGATTCTAACTCAGCAAAATCTATGGACCACTCGCCTGCCGAAGAATTTTCTGTGGCACCTTTCGGAGGTGGATGCAGTGGAACATAAACGATCTTGCCACCAGGCATCTCGATATTACTGATGTATCTATGGACATCAGTAGAGCTTCATTCCAGCAGGCAATTTGCTTACTGGTCGAAGAAAGGCTCGAAGATTATTACCTCATCTCCTTCCTCTATGAAGCCCATAAATGCACTCAACATGCCTGCAAACCATCAATATATATTCTCGTTTAGAACTAAATGACTCCCACCTTCGTTGGCCCCAGTTGTAATTGTTACCTCTGTAGCTGGATTGAGCTCCCGTCCCCATAATGGAGAATAAGAAGCCGCGATTGCTTTCAACAGCCGTGGCCGCCCTTTTGTGGGAGAGTATTGGTTGCATTCAACTCTGTCCAGAGCACTCTTCGCCGCGTCTAAAATAAACCGTGGTGGGTTGTATCCGAAGAAGCCTTGGCCCATGTTTACAATGGGTTGTTTTGGAGAAGCTGCAGCAGCTTCGTTTACAATCGACCTATTTCTATGTCAGAACATTGTGTTTCTCTAAGCCATGCCAGGTTCAAACGGAAGAGGAAGGCTCTAACAATTATCTCGTCTTCACCCGGGCTTCCAGAAAATCCTCCATACAGAGAAAGCTTGTAAAGAAATATATATATATGGGGGTTGGGAACAATAGATACATACCATACATCTTGTCTTCTTCCCGCTACTCGAGCAGCAGGTTTCAATGAACCCCTCTGGTCCATGGTGATGTGAAAGTATCTACAACCAAAAAGGGAGGGATATAAGTTTGGAAGAGCTCGAACTCGTAGTTGATATTGGGCCAATCGCGGGGTCATGGAGATGGGAATGCGGGAAAGCTGTTAGATATTCTCAGCCTGAGCAGCCTTTCTTCACAGCAAAGCTCTGTCTCGCTGAGTAAGACAATTTGAATTTTGTGTAAAAGAGCATTTAGTGAAAGTTTTGTTGTCTTACACTTCGAGTGAACGTTCTACTAAGGTACACAGTACTTTAATGGGTGGTGATGGTGCAATCGCATGGCACGACAGGGGTCCGGAACGCTAGATTTGTCGGCCAGGTCCCTTGAAGTTAATGCTGTATCATCTATGCCGATGAGCCTCATATTCCTACAATTTCAACGTCTCACTGGGTGTTGAAGAGCTAACTATGCAAGCTCATAAAGATCGATCACCCATATCCTAATGAGCTGCAAGTCAGCGGAACTCCTCAACCGCTGCAAATGGCTTCCTTTCCTGGGCCGCCAGGCCCAACTCCCCTCCACATCACTGTCCGCTTCACCACCTCTATTCCCGATCTTCTCCTCGATATTCTTGAACCTAAGGAGACCTCTGTCATCGCTCTGAAGCACCTCATCCGCTCAAAGCTCGAACCCCCAACATCCAACCATCGATTCCGCTTCATCCACAGTGGTAAACTGCTGAAAGATGACGATATCCTAGGAACCGTCCTCAAGGTCCCATCCGCCCCTCCTCGAACACCAGACCCCAAGGGCAAAGGAAAAGCCATCGAACCTCCCCCATCACGCGTCTATATCAACTGCTCAATAGGCGATATTCTCACATCCGCCGAGCTCTCCGCAGAAGCGGTAGCAGCAACCGCATCCTCAAACAAAACAAGGAAAGAAAGAGAGGCTAAGACCGGATCCGAAGATGTTGCGTCCCAATCTACGACGACTCCTGCTCCTCGTGGGTTTGATCGATTACTTTCTGGTGGCTTTACGCCTGCAGAGGTAAATCAATTGAGATTGCA